>Ga0306924_10008422_pt1 | contig 10402 bp, 11 predicted proteins | sample sta12Can44000111_FD_203756 | JGI IMG/M metagenome (GOLD analysis project Ga0306924, IMG submission 203756) | Lab enrichment of tropical soil microbial communities from Luquillo Experimental Forest, Puerto Rico - statanox.12C.anox.44.000.111 (v2)... | ecosystem: Environmental > Terrestrial >...
CAGGACCGCCACCAGCGCGACGAGCCCGAAGATCGACACCAGGTTCGAGCCGAGGTACCCGCCGACGTAGTTGAGCACCACGCCGAGAATGAGGCCGCCCACGATCGCGCCGACCGGGCTGTCCAAGCCGCCGATCACCGCGGCGGTGAAGCCGAGCACGAAGATCGAGTCCATGCTGGACGGGTAGAGGAACGTGTCCGGCGAGACGAGCAGCCCGGCCAGCGCGCCGATCAGCCCGGCCAGGGCCCAGCCGAGCGTGAGCACCCGGCCCACCCGGACGCCCAGCAGCCGCGCCGCGTAGGCGTTGAACGCGGCCGCACGCAGCCGAAGCCCGGCCGAGGTGAACCGGAACATGGCGGCGAGCGCGAGGGCCACGACGAGGACGGCGACCGCCACGAACACATCGTTGCGGGAAATTCCCAGAGGGACCGACCCGGCGTGCAGTCCGGTGACGGAAAACGCCGCGGGGAACGACCGGTACTGCCCTCCGTAGATGATGCCGGCGATGCCCTCGATCAGCACGAGCAGCCCGATCGTGACCACGACCGCGTTCAGCGGCGGCCGGTTCTCCACCGGGCGGATGACCACTCGCTCGATCACGCCGCCGAGTACCAGCCCGGCGGCCAGCGCGACCACGAACCCCGCCCAGTACGAGCCGGTGTGGTTGATCACCGTCAGCGCGATGTACGTGGTGAGCACGGCCATCGCGCCCTGGGCGTAGTTAAGGATGCGGGTACCGCGCCAGATGAGCACCAGGGAGAGTGCGATCGCCGCGTAGACCATGCCGAAGCTGACGCCGCCGAGTGTGAACTGCAAGAACTCATTCATGGCGCGCTCCTAGAAGCCCAGGTAGTGCTTGCGGAGTGCCTCGTCGGCCGCGAGCACGGCGGCATCCTCGGCGGCGACCACCCGGCCGACGTTGAGCACCACGCCGGTATCGGCGATGGCCAGCGCGCTCCGGGCGTTCTGCTCGACCAGCACCACGGTCAGTCCCGCCTCATCTCGCAGCCGCTGGATCAGGTTCATGACCTGGGCGACGATCCGGGGCGCGAGTCCCAGCGACGGCTCGTCCAGCAGCAGTACCTTCGGGCTTGCCATCAGGGCGCGCGCGATCACCAGGATCTGCCGCTCGCCGCCGGACAATGTCGCCGCGCTGCGGTGGCGCGCCGTGGCGAGCACCGGAAAGCGCCGGTAGGCATCGGCGAGCGCGGCGGCGCGGCCCGCCTGCCCGTGCCGCCACAGGCCACCGACGCGCAAGTTCTCCTCAACGGTCAGTTCGGTGATCACCGCCTGGCCCTCCGGAACGTGCGCCACCCCGGCCCGGACGATCTCCTCCGGGGGCCGCCGGGTGAGGTCGGTGCCGTCCAGCGCCACCCGGCCCTTCCTGGCCCGGACCAGCCCGCTGATGGTGGCCAGCAGAGTGGTCTTGCCCGCCCCGTTCGCGCCGAGCACCGCGGTGATCGTGCCGGGCCTGGCGGTGATCGACACGTCCTGGAGCGCGACCACTCCGCCGTAGCCGGCTTCCACGTGCTCGACCGCCAGGGCCGCCTCCTGGCTAGCCATGTGGCTCCTCCGTGCCTCGCCCCTCCGCACCTGGCTCCTCCACGCCGAGGTAGGCCGTGGTGACCGCCGGGTCGGCCTGCACCTGCTGCGGCGGTCCGAAGGCGATCAGCTTGCCGAAGTCGAGGACGGCGATGCTGTCGCACACCGACATCATCAGGTCCATGCGGTGCTCCACCACCACGACGCAGGCGTCGGCGGCGAGCTGTGAGATCAGGCCCCCAAGCTCGGGAAGTTCCCCTTCGGTCAGGCCGCCGGCCGGCTCGTCGAGCAGCAGCAGCCGGGGCTCCGCGACCAGGGCGCGGGCCAGCGCCACCCGCTTACGGTGCGCGAAGGAAAGCTGACCGGGCAGGCGGTCGGCCATGCCGGGCACGCCCGCCCGGTCCAGCGCCGCCAATGCCATGCCCCGCAGCGCGCTCTCGTCACGGTCGGACCTGCCCACGCCGGCCACCCCCGACCAGAACCCGGCCCGGGCGTGGCGGGTGCCCCCGACCATGACGTTTTCCAGCACCGTCAGCCCGGGAAACAGCCCGACGCCCTGCAGCGTTCGGGCGATGCCCAAAGAGGCCAGCCGGTGCGGGCGCAGCCTGGTCAGGTCCGCGCCGTCGAACTGGAGCCGCCCGCTGTCGGGCTGGACGAAGCCACAGAGCACGTTCAGCAGGGTGGTCTTGCCGGCCCCGTTCGGCCCGATGATGCCGGTGACCTTCTGTGGCGGGGCGGTGAGCGACACGCCATCCAGCGCAGTCAGGCCGGCGAAGCGCACCGTGACGTCGCTGACCTCAAGCGCGCCCGTCTGGCCGCCAGGTGCTGCCGTCGGAGCCGGAACATCTGAACTGCTATTCATCACGCATGTCCTGCTCATGTAGCAGATGAATGGCAATGATGAACCACAATTCAAGGCCAGGCCGGGGCACTAGACAAGACCCAATCGGATTCGTAGCCGAACCGATACCAGGGTGACCCTGGGTTTGCGCGCGGAGCCCCGCTGACCGAGGATCGCAACGTGGGACAAGTGGAGCCGTCGCCGGAGAAGGCGGCCGTCGCGAGCGCCGCGCCGTTGTGGGCGCGAGGGGTGCGGAAGGTCACCGTCCTGACCGGCGCAGGAATCTCGACAGACTCCGGGATACCCGATTTCCGGGGACCGCAGGGCGTGTGGACGCGCAACCCGGGTGCCCAGCAGTTGTCCACCTACCAGGCCTATGTGAGCGACCCGGCGGTGCGGCGCCGGTCGTGGCAGGCGCGGCGCGGTAACCCGGCCTGGACGGCGGAGCCGAATGCGGCGCACGCCGCGCTCGGGGAGCTCGCCGGCTCCCGCATCGACACCCAGATCATCACGCAGAACATCGACGGGCTGCACCAGAAGGCGGGCACGCCCGTGGAGCGGGTGATCGAGGTCCACGGGTCCATGTTCAGCGTGGTGTGCGTGTCGTGCGGCGACCGTTCGTCGATGGCGGGCGTGCTGGACCGGGTTGACGCGGGAGAGGAGGACCCGCCCTGCACGCGGTGCGGCGGCATCCTGAAGTCCGCGACGGTCATGTTCGGCCAGCGGCTCGATCCAGTGGTCTTCGGCCGGGCCGAGCGGGCGGCGCTGGACTGCGACCTGTTTCTCGCGATCGGCACCACGCTGAGCGTCGAGCCCGCGGCGTCCCTGTGCGGGCTCGCCGCTGGCGCGGGCGCCGCGGTGGTAATCGTCAACGCGGATCCCACCCCATACGACGAACTGGCCGCCGAGGTCATCCGGGAGCCGATCGGCACCGCGGTGCCACGGATCGCGCGGCAGCTGCTGGGCTGAGGCCGCGCTCAGACGTTCGTCTCGGCCGCGCCGGCCCGCTGCAACCCCTGGAGCGCGTGCTCGATCAAGGCAATGAGTACGTCCCTGGCCGAGGACCGCTGGCGGGCGTCGCAGAGCAGCACCGGAACGTCGGGATCCAGGTCCAGCGCCGACCTGACGTCCTCGGGGTGATGGCGCAGCGCGCCCTCGAAACAGTTGACCGCGACGGCGAAGGGCACCCGGCGCCGCTCGAAGAAGTCCACCGAGGGGAAGCAGTCCGCGAGGCGGCGGGTGTCGGCGAGGACCACCGCGCCGAGCGCACCGCTGGCCAGTTCGTCCCACAGGAACCAGAATCGCTCCTGCCCCGGCGTCCCGAACAGGTAGATCACCAGGTTGTCGCGGATGGTGATGCGGCCGAAGTCCATGGCCACAGTGGTCGTGGTCTTCTGCTCCACCCCGTCCAGGTTGTCCGTGTTGGTACCGGGCCAGCTGAGCGGTTCCTCGGTGCGCAGGGCGCGGATCTCGGTGACCGCTCCCACCAGGGTGGTCTTGCCGGCCCCGAGGCCACCGGCGACGAGGATCTTGATGCCGACCGGCACCTCTCCCGGGCTGCGGGCGTCAGCCTCAGAGCCGCCGAAGGCCATCGGCCGCCTCTCTCAAGATTCGGTAGCGTACGGACCGCACACGAAAAGTCACGGGATGGCCTCGGAGGGGAGTGGGACGGAAATTGTGACGGCGACGTTACTGAAGTGATTCGTTACCCCATGGCGGCACTGAGGCTAACAGGATCTGCCTGTTCAGAAGGGGTAAACGAGACCGCTTTTGACTAATGATGCAAATTTCGTCACCGAATGTCGCCCGTCGCGAAGAATGATCGAACCGGCTGGGTGGCCGAGGTGTCGCACGCCAATTTCAGGCGGTAGCAGTGGCGTGGCGGGCGCCCACCCGGGCCGGAGAGAATCTGGCTGCCGCCGGTTGCTCGCATCTTGCCCTGTCAACGCGCTAGGGTCCCGAATGCCGCATAGTCGGCAAACCGGGCCGGGGAGACAGGAGAACCATGATGAGACGGTGGTGGCTGGCCGGTGCAGCCTGCACGCTGATGCTTGCCGGTGCGCCGGCGATCGCCGGGAGCCAGGCCCTCGCGGCGACCGCGCACGGTGCGCGTGATGGTCTGACCGGCGCGGCACAGACGGGGCAGAACGTGCTGCTTGTGTGCAACGGGAGCACAAAGCCGTGCCCGCCCGGCGCGTCGATCTTCTCGACCGTGCAGGGCGCGGTCAACGCGGCCAAGTCCGGCGACTGGATCCTGATCTGGCCGGGCGTCTACCACGAGAAGAGCACCCGGTGGCCCACGGCCGGGGTGTGGATCCAGAAGCCCAACCTGCACATCCGCGGGCTGAACCGCAACGGTGTCATCATCGATGGCAGCAACGGGACCGCCAGCAAGCCCTGCCCGTCGTCTCCCGCGCTCCAGGACCTGAACGGCGGCGTCGGCCGTAACGGCATCGAGGTCTTCAAGGCCAGCGGGGTCACCATCCAGAACCTCACCGTCTGCGACTACCTCTCCGGGCCCGGCGGGCACGGCAGGACCGGCAACGAGATCTGGTGGAACGGCGGCGACGGCAGCGGCAAGATCGGCATGGGCTCGTACCGCGGCTCCTACCTAAGCGCCACCTCGATGTACGGGCCGTCCGACGTGCACAGCCCGAACCTGGCCCAGTACGGCATCTTCGTCAGCAACGCGCAGGGCCCGGGCGTGATCGCGCGGTCTTACGCGAGCAACATGGCCGACGCCGCCTACTACATCGGCGCGTGCCAGCAGGTGTGCCACGCCACGATGGTCCGGGACACCGGTACGAACTCCAACCTCGGCTACTCCGGCACGAACGCCGGCGGCCCGCTGGTCATCAAGGACTCGGTGTTCAGCAACAACCGCGCCGGGATCGTGCCGAACTCGCTGAACAACGACGACGCCCCGCCGCCGCAGAACGGCGCGTGCCCGGGCACCACCAAGTCGTGCTTCTTCATCGAGCACAACGTGATCGCGAACAACAACAACCCGAACGTGCCGACCACCGGGCTCGCCGGGGCCATCGGCACGGGCGTGGAGATCTCCGGCGGCGCGTACGACACGGTGGTCGACAACCTGGTCATCCACAACGGCGGGTGGGGCGTCGTCACGCACGACTTCCCGGACACCGAGACGCCCCCGCCCGGGGTGCACTGCCAGGGCGGCATCCAGGTTTCACCGCAACTGTGCGACTTCCCGGCGCACGGCAACCGGGTGCACGGCAACTTCTTCGCCGAGGACGGGTTCTTTGGCAACGCCACCAACGGCGACCTGGCGACCGTGGGATTGCTGCCCAACTCCGCGACCCCGCGGAACTGCTTCTACGGCAACCGTGACGCGGCCGGCCGGGTGACCTCGGAGCCGAAGAACATCCAGGCCGCCTCGGTGGATGGTCCGCCGTGTGGTAGGCCGGGCACCAGCATCGATGGCGCGCTGGTGAGCCAGCTCACCTGCGCCGCCGAGTTCGGGGCGTGCCCGCCGGGTGCGCACTACCCGAAGCAGACCAGGATCAGCATTCTGCCGCTGCCGAAACTGCTCACCATGCCCGACCCGTGCGCAGGCGTCCCCGCCAACCCCTTCTGCTCATCCCGCTCCTAGATTCGATTCATAACGAGGCGCCGGCCCCCTCAGCCTGAGGTTGCGGGGGCCGTTCGCTTGGCGCTAAACCGCACGTGGCGCGCCCGATAAGTTGATGCGTCAGCCTGGGGCGTCCCAGGTCATGTCGATCTGATGCTCTGTGGCGACCCACCCGGCCCGGTGGAACGCGGCTGCCATAGGGACGTTGCCCAAGTCGGTGCTTGCCCTGATGAACGGCACGTCCTGGGCGGCGAGCACGCGGGTACCCTCGGCCAGGATGTCGCCGATGTACCCATGGCCACGGTGCGCCGGCAGCACGCCGAGGTAAGCGATCATCGGGCTGTAGCCGTTGTGCGCGGGGATGACGAAACCCGACGGGCTCGCCGCCAGGCAGTTCGGCGATTCGCCACCAGTCCCGCGGGCTTGACGGGCGCCCCGCCCACCCCGGGATCAGGCCTGGCCAGCCCCGGGGGAGGGCGGGAACGCTGCGACTACGGCGTACATGGCATCGCCCTCCTCTCTTCCGTTGGCCCCGCAAGCGCGGTGCCGACTGGGACCAGAGGTTAAGCCGCAGGTCGTATTGCATGCAAGGCTTTCGTGCGGCCGGGGCGCCGCCGCAGCGCAGCGGTGGTGACCGTCGGGAAGTGGGATACTGGCAGGGTGACGCCGGAAGACCTCGCTCACCTGCGCCGGGCGCGCGACCTGATGGACCGCGAGTACGCCAAGCCGCTGGACGTGCCGACGATGGCGCGGCAAGCGCTGATGTCACCGTCGCACTTCTCCCGGCAGTTCCGCGCCGCGTACGGCGAGACCCCGTACACCTACCTGATGACCCGGCGGATCGAGCGGGCCATGGCGCTGCTGCGCCGCGGCGACCTGTCGGTGACCGACGTGTGCATGGAGGTCGGCTGTACCTCGCTCGGGTCGTTTAGCGCCCGGTTTACCGAGGTCGTGGGGGAGACCCCGAGCGCCTACCGGGCCCGGTGTCACGACGAGACCGCAGTGGTCCCGGCGTGCGTCGCCAAAGCCTGGACCAGACCGAGCAGGATCAAAGAAGCGCAGGCCAGCGGGCCTGCGTAACGTCGGCGGTATGGATATCAAGATCTCACACAGCTTCATCACCGTCGACGATCAGGAGAAGGCGCTCGCCTTCTACCGCGACGCCCTCGGCCTCGTGGTCAACACCGACGCACCGCTGGGCCCGTACCGCTGGCTGACCGTGTCCGCGCCGGGGAATCCAAGTATGGAGATCGTGCTCGCCACCCCGGACATGGGCCACGGACCCGACGACACCGAATCGCTGCGGATGCTGCTCGCCAAGGGCGCGCTGAACGGGGTGCTGTTCACCACCGACAACTGCGACGCGTTCTTCGAGCGGGTCCGCGCCACCGGGGCCGAGGTGCTCCAGGAGCCGATCGACCAGCCTTACGGGGTCCGGGACTGCGCGTTCCGCGACCCCGCGGGCAACCACGTGCGTATCGGGTCGCCGATCCCGCAGCCCTCCTGAGCGGCGCGCCACCACCTTGACCGGTGCGGGGGTGACCGGGGTTCCCGGTCATCCCCGCTTAGCCATGCCTCTTCGGGGTCAGCCGGCGGCCCCGGTGCCCGGGGTGAACGACACGCCCCGCAGGACCTGGGCATTCGCCGTCGCCTGGGCCTTGTCTGAACGTAGTTTCATGAACTAATGTTCATGAAATGGAGTTCATCGAGCTGTCACGGCAGGAGGCGGGATGGTGGAGGTTGCGGTCCGAGGGCTGACAAAGGCATTTGGGCGGGTCACCGCGGTTCGCGGGATATCGTTCACCGCTCCAGCCGGGAAGGTGACCGGGTTTCTGGGACCCAATGGGTCGGGGAAGACCACCACCCTGCGGGTCGTGCTCGGGCTGATCCGGCCGGACGCGGGCGCCGCGCTGATCGGCGGGGTTCCCTACGGCCGGCTCGCCCGGCCGCGCCGCACCGTCGGGGCGCTGCTGGAGGCCAGCGGGTTCCACCCGGGGCGCAGGGCCCGGGACCACCTGCTCGTCCTCGCCGACGCCGCGGGCATCCCTGGCACCCGGGTGGATGAGGTGCTGGGCCAGGTGGGTCTCGCCGCAGCCGCGGACCGGCGGGTGCGCGAGTTCTCCCTTGGCATGCGGCAGCGGCTCGGCCTGGCCGGGGCGCTGCTCGGCGATCCGCAGGTGCTGCTGCTCGACGAACCGGCCAACGGTCTCGATCCGGCCGGCATCGCGTGGCTCCGCGGGCTGCTGCGCGGCCTCGCCGACGACGGTCGGACGGTGATCGTCGCCAGCCACGTGCTCAGCGAGATCGCCCAGACGGCCGACCACGTGGTGATCGTCAGCGCAGGACAGGTGCGCTTCGCCGGGGCGCTCGGCGACATCGGCGCGACCGGCGACGCGCTGGAGTCGGCCTTCCTCAAGCTGACCGCCACCGCGGGGTGATCGCCATGACCGTTGACCGGCCGCCGTATGGGCTACCGTCCCTGCCGATACTCGAGTTCCGCCAAGGAGGACTGCCGTGCTGCCCCTGATCCGCAGTGAATGGCGCAAGCTCAGCACCGTCCGCGGCGCGTGGCTGCTGCTGGCCGCGGGACCGCTGCTCGTCGTGGCCGGAATCACGGGGCTGGTCCAGTCCGGCGGCAACGTGCACGACCCCGCCACGGCGAGCAAGGCGCTCGCGCACGTCGCCTTGGCCGCGCTGTTCACCCTCATCTTCGGCATCTTCGCCGTGGCCGGGGAGTACCGGCACGGCACGATCACCGATACCTTCCTCAGCAGCCCGGACCGCGGCCGAGTGGTGACCGCCAAGCTGGCGGTGTATGCGGCGGTCGGCGCGGTAGCCGGGCTGATCTCCTCCGTGGTCGCCGTGGCGGTCACCGCCGCGTGGTGGGCGGCAAAGGGCGGCATCTTCCACCTGTGGGCCGCGGACTCCTGGCGCACCCTCGCCGGTGGGGTGGCCGTCAACATCGCGTTCGCCGCGATCGGCGTCGGCATCGGCGCGCTCGTCCGCAACCTCGCCGTCGCCATCGCCGCCGCGCTGGCGTGGATCGCGCTGATCGAAGGGATCGCCGGTCAGCTTGTCGGGTCCGGGCTGGCGCGCTGGCTGCCGTTCAGCGCCAGCGAAGCCGCGGGCCGGGCGGGTCTGACCGGAGTGTCGCGGCTGCTGCCGCAGTGGGGCGGCGGGCTGGTGCTCGCGGGTTATGCCGTCGCGTTCGCCGTCGCCGCGATGGTCACTACACTCAGGCGCGATGTCACCTAGGAAGCCCGCCGTGCTGCGTGATGACAGCGGCCAGAACCTGCGCGACTACCTGATCGCCACCGCTGCCCGGCTGATCGACCAGCGGGGCAGCGCCGGCCTGGCGGTCCGGGACATCGCGCGTGAAGCCCAGGTCGCCGACGGTGTGCTCTACAACTACTTCGAGGACAAGGAAGACCTGCTCGTCCACGCGCTGCTCGCCCACGTCGGCAACGTGATGAACAGCGCGCCGCAACTGCTGCCGCCGGCGGGGGAGGGCACGGTCGCGGACAACTTGCGGGCGTTCATCGACGGCGGCATCGCCACCCTGCTCCGGGTCACGCCCGCGTTCGCCGGGTTGATCGCGCAGCCGAAGGTCCTCGCCCGGTTCCACGCGATGGTCGGCGGGGACCCGGCGTTCGACCCGGCTTCGGCGGACGGCGGCGACGCCGCCCGGGACGGCGGCCCCGGGCTGCCCGACCTGCTGACCACCTACCTGCGCGGTGAGCAGCGCCTCGGCCGCGTCGGCGCCGACGTGGACATCGATGCCGCCGCGGCGCTGATCGTCGGCGCCATGCACGGGCAGATCCTGCCCAGGGTGTTGTTCACACCGCCGGGAAGCCCGGTCACCATCCCGCCAGGCCTGGGCGCGCGGCTCGCGGACACCGTGCTGGACGGCATCGCGCCTCCGTCGCGGCGGTCACCGCGGGACGGCGGTGCCTGACCCCGGTTCCGTGATCATGAGGTTGGGTGGCCAGAACGCCGCCAACATCATGATCAAGAACGTGACAGTGGGGCCGGATCAGCGGCCGTCGGCGGGTTCCAGCACGAACACCGGGATCACGCGTGAGGTCTTCTGCTGATACGCGGCGTAGGGCGGGTAGGCGGCCACCGCCCGCTCCCACCACTGCGCCCGCTCGTCGCCGGTGACCTCCCGGGCGATCATGTCCGTGCGGTCCGCGCCGTCCTGAAGCTGCACCGCGGGGTTCGCCCGGAAGTTGTAGTACCACTGCGGATGGGTGGGGGAGCCGCCCTGCGACGCGACGGCCGCATACCGGCCGTCATGCTCGACCCGCATCACCGGGGTCTTGCGCAGCTTGCCGCTGCGTACCCCGCGGTTGGTGATGATCACCACGGGCAGGCCGGTGTCGCGCAGCGTCGTGCCCCGCGTCCCGCCCGAACCTTCGTAGAGT
>Ga0306924_10008424_pt1 | contig 10401 bp, 9 predicted proteins | sample sta12Can44000111_FD_203756 | JGI IMG/M metagenome (GOLD analysis project Ga0306924, IMG submission 203756) | Lab enrichment of tropical soil microbial communities from Luquillo Experimental Forest, Puerto Rico - statanox.12C.anox.44.000.111 (v2)... | ecosystem: Environmental > Terrestrial > Soil...
GCCGAGATTGGGCGTGATGCGCTTCGACAAGTCGATCTCGATATCAGTGAGCTGCGAGCCGTCGGGGCCGGGCGGGTTGAGGCTGACCTGAGGCAGCGAAATTTCGTCTGCGACGAACGGGTCGTCGGTCAGGATCGTCGCCGGGAAGAACCGCTCGCCGGCAAAGCCGTGCGCCACCGCGGCGGAATTCACGGACAAAAGCGTCACGGCCGCGGCAGCGGCGGCCGCTCCCAATCGAAAGGGATTCATTGCCGAGGCTCCCGATGGAAATGCCGAAGGGCTGTGGCCGTAAAGAGGTGGCCACAGCAGCTGAGTAGCGCCAGGCTCAGGCGAGGGGCGGAGCGCGGGAGCGGTAAGCGCCTGGAGCGCCGGCAGATTCGCCTTCGATTACGGTCAGGGTCGCCGGTAGATCAGCCGGGGGCAGAACCGCCAGCGCAGTCGGACTGGGTGCGGGCAAGCCGGCCAGGGCACCGAGTGCGCCGCACACGGGACACGCCTGATGTTTGTAGTGCTCATCGGACTGCCCATCCGCGTCGCGATGCCCGCTAAGCGGCGCCAGCAGAGACCGTTCGGCATCACCGACCTCTGCGTGGGCACCGCACAGGTGTGCCGGCTTGAACGCCTCGGCGAGGTCGAAGGCGAGGCGGACCGGCACCAAAGCGTTGAGGACGAGCGCGAGCAAACCGAGTCGCGCGGCCCAGATCCTGCCTCGCCACTTTCTCACTCGCATTCGGTCGTGCCAGCGAACCGAGTTTTATGCAGGAACTACCTTAACCGAGCAGTAGGGTGCCCGGCAACCAGAGCTTCGGTCACCGTCCGCAGGTGACGGACGTGTACTGGATCTAGGTGCAACCCCGGCCGGCCGGTGGACCGCTATCAGTCTTCTCAGTCCTCCTTGTGTTCGCGATCCTCGCCGCGAACCTGACCGCGGATCTCGCCGCCTGGGAAAGCGGTATCCGGCGTCGTCCCGGATGTCGTGTGGATATTGGCATAGGCGGTGTTGGACTCGAGCGCGTCCACCAGCGCGTCGAAGTCGCCGGCTTGAACGTTTTGCCCCATGATCGCCTGGACATTGTCCTTGGTCCACATGCCGCTCACGGTTCCACTGCCACTACTATCAGTATTACACGACGGTGGAGTCGGTCCCGTACCGGTAAACTTCACGTTCGTGCAGAAGAACACTAGGATGCCACCGGAGTCGTGGGACTTGCCGAAATGGATGTGAGCAAACAGCACCGTGCCCGTCTTCGGCGGTGTGGTGCCGACGTTCGAGTAAGTGAGCGTGTAGGCGATCGTGCCGGCGTTTCGATCGAGATCGAGCTTTGCCGTGCCCCTCCCATCGGACAGGACCGCCCCGGTGTAGCTGGTGGGCACAGTAACGGAGGGCGGGGGGGGCGGGGGCAGAGGCGTCGGCACCATCACGCTAGTCGGTATCGATCCGATTTCGTTGAATCCGCTCAAGCGCGCCGAGAACTCGTCCGCATAGCCGGAGCTGGCCGAGAAGCTCACGGCACCCGCAATCAAACCGGCCTCTAAAAATTTCAGGCGAAGCATGACGTCCTCCCTTACCCCTTGATGGATTGAGCTTACCATCCCGCTTGCGCGTGTTAAGAAAATAGTGCCCGGAAGCGGGAGCGAAACGAAGGCCGAGGGTCATCACATTATCGTGAACTCGCGCTGCTTCTCAGCGGCTCCGCCAGTCGCGCGGAGTCGTGGCTACCGGCTCAGCACGACGTTGAGGATCGCGGTCTTGCCATTTTCGACCTCGCGCATGGCGTTCCGGATCGCGCCGGGCAGCTCGGCTGGCCGTTCGACCTTCTGGCCGTGGAGGCCAAACGGCTTGCCGAGCTCGGCATAGTCGGGGCCATCGATCGTAACACCGTGCCACATGTCGGCGGCTTGCGCGACCCCGTCGGGGTAATGGTGCAGGTGGCCGGTCTGCATCGCGCGGTACTGGCCGTTGTTGCAGACGACGATCAGGATCGGCAAATCGTTCCCCTTCGACGCACCCAACGCCTGGACCACCGGGTTGTAAAGGAACGAGCCGTCGCCGATCAGTGCGGCGACCGGCCGCTTCGGCGCGCCGAGTTTGACGCCGAGTGCCGTGCCGAGCCCTTGGCCGAGCCCGCCGCCGGCGCGGAAAAAGCTCTGCGGTTCCGACCACCGGAGATGCTGCTGCAATATGGCGGCGTGGGTGATCGTCTCCTCGACATAGACCGCATCCCTCGGCATCGCCTCGCGCAAAGCGCCGACGAGCGCCAACGGATCGATCGTGTCGCCATCCTTGGCCTTGGCCTCGGCGGCGCGTTCCGCGGCCTCGATCCGGTCGTGCTCGCGCTGCCACCCCGCCCGCCGGTCGGCGTGCTTGCCGGCGGCCATGCCGGCCGCCTTCGCGGCCTCGACCAGCAGGTGCAGCGAGGTCGCGACTTCGCCCTCCAGGTAATGGTCGGCCTGCAGGCTCTGATAGACCATCGTGCCCTTGAGCGGGTTCTCGTCGATCGCGACGATCGTTCCGGTCGTCGGCTTATGGCTCGGCGGATACCAGGGAGCGCGGCAGCCGACCAGCAGCACGAGATCGGCATCCTTCAGGAACGGCTGGATGCCGGTGCCGAGATGCAGCGGATGGTTCTTCGGGTAGTTCGCGAACGCGGCGCGCCCGCCGACCGGGATGCCGAAGAGGTCGGCGAGCTCGACCAGTGCCGCGAAGGCCGCGGGATCGCGGCCGGCGCTGTCGGTCAGGATCACCGGGTTGCGCGCGCCGATCAGCAGCTGGGCGACCTTCTCGACATCGCTGTCCTTAGCCCGCGTCTTGGGCGGCGGCGGGGCCCGGCGCGGGTTCTGGCGCGGCGTCCACTCCTGCAGCATCACTTCGAGCGGCGCGTTGAGGTAGACCGGCCCCATCGGGGTCCGCTGGGCGAATTCACCGGCGCGCACGACGTGCTCGTAGAGGGTGTGCACGTTCCCGGCCTGGGTTGCCCATTTTGTCACCGGCTCGACCAGGCGCTGCGGTCCGCCGACGATGCTGAGGCTTCGATACCATTGCGGCTCGATCGAGAGCGCCGGATCCTCGCCGAAGCTCACCGACTCGCCCGACATGATCACCATCGGCACCTCGGCGAGCATCGCCGAATGCATGCCGGCCGAACCCTGCAGCAATCCGGCCCCGGCGTGTAGCAACACCGCCTGCATACGGCCGGTCATCTGCGTGTAGCCCATCGCCATGTCGACCGCGAGGGTCTCGTGCCAGCAATCGATATAGGAGGGCCCCGATCGCTGGTTGACCTTCTGGCGGGCGAGCGCCTCCCAGACCGGCGACCATTCCGAGCCGGGCGACGAGATGATGTAGTCGAGGCCTAAGCTGCGAAACGCCTCCAGGATTGCCTCACCGCCGTCGCAATACTGCTTCATCACCCGGCCTCCCGTGACTTCGTCATGCGCGCCATGATAGCGGGACCCCGGTGCGACGCGCTATCCTTAGTCCATTGCTCTGCAAGCCGCGGCGCCAAGAGGAGAAACGCACCATGGAATTCGGCATGTTCCACCAGTTTCCGGCCCTTCCCGGCCGCAGCCAACGAGAGGCTTTTGAGGAAGCCTTCGCGCAGATCGATGCTGCCGAGCGCTGGGGCCTCGATGTGATGTGGCTGGCCGAGCTCCATTTCGACCCGCAGCGCTCGCTGCTGTCCGCACCGCTCAGCATCGCCAGCGCGGTCGCCGCGCGCACCAATCGCATCAAGATCGGGATCGCCGTGCAGGTCTTGCCATTGTGCCATCCGTTGCGGATCGCCGAGGAGGGCGCCACGGTCGATCAGATCAGCGGCGGGCGGTTGATCTTCGGCGTCGGTCGGAGCGGCCTGCCTCGGACCTATGAAGATTATGGCGTTTCATACGCCGAGAGCCGCGACCGCTTCGCTGAAGTTCTCGACATCGTCGAGCAAGCGTGGTCGCAACCCGCCGTTTCCTACGAAGGTAAGTATTACGCCTTCAAAAACATCACCGTCGCCCCGAAACCGCTGCAAAAGCCGTTGCCGCCGATCCGGATAGCTGCCGCCAGCCCCGATACCTATCCCTCGGTCGGCGAGCGCGGCCTGCCGATTTTCATCAATGCCCGCTACGGCTCGTTCGCCGAATTCGCCCCGGAGATCCACAAGTACCGGGAAGCCTACGCTGCGGCGGGCCACCCCGGCCACGGGCAGGTCTATCTGCGGGTGCCGACCTATCTCGCCGAGACCGAAGACCGGGCGCACTCCGAGCCGGAGGAGAGCCTCATGCATTTCTACCGCGAGCAGGCACAGCGGCTCCGGGATTCGCTGAGCCGCGCCGGCACGCGCGCCATCGAGGGCCGCGCCGAGCGGCTCAAGCGCATCGAAAACCTGACCTATGAGGAGGCGCTGACCGGCCAGGTCCTGGTCGGCACGCCGCAGATGGTGACCGATCGCCTGGGCGCGCTGCAGGATGAGCTCGGCATCGACGGCATCCTGGCTGAAATAAATTGCGGCGGGCTCGTCCCTCACGATCGCGTCATGACCGCCCTACAGCTCCTCTGCGAAGATGTCATGCCGCGGTTTCATTAAATCTGCGCCTTATCGTGGAGGGTGCGAAGGAATTCGCAGAGACCGCCGCGTGTGGCGTCGACGTGTCTTGCGCTCTTGCCCAGGTCTTTACAGGTTCTGTAACGCCAGTGCGCCGCGTGATCCCCCAGCCGGAGCGGTCCTATTAATTTGCGGAAATTTAAGATTTTACTCGGTTCAGGAATGCTTCATGCTAAGTAGAAGGGTCCTTCGAAAGAGTTTAATCGTTATGTTCTCCCCCGGCTGAAGGTCGGACCCACATTTCGCAACCGCACGCTTGGCCGCCCGGTCGCAATGGCGGTTGCAAGGCATCGATGCATCGTCCTCCTAGTCATCGCGTTCTTCCTGGGCATCATCTCAGGTAGCGCATGCCTTATTGGTCGCATCGTCCGCGACCGGAGCGCTGTACGATCCAGTAAGCCCGGGAGTCTTCGGCACAGAAAATCTCTTGATCCGATCAATGGTCTCGTTCCACCCGGTTACGGAAACTCCACGAGCACTACCACGATCATACCCACTGAATTCGCCTTTCTGAACGGCGGAGGGACTGTAGCGGATCCTGGGATCGATAGTGTTACGGCGAGTTTTTCTGACTCCACACTCGTAGTATCAGAAACTATCAATTATTCGGGGCCTCTGAGTGGCTTCCGGACTGTGTTCACCGACTCCGCGTTTACCGGCCTCTCGGTAGCGAAAACGTTCGACAATTTCGCAATGGGTGGCATGAGCTAGAGCCTTGTCGGTGACACTCTCACCTTAACCGTCGCCCCAGATTGCATTATTGGGGTAGGATGTATACCCTGGCCCGCAAGCCAGACAGCTGATTTTTCTTTCGCGGCGTCGGTTCCGGCTCCAGCTCTGGGTTCGGGCCCGTCCGGCCTGGCTGTTGCTCTTTTCCTTCTCACGGGCTGGGCGGTTCGCTCATGCCGCCAAGCATGACCGGATCGAATACGAGGTACCGGCACATGGCGACCGGCAACCGGTCGCCAACATCTAGCTCTAGCGTCGACGCGGACGGCGCGCAGATTTTCGGCTCAGGTATTTTATTGCTAGCTTTGCGGTGTGTAAGCTATGCTCTTCTGTCGAGGCCAATAACGGTTTGATCCGCGAGATCGCCTCAGCTTTCTCTTCTGCCCCGTATCTCGCGGCATTATTGATGATGATGTCTAACGCGCCTTCCAGAGCTTCGTATGTACGATCTTCGGTGAGGATGTCGATCAAGACCGAGAGCGGTACATGAGCATTCATTTCTCTCAACGCATAGAGCAGGGTCCCGTTCGCACCTCGGGTCTCCCCTCGTTTGATCAGGTCGATCAGTAACTCATCGGTTCCGTCCACCCCCAGGTCGGCCAGGGCGATCGCCGCTGCGTTGCGAACCACGGGGGAACGGGTCTTTTTTGCCAATTCCATAATACGGCTGCGCTCGGCAAGCGAGGCGCCGTTGCGGCCGATCGCGTCAAGTGTGCGAGCGATACGTTCCTCATCGCCTGACCCGATAGCAGCATCAAAGTCGATTCGGGCCATATTGTCAGCGCTCGCCATCAATCCGCCTTTGGCCGTCCAGCGTCAATCCACTCGTCGTATGTCTCTTTTGCTTGTTCTCAGTCTCGAATGTTCTCGCCGCCGTACAACCGTTTACCTCTACGATGCCACCAGCGTTCAAAGTCGTCGAAGTCCGGCTGCTTATCGATGCCAAACCAGCGATCCCGTCGACGTTGGCTGCCTCCGCGAAATCGCCGCCCTTCTGGCATGAAGATAAGCCGCCTAGCGCCGACAGGAAACCAACCCGATATTTGCCGCCTCGAACCCTAAGTGAGTTCGTAGCCGCTGTAGGACCTGATGCGCTATCACCCGGAGTCCGTCGCTTTGCGGTAGTATCGCTCGGCGTCGGAGTGGGATACGCCACAATCACCATGTATCTGAAAGGCTTTCTATGCCGGGTCCACTCAACGGATATCGCGTCGTCGATCTGACCTCGAATGTCGCCGGGCCGCTCGGCACGATGATCCTCGGCGATCAGGGCGCCGACGTCATCAAGGTCGAAGCCCCCGACGCGGGTGACGCCACGCGCGCCGGCGGCAACCGGCGGGCCGGGTTTACGGCGTCGTTCCTGAACAACAACCGCAACAAGCGTTCAATCGTCCTCGATCTGAAGACGGCCGGCGGGTTGCAGGCGGTGATGCGGCTCGTCGCCGGTGCCGATGTCTTTGTCCAGAACTTTCGTCCCGGTGTCGCCGAGCGCCTTGGGGTCGGCGAGGACGCGGTGCGCGCGGTTTCGCCAAAGATCGTCTATGTCTCGATCAGCGGCTTTGGCGAGAAGGGGCCCTATGCCGCCAAGCCGGCCTACGACCCTGTCATTCAAGGCTTCTCGGGGCTGGCGACGATCCAAGCGGGCTCGGATGAAGCACGCCCGCGGCTGTTGCGCACGATCCTGCCCGACAAATTAACTGCGATCACCGCCTCGCAGGCGATCACCGCGGCACTCCTGGCGCGCGAGCGCACCGGCGAAGGCCAGCATGTGCGGCTCTCGATGCTGGAGGCCGTGGTGGCGTTTCTGTGGAGCTCGGACATGGGTGGCCAGACTTTTGTCGGCGACGAGCCCGCGCTGCAGGAGCCGGCGACGGCCCTTGATCTGATCTACGAAACGGCTGACGGGTACATGACCGTGGCGGCGCTGACCGACCGCCAATGGGCCGGCTTGGCGCGGGTGGCCGAGCGGACCGAATGGATCGAGGACGAGCGGTTCAAAACCTCGGCGTTGCGCCAGAAGAACATCGACGCGCGGCTGCGGCTGACCCAAGAAGTGTTGCTGACCCGGCCGGCGGCGGAGTGGCTCGAACGGTTGACGGCGGCCGGCGTACCCTGCGGCCCGGTGCAGACCCGCAACCAGCTGATCCGCCATCCGCAGGTCGCGGCGTTGGGCCTCGTCGCCGAGACCGACCACCCGGCCGCCGGGCGGCTGCGCCAGGCACGAGCGGCGGCGCGTTTCTCGCGCACCCCACCGGAAATCCGCCGCGGCGCGCCGAGGCTCGGCGAGCACACGCAGGAGATCCTCGCCGAGCTCGGCTATTCAGCCGCAGAAATCGCGGAACTTCGCGCGGACGGCTTCATCAATGCCAAAAATTAACAGTGTAGCGTCATTGCGAGCGAAGCGAAGCAATCCGGCGGCAGATTTGCCCATTTCGATGAGATTGCTTCGTCGCTACGCTTCTCGCAATGACAAGCAGCTTCCTCTTTATCTGGTGCGCCGCGGGCTCAAGGAGATCAGCCGTTGATCGACTTCTATTATTGGCCGACGCCGAACGGCTGGAAGGTCGCGATCATGCTCGAGGAGTGCAGTCTCGAATACCGCATGATCCCGGTCAATATCGGGCGCGGGGACCAGTTCAAGCCCGAATTCCTGGCGATCAGCCCCAATAACCGGATGCCGGCGATCGTCGACCACGACGCCCCGGAAGAGCCGCTGCCGGTGTTCGAGTCGGGCGCGATCCTGATCCATCTCGCCGAGCGGACCGGGCGTTTCATGCCGCAGAGCAAGCGCGGCCGCAAGGAGTGCCTGGAGTGGCTGTTCTGGCAGGTTGGCAATCTCGGTCCGATGGCCGGCCAACTGAGCCATTTCGTCAATTACGCGCAGGGTGAGCACCCCTATTCGCACAAGCGCTATGCCGACGAGTACAACCGCTGTCTTGGAGTGCTCGAGCGCCGCCTCGTGGACCGTGACTACATTATCGGCGACTACTCGATCGCCGATATGGCGAGCTGGCCTTGGGTATTGATTGCCAAGCCGCTCGGCCAGCCGCTCGACGAGTTTCCCAATGTCGCGCGCTGGCGCGAAACGATCAAACAGCGCCCCGCCGTCCAGAGGGGGGTCGATCTGGGCAAGGAGCTGCGTCGCTCGGCCCCGCCGGGCGACGAAGAACGGCGGATCCTTTTCAACCAAACCGCGCGGGACGTGCTACGGCATCAATGACGGACCTTGGGAGTCTATTTGCCCGAGGTGGCGTCGGCGCCGGCTTTGGCGACCTGCCCATCCTGAGAAGAAGCCCCGCCGGAAACTCCAATGGCTCCAATGATCTTGCCATCGACAAGAATTGGGACGCCGCCTTCGAGCGGGGCCGCTCCACGAAGGCTAAGGATGCGCATGTTGAGGCCGCCCTGCGCTACCAAATCTTCGAACACCTTGCTCGGCCGGCGAAAATCGAGCGCGCTGTGCGCCTTGTCCTCGGCGACGCCGATCGAGCCGTACTGGGTATTGTCAAGCTTGTGCAGCATAACCGTGTGGCCCGTGCTGTCGAGAATGACTATGGCCATAGGCCAGTTGTTCTTCGTAGCCTCGGCTTCAGCGGCCGCCATCACCTTCTTGGCCGCATCGAGACCGATTGGCGCGCCGTAAGGCGTTGTCGGGGGCGGCGGGGGCGCCGGCTGCTGAGCCCCGACCGAAACGACAGCACCGACGAAGATTACGGTTCCGACGACTAGAGATATCAGCTTGCGCATGTTGTTTCCTCCCGTGTAGCCAAGCGGCGTGAAGCGATAAGATTTAAGCGGCCAGCTTCGTTGGCTGGCGTACCAGATCGGCTAGTTTCTCACCGATCATGATCGCAGCGGCGTTGGGGTTGCCGGACACCACCGTCGGCATGATCGAGGCGTCGGCGACGCGCAAGCCGCCGATCCCGTGCACCGAGTTCGGCGTCGACTACCGTCAGCGGGTTGCTACTCACCTCGGATAGACCGCCGGGGTTGAGGCAGGTTCGCGGCGCGTTTTCATCGCGCAGCAGCATCAACTTCCTCCCGAACCGCACCGCGCCGCCCCGGCCGCACTTGTACCAGGCGGGCGAGACGCCCCGGTGCCTACGCGCTTACTCCGCTCGGCAGCCACCCGCCGCGATGGCGCGGCAGCGTGTGCAGTTTTAACTCGACCGGGTTGCCGAGCCAGATCGCGTAACTGCTATGGTCCTCCACCGCGTCCTCGGTTAGCGGGTGGACCAGCACGTCGAGCTCGTCGCGGTTCAGCATCAGATAAGGCACGACATGCTCAAATTGATCGGGCTTGAAAATGACCAGAACATTGGCGATCGGGTGCGGCCCGACCGGCGTGTCGCGGAAGCCGTCGATCTCGACCCGGAATTTCTCGTCGATCGCGGCGCACACGCGCTCGGCGACGGCGCGCGTCCTTGTCGGGTCGTAATAGATGTGGGCGTGATAGCCCAGGTTTCCGACGGATTGCGTGGTTTTCTCGGTCATCGGGCGGTGCTCCCTGAGGCTGCAACGGCAGGCGGCAGTTTTGCACAGCGGCTGCCGCAAGTCGATTCAGCCGGCGATGCGGCTAATCGTGGAAATCCAATGCCTGGTACCCGCGCTAGGGTCGGCTCGAGTGGGGAGCCGACCCGGCTGCTGCAGGCCCGACTGACAGCTTAGCGCCGGTTCCGGCCGTTCATCGGTCCCGGGCCGACCCGTAAGGCTCGACCCTAACCGATCGTTCGGTCCAATACTTTTTCACACATTGTTCAGCCTCGCTGGCGTGGGGTATGGTGGCTCGCGGGAGGCGCCACCGCTCAGGGCTCGACGGCGCCGCGACCCGTAACGGAGGGTATTGGGATGATCCATCACGTATCGATCCCGGCGTGTGAGCCGCAGCACGTAGCCGAAGTCCTGGCCGAACTGATGGGCGGAAAGTGCTTTCCGTTCGGCCCGCTCGAAGGCGCCTTCATGGCGGCAAGCGGCGATGCGCACGGCACGATGATCGAAGTCTACCCGGAGCGCGCGACGCTCGACATCCCGGACCGCGACGATCAGGTCGTCTTTGGCGAGAACCAGTCGCCGCCGCAAACCT
>Ga0306924_10008427_pt1 | contig 10399 bp, 10 predicted proteins | sample sta12Can44000111_FD_203756 | JGI IMG/M metagenome (GOLD analysis project Ga0306924, IMG submission 203756) | Lab enrichment of tropical soil microbial communities from Luquillo Experimental Forest, Puerto Rico - statanox.12C.anox.44.000.111 (v2)... | ecosystem: Environmental > Terrestrial >...
ACAGCAGGTAGGCCAGGTCCTGGGTGCCCCGGCAGCGGCCGGCCAGCTGCCAGTCGATGACGACCGGCTCGCCGTCTGGCTGGAAGAAGATGTTGTCGAGCCGGAAGTCGTTGTGCACGAAGGTCTGCGGGCCCTCCGCGCAGCGCCGCAGAACACCTGCCCAGTCGGGGGCGGCGTCCGCGACGGCGGTGAGAATCCGCGCTGGGACCCGTTCCGCGTAGCGCTGGCGCAGCGCCGCCACGCCGCTGGTGACCAGCCGGGTGAGCATCGCGCCCAGGGCCGGGTCGGCCCAGCTGACCAGGCGGCTGGCATCACCGCCCGGCGGGGGGGCTTCCCAGTATGCGGCGTGCAAGCCGGCCAGCACATCGATCAGCCGCTCCGCGTCGGCCCGGCCCAGCCCGGTGACCTGGTCGCCGGCTCGCAGCGCTCGCAGGTCTTCCAGCAGCATCGGCTCCTGGTTGCCCGGGTCGCCGGGGTAGTAGCAGCGGGGCAGCCGCACCGGCAGCGCGTCGGCCAGCTCGGCGTACACGTACCGCTCGCGGGCGAACAGCCCCATCGCCGCCTCCATCGCGCGCTGGACCGGCCCAGATCCCGGTGCCTTGGCGATGATCGTCGCCGGGCCGGGCGGCCGCGCCGGCTCGTAAGCTGGTGACAGGCGGGCCAGGTCCCCGGCGGCGCTGGCCACCCCCAAAGACCTGATCTCGATGTCCCGTACCGCTGCCTGGGTCACCGCTGCGGCGCGCAGCACCGTGCTCAGCCAGCCGGGGGTGATCGCATCGATCCACGAGCCATCTGCTCCGGTGGAGGCGGGAGTCATGGTGGTCCTTGGGCTCGGCTCGCGCGGTGATTGCGCCGGCTACTCTCCTGCCCGGTGCCGCCGGGCTCAACCGGCCTCGCTGGACCGGCCGGCCCGCCTCCGGCCGCGGCCCGGCCGGTCACTGTCCTTCCGCCCTCGTCCGGGCCTTGGTTTCCAGGCCGCTGATGATCAGGCCGAGGCCGTCCTGGAAGTGCCGGTCGGTGCTGCGCAGCAAGAAGACGGCGCCGAGCCGGCTCAGATTGTCAAAGTCATCGCGCGGCAGCCGCTCCAGTACCTCGTGCCGGCGGCCCAGGCTGCCGGGGGCAGACGAGAGCAGCTGCTGCTGCACGAACCCGATCGTGTAGGCGAACAGCGTGGCGAACGCGCTGGCGGCGGGCTCACCCTCGATCCCCCCGCGCCGCAGCGCATCCAGGACGACCTCGGCGCCCCGGTAGGCGGCCTCCCCGGCCACCGGCTGCCGGGCCGCGATCACGGCGACGTCGGGGTGCTTGAGCAGCAGGTCATGCACCGACCCGAACACCGCCGCGAGCTCCTCCTGCCAGGTCACGTTGCCCGGCTCGGGCAGCTGCAGCTCGGCGAGCACGCGGTCGGCCAGCGCGCCCAAGATGTCCTGCTTGTCGCGCACGTGCCGGTACAGGGTCATGGTGGGCACCCCGCACCGCTGGGCCAGGGCGCGCATGGTCAGCCCGGCATAGCCGTGCTCGGCGACCAGCCCGGCCGCCGCGTCGATCACGTCCTGGCGGGTCAGCTCGCCCGCCGCGGACCGCGCAGCCCTTGACATGTACACGTACTGTACATGAATATACGTGTACGGAACACGTACGAGCGCGCTGTTCAGCCTCCCGGGGGGACCAACCCGGAGGTGCACCATGACCGCCGAACCGGTACCGCACCCACCACGCCAACCGCCCTGCCGCGGCTGCCGAGGGCCTGCACCGCCCGTGCTCAACCGGGCTGGGCGGCGGCACGACCGGGACGCCGCCCGCGCCGGGGCCCGCCCGGGCAGCGGGCAGGCTGGGCAGATCGTCACGAAGGCCCTCACCACCGACGGATTGCGCCCAGCCGAACGAGAGGCGTTCTGGCGGCACGCGATGTCGGACTTCCGCCGGGTGACCATCGCCAAGGTAGGGGCAGGCACCTTCGAGGGCTCGATCCGTTCGAGCCGGATCGGCCGCCTTCTGGTCGCGAACGTCAGATCCACCGCTCAGGACATCCGGCGCACCCCGCGTGACATCAGCCCGTCGGAGCAGGAGTACTTCCATGTCCTCCTGGTTGCCAGCGGGGCCGGCCGGGTCAGCCAGGACGACCGCCACGCTGAATTCCATCCGGGGGATTGGGTTGCCTACGACTCGTTCCGGCCCGTCCAGTTGCTTTTCCAGAACGACTGGGACGCATACTCGCTTACGTGGCCTCGCGAAACAGTCCAGCTGAGCGAAAGCGAACGACGGCTCATGACCGCCCGGCGGATGGACGGCAGCACCGGCCTGACCGGTGTCGTGTCGCGGTTCCTGCTGGACCTCGCTCGCACCAGCGAACATATGCCGGCGGCGCAGTCCGAGCCAGCACTGCTCCAGGCCAGCGACCTCGTCGCGAGCTTGCTCAGCGACTACGCCGTCCCAAGCGAGGCGGCACGCGGATGCCATCAGCGGACGCTGATCCTAAGGATCAAGGACTACATCGGCCAGCGGCTGTGCGACCCCGGCCTGGGGCCGCCCGAGATCGCCGCCGCGGCCAACATCTCCGTACGCTACCTGCACAAGCTCTTCGAAACAGAACACCACTCGGTATCCCAGTACATCAAAGGCCTGCGCCTGGAGCGGTCACGCCGCGAACTCCTCGATCCCCGTAACGTCAGCCGGCCCATCGCAGCGATCGCGTTCGGCTGCGGATTCGGCGACCTCAGCGGCTTCAACCGCGCCTTCAAAGACGCCTACGGGACCAGCCCACGACAGCTTCGAACCGCCAGCCCGTAAATCAAACAGAAGACGGCATAGGCCGAGAACCAGCGGCACCGCTCCCCGGCACCCAATCCCGGCAGGACGCCCCGGCAGGAACCGATGCGCTCCGAACGGAATAATCGGAGCGTCATCGCAACCAGGATCCGAGAGCGGATCCGGCGCGAATATTCGGCGTTCCGCGCGGCATCCGGCTGGATTTCGAGTCACAGTCCGCAACAAGCGCTGGTCGGTGCCAGCGCGCGAATAGGCTTTCATTATGATCGGCGAGTTGACAGGCGGCAGAATGCCCAAACTGCACTCCGAATGGTTGATCTGGAGCGGCTGTGCATCGCCTGTCACCCCGCGCAGCGGTAGCCCCTTGAGGATCTTGTCGATCTTGCCGCAGCGGCCGTAGACGGCCTGCCCGGCATGTTCAGTTCTTGCCCGGGCATGGCCGCTACCGCGGCCCGGTTGCCGTCGTTGCTGGTCTTGAACAGTTCCTCGGTGTTGAACGCCTGAACGGGGCTGGCGAGCCGGATTCGCTGAAGGCCCAGACGCCGTTCCTCCTCCCGCCGGGGCAGGCGTTCGCGTGACTGCATGTCCGGCCAGGGAGCCTGCTGTTGCAGGGGATCCGCTTGCGACACAAGACGACCCTGCCAAATTCTTGACTCAAGACACATGCGTGACGCAGAGAAACGGTGTGCAGCGCGCCGGAATCGGCGACCGCACTGGCTACCCGTTGGCGAAGGTAAGGCAGGCGCCGAGGCCTAGCCTGGCGCCTGCGAGGTTCCCCGCATCGCTTGAGCGGAGTCCGGCATTCCGTGGCGCGAATGTGCGAGCCAGAATTGCTCAGCCCCGGGGACCGGCCGTCATTCTGGTGCGAATCGCAAGATCACGAGGCCACCGGCAGTCGAGGTCGTGTCAAGGAGCTGCAGCGCGAGCCGCGGGCCGTGCTCCGCGAACAGCTTCTTGCCGTCTCCCAGGACGACCGGGTGGACCAGCAGCTGGTAGTGGTCCACCAGGCGGTGGGTGGTGAGTGTGTGTACGAGCATGGAGCTCCCCATGACCAGGATCGGGCCGCCGGGCAGTTGGCGCAGCTCGGCGATCTCGCTTGGAACATCCCGGATGACCTTCGTTCCTCGCCACTTCGGATGTCGGAGCGTCGTGGACGCAACGTATTTCGGGCGGGAGTTCAGCGCTGCCGCGATCCTGTCGCTGTCGTCCGTGACGGTCGGCCAGTAGCTGGCCCAGATCTCGTAGGTTCTGCGCCCGAGGAGGAACCCGCCCGCGGCGTTGAACTGATCGCTCAGGTAGCTGGCGTGCTCGTGCATCAGCGGTGCGGTCCAGCCGCCGTGCTCGAATCCGCCGTCGCGATCCTCGCCGGGGTGCCCAGGTCCTTGCACCACACCATCGAGGGAGACGTACTCGACTACGTCGATCCTGCTCATCGCGACCGTCCGGCGCCCGTGCGGCCGGTGGGCGAGTCGGCCAGGAACGACGCGACCACTGGAGCGACGCGTCCGGCCTGCACCATGTGGTCGGCGCCGTCGATGCTGCGGCGGGTCGCGTTGGGCAGGATTGCTGCGACGGCGTCGGATGCGCGATGCAGCCACGTAGGGCTCTTGGTGCCGTCGGCGACGAGCACGGGCAACCCGGCGGCGGCCCAGCGACCGGCCGGCAGTGGCCTGCCCGCCTGAGTGCCCTCCATGACCGTCGCGTCGTAGACGAGCGTGGGGGCAGCGGCCTTGAGCTTCTTCCACGCCGGGAACAGCGGCATCGTCGCGATCAGGAATCGAGGCAGGCCGACGAAACGCATGAATAGCTTCACGGCGTCACCCGGCCGGTTCTCCTGGATCAGCCGCTCGAGCTGCTCGCGGTAGTCCGCCTGAGCGGGAGTCCGGCTGTCATCGACGATGAACGGCGCCTCGTACGCCACGACCTTGGTAAGCGCCAATCCGCGGTTTGCGGCGTCGAGCGCGAGCACGGCGCCTGAGGAGATCCCGAGCAGGGACACGGGCGCCCCTGCTTGCGCGGTCAACGCTTGGATGTCGTCGATCTCGCGCTGAATCGAGTACGTCGAGGCGTCGCCGCTCTGACCTCGACCGCGCCGGTCGTAGCGGTACACGGTGAAGCGGTGAGAGAGCTCGTCCGCGAGCTTGCCGCTCGGCCCGACCTCCCGGTACGCGATTGCGCCGTCGATGATGATCAGCGGCGGACCGCCCCCGGACCGCTCGAACGCGATCGGCGTTTCGTCGGAGGATCTGACGATCTCTGGCATCTGCCGGGCCCCTAGCCGACGGACTTCATCAGGCCGATGAGGTGGCCCTCGGGGTCGGTGAACTGACCTAGCTCGATCTCAGTTCCCGGCACAGGTGCAGGACCGAACAACCGTCTGCCGCCGAGAGCTTCCGCCTTCGTCAGGGCCGCCTCGACGTCGGCCACCCCGACGTAGAACGTCACGTGACCGCCATAGTCCGGCGCCGGGCCCGAGCCTATGCCTCCCGTGATGCCCGCATCCTCGACCGATCCGTACTTCAACGGGTTGTCGGCGTCGATCTTCCAGCCGAACAGCTCGGCGTAGAAGCGCTGCAGCTGCTCGCCATCCTTTCCGATGACTTCGAAATGCACGACTGGCTGACCCATCTGGTTCTCCTCTCGAGCCGCGCTTGCGGCGCAGGTTGACGTTGCCCTCCACCGTGCCCGGACCGGACTCTTGCGTCCAATATCTCTATCTATAACCTGGAGGAATGGACCTGGACACGCGCGTGTTGCGCTACGTGGCCGCTGTAGCTGACGAGGGCAACCTCACCCGGGCGGCGGGGCGACTGTTCGTATCCCAGCCCGCGCTGACCAAGCAGATCAAGCACCTGGAGGAGCAGCTCGGATTCCAGCTGTTCACGCGCTCGCGCGCAGGCATGGCCCTCACCGAGCCTGGCCGGGTGTTTGCTGAGCGCATACCGGGGCTTCTCGCTGACTGGGACCATCTGCTGCGGGACACCAACAGCGCGGCGAGCCGCGCGGCATCGAAGCTGCGTATCGGCTTCGTAGCGAGCGCGGCGAACGAAGCAACGCAGGTGATCGTCGCGGCGTTCACGCGCATGCGGCCGGGCTGGAAGATCGAGATGCGCCAGGCCGCCTGGTCGAACCCGTCCGCCGGCCTGGCCGCCGGAGACGTCGACGCCGCGTTCGTGCGACTTCCGTTCCCAGGACAAGACGAACTGCGCGTCGAGCTGCTGCTCACCGAGCCCCGCTGCGTTGCGCTGCCCGCGTCTCATCCATTGGCTGGCGCCGAGGAGCCAATCGCGTTTCGTGACCTGCTAGACGAGCCAGTCGTGGCCGCCCCGCGCGAGACCGGTTCCTGGAGCGACTACTGGGTGGCCATGGAGGCGCGCAACGGTCACCCGATGCAGATCGGCGCCGTGACCGAGCATCCCGACGACTGGCTAAGCGCGATCGCGAACGGCTACGGGATCGCGTTTCCCCCTGAATCCTCGGCGCGCTTCTACTCCCGCCCTGGGATCGTCTACCGAGCCCTGAGCGGCATCAGCGGCAGCCGCGTCGCCATCGCGTGGACACCCACCGCCGACAAGGACCCGGCTGTCCAGGACTTCGTCCACTGCTGCCTGGCCGCCTTCGGCCTGAAGAAACGCACCGCTGCCGGCACCGAATGCTAGCCGTTGCCCGCACACACCGGTCTCAGAGGGGTGGCCGCGGTACCGTCGCTTCGCCTGCGTGAGGGTCAGGCTGAGTGCCGCTCGACGAGATGATCGCCTCGGACGATCTGCGGCACTGACGCCGAGCGCCTGCCACCACGCTGCTCCTTCGCGAGGCGGAGCGGAAGCCGCCGGTCGGCCGGCTGATCGCTAGCCGGCGGTGCCCCGAGGTCCATCTCAGCAAGCACGGCTGGCTGGTCATCGATGCCGTACCCGGCGACGCCGTCGCCACGGGCCCGTGGCCACTGACCCGCGCAGAGATCGAAGCCCTGGCAACCGGCGGGCTGCAGGCAATCAGCATCGAAATCAGGCAAACGCCGAACGCTCCCATCGACCTCCGCTGGCGGGCGGAGTTCCGCCGGGCCGCGCCAGGCACTTGCGCGTGAGGGTGCGTCATCGCGGCGATCGTCGCACAAGGTGATCGATCAGCGTACGGACCTGTCGTGGTCCGGCGGTTGCCCGGTCAGCCCGCCGTGTGTGCGATGAGCTCCTGTGCGACGATCGCGATGGCGTGGGCCGGGAGCCGGTGTCCGACGCGGCCGAGCCGGACGAGACGAGCGTCCGGGATCTCGGCGCCTGCGGCTGGGCCCGGTCAGGTTTGCCAGATGGCACGGACGGCCGGCGCTTCGGCCGTGGCCTGGGCCCGCCCGGCCCTGGCTGCGGCCGCCCGGCGTGACATGTCGAGCACGTTGCGGCCGATGGCGCGCACGGCCGCCCGGTCCGGCCGGACCAGCGCCACGCGGGCTCCAGCTGCTCTCAGCGCGGCCGCCTGCCGCCGCGGGCTAGCCATGAAGGCGATGCCCACGGCCATCGGCGCGATAATGACCACCCGCTCGTATCCGTGCGCCAGGTCGGCGTTGGCGATGGTGCGCATGCCGCCGTCCATGAAACGGCGTTCTCCGATGGTGACCGGCGGCCAGATGCCGGGCACCGCGCAGCTGGCGCCCACCGCATCGACCAGGCTGGCGTCCCCGGCGGCATCGAACACCGCGAACTGGCCGGTCCGCGCGTCCACCGCGGTCACCCTCAGGGCGCGGGCGGGCCAGACGCTGGTAGGCAGCCGGGCCTGGAAGACCTTGCGCCGGTCGGCCTCGGGCATGGTGGGCGCGGCCAGCGCCCACCGGCCGATCCGCGCCCGGGCCCGCTTCGGGTCCCGGCTGGTCTGCACGTCCCACAGCAGCCTGCCGATGAAGTCCCAGCCGATCCGGACGGCGGGCTCGGGAGCCGGCGGCGCGAGCTGGGCCTGGTACAGCACCTCGAGTTCCTGCCCGCAGGCGATGTCGGTGCCGACCACCGACGCGGCCGATGTCCCGATGATCACGTCGGCCGCGGCTAGGTCGATGCCGAGCCCGGCTAGCCCGGCGATCAGACCCGTCTGCCAGGCGATGCCGGTAATGCCGTCGCCGCCCAGAACAAGCGCGCGTCTGCCCATGACAGCCATCTATACAGCGGAACCAACGCCCGGGCCTGGCCGCTTGCCTTCGGAGACGAAGTAGACCGGGGAGGTCCACGGCCGGCCGTCGGGGTCGACCGTGCCCAGGGTCAGGTAGCGGTCCTTGTCGAGAAGAGCTCGCGCGTGCGCGTTGAGGCCGCGGTGCGTCATGGCTTACCGCACCACCCGAAATCCCAGGTGCATCGCGGCCGGGGTCACCAGCACGCGGGTGCGTTCGAGGGTGATCGCCGAGCCGAGCCGGCCAAAGAGGGGCGTGCCGCCACCCAGCAGGACCGGGATCACGTGCACGCGGATCTCATCGACCAGGCCGAGCGGGAGTGCCTGCTGCATGACGGTCGCGCCGTGCAGGCCGACGACCTTGTCGCCCGCCGCCTGCTTGGCCTGCTCAATCGCGCTGACCACGCCATCGGTGACGAACGTGAACACGGGCGCGTACGACACGGTCGGCTTGCTGTGGGTGACCACGAAGCACGGGATATCGCCGACCGGGCCGCCCTTGCCCCAACCACCGTCGCCCTCGTTCTTGTCAAATGACTTGCGGCCCATCACGACCGCGCCGACGCCGTCGAGCATCTCCTGCAGGATCGCCCGGTCCTGGTCGGTCGCCGCGGCGAACATCCAGTCGTGCAGCATCCCGGCGCCGTCGCCGAACGGGTTCTCCCGGCTGTCATTCGGGCCGGTGACGTACCCGTCGAGCGAGGCGGACATGTCGCAGATCACGAGCGCCACGAGTGCTTCCTCTCCGTGTGCGGCCCACCGGGCCGATCCGAACAGTTCTCACCTACACAAACGACGCCCAGCGGCACTTCTCATCGGCCAGGCATCGGATCAAGGCAGGCCGTCCGTCCTGCGCCCGGCTCACAACACGATCCCCAAGCGACCGGCCCTCGTCGCACCGAGCGTTGTCCGGGCCGATCGTTATCGTGTCGATATGGAGCGACGGATCAACGAAGCCCTGATCCACCACGTCGAGCACGGCAGCGGCGCGCCACTTGTTGCGCTACACGGCGCCGGTGTCGATCACCGCGAGATCGAGGTGGCGACCGAGGCCATCGTTCCCAACTCTGGGTACCGGCGGATCTACCCGGATCTGCCGGGCATGGGTCGCTCGACCACCGGCGGCCTGACCTGCAACGACGATGTGGTGACGCTGCTCGGTCATTTTATTGATCATCTCGGCGCGGGACCGGTGATGCTGCTTGGGCATTCCTACGGCGCTTATCTGGCTCGCGGCATGGCCGCGCAGCGACCGGACATGGTGCTCGGGCTGGCGTTGTTGTGCCCCGTCGGCGCGAGCTCATCAAGGGTGCCGGGCCACGAGGTGGTTCGCCAGGACGCCGACGCGTACGACGAACTCGAACCTGGGCAGCGGCAGGGTTTTGATGAGTACTTCGTCGTGCGCACACCGGCGACCGCCCGCCGCTACCGCGACCATGTCGTGCCGGGTAAAGCGCTCGTTGACCAAGCGGCGCTGGGGCGCATCTTCGCCGGATGGACGGTCGACGTCGGGTCGTCCACCTTCTCGGCGCCGACCTTGATCGCGTCGGGACGACGCGATTCGGTCGCCGGGTACGCTGGCGCGACCGAATTGCTTGAGTGCTATTCGCGCGCGACCCTGGCAGTGCTCGACGGCGCTGGCCATGCGCTCATGCACGAGCAGCCCGAGCTACTCGCCGCGCTGTTCGGGGACTGGCTTGATCGGGCTCGCCCGGAAGACGAGTGAGGGTCCCATCAGTGCGCGTGCTTCATAACAGGAACCCGCAACGGGCGCCTGGCAAAGCGGAGCCCGCCGGGACCGCTTCGCCGCGCGGGGCCAGGCCAGCCGCTCTGTGTCCGTGACCTGCGTAGTCTCAGGTAGGTTGTCCGCAAAGCTTCTCAATGAACGGGGGCCTATCCGTTACGCCCTATCACATCGGCGAGGACGCGCCCCATGGCTGCACCGTCGCTCAGCCCGGCAGGTCTCAACGGCCACGGCCTGGCCAGGGGGCCATGGCCGTCGCCCGGCCTCGATCCGCCGATCCGCTGCTTGCGGCAGTTAGCACGGAGGCGTCTTTCGCGCGCGGTACCGCTCGGCCCCGCCTTTGCCCGGTGATCGTCGGCTTGGGCTAGATTCGGCAGCGATCACGCCACTCATGCTCCAGAGTGTCCATCGCATTGCGTCATAATTGCTGGCCGCGGCTACCGTGCGAGATCCGCCTTACCTGCATCCGCGGTGACCGCAAGAGTTCGATTCCTGCAGGTGTCACGGTCATGGTTGCCCTGGTCTGGGATGGCTGAGTCTGCTCCCTGTCCTTGATAGCTGCCGGGTTCTGCGAGCGGGCGGGCGGGTCATAGGGGCGCGCAGCGGTGCCGCAGGCGCCCTTGACGCGGCCGCCCGGGAGCGGATCATTGCCGGCGGCAGGGCAGGGATGCCTGGGGGGTGGGGTGAGCGGTCCGGGGGTGGCGGCCTTTCTGTGCGGGGTGACGGGGAGCGGTGACG
>Ga0306924_10008432_pt1 | contig 10394 bp, 13 predicted proteins | sample sta12Can44000111_FD_203756 | JGI IMG/M metagenome (GOLD analysis project Ga0306924, IMG submission 203756) | Lab enrichment of tropical soil microbial communities from Luquillo Experimental Forest, Puerto Rico - statanox.12C.anox.44.000.111 (v2)... | ecosystem: Environmental > Terrestrial >...
GAGTACCACCCGACCGATTCATTTCTGGCTAGGGGATGATCTTAAACGACCGAAAGTTGCCGTGATAGGCCCGTTTCGGGGTGATATTTCGGCGACGGTCGGCGATGGTCCACCGAAGGAACTGGGGGGAATGGTCTTAGGCGTTGCGGTTCTGCCCTTTCGGGGTAAACGTTGCGACGGAATACGAATATCCTTCATAGCGGGGGTCAGACATGGTCGTGGACGAGACACAGGGTTACCGTAGAAGTGGATTTCCAGCGCCGGCCAGACAAGCCACCACTTCTCCGGAAACGCCGCCTACCGGCCATTGAAGGCGTTGGCGTTTGGCGCAACAATGGAAACCGTGAATGTTCCTGTCACGCTTGCGGAAGTCCTGGATAAGGAACCAGGGTTGCTCTTGATCTGGGCGCTTTACGGCGGATTAGCGCTCAGCGGTTTTTTCGTCTGCCGCTGGAAGCCCTGGTCCTTTGCGGCAGTCGGCCCTATTGTCACGCCGCTGGGTTGGGCGAGCCTTACGGAACTGTACGACCCATATGTCGGCCCCGAGATCTTCCGTGAATCTCCTCCACTCTTCCTCCAATGGAATGTCGCCCTGGGCTTGGCGATTTTCGCATCCGTCGCCGGATTTATCGCTGGCTTGCGCCAGAAGCGGTCCAGGGCCGTTTGAATGGTCCGGGGAAATATTGGAGAACGATGAGCAGTCGGCCACCTGGGAGGCTTGTTCTCCGATAACCGCTGTAAAGCGGGGACTTCATTCCGGCGGGAACCGCTTTCGCCAGGGCAGTTTCCGCGAACCCACTTCACGACCGCTAGCCGAGTCGCGGCGCTATTATGGTCGCGATGCATTCGTCGAAGGCCGTGATAGTCGGATCGCTGGTGTCAGTGGGTTTGGCAGCGACCGCCCTGGCAATCGGGCTACACCTGGCCATCTCCACCCTTGATAGGCAAATGACGCGGCCCGAGTACGTTCAGACTAATCGCACGGCTTCGGCAATCATTTACACTGCGTTCGCGATCCAGGTTATTGGCGCATGGACAACTTCGAGACGCCTTCCAAAGGGACCGTCCAGGTTGAGGCAAGCGCTACAATTCTCCGCGTGTCTCCTGGGTGTTTTGCTCGCATCGGCGACAGGCCGCATCCTCATCCTGCTGATCGCATGGGAATGGCAATGAGTGTTGGCTCCTCCGTGTAGACGCCGTAGGGCTTGGTACACGGGGTTACCAGGCAGACCGCCGTGAAGGGTTCCGAGCGGCGGTTGTGGACGGTAACCCGCTTCACGACCGTTCCCGAAAAAACCAGCCCAGCCAGCGTGAGACGTGCACCTCATTGGCGTCGATTACGAGAAGAAGCCGAAACTCCAAGCACAGATTAGGAGACAGAAAAACATCAAGCCACCAAGTGCGAGTACACGCCGTGAGAGTCTCCCAGAGGGATACAACCTCTTGTACTGGCTATGCAGACGTACGGTTTTGGGCAAGTACCAGCCGAGCTCTGCAAATCGATCCTCTTTGGCGAGCCTCTCGATCACTTGGTTCACCATCTCGAAACTGGCGGTAGTCGAGAGCAGGCCTCAAACCGCAGCACCGGCCAGAGCCAATACGCCAATCATGACCCGAGGAACCATCTCAAGCTCATTCTAGTTCGTCAACTGAGTGCAAGGGTCATTGACGGGAAAGATTGTGGCTGAAAGACGGGAATATCGTCCATATCCTCCATTGATAGCGTCGAGTTCGTCCATAAATTCTGGTAATGGACGCGAACCCCACATATCGTCCGCGATGCTTAAGATCTATTGCTGATGCGGATTCTTTGAACGATCTGGCGGGGCAGTTCGCACACTTTTTATGTAATGCACGACAAGCTTGGTTTTGAATCCACCAAGGTGACCCCAGCCCGGACGATATGTTCGTTTAATGGCTTCCGGCAGGTTCGGGTCGGGCAAACCGGGACCGTAGAACTCGCCTTGTAGCACAACGTAGGCGCGCCCGCTGTGATCGAGTAGTTCTCGGAGCTTTTCCTTGTTGACATTGGAAACAAGGGCCATTTCAACCCACGTAGCCCGCGCCGCGCAGCCTAAATCTACTAAAGGCCCCACGTCTAGCCCCGCGCTGTACACACCGGCGACTTCAACCGGCAGGTGATGCCCCGCTGTTATTCTCCCTTGCAGAACACATAGAGACAACCGGCTTCGCTTCGGCTGTGCGAAACAAGTCGGCAGCGTCAAGAATGGGCAAGCCATTGCCGTGAGCCTATAGAGCGTTAAAACCTTGGCCACGTTCTAATCGTACTTCCATGCGGGTTGTGGTTGAAAAACGGGGATATCGTCCATATCCTCCATTAATAGGGTCGGGCTCGCCCATAAATTCCGGTAATGGACGCGAACCCCACCTAACGCCCACTGAGCGGCAGACCCACGGGATCACTTCCGAATAGCGCATTATCCGTAATTTCGAGGAAGCGGACTGTCGGGCCGCCTCATTCGCCAGCAGCGCGGCCTCGATCAGCTCTCAAACGAGCTCGCGCTTTCCTCCGTCCGCGACCATTTTGAAGTAAAGTGCGGATATGTTCGAGCGCTACACCGAAAAGGCCCGGCGAACCATCTTCTTCGCCGGCTATGAAGCCAGCCAGTTCGGCAGTCCTTACATCGAGGCCGAACATCTGCTGCTGGGGCTGCTGCGTGAGGACAAGTCACTGGCGAACCGCTTCCTTCGCTCGCGCGCGGAGTCGATCCGCGAACAAATCGAAAGGCACACGGCACCGGGGGAGCAAGTGCCCACTTCGGTGGCTCTGCCGCTCAGCCACGAATGCAAACGCGTGCTGGCATATGGGGCCGGAGAAGCCGAGCGGCTCAAGCACAAGCACATCGGTACCGAGCACATGCTGCTGGGGCTGTTGCGCGAGGAAAAGTGTTTCGCTGCTCGATTGCTACACGAACAAGGCCTTACCATAGACTCCGTACGAGAGCAGTTGCAGGAATCGGCACCGCCGCTTGCGCAGGGATCCGCTTTCTTCGCACGTCTCGACCAGTGGCTTGCGGAGCGTGAAGCGCGCGGCGGAATCTGGACCGGCAGGCAAGAGCGCGTCGCGAACAGAACAACCCACTTCGCCATTTACGCAGGCGATCAACCGGAAGAAAACGAAAAGGGCCAGAATATGGCTCCCGCCGAAAAGCTCGCGCAGATTCAGAAGCGGATCGATTTCATCGTCGAGCGCATGGAGCGCGCCATCGCCAATCATGAATTCGAAAGGGCGCGCGTCTTTTCGGACGAAGAACGGAAAGAGCGCGAGAATCTGCGCTCGCTGCGCGAGCAGTTCAATCTGGAAGAACCACCGCCGCGAGTCCCGCTCCTGTGCATCGACATCATCAGCGACGAACGTTTCTCCGAGGTTCAAAAACGCTGCGAAGATTACATTGCCGAAGGTGTTACCCAGGTCTGGCTTTTGGACCCCAAATTCAAACGCGCCTACACCGTCACCAAAACCGAAGGCCTTCGCGAGTTCAAAGGCGAAATCCTCCGGAACGCAAGCCCGCCGCTGGAAATGGATCTGAGGAGGATCTTTGACTAGGAGCGCGCTTGTCGGTCCGGCGGCGCACCCGGACCGGAGATAAAGCTGGCCGGGTGAGCGATCCGTTGCGACGGTTTCGAACGTATCGTCAACAGGAAGCAATGCAGCCACTTACGCCAAGTAAACAACATTATCGGAAAGTAGCTCGTGCGTCATTCGCCGTTTGACAAACCAGGGTCAACCAGGAAGAGACGTTTGGGACTTTTGAATGCGGGATCCAAGCGCAGTAAAGGGTGCCTAGCTACACTGCCCAACGCGCCTGAACCCTACGCGAATTTCTGTAACGACCGCGACCGATTTCTCGTTGACCAAGGTTGGTTCATAGACCCATTCGCGAAGTGCTGCGACGGCCGTTTGCACGAGCCAGCGATTGCCGCTTATCAAAACCTCCCTGCTTATTCGTCCGTCATTCCCAATCACCACTACGAAGCGCATCGGCGGTTCCTGCGCCCAGTCGGCCGGCACCTCGGGTTCAACCTTGCTAATCAACTTCCTTGCTTGGACGGCTGACGCTACTCGAATCGGTGGCGGCTCATTAGAGGTCACGATCCGCGGCTCAAAGCTTATCGTCGCGCTGGACCTCGATCTGCTTCCGGAGCCTTCCCTCGGAGGTGGGGGAGGTGGCGGCGGGGGAGGTGGTGGTGTCAGCACCGCAGCGCGTGCCCCCGTCTCCAAGAGCCAGTCCGAATCGCAGCTATCAGAAGCCACTCTTTCCGCGTCCGCAAGATAAGCCTGGACGAGCTCAGAACGAGCGTCACACGATCGCTCCACCCACTCGCCTCCAGACAAGCGGCCCAAATAGTCCATCGCGTCTGCCTGCAGCGGATCGAGGCTGACGGATTTCTCAAAGTCCGCTATTGTTTCGTTGAGGAGCCCCTGTTGCCATGCGATGACTCCCAACATGCACCAGATCTCCGCATTGTTCGATTGCAGGGTCAGCGCCTTCCCGTACCACTCCCGCGCGTCGGTGAACCGCTTTTCAGCAAGTGCTAACTGACCCAATATGGCGGCTGCGATCCAACTCTGCGAATCGAGATCCCACGCTCGCTGCAGCTCCATCTCAGCGCGCCGCGCAAGCTCCGTATTCTCCCTAGAAAGTGCTCCGGGAATGTACTGTTGGTGTAGCGCGATTGCGAGATAGAGGTGTGGCACGGCCGTTCCTGGGCTTGACTCGCAGGCTTTCTCGAACGATGAGACGGCCTCAGCTGAACGCCCTTTTCGAAAAAGCTCGGCACCTTGTTGAATCCAAGTCCGCCAATCCAGGGCCTGTGGCTCGCTCATGCTTCATGTTACCGCGCGATAGTCTCCAGCCTTACCCACAGCACATAGGTGACTAGCCGGTTCCGACTGCATGGTTCGCCGAACGGAGCGTGGGCATCCCGTGCGGATTTGCGGGCCGGTACCCGGGGATACCGGACTTCATTTCGGCGGCTAACCGCTTTCGCCAGAATAGCCATCCCCGCCGGTGGTCTGATCTTTGAAGAGAAAGCGAAATATACAAGCGCGATTTTCCTGGACGCTATTTCATCAGGTCGTCTTGCTGATCCGCAGTCCGCTAGGTCGGGCTGGCGCGCGACTGAAGCGCACCAGTCATTGAACCACGGGACGAAGGCTTCCCAAACCATAGAATGAGAGGGCAATTGCGATTGCCATTTGATCAGCAGAAACTGTAACAGCGGGAAGTTATGGCTGACATCCCGAGAAATGGCAATTACGAATCTCTCGCCGAACTGTTCTTTGCCGGGGAGTGCACGGTTCCTGACGGTATGGGCGAGCTGATCCCCTGCGCCGAACAAGCCGCCGCAATCCGGCGTTGTGGTTTCGATGCCCGAACCGCGCGGCTCTTTCGGTGCCCGCCACTTCCGGATGAGCTCGTGGGCGGAAGTCCACTGCTTAGCCACTTGTCTGATGCCCTCGATCCCGCCTCCCGTCTCGCCCGTGGCACTCCAAGCGAGCCACCGCCTTCGGAAGTCGGATGTAGAGGCATATAACCGGGCTTCCCTCCCTGCAAAAGTCCCTACAGTCGAATTGTGCGATCCTAATGTGAACGAACAAGTCCAATAGTTTCAACTTGCCCGGGTGGCGAAACCGGCAGACGCAAAGGACTTAAAAGTCCGATCGGGTCAGCCGTTGATTCGTGCTAACTTGAAACCGTGCGGGCGTGGCGGAATCGGCAGACGCAACGGACTTAAGCGAAAACTTGAGTGCTCGCCGGGAAACCGGCGATGTAGAACTGCTCAAATTCGGGGAACCCTATAATATGGCGATCCCGAGCCAAGCCCGGTCCGAAACGGCCGGGAAGGTGTAGAGACTAGACGGGCAGCACCTGAAGACCGGAAACTAATCCGGGACATGGTGAAGGGATAGTCCAGACCCCAAACCTTGCGATGGATGCAAGGGCGGCGAAAGCCGTAGACGGGTACGAAAATCCGTTTTTCCGCAAGGAGAGTGAGGGTTCAAGTCCCTCCGCCCGCACCAGTTTTCCTTTGCCCCCGCTTCGAAGCCGACTGATTGCGGGTCACCATGATCCCGCGTCGGTGTAAGGGATGGCACCATCCCGCGAGGGCCAGCTTAACCGGCTGGCAGCACCTGCCTGCCACACCTTTATCCTTCCACTAGAAACTGTGAACAAAGGACACTATCATTCAGGCTATGCCCTTCCCCCGTTCCGTCATCTTCGAAGCTTGCAATTTCCTTGGGAGCGCCGTCGGCTACCACGGCGAGTTCGAGGACATGGTTCTTCGCTGGGAGCTCGACCATCTTGAGGCAAGAAACGGACAGGCTGTACACCAGCGGTTTCGCAATCTCTTTCGCCATCTCAGGGACAATCCGGACGCCCGGCACGACGGAAGGCTTTTAACGGACCTCGTCGTCGAGGCGGCCGCTCGTTCCCGCGCCGTCAGCCGCTCATCGAAGTAGGATAGCAGGAGAAACGAGTGCGAAAGAACTGGCCCGCTCAACATGCGAAGCGCATTCGCAGTATACTGACATCCTAGTAGCGCGTGCGATAGGAGGCAACATTGATGAAAAGTCAATTCCGTGGATTTTTGTTCGAAGCGAAACACCTTACTGGACTGCGGGTCGCAGCAGCTTCGGTCGCCGTACTCCTTTACATGGAAGGTGCCGCCGTTGCACAAAGTAAAAGTACGTTATCGGCGCTGCCGTCGACTCCGCAGGCGCCCAAAGATAACCCGACGACCCCGGCAAAAGTTGCGCTGGGAAGGCTGCTGTTCTGGGACCCGCTTTTGTCGGGACCCCAAGACGTAGCCTGCGCGTCGTGCCATCATCCCCAAAACGGCTATGCGGAGGACCGCGACCTGTCGCTCGGCGTGACGGCCATCGGCCTGGGCAGCAAGCGGCGGCAAGCGCCCGGCAGTTCGATTCCGATCGTCAAACGCAATAGTCCGACGGTTGTGAACATTGCTTTCAGCGGCAGCGATGAATCGGGCCGCTACGACCCGGCGACTGCGCCGATGTTCTGGGACATGCGCGTCAAGAGCCTCGAAAAGCAGGCGCTCGAACCGCTCAAGGCGCATGAGGAAATTCGAGGGACCACCTACCCGGAGGATGAGGCTCTCGCGAGCGTGGTGGCGAAGCTCCAGGCCAACGCCGAGTACCGGAGCCTGTTCGCCGGGGCCTTCGGCGGTGAACAGCCGGTCAACGCGGAAAACCTAGGCAGGGCGATAGCGGCGTTCGAGCGGACGCTGCTGGCCAACAACTCGCCGTTCGACCGCTACATGCGCGGCGACCGCAGCGCCATGACGGAGGAACAGGTCAGCGGAATGCGGCGCTTCGAGAGCGTCGGGTGCGTCAAGTGCCACAACGGGCCCATGTTCTCCGATTACAAACTGCATGTCATGGGCCTGCCCGACAACCCCGCTCTGCCCGCCTCCGACGACGGCGCGGAGAAAACCTATGCCTTTCGCACGGCGTCGCTGCGAAACCTCGCCTTTACCGCCCCCTACGAGCACAATGGCATGTTCCGGACGCTGAGCGACGTCGTGGGGTTCTATGAAGACGCCCGCGGCGGGCGCTCCCGGAACCCGAACGTCAGCAGCGAGAAGCTCGATCCGCTGATTCGCGAGTTGGGGGACTTCGACGAGGAGGACGTGGATCTGATCGAGTTTTTAAGGGCTCTGAGCGATGACTCGTTCGACCGGACGATTCCCGAGCGCGTACCGAGCGGCCTGCCCGTCGGCGGAAGAATTCAATAGAGCAGAGTACGCGCCGTCGTGGTATACTGCCGCTGGGTTTTCGACACCCTAATTTTGAGGCATAGCGATAGGAGGACCCACATGAAACTGATTTCACTGTTTGTACTCGGCGTAATGGCGGTTGCGATGAGCGCGCAGGCGCAGGCGCAGACCACAGACCCCATCAAAAAGGAGACCACAGACCCGATCAAAAAGGCGTTGCTCGCCGCTCCGAACGCGGCTATGGCCAAGGACGCCACGGTCATTAAGTGGAAACCCGACTTTACGTATGAAGTGTTGAAGAAAGGCACCAGCCGTATGGTCTGCTACGACCTGACCGGCTGGCCCGGAGAGCGGCCGTTCTCGGTGGAGTGCACCAGCAGCGAGGCCAATCTGCCGCGCGTCGCGCAGAATCGAAAGCTCGCGGCGCTGGGGACTGCGGGGGCGAGCGACCGGTCAAAGATTGACGAGGCGGTTGCGGCCGCCGGGAAAGACGGAACGCGCATCATGTCCGAAGTCGGGTCCATATGGTATAAGTTCTGGGGCAACAGCGAGGCGACTGCCGTCAGGCACTCGTTTATCGCCGTGCCGAACCTCCGGGGGAAAGATGTCGCACTGCCGGAGGTCCGTGACGCAGGCGGCTCCTGGGTGATGTTCGCGGGCACGTCAGAGGCCCACATCATGTTGCCGGGACTATAACAGGCCCCAGTTTGTTCGGTGATCCTTCGATGATCCTGCGATCCCGGCGTCCGCTCAAAAGACAGGAGGGCGGCGGCACAAGCGGCCTTTGTGTCCGCACGCTCGTAGCTCGGGCCGCGTCTCGAAAGTCGTTATGAAGCATCTGATCGTGTGTCTTCTAGCGGTTGCCGTGTGGTCTGCGCCGCAGGGCAAGCAGACCTTCACCGGCACCATTACGGACGACGAGTGCGGCAGAGCCGATCATTCACGGATGCGAATGGGGCCGACGGACGCCGCGTGCGTCCGGGCCTGCATCAGCGCCCACAGCGCCTCGTACGTGCTCTATGACGGCAAAGACATCTACACGCTGAGCGACCAGGAGGCGCCGGAAAAGTTTGCGGGACAAAGGGTAACAGTCGTGGGTACACTGGACGCGACAACCAAGACGATCCGCGTGGACTCGATCGCCGCGGCACGATGAGCTGTGGATTTGGCAGTTGCTCCGCAATGGGCAGTTAGTGGTCTGCCCTCAAAAGTACATCCTTGACCGCCCCTACTCGGGCGCGGGGCCGAGATCAATCAGTTCATCGAAGCCGTATTGATAGCTCTTGCCGCAACCCCGGCAGGGATGGGCTCCAGGATCGTGACGTAGGGGGATGTCAATGACTCCGCCCGCCTTTGCTTCGGTCTGATACTTCCCTAAGACAATGTCCGCGCCACATTCTGGATTCTTGCACTTGAGCCCATAGAAGTGCGTCTCTGCCATGATTTCCCCCTATCTTTCCGCGCCCCCGTCTTCTCTGTCTCAAATGACTCTTCCAACTTCCTCAAAAGATCAGCCTTACGCCGAACTGGCACCGCCGCGGGCTGTCAGCGGAGACAACCTGCCCGAAGGTCGGCGAGCCGACGAACGCGTCCGGCAAGTTGAAATTCGCGCGGTTGAAGAGATTAAACGCCTCGGCACGAAGCTGGAGGCGCGCTTCGCTGCGGCCGAGCGCGAGATGCTTGATGATCCCCAGGTTCACGTTCTGGCGGCCCGGCCCGTCGAGAATGTTTCGGCCCGCATGTAGACTCTGAAGCCGGCGAACCTCTCTTTCGAAGAGGCTGCCTCAGTTCCTACATCCGGCTGCAGCGCGCTTCAGGGTCTTCACAAGGGCCGGATTCAGCCTGCCCAGAACGTGTTGATCCATGGTGCCTCGGGCGGCGTCGGCACGTTCGCGGTGCAAATCGCCAGGGCGTTGGGAGCGGAAGTGACGGGCGTCTGTAGCACGAAGAAGGCCGAGATGATGCGCTCCATTGGCGCCGATCATGTCCTCGACTACACGCAAGTAGATTTTGCGAACTCCGGAAAGAAGTTCGATCTGATTTTGGCTGTGAATGGCGACAGGTCAATTTGGGACTACAGACGCATGCTGACCCCCACCGGCCGGTACGTGATGACTGGTGGGTCGAACCGCCAACTCAGTGAGGCGCTGTTCCTCGGCCCGCTGCTTTCGATCGGCGGTCAGAAGCTGGGAAACCTGCTGGCGAAGCCCAATCAGTCGGACCTGCTGGTGTTGAAGGATCTCCTTGAAACCGGAGAAGTGCGACCTGTGATCGAGCGCTGTTACCAACTGAGCGAAGTGCCCGAGGCTATCCGGTACCTCGAAACCGGGCATGCCAGCGGAAAGTTGGTGGTTGCCATCCGGCGATGACGTACACGGCCGCTGCACCATCAAAAATGCAATCTGGGGTGGCTCACTCAAGAAAGACCGGTGACGCGAGACGCAAGGTGGCCAGACTTTCACATTTACTTACACAGTTTCACATTGTTAGAACAATAACTATTGTGTATTCAATATGATGCGAGCATACAGAAATGACTTAAAATCCTTTTCCCGGCAACGGGAGTGCGGGTTCGAGTCCCGCCCCGGGCACCATCATTGCAAAGAAGTTGTTTGCAAATTCGTCTGCTC
>Ga0306924_10008434_pt1 | contig 10392 bp, 12 predicted proteins | sample sta12Can44000111_FD_203756 | JGI IMG/M metagenome (GOLD analysis project Ga0306924, IMG submission 203756) | Lab enrichment of tropical soil microbial communities from Luquillo Experimental Forest, Puerto Rico - statanox.12C.anox.44.000.111 (v2)... | ecosystem: Environmental > Terrestrial >...
CTGGCGCTGCGCCGCGGTGACCGCCGCATACGGGACCCTGGCGATCGCCGCTGCGGTTTCCCGGTGCAGGTCCCGACCCTCCTCGTAAACTCGGGTCAACACCCGATCCTTCGACAGCCATGCCGCCGCCCGCATCTCGACCTGGCTCCAGTCGCAGCTGATGAGAACATTACCGGGGGCGGCGACGTCGGCTCTTTGTGCCAATTCCGGACCTTCAATCATCTGCACTTGGACCAGGCAGTCATTAGACCGTCGGCAGCGGGATCGCAACGGCTCGGGCGGCCCACTCTGAAGCGCCCCCCACGTGTCTATTCCTGGGCCGGCATCGGGGTATTTGACCAGCACGGGTAGTGGTGAAATTCGCGGTACTTCGCAGAAAAACGTTCAGGTGCAAATCCTGCAGTAGTGCTGGATCTCAGGCGCTCGGCGTATCACTCGGAACCGGGCGTGAAGATGTGCGCAGTGACGAAAAACCCGCACGACGCACTGGCGGCGACTACCGCGTCATGCTGGCGTACGAGGTCACGGGCATCCATTAGATGGGCGATTTCCTGGCGGGCAACTCGGCGGCAGCCACTGTGAAATACGATAGCGCGAGGGGCATCCTTCGTTGGAAACAGAGCAGGATTTTGTGCTCAACGCCGCACGCGGGAGGAGATCTCCACGCGCCTGACCGAGCCGAGGAAAGACATACGCCCATCGAGGCCTAACATCCTGCGGCTGATCCAAAGCGCCTGTGACCCGGTTGCCGTGCCAAGCTCGCGTAATACCGCTGTCGACGCGGCAAGGCGCGCGTTATGGAGCCGCCGCCCGAATTCGCGCCATTCCGCGGATACATCCTCTACGCCCTCGATATCAAATCCTGCCGATGCTAACGCCTCGCGCCATTCATTCTCCGTGCGGCCCTGCACCCCGGCTTCATGAACGCCTTCGCCAACATAGGCGGTGAGCCATAGGCCACTCCGTTCGCCGCCGAGCACTCGAACGCTGCGCAGGGCCGCGCCGGAAGGTCTTTGGCGAGGTAGAGTGAGTCGTAAGCCAGCGCGGCTGCGGGCGGGCATCCGGTGTTGACAGGCGGGCGGCCGAAGTCCGCTACCTCAAAACGAGCCGACAGTCCGACTGGGACCGGGATGGCGTGGGCGGACGAGATGGCGTTCGGGCTGGCGTCAAAGCCGAGATATTCGCGGCAACCCAAGACGGTTGCGACGTACATGCCGAGCCCGCCGTTTCCGCAGCCGATATCCAAGAGAGCAGTTGGAATTGTCTGGCGAAGACAATCAATCAGGCGATTAAGAGCCGCGACGGTGACAAAGCCCGATGACCGCAGTCGAGACACCTCCGCACCCAGGATGTCGCGTCGAATCCTGTCGAGGATGCCAATTCTTGCCGGCGGATCATTCGAAGGTGCCGACGCCCACCTCCTGCAGGGTCAAATTGCCGAAGTCCATCAGCCGCCGGGCGTACAAGGCGCGAAGTGCCGGGCCCTGGCCCAAAGAGAAATAAGTCTCCAGAATTTCGGCCGTGTAAACGATGTGACGGCCCTCGTCGGCGTATATGCGCGCGAGCGCCGCACTCAATTGCTCGCGGTTTTCGGCCGGCGCCACGGCAAGGGCCACGGGCGTCAGGAGCATCTGATGGATGCGGGTCCGGACTTCGCCGATGTTCATCTGAACGATATCGTCGAGCAGGCTTTGCAGATCACGCTCAAGCGTAGCGAGGGGTGGCTGCTCATCGATGTAGAGAGGGTAACTGGCCAGCAGGGCCTCCGCATCCCTAGGCGACAGCGCGCCCGGGAAGGTGAGATCCAGCATTGCCACATACATACGCGCATGCTGTGCTTCGTCGACCGCATGCGCCCGGACCGCATCGGCGAAGGGAAACTTCCGCGACCCGCCGGCGATCTTCCAAAGCTTCCGTGACCCTTCCGCTTCCTTGTCGGCGTTGGCGAGGAACGAGCGTGCCAGCCAATCGGGATCGAGCGTGAATTCTCGGTAACGCTCGCCGTACCAATGGTCAACGAAGGGAGGCCACTGCTCCTCGATCTGACGGCAGATGAGCCGGGTCATCTGCGGCAAGCGCTCCGACGGCCATGTCTCCGGCAGGAAAAACGGTACTTTGGAGACCGCCTCTGCGAGTGCAGAGGCCATCGCGCTATTCCTTAAAGGGGGCGTTACACGCCGTGAATGGCGCGTTGCAGGCAACGAAGGGAGCGTTGCATGCGATAAACGGAGCGTTGCACGCGACAAAGTCGACCTGGAACCGTCCCCCGACAACCTTCCCTGTAAGCCGAACCCGCCGCGACCCCGCGATTTCGGAGAGCGCCCGTAGCTGGGCCTCATTTAGGTCGAACCCAAGTGGCTGCTTCGAGCTTTCCGCCATAGCGACCTCCGCGATTATGCTTAATTGAGCTACGGACAGCACGTTCGAGTCAAGCTGCAACCACACCCGGACGCCGCTGCTCGAGCATGTATTCACCCGCGCGAAGAACAACTTTCTCGCGCTTCTTGTGCCCGCCGAGAGCAATTTCTCGCAGACCTTACCGCATGCCCCCGACTTTCCGCGTGCCCGGGCGTCGCTCCCACCGGGAGGACACCCGCATTGGCCGGCCGTTCGCTTAGATTATCCTGTCGACAGCATGCGGCCACCGCGCTAACCGAGGAGGAGCTGATGGATTTGCCGCCCGGCTGGCACCTCTCGATCGAGGACCGCCCCTCGCCGGCCGCGCGTAACCGGCTTGGCCGCGAGCTCGGCAAGCATAATCGACCGCATCTGCACAACCCGAAATGGCAATGGCTCGGCGTCTTTGTCCGCGAGCCGGATGGCAACATCGCCGCGGGGCTGGCCGGCAGCACCTACGGCGACTGGCTTTTCGTCCACGATCTCTGGGTGCGTGCCGATCTGCGCCGCCGCGGCATCGGCCAGGAATTGCTGCGCCTGGCGGAAGTTCGCGCGCGCGAGCGCGGCTGCCACTCCGCTTGGCTCGACACGTTTTCATTCCAGGCGCCAGAATTTTATCCCAAATTCGGATATCGTGAATTCGGCCGGCTCGATTATCCGCCCGACCAGCAGCGAATTTTCTTCCAGAAGCGGTTGATCCCGGAGGGATGACGTGCCAGTCCGCCTCGAACGCATGGTTCGGCTGCCTCAGCAGCGCAGCTGCCAGCTGTTAGCCTTTCATCACCAGCGTCGCCTGGCGATTTTCCCGGCTTGCATTGCTTACTGGTAAAATGCTCACCCTAATGGCGAAGAGACCGGAGCCCCGCGACGGGATCGCGATCACAGGTCGGGACTATTTGGTCGTCGCCTCACTTTGCAAGCAACCGCAGGACCAACACCACCCGTTTAGCTCTCCGGGCTGTTGGCCCAGAGGATTTCAAACAGCTGCCCCTTACCGTACGGTCACTCGTGCGCGTGCAACTCGCGGATCAGCACTAATCCGGTTACTACCGCCAGCGAAACGGTCAGGTCCTGAAACCGAGTTCGGTCAGCGCGTCTCGCGTAGCCGCCTCGTTCAGGACTGCGCAAAAGCGTTGCACGGCGGGGCGAGCGAGCCGCGCCTTGGGCATGATAAAATCATAATGCTCGTCCTGCGCCGGGATGAAGCCAAGGCCGTATTGCCGGGCAATCGTCTCGATTGTGATCCCCCAATCGGCTCGACCTTGCGCAACGGCGACACCCACCGCGTTGTGCGATTTCGGTTGTGACCAGTATCCTGCGGGCTTTGCGCCTGCGAGATAGCGGTCGGTCAGGATACGAGTGCCGCTGCCGGCGTTGCGGTTGACCATCAAGCAATCCCGCGCAGAAATTGCCGTATCGATCGCTTGTTCGAGAGACCGCCCCTCGAAGCGCGGGTCGCCCTTGCGGTAGACGATGCCTTGCAGCCGGCGATAGCCGGAAATCAGCTCCAGCTGCGGAGTAAGGAACGGGCGATTGTACTCGCCGGTTTCGGGGTCCATCAGGTGCATCGTGGCAATGTCGCACTCACCGCGTTTGGCGGCTGCGAGCCCGCCGGTGCTGCCGACATTGAGCGCCTTGACCGAGATTCCTTCGGATTGCAGTTGGTCGATCAGCACATCGAGCCCGACGCAGTGGCTGCCAATGATCATGAGATCGGCGAGGTGCGCCCGGCCGATCAGCTGTACCTCGACCGGTGTGCCGGCGGGCACGCTCTCGACATGCTGGCCGACGGTAATGAACCCATCGGCTTGGCTAAAAGCTGTCACGGCGCCCGAGCCCTTGGAATTGGGGTAGGCTGCGAGCGCCGTTTCATTTTCGGCACGCACCAGGGACACCATCAAATATTCGGTACGGCCGCGCTCCGAGGCGATGCGCATCGGCAACGTCGCTGGCAGCCGTTCAGCCTGTTGCGCCGGCAGGCCTCCGAAGGCGCGGATCACCGGTGCGACAAACTCGTGGAAGGTAAAGATCGCCGACGTCGGAAACCCCGGCAGAATTACGACCGGCTTTCCACCGGTAACAGCCAGGCACAGCGGCTTGCCCGGCTTCAGCGCAACACCGTGGACGACGACCCCAGGATCACGGAACGAGGAGATGGCGCGGTAGCACAGATCGCCGGCTCCCTTCGAGGTGCCGCCGGAAGGGATCACCATGTCACAGCTAGTAAGTCCCTCGTCGATAAGGCGGGACAAGGCCATCTCATCGTCGGGGCCGATGCCGAGTTGCTTTGCCCGGCCGCCGGCTTCTTCGACGGCAGCGGCAAGGATCGCGGCATTCGAGTCATAAACCGCGCCGGTGCGGATCGGCTGACCCGGCGCGACGATCTCGTCGCCGGTCGAGATGATTCCGACCACCGGCCGCCGCCACACTTCGGCTGCAGCGCAACCTACCGCAGCCAGCATGCCAATCTCGCGCGACGTCAATATTTGGCCGGCGCGCAGAACGGTTTCGCCGCGTGCCAGGTCGCTGCCCGCAAAGGCGATGAATTGCCCGGCTGCCGCAGCCCCACGCACCTCAATCGCCGTGCCGCCGTCTTCATCCCGGGTTTCGGTGAGTTCGACCATGAGGACAGCATTGGCCCCGCGCGGAACCATCCCGCCGGTCGCAATCAACGTCGCCGTACCGGATGCAACAGTCAGCTGGGGCACCGTGCCGGGAGTAAGGATCTCACCGTTCAAGACCAATGTTTTCGGCGCACGTTCGCTTGCGCCCACCGTATCATCGGCGCGCACCGCGAACCCATCCACGCTCGATCGATCGAACCCGGGGACGTCAACAACGGCGATTACGGCTCGGGCCAGGACCCCGTCCAAGCGCCTGTGACAACGGCGCCGTCTCGGCGCCGAGCGGGCGCAATTCTAGGTGCCGATGAAACCGCGCGGTGGCGGTGTCTCGATCGACCACATCAAGAAACTGCTCCTGGCGGGCAAGGCTCCGCAAAGCGGCCGGGATGTCGTTCATGGCTGTCCCTGCTTTCGCCTCAGCACTCCCCATATAGGTGCACGGTGATCCGAGCACCTCCCGGAAACCCCTCGCTTCCTTGAGGTACGATCACGAAGCCGTCAGCACCGACCGCGCCCATGAGCCCGATTTCGGCGAAAGAGGGCAAGGGTTCAACGGCTTCACCGTCGCCAAACCGGACTGGGCAAATCTCAGCCATGCCGAGAGACGACACGATTTTTCGTGTCGTGATCACTTCACGCGATCGGAACGGGAGCTCAGGATGACGGCCACCAAGCCGCCGAATTGCTCGTCGGCGAGCAGTTCGTAACTCCACAGGCAGGCGGCCGGTGCGCCCGGCAACAGCACCACCGGTACTCCGCCGACGGTTTGCCCGAGGCCGGTCGTTTCGCCCGGCAATAGCGCCACACCGTGAACTGCGAGTTGCCCGACCGCGGCGAGCGCAGCCGCCGCATGGTCGTCGACCCCCCGCCCGGTGCCGCCCATGACAAGCACAATATCGACACCAGTTTTGACCAGTGCCGCGGCGATCGCGGTCGGGCTACGCTCGACCGCGACGGATTCGCTGATGACACCGCCGTCCCGTTCGACCGCAGCGCCTATCATCGGCCCGTTGCTGTCCACCCATCCTCCGGCCTTTGTCGGCTTGATGATCAAAACCCGCACTCGGGGCCGGCGGACGACCGCAACCCGGGATATTCCGGCCATCAAGAGCAACCCGATATGGCGCGCGGCGAGCCGCGTACCAGCGCGCACCAGTGTCGCTTCGATCGTCGCGACGGCGCCCTGTCGTTCGACGTTATCGGCGGCCGCCACTGCCTCGACGACCTCGATGTGGCTTTCCCCATTGGGCTCGGCGAGCTCACGTGGGACCACCGCATCGGTCCCGGCCGGCAAAGCATCGCCACCCGCGACCGCAATCGACGGGAAGCGAATTGGGTTATAGACGCTGGCTCCCAAAGACGCGCTCGCCTGCACGGCAAATCCATCCACCGCAGCGCGATCCTCGGCAGGGATCGGTTGGATGGCGCGGATGTCTTCTAACAGCATCAGTCCCCGAGCTGTACGCAGCGGAGCGTCTTGTCTATCTAGAGCATCGAGGGCCTCGTCGACCCAGGCGGTCGCGGCCTCTAGCGAATGACGGTTGAGAAAAGGGTTAGCGGGTTCCACCATTTCCCTAAGCCCATCAACCGGAAGCGGGTCAGATTTTGACACAACCTGCCGCGAACAGGCCAACATATGTCGACCGCCGGCGCACGACCAATCGGATCGGCGCCATGAGGCGATCGACGATCTCGCCCCTCCCGTAGGGATAAGGTATTTGCGGTGATCAGGGCGTCGCATTTGACGGTGGCTAGGTGAGACGACGCGAGCTTTTCGGTTTAGGCGCGAGCGCGATCGCTGGGCTGGCATTCGCACGACGTTCCGCCGAGGCAAAGGCATTCACCGACTCCGCCGGTCGGAGGATCGAACTCCCGGAAGAGATCCGCCGGGTTTTTCCTGCCGGACCGCCGGCTTCGGTCGCGCTCTTTGCGATAGCGCCCGAGAAGATGCTGGGGTGGACGCGTGCTCCTAGTCCGGAAGCGCGTGCGTTTCTACCGGAGCGATATGCGGAGCTTCCCGAAATCGGGCGGCTCACCGGTCGCGGCAACACCGTCAATCTCGAAACCGTCGTCCGTTTAATGCCGGATCTGGTGCTCGAGTATCATCCGAGCAGGTTCTCGCCTGGCAGCCGGATGTGATCCTGATCGTGGACCGACGATTTTTCGCCGCGGTTCGGACAGATCCGGTTTGGCGCGAGGTCAAGGCGGTGCAGACGGGGAATATTCATTTCATTCCCGATCTGCCGTTCTCGTGGCTCGACAATCCGCCGGCGCCCAATCGGCTGATCGGCCTCCTTTGGCTCGCCAAGCTCCTCTATCCTGCCTTCTTCCCCAACGACATCCGCGCGGAGGCCCGCCGCTTTTATGCCCTCTTCTATCAGCAGGAACCGAGCGACGCGCAGCTCTACGGGCTTCTCGCCCCGCCGATATGAGACCGCGGCTTTCGGCTATCGCGCGATACTTATCGGCTCAGCGCTCGTTTTGGTGCTGCTGCTTGCAACCGCAATTTCCCTGGGGCCGTACCAGTTGGCACCAGGGGACCTGTTGGCCTTCCTGATCGCCAAGGCGACCGGCGCAGCCTCGCCGTTGTCGGCGCCCGCGGAAGCCGTCGTCCTTCGGATCCGTCTTCCTCGCGTATTTGCTGCTACGGCGGTCGGCGCAGCGCTGGCCTCCTCGGGAGCGGCGTACCAATCCCTGTTTCGAAACCCGCTGGTCTCGCCGGATATTCTCGGCGTCTCTGCGGGTGCCGCTTTCGGCGCGGTGGTCGGCATTTTTCTGTCGTTGCCCGTCCTCGCGATAGAGGTTGCAGCCTTTGTCGGCGGTATTGCCGCCGTGACTATTGTCTACGGAATTGCCACGGCGATCCGCGGCCGTGACGCGGCGTTGATCTTGGTGCTCGCCGGCGTTGTCATCGGCGCTCTGTTCGGCGCCGGTGTCGGGCTGCTGAAATACCTCGCCGATCCGTGCAACCAGCTGCCGGCTATCACCTTTTGGCTGCTCGGCAGCCTGGCAGCAGCTAACCTGCGCGATCTGACCAGCCTGCTGCCGGCAGTGGCGATCGGCTTGATGCTCCTCGCTCTGCTGCGCTGGCGAATTGACGTGATGACTTTGGGTGACGAGGAGGCAGCTGCCCTCGGTGTAAACACGCGCTTACTGCGGGTCGTTGTGATCGCTGCGGCCACTTTGATGACCTCGGCGGCCGTCGCGGCAAGCGGCATCATTGGGTGGGTGGGACTTGTCGTGCCGCATCTGGCGCGGCTTTTGATCGGTGCGGCGTTCACGAGGCTCTTACCCGTCAGCGTACTATTCGGTGCTGGTTACCTGCTCGCCGTCGACACGGTTGCGCGCACCTTAGGCACCGTCGAACTGCCGCTCGGGGTTCTGACCGCGGTCATCGGAACGCCCGTGTTTCTGTGGCTCCTCGCGTTTAGCCGGCGTGCAGCATGGTCCTGAATGAGCCGCGGCTAAGAATCGAGGATCTCAGCTACGGCTACCCCGGAAACGTTGTCGGCCGCCACGTCAGCTTCAGTGTCGGTGTCGGTGAAGTGCTGTGCCTGCTGGGGCGCAACGGCGAGGGAAAGTCGACGTTGTTCAAAACCATTCTCGGCCTGCTCCCGCCTCGCGCGGGCGTGGTGCGGGTGGACGGCGGGCTTACTACAGGATGGAGCGTGCGACGGCGGGCCCTAACATTCGGGTACGTGCCTCAGACCGGCGGCGGCGCCTTTCCGTTTACGGTTGCGGAATTGGTACTGATGGGACGGACCGCTCATCGAGGACCGTTCAGCGCCCCGTCAATAGCCGACCGCAGGGCGGCCGATGAGGCAATTGCCACCTTGGGGATCGGACATCTTGCGCAACGTGAGTGGCTGCGGGTCAGCGGTGGCGAGCGCCAACTGGCGTTGGTCGCCCGCGCACTAGCCCAAGAACCCCGAATTTTAGTCCTCGACGAGCCTACCGCGAGCCTTGATTTTGGCAACCAGGTGCGGGTTCTTGAGGCCATTCGCAGTCTCGCCGAGAGCCGTGGTTTGACTGTGCTGCTGTCAACCCACCATCCGGAGCAAGCCTTTGCCTGCGCGGACAGGGTCGCGGTATTGGCTGGCGGCGAATTGCTGGAAATCGGTCCGCCCGTGGAGGTTATCACCAGCGACACGTTGCGCAGGTGCTATGCGGTCGAGGTCGCCGTCTTGCCGGTGGCGAATGACCGTCACCGAGTATGCGTACCACGCTCTTATCTTTCCTGACAGCCGTTGGCGGGCATGTCATGCCGGTTCGAAGGAGTATGAATTCGATGAATGCCTCGCCGCGAGAAACGAAAATCACGGGACAGCTGCTTGTTTTCGGTGGTCCTTACAGCAATCTGGAGGCTACTGAGGCGATCCTTAAGGAGGCGCATCGCCGGGCCATCGTACCCGGAAATATTATCTCCACCGGCGATCTCGTAGCCTATTGCGCTGAACCCCAAGGCGTTATCGACCTGTTGCGCGGTTCGGGTATCCACATAATCATGGGCAATTGCGAGGAATCGCTAGCCGCCCAAGCAGCGGATTGCGGCTGCGGCTTTGCCGAGGATAGCGCCTGCGCGGTGCTGTCGGCACAGTGGTATGCTTTTGCCGACCGGCACGTGGACGCTGAGAGCCGGATCTGGATGAGCTCGCTGCCTCGCCAACTCGAACTCGAGATCAACGCCCGCCGCCTCGCGGTTGTTCACGGCGGGGTGACCAGCATCAACCGATTCATTTTCGAAACCAGTGACAAGGCGATCGAAGAGGAACTGGCGGCTTCGGGTTGCGACGGTGTCATCGCCGGACATTGCGGTCTGCCGTTTACCCGTCACATTCGTGGGCACCTCTGGCACAATGCCGGGGTTATTGGCATGCCGGCCAATGATGGGACGAAGCGCGTGTGGTTTAGTGTGCTTACGCCATTAGATCACGGCATCCTCATCGAGCACTACCCACTAGAATATGACAGCGTATCCGCAGCAGCAAAAATGTGGCAGCGCGGTCTACCCGAAGACTATGCCGCCGCGCTGGAAACCGGGCTTTGGCCGAGCTGCGATATTTTGCCTGCCATGGAATTGGAGGCACGCGGCCGGCAACTCCGCCCCACCGCCGTCTTCTGGCCGGATCGACCGACCTTGTATGAGGGAACTTCGGGGCCGTTTTGCCTTGGTTCTCCTTAGGCGAATGAACGGTCGCCACTCTTCCGAGGCGTTTCAGAAAATGGGAGGTGGAGGGCCGGTTTGGGTCAACTGCGTCCTGCGAGCTCGAACTTTGTGACAACCGCGCGACGGGAGTGCATCGAAAGCTGACGTTTGCCCGCTCGTTAGGGGTAATCCGGTCCGGCATCCTGGTCACGCCTCACCAACCCA
>Ga0306924_10008435_pt1 | contig 10391 bp, 7 predicted proteins | sample sta12Can44000111_FD_203756 | JGI IMG/M metagenome (GOLD analysis project Ga0306924, IMG submission 203756) | Lab enrichment of tropical soil microbial communities from Luquillo Experimental Forest, Puerto Rico - statanox.12C.anox.44.000.111 (v2)... | ecosystem: Environmental > Terrestrial > Soil...
GGGAGACTCGACCGACGAGCTCATGGACCTGGCCAGGCAGGTGAGCCCGCTGCCGCCCGCGCGGGAGCTCGACATGCTGCTGACCGCGGGCGAGCGGATCTCGATGGCGCTGCTGGCCATGGCGATCGCCACCCTGGGCCTGGAGGCGCGCTCCTTCACCGGTTCCCAGGCCGGCGTGATCACCGACGCCGCGCACGGCCGGGCGCGCATCATCGACATCAGGCCGAGCCGGATCGCCGACGCGCTGGGCGACGGCGCGATTCCCATCGTGGCCGGTTTCCAGGGCGTGTCGCAGACGACCAAGGACGTCACCACGATGGGCCGCGGCGCGTCGGACACCACCGCGGTCGCGCTCGCCGCCGCGCTGGAGGCGGACGCGTGCGAGATCTACACCGACGTGGACGGCGTGTTCACCGCTGACCCCAGGATCGTCCGGACGGCCCAGCGGATCCCGCAGATCAGCTACGAGGAAATGCTCGAGATGGCGGCCTGCGGCGCGAAGGTCCTGATGCTGCGCTGCGTGGAGTACGCACGCCGCTACGGGGTTCCCATCCACGTGCGGTCGTCCTTCACCACCCGGCCCGGAACCTGGGTCAGCGGGCACGCGAACGATAGGTCGGAGGTAACCGGCATGGAGCAGGCCATCATCTCCGGGGTCGCGCACGACCGGAGCGAGGCGAAGATCACCGTGGTGGGCGTGCCGGACCGGGTCGGCGAGGCAGCCCGGATCTTCACGGCCATCGCCGAGGCCGGCATCAACATCGACATGATCGTGCAGAACGTCTCGGCGGTGGCGACCGGACGGACCGACATCTCGTTCACCCTGCCTCGCGACGACGGCCAGCGCGCGATGACCACACTGCAGGGACTGCAGTCGTCCACGGGCTTCGAGTCGCTGCTCTACGACGACCGCATCGGCAAGGTGTCCCTGATCGGGGCGGGCATGCGGTCCCACCCCGGGGTGAGCGCCAAGTTCTTCAAGGCGCTGGCCGACGCCGGGGTCAACATCGAGATGATCTCCACCTCGGAGATCCGGATCTCGGTGGTGGTGGACCAGGACGACGTGGACCAGGCGGTGACCGCGACGCACAAGGCCTTCGAGCTTGACTCCGATCAGGTCGAGGCCGTCGTCTACGGCGGGACCGGCCGGTGAGCGGCGCGGGGCCTTCGCTCGCCGTGGTCGGCGCCACCGGCGCCGTCGGCACGGTGATGCTGGACCTGCTCTCCACCCGGGAGGACGTCTGGGGCGAGATCAGGCTGATCGCCTCGGCCCGTTCGGCCGGGCGGCGGCTGACCGTCCGGGGCCGCGAGACCGAGGTGGTGGCGCTCTCCGACGATGCCTTCGACGGCATCGACGTGGCCATGTTCGACGTGCCCGACGAGGTCTCCGCGGTGTGGGCGCCGATGGCCGCCGCCCGTGGCGCGGTGGCCGTGGACAACTCCGGCGCCTTCCGGATGGACCCCGACGTCCCCCTGGTGGTGCCGGAGATCAACCCGGAACAGCTGGCCAACCGGCCCAAGGGCATCGTCGCCAACGCCAACTGCACCACGCTGTCGATGATCGTGGCGGTCGGGGCGCTGCACCGGGCGTTCGGCCTCGAGGAGATGGTGGTGGCCTCCTACCAGGCGGCCTCCGGCGCGGGCCAGGCCGGCATCGACACCCTCTACGCGCAGCTCGACAAGGTATCAGGCACCCGGTCGCTGGGGCAGCGGGCCGGCGACGTGCGCTCGGCGGTCGGCGAGCTCGGGCCGTTCCCCGCGCCGCTGGCCATGAACGTGGTGCCGTGGGCGGGCTCGCTGAAGGCGGACGGCTGGTCGTCCGAGGAACTGAAGATCCGCAACGAGTCGCGTAAGATCCTCGGCCTGCCCGCGCTGAAGGTCTCCGCGACCTGCGTCCGGGTGCCCGTCGTCACCACCCACTCGGTGGCGGTGCACGCCACCTTCTCCCAGCCGGTCAGCCGCGATCAGGCGTGGAAGGTGCTGGGGATGGCGCCGGGCGTGGTGGTGGCCGACGATCCGGACGCCGGTGAGTTCCCGACCCCGGTCGACGTCGTCGGCACCGACCCGTCCTGGGTGGGGCGGGTGCGCCAGTCGCTCGATGATCCCCGGACCATCGAGCTGTTCGTCTGCGGCGACAACCTGCGCAAGGGCGCGGCGCTGAACACCGCGCAGATCGCCGAGCTGGTGGCGGCCGAGCTTGGGTCGCGCCCGTAACCTTGGCCTGGTGCGGTTCAGCACCTACAACCTGCTCAACATGTTCGCCGCCGACACCGCGGAGGCGCGGCAGCACTACGAGACGGTCACCGGGGTGATACGTGCCCTGGACACCGACGTGCTCGCCGTCCAGGAGATCCTGGCGCCGGACGCCGCCACGGCCGCGGAGCGGCTCCGCAGGCTCGCGGACGACGCGGGCCTGCGGTGCGAGGTGCCCGCGTCGCTTGATTCGCTCGGTCCGGCCGGTACGGAGGCCGCGGTCGCGTTCGGCGGTCACGGTTACCACGTGGGGCTGATGTGGCGGGACGGGATCGAGCCGGTTCCCGGCTCGCTGCGCTGCTACGGCGGCCGGGACTTCTGGCATGGCCTGGCCCTGGTCACGCTGGACGTGGGCGGCAGCCGGGTCAGGCACGGCTCCTTCCACGCCACCCCGTTCAGCCGGGGGATGCGGGCGGACCAGAACGAGCGCCTGGTGGCCGCGGTCACCCGGCCCAGGGACGAGCCGCCCGCGCTGGTCGGCGCCGACTGGAACACCGAGTGCGCGGACCGGGTGCTGGCCGGCCAGACCTGGGACCTGTACGAGCCCGCCGACCCCTACGCGGGCGTCGAGTGGTTCGCCGACCTCATCTACCAGTGTCAGTGGGACTACGACGAGCGGGGACGCCGCCGGCACTGGGCCGACCGGCGGCCGGGGGACGTGCTCTGGGCCGGCGGGCTGCACGACGTGGCCGCGGTCACCGGCGCCGGGTGGCAGCCCACGACCGGGCATCACCCGGCTGACGTCTACGGCGCGCACGGGGTCCGGCGACGCATCGACGCCGTCCGGGTGACCGGCCCGCTCGTCCCCGCGGTGCGCGCACACTACGTGCACGACACCGGGTCGGCCCAGGCGGCCTCCGACCACCTGCCGGTGACGGTCGAGTACCTGCCCGCGGCGGTGCGCGAGTAGGAAACATCACACCGGAGGATGCCGCATCCGCACCCTCTGTCACTTCCCTTAACAGGTCCTCCGGAGCTGGCGTCTTCTCTCGCGGGATGGTATGGGCGCGCTCATGCGCGCGCTATTGCTGTCCATATACAGGCGAATGTCCGATTTTCCTGGACCAGTGTGACGATTGGAAATAGACGCTTATCTGGCGGTCACGGTGTACAGCCGGAAGAGTTCCGTAAGCAGGGACCTTGCCGGTTTGCCAGATCTGCCTCGGTTGCGGGCTGTATAACAGAGGTTGGAGCCGGGTAGCGCGAAGGAGGGACGTGCTGGAAGATCGCAACAGTCCTGCTGGCCCGTGGATGCTCCGGCCCTGGATGACTTGCCCCGCGGCGACGCGGATCACGGGACCCTCCGGTCCCGTGGCGGCAACGGGATCCCGTCGTTACGGACCCGTCGTCCGGCCCGTTCAGGTCAGTTTCGCGCTCGTCTCACCCGCCCGAAATCGTGCAGATACCATTTCGCCGCCGAAGTGTTATTGACGCTGATATAGTCGCTAGGCCACGAGCTACCGGACTAGGGATAACAGCCAGCGTTCACGGCGTCGCAATAGGTCTTCTCTCGTCATTCACGATCCTGAGGAGGTTACGCGTGCCAACGACCGTCGGACGTCCACGCGGTCGTCAGGGTGTGCATTCGGGGGCACAGGGAGCGGTTGGCGACCACACGCGGAAGATCGTGGCCATCTTGGTCACCGCCATCGTCGTCCTCGTAGCCGTGCTGGTCCTGACCAAGGCCGGCCATGACATCGACGCGGCTACGCAACGGTTCATGCTGTACTACGCCGGGGTGCTCGCGCTCGTCGGCCTGACCGGTTCGGTGCTGCTGGGCCTGATAGCCACGGACCGCATCGTCATGACACCCGGACACCGGGTGATGGCGCAGGCCGTGCACCGGGCTTTCTCCTTCGGCACGCTGGCGTTCCTGATCATTCACATCGTCACCGAGATCCTGGCCCAGCGATCGCACGTCATCGACGCGGTCGTCCCCTTTCTCTCGCCGTACCGGACCTTCTACATCGGGCTCGGTACGATCGCGTCCGATCTCATCGTCCTGCTCGTGGTAACGAGCATTCTGCGCAAGCGGTTCACCGCGCACGGAAAAGCCTGGCGCTGGCGGGCCATCCACTACACCGCCTACGTGGCGTTCGTGTTCGGGGTCCTGCACGGGCTGCTCGGCGGCCGGACGGCCAAACCGTACGTCGACTGGAGCTACGGGTTCGCGATCGCGGTAACCGCCCTCGGCCTCGCGGTCAGGTTCCTGGCCATCTCGCTGCGGCCGAAGGAGAGCCTGCCCTCGTCTCCCAGCGCCGACCGGGCCAGGCACGCTGGCCCGCCATCGCTGCATGCGGCGGCCATGAGCATGGCGCAGGCCCAGCTCGGCAGCAACATCGGCGGCGCCGTCCAGGTGCTGCCGGCCGGCCTGGGCGGACGGGGGGCCACGGACTCGTGGGCCGCGCTCCCGGCACCGGGCCGGTCGCCGGCCTCCGGGCCGATGCCGGCCCTGGGCCCCGCCCCGGCCTACGCCGGGCCGCCCCCGGACGCCTACCGGGACCTCGGTTTCATGCCGCTGGGCGCGCCGCCGTACGGCGGCAATGACCCGGCGGGGATGCGGGCTCGCCCCTACGTGAGCACGGACCAGCCGCGCCCGGCCCTGGTCGGCCCGGCTAGGCGGCCGCTCTACGAGCCCGGCTATGAAGGCCCGCCACGATTCGAGGGCGCGCCGAGGGGACACGGCGACATACCCCAGGACGAGCTGTCCTCCTATCCATACGGACCGCGTGGCCGCGGGTCGCAGCTCGCGTCACCGTATCCCGAGGACTTCGCGGACCGCTCCGGATCCGGCCCGCGCACCGCCCGCCCCGGCGCGGCGGAACCGGCGCGTCCCCGGGCCGCCATACCCGCGCCACCCCGCCCGAACGGCCGGAGTTCCGGCCCGATTCCTCAGCTCAGAAGCGGTTCGATGACTCAGCAAGGCACCGGCCCACTGCCCCGTCCGGGCACCGGCGCGCTGCCGCGTCTAGATACCGGCCCGCTGCCGCGGGCTGGTCACGGGCAGCCGCCGCGCAGCGGCATGGGTCCGGGTACGGGTCCGCTGCCGCGGGCGGCCACTGGTCCCATGCCGCGGGCCGACTCGGGTCCCATGCCCCGTCCGGGCATCGGCCCGCTGCCGCGTCTAGATACCGGCCCGCTGCCGCGTCCCGACACCGGCTCGATGCCCGGTCCGGACACCGGCCCGCTGCCGCGGGCTGGTCACGGGCAGCCGCCGCGCAACGGCATGGGTCCGGGTACGGGTCCGCTGCCGCGGGCGGCCACTGGTCCCCTGCCGCGGGCCGACTCGGGTCCCATGCCGCGACCGGGTACCGGCCCGCTGCCCCGCTTCGATGCCGGCCCGCTGCCCCGTCCGGACACCGGGGCGGTGCCACCGCGCCCGGCTACCGGCCCGCTGTCATCGGCCGGAACCGGCCCGAGGCCGCGTCCGGACACCGGCCCGATGCCGCGCCCCGCTCCCATGCCCTACCCCGATCAGCCGTTGCCTGCCGGCGACCCGATCACTGGGCCGCGCACCGGCCCGCCGCCGCCGACCGCGGGGCGCCGGTCACATCGAGCCAAACACAGTGATCCCAGATATCGCGACATGCCCGGTCCAACCGGAGGTGACGAGTGGCGATGAGCCCGATCAAGGGCCTCGACGCGCCCACGATCATGAGGATCGGGGCCGCCAGGCTGACGGCCGGTCTCGACCGGATGCCCCGGCTCGACCTGGAAGCCCACCGGGATATCTTCGGTCCGCTGCCCCGGCTGTCCGCCGAGGAACTGATCTCGATGACCGAGCAGGTCGACCTGCGTGGTCAGGGTGGTGCGGCGTTCCCCTTCGCGCGCAAGCTCAGCGCGGTAATGAATAACGCGGAGGCGAACGACTGCGCACCGGTCGTGGTCGTCAACGCCGCCGAGGGCGAGCCGGGCAGCGTCAAGGACAAGATGCTCATGATCCGCTCGCCCTACCTCATCCTCAGCGGTGCGGCGCTGGTGGCCGAGGCCATCGGAGCCGAGGAGATCGTGATCGGGGTCGCGGGCAGCGAGCTGGCGAACAGGTCGATCGAGGCGGCCATCGCGGCCGAACCAGGCCTGCGCAAAATAGCCCGCGTGGTCCAGATGCCCGACCGCTTCGTCTCGGGTGAATCCGGCGCGCTGGTCCGGGGCATCAACGGCAAGCGGCCGGTACCTCCGGGACGCAAGGTCCTGGCCAGTGATTTCGGCGTCGCGGACCTGCCCACCCTGCTGTCCAACGCGGCGACGTTCGCCCAGCTTGCGGTCCTCGCTCTGCTCGGGCCCGAGCGTTTCGCCGCGGTCGGCACGCCAGAAGAGCCCGGGACGGTCCTGCTCAGCGTGGGCGGCTCCGCCGCACACCCGGCCGTGGTCGAGGTACCCACCGGTGTCCCGCTGGCGGCAATCCTCGACATCTGCCAGGCTCCGGCGGGCGACGGCGTCCTGGTCGGCGGCTACCACGGCATGTGGCTGCCGGCCGGCACGGCCTATGTGGTGCCGGTCTCCCGTGAGGGCCTGGCCGCCGTCGGCGGCACGCTCGGCTCGGGGATCGTGCTCCCACTGGGTGACGGGACCTGCCCACTGGGCGAAGTGTCACGAATCGCCAGCTACCTGGCCGGCGAGTCGTCGGGCCAGTGCGGACCGTGCAAGCTCGGCCTGCCTTCCATCGCCCGGGCGCTGGCCGCGCTGATCGACGGATCCGGCGGCATCGAGGCGCTCGACGTGGCCAGGCGGTCCGCCGCGGGGGTAGCCGGGCGCGGCGCCTGCTCTCACCCCGACGGCGTGACCAGGTTCGTGCTTTCGGCGCTCGACGTGTTCACCGAGGATCTCGCGGCCCACGTCTTCCACTCCTCCTGCGGCCGCCCGGTCCGCGGCGTGCTGCCGTTGCCCGCCGGCCCGGAGCAGGAAGAACAGCAGCGGCTCGTGGTGGACTGGACGCGCTGCCACGGGCACGGCCTCTGCGCGCATCTGGTCCCCGAAATGATCCACGTGGACGCCCAGGGATATCCGGTCATCCTCAACATCCCGGTGCCCGCCTGGCTGGAGAAGGACGCACAGCAGGCAGTGCACATGTGCCCGGCCCTGGCACTGCGCCTCACCAGCGCCAACCCGACTCCAGCCCGCACCGCCCCGGTAGCCATCCCGGCACCAAGCCTGCGCACCGGCCTGGTCGGCGGTAGCAGCGGAAGCCGCAAGCAGATTACCGCCAGATAGGCCGCCGCCACCTAATGGCAGGCGCATTACATCCTGCTGCGCCGCGGTACCTATCAGCTACCGCTCGTCTTCGCCAGGGACGTCAGAACCCAGGCGACGGCGTCGTGCCCATCGCCGGTATTCCCGGACGGGATGAACCAGCCAGAACAGCACGTCCACGTTGACACTGTCGAACCAGCTTGCCGGGAAACCCATTACGTGCTGCTCTTCATGCTGGCTGTTACGCGGGCCCGACCCCACGGCGAAGCCGAGAACCCTGTTCTTTTCCTCCCGGTTACTGGTCATCGGCTCACTCCGAGGTAATTGCCGGGCGTCCTGGCTGCCAGCCACACTACGCGACGGCCGAACAAGCGGCGCAAGCCCGCAGGCGAAGCCGCGTCGGCGAAAGTGCAGTATCTACTGCAATGCCCCGGGGTCGAGATCACTCCTCATGCCCCAATGCGGCTTAGCCAAGGTGATCTTGGGTCGGCGGCGCGCGCTGCGGCGCTGGCCCCTGGTGCTCCTGCGTTCCAGGCGTACTGTCGTGACTGGTGACACGTGTCCGCCTCCGGTTTATAAGGCGTGGATGTCCCAGCCATGTCGTTCAAATGACGTGGATGTGGCATCCACGTGGTTAGGGCCTCGTACGGGGCGGTGCCACGGTGCCCCGTGCCCGGGCTGGCGCGAGTCGGCCTGACGAGCGCGGGGCGACTGGGCCTGTGCGGTAGGACTGCGATACTTGCCGCGTGACCTCCGACCCTTATGCGCCATACGGCCCGCTCGTTGAGTCGGCCGTCCGGGTGGTCACGTGGAATGTCTGGGGGCGCTACGGGCCTGCGTGGCAGACTCGGCAGGTCGCCCTGGAGGACACCCTGGCGGAGGTTGGGCCGGACGTGATCTGCCTGGTCGAAGCATGGCGCCACGGCGAATCGAGCCAGCCCGAGTGGGTCGCCAGCCGGCTCGGGTTGCCGTATTGCCATTTCGTCGGCGACTGGCAGCAAGAGGACTGGGTGTCGGGCGTCGGCCTGGTCTGCCGGTGGCCGATGGGTGAGCCGCGGCGTCGCCCGCTGCGCTCGGAAGACGGTGCAGGCGCCGGAGAAGCGGTCCACGTCGTCGTGGATGGTGAGCGCGGCGCGATCCACCTGTTCGCGGTGATGCTCGACTATCCGCTGGGTGCCAGCGGCATCCGCCAGGCCCAGGTCAGGCAACTGGCGTCCTTCATCAGGGAAGTCACGTCAAATCGAGATCTCGTCATCGTCTGCGGCGACTTCAACGCCGGTCCCGATTCAGACGAGATCAGGATGCTTACCGGTCGCTCCGCCACTGCCAGTCCCGGCCTGGTGTTCTACGACAGCTGGGAGGTGGCCGGGGATGGCTCTCCCGGCTACACCTGGTCCAACCGCAATCCGCTCGCCGCCGTCGGTTTGTACCCCGACCGGCGCTTCGACTACATCTTCTCCGCCTGGCCGCGGCGTCATGGCGTCGGACACCCGATCCACTGCGCGCTGCTCGGCGTCCGCGCGTCTGGCCAGGACCAGATATCTGACCACTACGGCCTGGTCGCGGACCTTCGCTACTGAATTCGGTGCCGTGGGCCGCTCCGGCCATGACCAGGAGAACCGTGGTCGGCCACCTATGATCGGCGCTTGCCTGGGCTCTGTCACCACCCCCGGGGTCACCTATTCCGGCACCTTGTCGCGCTTCCATCCTGATGGAGACAGCGGCCGGGGTGCGAACTGGGCGGTTGGCCGGCGCCCACTTTCCGACGTCGCGGTGTCTGCATCGGTGGTAGCTGACAACGCCAACCGAAGGGAACCGACATGGGAAAGATCGTCATTAGCGAGAACGTCTCGCTCGATGGAGTCGTCCAGGACCCGACCGGTGAGGAGGGCTTCAGGTTCGGCGGCTGGTTCGGCCAGATGGGGGACAAGGACCGCGAAGCGTGGGCCAAGGTCGAGTTCGATGAGGCGCTGGGCACCGAGGCCCTGCTGCTGGGTCGGCGGAGCGACGAGTGGTTTGCCGTGCGGTGGCAGTCCCGGAGCGGCGAGTGGGCGGACAGGCTGAACAGCCTGCCTAAATACGTCGTGTCCTCGACCCTGGAAGAGCCCAGGTGGAACAACGCGACGGTACTAAGGGGCGACGTGGTGAACGAAGTCTCGAAGTTGAAGCAGGAGCTGGACGGGGACATCGTCGTCTACGGCAGCATCCAGCTCGCGCATACGCTGATGGAGCACGACCTCGTCGACGAACTGCGGCTGACGATCCACCCGGTCGTGCTCGGAGCTGGCGAGCGCCTCTTCGGCGAGACCAGTCACAGGAAACCCATGCGCCTCGTCCACACCCAGACCGTGGGTGACAGTCTCGCCCTCCTCACCTACAAGCTCGTCCGAGACGCCTAGGAGGCCGGCCGGGGGAGGCAGCTTGGCTCGTAGGTGTTGCTGTACGGCATAGAAAGCGCCACGTCCCATCGCGAGGAGAGGCCTGTGTTCTGAGTGAGGGTGGTCAGCGTCCGGGACCGGCGGCAGGACAGTCTTCCAGCGCCGCCGGACGGCGCAGCAGCGCGCTCCAAGCTCCGCGCATGCCGAAGCGCTCGTAGTACGCGACGAGCGGCGCGTCGCAGACCAGGTCCACCGAGTAGAACCGGTCAGTGCCGTCCAGGATCCGGCGCATCAGCTCCCCGCCGATGCCCTGCCCTTGGTATCCAGGCAGGACCTCCAGCCAGGGGATGAACGCGGTCAGCACCCCGTCGCTGAGCATGTTCACGAAGCCCACCACGCGGCCGTGCGCATTATCGATCGCCACCACGGACCGGTAGCTGCCGCGCAAGACAGCCAGGTGCTGCCCGGCCGAGGGCCGCCGGGGCCAGCTAGCGAAGAACCCGTGCAGCATGTCCTCGCGGACAGATGCCAGATCGTCGGTGTAGTTGATCACGGCAGCCCCCGGCATCG
>Ga0306924_10008436_pt1 | contig 10389 bp, 10 predicted proteins | sample sta12Can44000111_FD_203756 | JGI IMG/M metagenome (GOLD analysis project Ga0306924, IMG submission 203756) | Lab enrichment of tropical soil microbial communities from Luquillo Experimental Forest, Puerto Rico - statanox.12C.anox.44.000.111 (v2)... | ecosystem: Environmental > Terrestrial >...
CCGTCGCGCACGTCTTCGAGATGACGGGACGGCCGCGCGAGGGCGTCGCTTGGGTCGACAGCCTGCAAAGCAATTGGGCTGACTGCAACAACTTCTCCTTTCATGCATTCTGGCATCGCTGTCTCTTCCTGATCGAGCTAGGCGCTCTCGATCGGGTCCTGGACCTTTACGACCGCGAAGTACGCCCGGAATCGACCGACGATCTGCTCGACATCTCGAATGCGGTAGCGCTGCTCTGGCGGCTGGAGGAGGCGGGTGTCGATGTCGGAGATCGATGGGAAGAGCTAGCCGACCGCGCGCAAGGACATCTCGACGATCATTTGTTGGTCTTTGGTGATGTGCATTATCTGATGGCGCTGGCGGCGGCAGGCCGGGCCAATGACGCGGAGCGCATGGTCGAGAGCATGGAACGCTACGCTGCGGAAAGCGGCGAGACCGAAGCATCCGTCGCACGCGAACCGGGGCTGGCACTAGCCCGAGCGGTGCTTGCCCATCGCCACGGGGATTACGCGCGGGTCGTCGAAGAACTTCTTCCGGTTCGGGACTCTATCCACCGGATCGGGGGCAGCGATGCGCAGCGCGATCTCCTCGACGAGATGCTGATCGACTCTGTCCTGCGTGCCGGCCGTTTCGATCAGGCAAAGGCACTCCTGGCCGATCGCCTCAAGCATCGGCCTTGCAACGCGTGGGGATGGCGCCACTATGCCCAGGCGCTCGACCGGCTCGGAGATGGCAACGGCGCGGCAAAAGCGCGTGCGGCGGCAGAGCGGCTGATTGCGGTGTGAGGGATCGCGACAGGCAAAGGCTCCGCGGAGATCTGCTCGGCCTTGCTGTCACCAAGGAAGGTAAGTGTTCGCCGGGCACCTCGCCCCGCCCACAGCCGCCGGTATTTACGGGAGCTGCGACCTACATCAACATGTAGCCGCGCCATCAGGCCAGCTTCCACTCGACGAGGAGGGAGCTATCGGATTGGGCGGTGGGGTATTCTTCATGCCGCTCGATGCGCTCTTGGGCTCGCGGCAACCCTTATCTCCCCTTCGTTTTCGAAAGTCGTGTCGCCAGCGGAGATGTACGAAATATGATTTTACCCTAACCGCGTTGCCCCATCTGAGCTCAGAATGATGGCCGTTGCGCTTCCCAAATAGATGAGCGCATGCGCGGCAACCGGCGCACCCACGCAACTCCAATACAGACAAAAGATCCCAACAGAGCCGAGAGTGTGAGCGAAAGCATGTAATGTAATGCGCAAAAAGCGGAGGCTCAGCGGGTCCATTTGCACTTGCATTATCAGGCGAGTGGCATTCTCACTCCCCTCCAACGTGTGTTCGTTAGCCAATTTCTAAAAGAAAGTTGGAGGAATTTTTTAGCTAGAAACCCCGCGATCCCGGCGAACCAATTGCGACTAGCTTTGGCGGTATCTTCGGTCGCGGAGGGCTGGCCAGACTCGTTTATAGCCGAGGGCGCAAGGACTCGCTGAGACCTGGGTTTCTGGAGTTCGCAGGATGCTTCCGCCCAGAGCCTGAGCGCGCGTACGCGCGCGAGACTCTCGAGGCGTGCGAAGCTGCAAAAAATCGAGCGGGAACCGACTGGGATGCCTGGTTTCACCCGGGCCCGTTTCGACTGCTCGCTGTCCAACCTATTATTTGCACCGAATGGTCCCTTGAGGCTTCTTTTACATCGGAGGACGCCGTATTGCTATTTGCCATGATCGTCGAGCGGATGCGGTGATTTGCTCTAACCGGGACTGTGATGGGGCTGCACCCTTCAGGCGCAACAGACGCGCCTTAGAAGGAAAGCTGCTCGGCACAGTGCCGCAGAGGTATCGTTGGTTCCCAGTGAATGCACCACTGTCAGTATCGAAATGGGCGAATGTAGAATGGGTAGATGGATCAGCCATCGCTGGACGGAATCCGGGGCTGACGTCAAATATCGCCGATCCCCGAGGCAGCGATGTCTGCGCGCCGTAGCAAAGCCCGCTATCGTATAAGACTCGCCTCGTATATACCGCCACGCCAGCCAGCAACTTTTCGCGCGGTCGTCCGGCTCTGATCCAGGTATCAACGTTGCTAAGCCCCCAATTGTACGCGGCAATAGCGTCAGGCCAGTTCTTGTACCGTTCGTAGAGCTGTGCCAAGTACGCTCGCCCGATCGCACGATTCTGCGTCGGATCAAATCGGTCCCCACCCCCGACATCCGTTGCCGCCGCCTCGCCGACCTGCATTGGTCCTTGGGGCCCGAAGGGGTCTGGCCGCCACATAGCGATATCTTTGCCGTGGCTCGACTCCGCGCCGTCGACCGCTGTCGCGACGCGATCAAGCGGCGTGACCGGGGTCAGCCTGGCGTCTGCCGGCACGCGCGTATGGCGCGTCAACATTTGTCGAGATAGAGCCGCTCTTGCAAATGAGATTTCGTCGCGCGCCTGATCGGTCCGTTTAACCAGCTGATCGCACGCCGCACGTGCTTGTTGATTGCAGTGAGTCGAAACGAACTCTGATGCGACCTGTCTCCTCTGCCCGATCGCGCGTCTCGGGGACCCGCGAGACCACCAAGGGTAGCGCGGAACGCAGAGTTCGAATCCATTCCGCTCCAGCGGAGAGTGCAGCGATCACGCCGCGACCCCTGTCGCGGCGACGACGTAGCCGGTTACGATCGGCGACAGCTTCTCGACGATCCTCGCTCCGTCGCCGAGGAACCGATGGTTTGCATGACTCTTCTCTGGAGGGAACTGGATTCGAAATTTCGGTTCCGCGCTACCGTCGGTGGTCTCGCGGGCCTCCGAAATACGCGATCCGGGCAGAGCGGGTCGCATGGGAGTTCGTTTCGACTCACTTCAGGGGAGCGAACTTGGATTCGACTTCCGGCTGACAGGCTGCGGTTCCAAGGCTTTGTCGCTTGTCTGCCGACAGTCCGGAGATCGGCCGGTTCGGACGCGGCGCGCACGGATCGATGCCGCAGGCCGGCGTCAATCCCGTGGTAATGGCGGCGGCAACGGTGGTGCGCCTGCACACGGCGTCGAGCTTGTCGGATTGCCCGCTCGGGGTTGCCCCAGATGTCCCTTGGAGCGTTCCGGGCCTGCCTCTGGGCCAGCGTGTGATCCCTAGTCGTTGGCCTGCCACAGGGCCGCGCAGACGGCGTCGGTGACCTGCTTCGTGGTTGCCTTACCGCCCAGGTCCGGCGTGTGCAGCGAGGGATCGGCCGTCGCGTGTTCCACCGCCTTCATCAGCCGCTCGGCAGCCTGCCTCTCGCCCAGGTGCTCCAGCATCATCGCGGCGGTCCAGAAGGTAGCGACCGGGTTGGCGATGCCCTTGCCGGTGATGTCGAAGGCGGAGCCATGGATGGGCTCAAACATCGAGGGCGCATCGCGCTCCGGGTTGATGTTCGCGGTCGGCGCGATGCCGAGCGAGCCAGCCAATGCCGCCGCCAGGTCGGACAAGATGTCCGCATGCAGGTTGGTGGCGACAAAAGTATCGAGCGTCTGCGGCTTCATCACCATTCGCATCGTCATCGCATCGACCAGCATCTTGTCCCAGCTCACGTTCGGGAACTCCGCCGCGATCTCGGCGGCGATCTCGTCCCACATCACCATGGCATGGCGCTGCGCGTTGCTTTTGGTCACGACCGTCAGCAGCTTGCGCGGTCGCGACTGAGCCAGCTTGAAGGCGTAGCGGATGATGCGCTGCACTCCATGCCGCGTCATGACGGAGACGTCCTGCGCGACCTCGATCGGCAGGCCCTTGTGCACGCGGCCGCCGACGCCGGAATACTCGCCCTCCGAGTTCTCGCGCACGATCACCCAGTCCAACTCCGGGCCGGAGACATGGCGCAGCGGACTGGTGATGCCGGGCAAGATGCGGGTCGGGCGTACGTTGGCGTACTGGTCGAGCGACTGGCAGATGGCCAGGCGCAGGCCCCATAGGGTGATATGATCGGGGATGTCCGGCGCACCGACGGCGCCGAACAAGATGGCGTCGAACTTGCGGAGCTGCTCGGCGCCGTCGGCCGGCATCATCACGCCATGCTTGCGGTAATAGTCCGAACCCCAGTCGAAGTCCTGGAAGCCCAGAGTGAAGCCGCCATCGCGCTCGGCGCAGACCTTCAGGACCTGCACGCCGGCCTCAACCACCTCGGGCCCGATGCCATCACCGCCTATGGCAGCGATCTTATACGTACGCATGTGTTCCTCCTGGTTGGTGCAGACCCTCCCGGCTGCAATTCACGCCGATCCTTATCCGCACGAGAAAGCGCCTCTCGCCCATCGTAACGATCTCGCGCGGGTTGCCGGGCATCGTCAGAGTTCCCATTTTGTTCTAACGAAGGTTCTCACGCCCGGTCGATCGTGTCCAGTCTCTTGGGTCGTCTGCCTGGCTAGGCTAAGGTCGGAATCATGTGTGGCCGCGTCCGTCTCTCCTCCGATGTCAGCGAGATCAAGCTTGTGTTCTCGATCCCGCCGCATCGCCCGACTTCAAATTTCCCGCCGAGCTGGAATGTGGCTCCGACGGACCAGCTTCCCGTGGTCCGTCACGACAGGAAAGCCGGAGAGCGCGGTCTGGACCTGCTGCGCTGGGGCCCTGTTCCCTACTGGGCCAAGGATCTGAACGTCGGCTTCGCCAACATCTACGCCAAGGCGGAAGGGATTTGAGACCAGGCCGGCCTTCCGCGACGCATTCCAGCGCCGCCGCTGCCTCGTGCCGGTCGATAGCTTCTACGAATGGAAAAAAACCGGGACCGGCAAGCAGCCCGACGCGATTGCGCTGGCGGACGAAAGCCCGATGGCGCTGGCTGGCCTGTGGGAGAACTGGCGCTCGCCTGCGGGCGAATGGGTGCGAAGCTTCGCTATCATCACCACCAGGCCGAACGAATTATGCGCTGAACTTCACAACCGCATGCCGGTCGTCCTCAAGCCCGAAACATGGCGCGTTTGGCTCGGAGAGGAGCCCGCCGATGCATCCGCTGAAAGCTTTGCTCACGCCGTTTCCATCGGACGAGATGACCAGCTGGCCCGTGAGCGCGCGGGTCGGGAACGTCAAGAATAACGACCCGAGCCTGATCGAACCGACTGCCGCCTAGCGCCACTATCCATCCGGGGGTCCGCTCCCGTAGTCGCCTTGTGCCGCGGCGCCAAAGAAGGGCTTACTTGATCTCGATAACCGAAGGGGACCATGTGTGGCAGAGGGCCAAGCCGCTACAGGGAACGCGACGCAGATCGAATTTTGGAATAGCGCCGCCACACGGGCGTGGGCTGACCAGTACGCGCGAATGGATCGTGCGGTCGCCGCTCTAACGAAGGAGCTATTGGATTTGGCGGCGCCCCAGCCGGGCGAGCACGTACTCGATATTGGTTGCGGCCCCGGCACGACGGTTCTTGAGCTGGCGAAGCATGTCGGTCCGGGCGGTCATGTCCTTGGCGCAGATGTCTCCGAGCCATCGGTCGCCCGGGCCCGTGAACGGATCGCTGCTGCCGGCCTGAGGCACGCGGAGGTCATCGTCGCCGACGCTTCCGTCCATCCTTTCCCGCCCGACAGCTTCGATCTGACGTTCTCCCGCTTTGGAATCATGTTTTTTAGCGATCCAGTGGCCTCCTTTGCGAATGTGCGGCGCGCGATGAAGCCGGGCGGGCGATTGACGCTGGCAGTATTCCGCCCGGCAAGCGAGAAGCTGTGGCCGAACGCCCCTCTCGAAGCGGTGCGTCGCTTGCTGCCTCCGATCCCGACCCCTGGGCCGGAGGAGCCAGGCCCTTTCTCCTGGGCCGATCCAGCCCGCGTGCATCGGATCTTGGAAGGCGCCGGGTTTGGCGAGGTTTCACTGACACCCCTCGACCCGGTAATTCAACTCGCCGGCCCCGCAGGAGAAGCAGAGGCGGCAGACTTCGTCATGGCGATGGGCCCACTGGCGCGGGTGCTCCCGAGCCTTTCAGCAGCGCAGCGCGATAATGTGCGTGCGACCCTTGAGGTCTACTTCAAAGGGCACACCACATCGCATGGCGTCGTTTTACCGGCCGCGAACTGGGTGGTCCGGGCGTGCGTTTGACGCAGCGGCTCTCTGCGACGCGACCAACTGAATTACTGGGTCGGCGCAGTGTGGCCTACACAGGCAGGCTGAATTCAGGCTGCTCAGCCTCTTCCGCCGCGAGCGAAGACATGGAGATACCGAGGAGCCGAATGCCTCTCACGAGGGGAAAGAGAGGTTCGAGCAGAGCGTCGCCGAGCTGTTCGAGCTCGCTGCGCGTCCTGACCGGCATCTGACCGGTGCGGCTGCGCGTGATGATCTGAAAGTTGGCGAACTTGACCTTGAGCATGACGGTACGGCCGCGAGTGCCGGAGCGCTCGCAATAGCCCCATACCTTGTCGACGATCTCTCGAAGCGCGTCCCGTGCGGCTTCATAAGCGAAGAGATCGGCGGGGAATGTGTTCTCGGCGCCGACGGATTTGCGTATCCGATCGGGGCGGACGGGCCGTTCGTCGACGCCGCGCGCGGCCCAGTAATAATAGGCGCTCACTTTCCCGAAATGCTGCTGCAGGAACTCCAGAGTCTGGCCCTTGAGATCGAGCCCGGTTTCGATGCCGAGACCCGACATCTTCCTCGCGGTGGCGGGCCCGACACCGTGAAACTTCCTGACCGGCAAGGTCTCGACGAACGCCGGGCCCATTTTCGGGGTGATGACGAACAACCCGTCCGGCTTGTGGTGGTCGGAAGCGAGCTTGGCAAGGAACTTGTTGTAGGAGACGCCGGCCGACGCCGTGAGCCCGGTTTCGGCGCGGATTTTAGCCCGGATTTCTTCAGCGATTTGCGTCGCCAGGACGATGCCTTTGAGGTTTTCCGTGACGTCGAGATAAGCCTCGTCGAGCGACAGCGGCTCGATGACCGGCGTGAATTCCGCGAAGATTTCTCGGATTTGCAGGGAGATTGCCTTGTAGGCATCGAACCGCGGCTTGACGAAGATCAGATCGGGACACTTTCGCTTGGCGGTGATCGAGGGCATCGCCGAATGGACGCCAAACTTCCGTGCCTCGTAGCTTGCCGCCGCGACGACGCCGCGCTCGCGCGATCCGCCGACCGCGACCGGCTTGCCGCGCAGCTCCGGGTTATCGCGCTGTTCGACGGATGCGTAGAAAGCATCCATGTCGATATGGATGATCTTGCGCGAGCGGCCCGCCTCGCCCGAGAAACCTTCCGCGCGCTCTTCGGCCCCCATCAAAGCCCTCTCCCGCTCGCTGGCCAGGCGAGGATGCGGTTCGCGTCAACCGCGTATCGGACGATAGGTAACCGATGGCGTGAGCTGGCGCCAGCCGCTGACTTCCGCCGCCAGCACAGGCGATAGCAAGGGAGAGCGGTATGCATTTCGGCGGCGCGATGTTCTTTACCGATTATTCGATGTCGGCGCTGGAGCTTGCCCGCGCGCTCGAGGAGCGCGGTTTCGAGTCGGTCTGGGCGCCCGAGCACTCGCATATCCCGCTGTCGCGCAAGACGCCGTTCCCGGGCGGAGGCGAGGTGCCCAAAGCCTATTACGACGCCATGGACCCGTTCGTGGTTCTGGCCGCGGCCAGCGGGGTGACCAAGAGAATCAAATTCGGCACCGGTGTGGCGCTCATTCAGCAGCGCGACGTTATCCAGACCGCCAAACTCGTCGCGTCGATCGACCAGGTGAGCCAGGGACGGTTCCTGTTTGGCGTCGGCGGCGGCTGGAACCAGGACGAAATGGAAGACCACGGCAGCGTCTATGCGACCCGCTTCAAGCGGATGCGCGAATCGATCGAGGCGATGAAGGAAGTCTGGACCAAAGCCGAGGCGGAATATCACGGCGAATTCGTCAATTTCGATCCGATGATCGCCCGGCCCAAACCGGTCCAGAAACCGCATCCGCCGATCCATGTCGGCGGCGCTTTCCCTCATGGCGCACGGCGCGCCATCCGCTATGGCGATGGTTGGATTCCAGGCGGCGATATCCGCGAGGTCCTGCCGAAATTCCGCGATATGGCGCGGGACGCTGGCCGTGATCCGGCTTCAATCGAAATCACCTCGTTCGCACTCGGTGAAGATCCTGATCGGGTTAAGCGCCTGGCGGAGATGGGCGTCGCCCGCGTCGTGCCGATGTTCCCGCCCGAGAAGGCGGACACGGTGCTGCCGATCGTCGACCGGTGGACGAAAATCATGCGGCAGGTCAACGGGTAAATCCGGCCGGATTGATCGGCGGCAGGAGCGTCGTACCTAGAACATGCCGCGATCGCTCGACGACTGGCGGCGTTCCGAGGCAACGGCGCTCCCTGGCTGGATCAAACCGCAACTCACCAAGCTGGTCGACCAGGCGCCCGACGGGCCGGACTGGCTCCATGAAATCAAATTTGACGGTTACCGGATGCACGCCCGCCTGGACCGCGGCGCGGTCCGGCTGCTGACCCGCACCGGGCTCGACTGGACGCATAAATACCCGGCGATCGCCCGGGCAGTCGCATCGCTCCCGGCGCGACAGGCCTATCTCGACGGCGAGCTGTGTGGCGTCCGGCCCGATGGTACCACCTCGTTCAGCCTGATCCAGAACGCATCGGATACCGGTAACAGCGAGGCACTCGTCTTTTTTCTGTTCGATCTCCTCCATCTCGATGGCGAAGCGATCGCCCCGATGCCGGTTACAGAGCGGAAAGAGCGCCTGCGCGCCCTGCTGTCGGCTGCAGGGTCGCCGCTGCATTTCAGCGATCACCAGATCGGGCGCGGGCGGGCTTTCTACGACCATGCCTGCACCCTCAAAGTCGAAGGGATCGTCTCGAAGCGGGTCGATGCGCCCTACGCTCCCGGCAATCGTGGCCTGTGGCTCAAAGTCAAATGCCTTAACCGCGAGGAATTCGTCGTGGTCGGCTGGACCGATCCCGAAGGGAGCCGCCCGTGGCTCGGCGCGCTGTTGCTCGCCCATTACGATCCGGACGGCCGTCTGATCTACGCTGGCCGCGCCGGCACGGGCATCAACCATGCTGAACTTGAACGGCTGTGGCGTCGCCTCCAGCCGTTGGCCACGTCCGAGATGCAGCTCGACGTGCAGCCGCCGCGCGACAGCCGGTTCGGTTCGCCGCTAACCTTAAGCCGCGTCCATTGGGTGCGGCCCGAACTCGTCGCCGAAGTCAAATTCCTGAGCTGGACGGAGGACAACCTGCTGCGCCAGGTCGTCTACGAAGGTTTGCGGGAGGATAAGCCGCCGGCGGATGTCCGCCGCGCCCCACCACACCCGAAACCACCTGAACCCGCGCGTACGGCGCCGCGATCACGGCGGCGCAGCTCCGGCTGATCGACGCCGCCCTGCCCGACGGACCTAACGGCGCCCCCAATCCCGCGCACGCGCGAATCGGCGCAGCGCGTCCTCGCTCTAGTCTTCTCGCCCGTGCCAATCACCCGCTCGCGCCACCGGGGGTGACCCATATCCCGCGCCGGCAATGCCCTTCATCCCCTTTTTCTCCTGATTTTAACCGCTGAGAGCCGCCTCAGGCCCTTTCCCTGACGATGATCATACCCCGGCACAGCCCCGGCGCTGGCGACCGGCTTGTCGCCTTTCTTGAGGGCGCGGGCGCCATTCCCGAGATCGCGAGCCTCAACGCGCAAATCATCGAATTGTTTTCCGGCCAACCGGAATGGTGGATCGTGGGAGCTGAGGCTTCGCGGGAGGCACGCCGACGCGGCGAGGGGCCGTTCCCCGCACCCGTGTTCTCGGATCGGGCACGAACCATCACCATCACCGGCAAGGACGGCAACGAGATCCCCTTGCGCGTGATTGCACCGTTGCAGGCCCCGCGCGGGATCTATTTGCATCTCCATGGTGGCGGCTGGGTGCATTGATCCGCCGCCTCGGCTCGGAAGATCCGGAGTGTCGAACGCGAGACCAGATGGCGTTGAAGGTTGAAGGTGTTGTGGACGGCGGCATGCATGCTGAGAAAACGCTGGGCGGAGCAAGCCGACTTAAAGCGCTGCATTTTGCACTCTCGTCGTCGCACCGCCTGCGCCAATCGCTACGCGGTTTCGCGGCGGCGCCGATCGCGGCTGCTCCAGGCCCAGTGGATCGGATCACAAGGATGCAGCATACGCCATCATCGCTCGGGGTCACCGCCCACACCTCGGCACCTCGCGCCGGCCACAGAAACTCAGCGTCGTTGGCAGCATGTCCTGCTCGGCCTGCTGTGGTTGACCGGGAATCCAGGATTCAGTCGGGCTGCGGTAGCGCTGCTAGCGAAGCGCGCGAATGGCTGCGCGGTACCCCACGAGCGCGACATGACTTTGTCTACGACGACGCCGACCCAGAACATGAAGCCGTGATTGACACCGTCATCGTGCGTCAATGCAGTGTTCTTAACTTCCCGGCCTCAATTCGTCCTCATTGCGCGGCGGGTCGTATTCGGGGAGCATTAAGTT
>Ga0306924_10008437_pt1 | contig 10389 bp, 10 predicted proteins | sample sta12Can44000111_FD_203756 | JGI IMG/M metagenome (GOLD analysis project Ga0306924, IMG submission 203756) | Lab enrichment of tropical soil microbial communities from Luquillo Experimental Forest, Puerto Rico - statanox.12C.anox.44.000.111 (v2)... | ecosystem: Environmental > Terrestrial >...
GGCGGACTGGGCCCGCCAGCGGCTGGCGCCCTACAAGTGTCCGAACGACATCACCTTGGTGCCGGAGATCCCTCACGGCCTGGCCGGGAAGCTGCTCCGGCGGGCCCTGCGAGAGCGGTATCTGGCGAAGAGCTGATGGCCGGACGGCGCGGCGGCCGCCACGGCTCTGCAGGGGGAATGACGCGCGCCGGCGGGGCGGCGCCGGTGCCGGCGGCCGCGAGCAGGAAGCCGGTGAAAATGAGCACAATCCCGATCAGGAGCGTCACCGCGAACGCCGTCATCGCCCCGAAGACGGAGTTCAAGGTGCCGCTGGCGCCGAGGATGAGCGTCCCCAGCGCGATCACGCCGTTGGACCACACCAGTCGCCGGGGGGCGCCCTTGGTTACTGCGCGCCATGCGCTCCACGCCGCGCCGCCGAAGATGACGATGGCCCCACCCGCCGAGCCGAAGGCGGCCAGGACGCGGGGAAGGGGGCCGAATACTTTCGAGCCCTGCGCCAGTTGGTCCACCGGCAGCGGGGCCCGGAAGGAGGCGGTCACGACCACTCCGGCCGCAAAGGCGCAAAACAGTGCCACCCCGGCGGCGGCGGCGTCGCCGGCCCGCCGGTCGGCGAGGAGATACACGGTGCCAAGAGCGAGGACCGGGACGTTGACGATCGCCCCGAAGAGGTAGAAGACCCGGAAGCTTGCGCCCGACCAGCCGGCCTGAGCGCCGGCCGCCAGCGCGGCGGCGGCCAGAGCGAACAGGCCGAGCGCAACCGTCCAGGCCAGGTCGTACGGCCGGCGGCGGGAAAGCCAACGCTCCAGGGTGAGCAGGGCGAACGCCAGCGCGACCAGCGAGGCAGCCACCGCCACCGACGTCTGGACCGGATGCTTCATCCAGCCACCAGGCTAAACCCATGTGAACGATTGCACGAAGTCCCTCCCGCCGTCACTACGATGGCGTTATGAAGTCCGGCCGGCACATCCCCGAGGCGACGGTCGCGCGGTTGCCGGTCTATCTGCGGGCGCTCCTCGAGGTGGCCGAGCAGAAAACGGCGACCATCTCCTCGGAGCGCCTGGCCGACATGGCCGGCGTCAACGCCGCCAAGGTCCGCAAGGATCTCTCCTACCTCGGCTCCTACGGCACGCGGGGCGTCGGATATGACGTCGAGTACCTGCTGTACCAGATCAGCCGGCGGTTGGGTCTGACCCAGGACTGGCCCGTCGTCATCATCGGCATCGGCAACCTTGGTCACGCCCTGGCCAACTATCGGGGGTTTGCCGCACGGGGGTTTCGCGTCGTGGGCCTGTTCGACTCTGATCCCCGCAAGGTGGGGGAACGCCTCGGCGACCGCGAGGTCTTCGCCATGTCGGACCTGGTGGAGATCGTAAAGGGGGAAAATGTCGCCATCGGTGTCATTGCGACCCCCGCGGGCGTCGCCCAGGAGGTGGCTGACCAACTGGTGGACTCGGGTGTGACCTCCATCCTCAACTTCGCTCCCGCCGTGCTCTCGGTCCCCCCCCACGTGTCGATCCGAAAGGTCGACCTGTCGATCGAGCTGCAGATCCTGAGCTTCTATCAACAGCGGTCGGCAGTCGGCCTGGTCGGGGGCGACGGTGCCCTGGCCGACAGAACGGGATGAACCGGTAGGCGTCTGTGCCGGTCGAGGCCGCCCAGTACCCGGTCAACCTCATTCTCGTCGGCGAACGCTGCCTGGTGGTGGGCGGCGGTCCGGTCGCCGCCCGCAAGATCGACGGGCTCCTGGCTTGCCGTGCCCGGGTGCACGTCATCGCCGAGACGGTGGGGCCGGAGGTCAGGGCGAGGGCGGTCACGTGGGAGGAGCGGTCGTACCGGCGAGGGGAGGTGGCCGGTTTCCGGCTCGTCTTGGCCGCGACCGATGACTCCCGGGTGAACCGCACCGTCTATGAGGACGCCAGAGCAGCCGGCGTCTGGGTCAACACGGCGGACGACCCCGCGGCGTGCACCTTCACGCTCCCGTCGGTTGTGCGGCGGGGCCCGATCATGGTGACCGTGTCGACCGGGGGCTACAGCCCGGCGATGGCGAAGTGGCTGCGGGCGCGCATTGAACAGGAGCTGGGGGCGGAGTACGAGATCCTGGTCGATCTGCTGTCCGAGGCGCGGAATGACATGAAGGCCGCCGGACGTTCCACTGAGGAGGGTGATTGGCAAAGTGCCCTTGATTCGGACATGCTCGATCTGATCAGGGCAGGTCAGGTCGACCAAGCAAAGGAGCGGCTGCGAGCGTGGCTGTCGTCGTCGTCGGACTGAATCAGCGCACGGTCCCGCTCGAGATCCTCGAGCGGATGACGGTGAGCGATAGCCGTCTGCCGAAGGCCCTGCAAGACCTGCTGGGACGAGAGCATCTGTCCGAGGTGGTCGTTCTGTCGACGTGCATGCGGACCGAGATCTATGCCGTCGCCGGGCGCTTTCACGGTGCCATGTCCGACATCCGGAACTTTCTGAGCGAATGGGCCAGCACCGAGCCCGAGCGGTTCTCCGACCACCTGTATTCGTTCTACGAGGACGGGGCGGCCACCCACCTGTTCCAGGTCGCGGCCGGCATCGATTCCGCCGTGCTGGGTGAGGGCGAGGTACTCGGTCAGGTCCGGGACGCCTGGAGAGCGGCTGAGGACGAAGGCGCCGCCGGCCCGGTGCTCGGTCGGCTGTTCCGCCACGCCGTCGAGGTGGGGAAGCGGGCTCGTTCCGAGACGGCTATCTCGCGCGGCATCACTTCGCTCTCACAGGCCGCGGTGGCGATGGCAGCCGAGCGGCTCGGGGGTCTCGAAGGCCGCGCCATCCTGGTCCTCGGAGCAGGCGAGATGTCCGAGGGTATGGCCAAGGCACTGGCGGGCGTGCCCGGCGTCGGCCAGGTGCTGGTCGCCAACCGCACCTGGACCAAGGCGGCCGCGCTGGCGAAGCGATTCGGCGGGCATCCGGTCGAGCTCGGAGGACTATCAACCGCGCTTCTGGACGCCGACCTCTTGCTGACTTCCACCGGCGCTCCGGGCGTGCTGCTCGAGGCGGCCGACCTCGAAGCGGTCCTTCCGGCCCGGCGGGGCCGCTCGCTGCTGGTCGTCGACATCGCCGTGCCCCGTGACGTCGACCCGGCGGTCGGCCGGTTGCCCGGCGTGACCCTTCTCAACATGGAGGATCTCAAGGCTTTCGTCGATGCGGGCATGGCCGAGCGCCGGAGTGAGATCCCGGCGGTCAGCCGGATCATCGCCGACGAGGTCGCCCGATTCGTGGACCTGACTGCCGAGCGAGAGATGGCTCCCCTTGTCGCCAGGCTGCGGGAGCGGGGCGAGGAACTGCGGGTGGCGGAGCTGGAAAAGTACCGCCATCGCCTCGCCGGGCTCAGCGAGGGGGAGCGGGCAGCCGTTGAGGCGGTGACGCGAGGTCTTCTGGCGAAGCTCCTCCACGATCCCACCATTGGCCTGAAGGAGGCGGCCGGGTCGGCTCGCGGGGAGGAACTGGCCGAGGCGGTCCGCATCCTCTTCAACCTCTGACCGTGCGCATCGCCACCCGGGGGAGCGAGCTCGCTCGGTGGCAGGCGACGTTTGTGGCTGAACGTCTGGGCGCGGTCGACCCTGACGTGACGATCGAACTGGTCTACGTCGAGACCGCGGGCGACCGGCACGTGGACGTGCCCGTGTGGGAGATGGGCGGCCAGGGAGTGTTCGTCAAGGAGGTCCAGGCCGCGGTTCTGGAAGGCCGGGCCGACATGGCCGTCCACTCGGCCAAGGATCTTCCGTCGATCACCGCACCCGGCCTGTTGCTGGCGTCGGTGCCCGTGAGGGAGGACCCGCGGGACGCGCTGGTGGGTTCGACGCTGGCTGGCCTTCCGCCCGGCGCGCGGGTCGCGACCGGATCGGTCCGCCGCCGAGCTCAGCTGGCCTGGCAGCGGCCTGACCTGACCTTCGCCAGCCTGCGGGGCAACATTCCGACCCGCATTGCGAAAGCGTCCGGCTTCGACGCCATCGTGGTTGCCATGGCCGCGCTCGTGAGGCTCGGGCTGGCGGCAAAGGCGACTGAGGCGCTCGAACCCGATGTCCTCATTCCCCAGGTCGGCCAGGGAGCTCTCGCGGTCGAGTGTCGAGCCGGTGACGACCAAACGGCTGACCGGCTGCGGCGGATCGAGGACGCTTCGGCCCGCAGGGCGGTGGACGCGGAACGAGCGTTCCTGGCCCGGCTGGGCGGGGGATGTGACCTTCCCGTGGCCGCGTACGCAACCGCCAACCGTCTGGGCGGCCTTACCATCGACGGCATGCTGGCCAGCCTGGACGGGCGCATCCTGCTCCGCGACCGGGCGGAGGGTGACAGCGAGCGAGGGGCGGCGGTCGGTGCCGCGCTGGCCGAATCGCTTCTCTTCGATGCCGGGGGCTCGGCGCTGCTCCACGACCTGGGCCAGTGACGGTCTACCTGGTTGGCGCCGGCCCGGGTGATCCGGGATTGCTCACCGTCCGGGCGATGGAAGTCCTCGGCCGGGCCGATGTCGTCGTGCACGATCGCCTGGCCGAACGGTCGTTGCTCGATCTTGCGCCCGCCGGGGCGGAGAGGATCGATGTTGGGAAGTCCCCGGGTGGACCGATCGACCAGGAAGCGATCAACTCCCTTCTCGTCGAGCGGGGGACGGCAGGCCAAACGGTGGTGCGGCTCAAGGGCGGCGATCCCTTCGTCTTTGGCCGAGGCGGTGAGGAAGCGGTTGCCCTCCGGCTGGCGGGGGTCAGCTTCGAGGTCGTCCCCGGTGTCACTTCGGCGATCGCCGTTCCTGCGTACGCCGGCGTCCCCGTGACCCACCGCGGTTTGTCGACGTCGTTCACGGTTGTGACCGGTCATTCCCGGCATGCCGTCGATCAGGACACCAACTGGGACGCCATCGCCGCGGCCGGCGGCACCATCGTCATCCTGATGGGCGTGGCCCACCGGGCCGAGATCGCCAAACGGCTGATGGAAGCCGGGCTCGACCCGTCGACGCGGGTCGCTGCGGTCCGATGGGGAACGAGGCCCGGCCAGGTGACACAGCGGATCACGCTCGGCGAGCTCGGAGAGGTTTTGATGGAGCCACCGGTGACCATCGTCGTGGGTGCTGTCGCGGGCCTCGATCTGGCGTGGTACGAGACCCGGCCGTTGTTTGGTCGACGAATCGTCGTGACCCGGCCCCGACACGAAACCGGAAGCCTGTCGGTTCGCCTGGCGGAGCTGGGCGCCGAGCCGGTCGAGCTGCCGACCATCCGGCTGGTCGGGCCGGCCGATGGAGGCATCGGATTGCGGGAAGCTGCCGCCACCCTTCGGAATGGCGCCTACCAGTGGGTCGTCTTTACGTCCGCCCGCGCGGTGTCGCCATTGTTGACCGAACTGCCTGACGCCCGGGCCTTTGGCCGGACGGCCATCGCCGCCATCGGGCCGGGCACGGCGGCAGAGCTCGGCCGTCACTTCCTCGTTGCCGATCTCGTGCCCGACGAGTTCGTCGCCGAGGCCCTCGTCGACCGCTTCCCCGAAGGCGACGGTCGGGTGCTGTTGCCTCGAGCTGCCGCTGCTCGGGACGTGCTGCCTCGCGGTCTTTCCGCGAAGGGGTGGAGTGTGGACGTGGTTGAGGCCTACCGCACCCGACCAGAGCGGCCGTCGCCGGCGGAGTTGCAGGCGGCCTCGGGCGCAGATGCCATCACCTTCACGTCTTCATCCACCGTCACCAACTATCTGGCTGTGGCGGGCGACGGGGCGGTGCCACCTCTCGTCGCCTGCATCGGACCGGTGACTGCGTCGACGGCGCGCGAGGCCGGGCTGAGCGTTGAGGTGGTCGCGGCCGAGCACACCATCGATGGCCTGGTGGCCGCGCTGGTTGAGCATTTCACCGGTTGAACATTTCACCGTGCGAGACTGACAGAGGAGGCAACGTTTCCATGTCCTTTCCGGAACGCCGGATGCGCCGCCTGCGGCAGACACCCACGATGCGCCGCATGGTGGCCGAGACTCACCTCTCGGTGGACGACCTGATCGCTCCGCTGTTTGTCCGGGAAGGAATCGATGACCCGCGACCCATCCCGTCCCTGCCGGGAGTCGTCCAGCACACACGCGACTCGCTCGTGAAAGAGGCCCGGCGGCTGGCCCAGCTAGGTGTACCGGCAGTCGTCCTCTTCGGCGTACCCGCCCGCAGGGATGCCGTCGGATCCGAGGCCTGGAATCCCGCGGGCATCGTCCAGCTGGCCCTGGCTGACTTGAGGGACGACCTGGGCGACTCGATGGTGCTCATTGCGGATCTCTGCCTGGACGAATACACCGACCACGGCCACTGCGGCGTGCTCGATGCGGAGGGGCGAGTCCAAAACGACCAGACCATTGAGCTGTACGGCCAGGTCGCGGTGGCTCAGGCCGACGCCGGCGCCGATGTCGTCGCCCCCTCCGGGATGATGGACGGTCAGGTCGGCGCCATCCGGCGCGGGCTCGATGGCGCCGGACACCCGGATGTACCGATCCTGGCCTACGCGGCCAAGTACGCCTCCGCCCTGTACGGGCCCTTCCGCGACGCGGTCGACGTGACCATCGCCGGGGGCGGGGATCGCAAGGGCTACCAGGAAGACATTCGCAACGTCAGGGAAGCGCTGGCAGAGGTGGCGCTCGACGTGGCGGAGGGCGCCGACATGATCATGGTCAAGCCCGCTCTGTCGTACCTGGACGTGATCGCCGCTGTCCGGGACCGCTTCGATGTCCCGGTCGCGGCCTATCACGTCAGTGGTGAGTACGCCATGATCAAGGCGGCCGACTCGATGGGATGGATCGACGGTGCCGCGGTCGCGCTCGAGCACGTGACGGCGATCAAACGGGCGGGTGCCGACCTGATCCTGACCTACCTGGCCGGTGAACTGGCCGAGAGGCTCCATGGCTGACCGGTCCGGGGGAAGGACCAACGCATCCTTGTTCGAGCGGGCGGAGCGCGTGATCCCCGGTGGCGTCAACTCGCCTGTCCGTGCCTTCCGCTCGGTGGGTGGCGCGCCATATTTCGTTGCCCGGGGTTCGGGCCCCTACGTGTGGGACGTCGAGGGTCGCCAGTACATCGACTACGTCCAGTCCTGGGGCGCCTCGATTGTCGGCCATGCCCATCCGCTGGTCATTGAAGCCGTCCAGCGGGCCGCGTCCGCCGGGACGACCTTTGGCGCCCCGACCGAGGGCGAGGTGCGACTGGCGGAAGAGATCTGTGCGCGGGTCGAAGGCTGCGAGATGGTGCGGCTGGTCTCGAGCGGGACCGAGACGACCATGTCCGCCATACGGCTGGCGCGCGGCGTGACGGGACGCGACCGGGTGGTCGTCTTCGAGGGCTGTTATCACGGGCACTCTGACGGGCTGCTGGCTGGCGGCGGGAGCGGTCTGGCCACGCTCGGCCTCCCCGCGTCCGCGGGGGTGCCCCGATCGGCGGTCGCCGACACCGTCGTCGTGCCCTACAACGTGGTGCCCCCGCTTGACGACAGCGTCGCCTGCGTGATCGTCGAGCCGGTGGCTGCCAACATGGGCCTGGTTCCTCCCGTGCCCGGATTCCTCGAGGGGCTTCGGGACGGGTGTTCCGCCGCGGGTGCCCTGTTGATCTTTGACGAGGTCATCACCGGATTCCGGTTGGCGTCGGGTGGCGCGGCCCAGGTCTACGGAGTGCAGCCCGACCTCTGGTGCTTCGGCAAGGTGATCGGCGGCGGCCTGCCGCTCGGCGCGTTTGGTGGCCGTCGGGAGGTGATGGAACAACTGGCGCCGGCCGGGGCGGTGTATCAGGCGGGAACGCTCTCGGGCAACCCGCTGGCGACCGCGGCCGGTCTGGCTGTCCTCAGCCTGCTGGATGGCGCCGCCTACAAGGAGCTGGCCCAGATCGCCGGGCGGCTGGCGGCCGGGCTGGCCGGCGCGTTCGGGGCCCAGGGCCTGGCCGCGCAGGTGCCGGTCGTGGGACCACTGGTCGGGGTGTTTTTCCAGCCCGCTCCTGTGCTCGACTACGCCGGCGCCCGCCGGTCGGCCTCGACCGGCCGGTACCCGCCCCTCTTCCATGGACTGCTCGATCGGGGGGTGGCGATCGCGCCGGGCGCCTACGAGGTCATGTTTCCCTCGCTGGCTCACCGCGATGCGGACATCGAGGCGACGGTGGCCGCCGCCGAGGAAGCGGCAGGGAGGATCGTCGCCGGAAGCTAAGCCTGCTCGGGAAGGAGACGGGCCAACCCGGCGACGGCGCGGTAGGCCGCCTCGGCCACTCCCACCTCCTCGGGCCGGAGCAGGTTGGCCATGATGCGGAGGATCCACTCCATCAGCGTGCGGTTGCGCATACCGGTGGACACGAGGACCTGCATCAGCTCTGGCCGGCCGATGAGCCGCACGAACGCTCGGGCCACCCTGAAGTAGAGCCCGTAGGTCTCGATCAGCTCCGTCCGGTAGTCCTGAAGGGCCATGCCGTCGTTGTTGACCAGGGCCTTGTGCACCGCACCGGCCGCCATCCGGCCGCTCTCATAGGCATAGCCGATGCCCTCCCCGTTGAACGGGTTGATGGCTCCCCCGGCGTCTCCAACGACCAGATAGGTGGGCCCGGCATGGGGCCCGACCGACAGGCCCATCGGCAGCCGTCCGCCGGTCGGTGGTCCACAGCACGTCTCCGGTCGCAAATCCCATGATGACGGCGCGTACTCGACGAAGCTCTCCATCAGCTGCGTCGTGTTGACCGCCTTCCACTGGTTGAACGTGGAGAGCAGTCCGATCCCGACGTTCACCCGTCCGTCGCCAACAGGAAAAATCCAGCCGTAGCCGGGCAGCACACTTCCGGCCTTGTCCCGGATGTCGAGCCAGCTCTCGATCCAGGGCTCGTCATGGCGAGGCGAGCGGTAGTAGCCCCGGATGGCCATCCCGAGCGGATAGTTGCGGTTGCGGCTGGTGCCGAGGGACCGGCCGAACCGCGAGTTGGCTCCGTCGGCCACGACGAGGTATCGGGCTCGCACCTCCGTTGTTGTGCGGTCGTCCTTTCGCACCACGACCGCACCCCGGACCAGCCCGTCCACCACGACTGGCTCGATCGCCTCGGCTGACTGCCAGACCGTGGCTCCGGCCTTGTCCGCCCGCTCCGCCACCAGCTGGTCGAGGTCCTTTCGGGTGATGACATAGCCGAAGCCCGGCAGGTCCGGGTGCGTTGGCCAGGCCAGGTCCAGGGTCCGGCCGAAGGCATGAGACCGGAGGCCGATAAACCGGTGATAGCGGGCCAGCGCCTCGGCCAGGCCCATGTCGTGCAGCTGCTTGACCGACCGCGGTGTCAGGCCGTCCCCGCAGGTCTTCTCCCGCGGATAGCGCTTCTTCTCGACAACCAGCACGTCGTGGCCCGCTTCCGCCAGCCAGTATGCACAGGCCGCGCCCGACGGGCCTCCTCCCACCACGAGGACGTCAGGTTGCACCACCTGGGCTTACAGCTTCTCCCGCTCGTACAACACCACGTCCTGGATCTGCTGGGGTGACAGCGTGCTGCCGAACGCCGGCATGTCGCCCTTGGCCTCCCGCTGGCCGCCGGGGCGGTTGGGATCGCCGTACTTGGTGCCCGGGGCCAGCGACTGGGATCCGTTCTTCACCCAGTTGAGCTGGTCCTGGATGTTCGGGAACGTCAGTTTCGCCTGGCCTCCGTGGAGCGCGGGGCCGACGCCGCCACCTCCGGTCGCGCCATGACAGCCGGCGCAGCCGGCGGAGGTATAGATCTGCTGGCCAAGGACGAGCGGATCGGTCACGACCGCCTTCTTGTGGCTGGTGAAAGCGGCCGGGTACAGGAACGCCCACAGCGGGATGGCGATGAGAACCGGCATGACCCAGTAGGGGACCCTGGTCTTGTGCGGGCCCCGCGGCGGGGCGATGTAGGTGGGAGCCGGCTCTTCCATGACTGCGGGGACGGGCGCCTCCGCGGTCGTCGCCACCTCCGTCGATGCCGCCGCACGGGCGGGAGTGGGGGCTTCGGTGACCGCTGGCGTGGTAGTGCCGGATTCGGCCGGCTCGCCGCCCTCCCCGCTCGAGAGCCCGAGGGCGGCGCGCCGTTCACGGGACCGCCGCAGCAGGTGTTCGGGGATCTCGGTCAACAGCTACCTCCACGGGGGCGTCGCCTGGGCGCCGGCACGCACTGTAGGTCGTTGGCCCCGTCGCCGACCAAGCGCCGCGGGCGGATGAATCCGGCCGTCGTGGTTCTCCTGCCATGGTGGGCGATGTGCTCTTCGCCGGGCCAAGGTGGTAGAACCGAACCGTCGGGAACCGGTCGTGGTGATACGGTCCCAGGTAGCATGTGAGAAGATTCACGAAGTCGACCGCTGCGGAGCGCGCCAGGCAGTGACCGCGTTTTTGACATCAATCGTGGTGACGGTGCTCCTGTTTGGCGCGGTCATCTACATGGCCGGAAAA
>Ga0306924_10008438_pt1 | contig 10389 bp, 8 predicted proteins | sample sta12Can44000111_FD_203756 | JGI IMG/M metagenome (GOLD analysis project Ga0306924, IMG submission 203756) | Lab enrichment of tropical soil microbial communities from Luquillo Experimental Forest, Puerto Rico - statanox.12C.anox.44.000.111 (v2)... | ecosystem: Environmental > Terrestrial > Soil...
AGGCGTGGAACACGATGACATGAACGTCATCGTGCTTGGTGCGCGGATTATCGGCACTTCATTGGCTTACGAACTGGTCGACACATTCATCAAGGCCAAATTCATCGCAAACGAAGAACGCTTCACTCGCCGGTTCAAGAAGGTGCTTGCGATCGAGGCAAAATATCAGCGAAGTAGTTCATAGTTAACAATCCGTAATTCACTGTTCACTGCAGGGCTGACAGCAAGAACGTGAACTGAGACCTGCGAACTGCAACAAGAGGCGCCGATGTTCCCCTTCGACGTAATCCTCTTCGATGTTGGTGGTGTCCTGCTGACCAATGGCTGGGACCACCGCGAGCGCGCAGCTGTCATCGAGCAGTTTCACCTGGACCTGGCGGCATTTGAGGCGCGCCACCCCGTGCCGAATGATGCATGGGAACGTGATGCAATCACAGCGGAGGAATACCTTGATGCGACCGTCTTTTATGAGCCGCGCGATTTCTCGTGTGATGAATTCATGGCCGCTATCTGCGCGCAATCCAGGCCGCTTCCCGATGGAGCGTTGGGAATTCTTGCCGAGTTGGCAGCGTCAGACAGGTGCATACTCGGTGTGCTGAATAATGAAGCTCGCGCAACCAACGACTATCGGTTCCAGCAATTCGGTCTTCGCTCTTACATTCAGGTTGCTTTCAGTTCGTGCTACGTCGGCTTGCGCAAGCCCGGTCAAGCCATCTATCGCCGTACCTTGGATATCCTCGGGAAATCACCGGAACGCGTTCTCTTTATCGACGATCGCGCTGAGAATGCCGCGGCAGCAGCAGGCGCCGGCATGAGTACCATCCGCTTTCAAGGCGCAGACGCGTTGCGCCGCGAATTGTCTGCCTTGAACGTGATGTAAGTCTGCTGAATGAGAGCTCGAGCTACGATTCGCCCGCAACAAAAGCTCCCGCTCGAAGGCGGGAGCGAAGTTAGCCAGATTAAACAATGCGTGACTTAGACGTTGTACGTCGAAGACGAAACCCGGCCGCCGTGCCCCGTCCAGTTTGTATGGAAGAACTGGCCTCGCGGCTGATCGATGCGCTCATAGGTGTGCGCACCAAAGAAGTCGCGTTGCGCCTGCAGAAGATTAGCCGGCAGCCGACCGGTCCGGTAGCCGTCAAAGAACGCAAGCGCTGTGGAGAATGCCGGAGTGGGTACGCCCAGCTCGATGGCATGTCCAAGCGCCTTGCGCCACGACGACTGGTACTGATTGATGGCGCTGGAGAAGAAGCTGTCGAGGAGCAGATTCTCGAGCGTAGGGTTCTTGTCAAAGGCTTCTTTGATCTTGCCCAGAAAACGGCTGCGAATGATGCATCCGCCGCGCCACATCAGCGCGATGCCGCCCATGTTCAGATTCCAGCCGTTCTCCTTCGCGGCGGCACGCAGAAGCATGTACCCTTGCGCATACGAGATGATCTTCGAGCTGTAAAGTGCGCGCCGCACGTCTTCGATGAACTGGGTGCGGTCCACGTTCAGCGTCTTCGCCGCTGGCCCCTGCAGCACCTTCGATGCCGCTACACGCTCGTCCTTCAATGCAGAGAGACAACGCGAGAACACCGACTCGCCGATCAGGGTCACGGGCTGCCCCGTATCCAGGGCGCTGATCACCGTCCATTTGCCGGTACCCTTCTGGCCGGCGGTGTCCAGAATCTTGTCCACGAGCGGCTTCCCATCCTCGTCCTTCTTCGCGAAGATCTGGGCAGAGATTTCGATCAGATAGCTGTCCAGTTCGCCCTTGTTCCACTCCGCAAAAACCTCGTGAAGCTCATCGGGGGTCAATCTCAGTCCCCGCTGCAGCAGGTCGTAGGCCTCGCAGATCAACTGCATGTCGCCGTACTCGATGCCGTTGTGCACCATCTTTACGTAATGGCCCGCGCCGTCCTCACCCACCCAATCGCAGCACGGCGTTCCATCCTGCACCTTCGCAGCGATCGACTGGAAGATTGCCTTGACGTGCGGCCATGCCGACGGGTTACCGCCGGGCATGATCGAAGGCCCGCGTCGCGCGCCTTCTTCGCCGCCCGAGACGCCGGTGCCGATAAACAAAATGCCCTTTGCCGCAAGCTCCTTGGTGCGCCGGTTCGAGTCGGTGAACAGCGAATTGCCGCCGTCAATGATGATGTCGCCGGGCTCGAGATATGGAAGAACGAGGCCTATCATCTGGTCCACAGTATCGCCGGCCTTGACCATCAGCATGATTCGGCGCGGCCGCTTGAGCATCCCGGCCAATTCCTCTATCGAGTGAGCCCCCACGACCCCAGTCCCCTTGGCTTCATGGGCCAGGAAATCGTCTACCTTGGAGACCGTACGGTTGAAGACGGCTACCTTGAATCCGTGGTCGTTCATATTGAGGACAAGGTTCTGCCCCATAACAGCAAGCCCAATCAGCCCAATGTCACAAGTTGCATCTGGCATATCTTCTCCGAAATCTCATTGATCGAATCAATGTGCGCTTCAATTTACGCCATTCATTTTATCCCGCTGGTCAGATCTCTCAGAGAGAGGAAGTCCCGCCGCGCGGGCGCAACGACTGCGATCGCGGAATCGATGGCTTTTCTTTTTCATCCAATATCTGCGTTGTGGGCCGCAATCGAATCCCCGAAACGAATCGTAGAACGCGCCTCGCCATGAGCGGGCGCGTTAGCACCAAAACTAAAAGCGCGAGAGATGCGAAGGAGGAATAGATGCAACTGGGAATGATCGGTTTGGGCAAAATGGGCGGAAACATGGCCGAGCGGCTCCACCTCGGCGGCCACCAGGTGGTTGGTTTCGATTTCAGCGCGGAAGCCGTTCGGCGTCTGACCTCGTCCGGCAACCTGGGCGTTTCATCGCTTGAAGATCTTGCAAAGAATCTGAAAGGACGCAAAGCAATCTGGATCATGGTGCCACAGGGCCAGCCAGTCGACGACACCATAGCAAACCTGGAACCTCTGCTGAACAAGGGCGACATTTTGATAGACGGCGGGAACTCGAACTACAAGGACTCTCAGCGCCACTACAAGGAAGTAACCGCCAAGGGTTTCCAATTCATAGATGTTGGGACATCGGGAGGCGTGTGGGGTCTTAAAGAGGGCTACAGCATGATGATCGGTGGGGACAAGGATCCGGTCGAATTTCTGCGACCGATCTTTGAAACCCTAGCCCCCGCCAAAGACAAGGGCTGGGGACACGTGGGCCCGGCCGGCGCCGGCCACTTCGTCAAAATGGTCCATAATGGCATCGAATATGGAATGATGCAGGCCTTTGCCGAGGGTTTCACCATCATGGACAGGAAAGAGGAACTGCATCTCGATCTCGCGCAGATTGCGCAAGTCTGGCGGTATGGCAGCGTAGTTCGAAGCTGGCTGCTCGATCTCACCGCTGACGCACTCTCGAAGAATCCTGAGTTGGAAGGGCTTGAGGCTTATGTGGCCGATTCTGGCGAGGGCCGCTGGACCGTCTATGAGGCGATCGATCTGAATGTTTCGGCTCCCGTGATAACCGAGTCGCTGATTCGACGCATTCGTTCGCGAGAAGAGAACAATTTCACCGACCGAATGCTTGCAATCATGCGCAACGCGTTCGGCGGACATGCAGTCAAGACGGACTGAGACATGATCTGAATGTCGGAAGCGAACTAAGAACTGTGACCTAAGCACTAAGAATTAAGAATTAAGAACTGGAGACAGTCATGGCGGCAACCGTTCAAATGAAAGTGAGCCCCGAGGACCTTTCGCAGGTTCCTCAGACAGGCGAGCGAATTCCCAACCCCGGAATCATGGTAATCTTCGGGGCATCCGGCGACCTCACCAAGCGAAAGCTGCTCCCCGCGCTCTTCCACCTCGAGCAGGTCGGACTGTTGCCGAAGAACTTCGCCATCGTCGGAGTCGCGCGGCGTCCCTTGGGCGATGAGTTCGCAGCAGACATGCGCGAGGGCATCGTCGAATTTGGTTCCGTGGACAATTCCGATCCCAGACTTGAGGAATTCACCAGCAAGATTAGTTACTACGCGCTTAGTTTTGACGATCCGTCTCATTACGCTGGACTGAAGACCGAACTGGACCGCATCGCGAAAGATAAGGGTATCGGTTCGGATCGGTTGTTCTATCTCGCCACAGCTCCCGAGTACTTTGCTTCAATCATCGAAAATCTTGGCACGCAGGGGATGGCGCAGCCTGAGCACGGCCGCGTCGGTGTTGTCATCGAGAAGCCCTTCGGCCACGATCTCGACTCGGCCCGCGAGCTTAATCATCAAGTCAATGCAGTATTCCATGAAAATCAGGTCTTCCGAATCGACCACTATCTCGGCAAGGAAACCGTTCAGAACATCCTGGTCTTTCGCTTTGCCAATGGCATCTTCGAGCCTATCTGGAATCGCAACTACATCGACTACGTGCAGATCACAGCTGCGGAGACGCTGGGCGTCGAAGGGCGCGGTCCGTTTTACGAGAAAGCAGGCGCCTTGCGCGATGTCGTCCAGAACCACGTGATGGAATTGCTGAGCTTCGTGGCCATGGAGCCGCCTTCGAGCTTTGACGCCGAGGCTGTGCGCCGCGAAAAGGTGAAGGCGTGGCGTGCGATTCCTTCAATCCCGATTACAAACGCAGTGAGAGGCCAATATGGTCCTGGAGTCGTGGATGGAAAGAAGGTCGCAGGCTATCGGGACGAAGATCGCGTTAATCCCGAGTCCGGCACCGAAACGTATGCAGCCGTGCGACTCGAAATCGAAAACTGGCGTTGGGCGGGTGTGCCGTTCTATCTGCGGGCCGGCAAACGTCTCAAGAAGCGTGCTACAGAGATCAGCATCCAGTTCAAGCAGCCACCATTGCTCATCTTCAACCGGATGCAGTCGAAGGGACCCTGCTCGGAGATCCAGCCAAACCTGCTCACGATCCGAATTCAGCCAAACGAAGGCATAGCCCTCCGTTTTGGCGCGAAGGTCCCAACTACGCCCGAGATGGCTGTCTGCCCCGTCAATATGGACTTTGACTACGCAGCGGCCTTCGGAACATCGACCGCAAATGGATATGAGCGATTGCTCCTCGACGCGATGCTCGGCGATCAGACGCTATTCGCGCATCGCGATGGTGTGGAAACCACCTGGGCGCTCTACACGCCGATTCTTGAAGCCTGGGCTGCCAAAAATCCCGAGGTCTTTCCGAACTACTTCGCAGGCTCATGGGGTCCGGACTGCGGCGACCGTCTGCTTGAGCGCGACGGGCACGTCTGGCGAAACAACCTGGGCGGAAAGTAGACAACAAGGGAGGCAAAAAGAGGGCCGGACTCCGAGAGGAACTCCGGCCCTTCCTCTTTGCTGGTTCAAGCCTATTGGCACTGCACGAATGCCAGGTTCGGCACAGCAACGTTGAATGGTCCTGTTCCCGAGAGCGCAGATGCTGGAGTCGATTGCAACTCAGAAGGGTTGCAATCCAGTGTCCCGCCCGACGACGGCACCGTCGCAAACCCATCCACAACATATGTTGCCAGCGCAGCGCTCTGGGCAGGGGTTACTCCGCCTGAGGTCCATGCACCGATGTACGGCCCGCCCGAAGGGACCTGCAACGTGTAGCTTGCGCAGTCAGTGCCCGTGGGGCATGTCAGCGTGGCAGTCGACGGAGCAGTCTCCACCGCGAGGGTGCCGGTTGTTTGTGTTGTAGTAGGCGGAAGGGGAATGGTGTAGGTGACGGAATTTACCGACTCCAGAGTGCTGAGAGCAACGTCGGCAACAGTGCCGGCCATTGCGGTGTTCTGCGACGTTACGAGGCCGGCGAGATTAGCTGTGCTGGTCGCTGTTGTTTGCGGCAGATACAGATTGAGCGTGCCGGTGGTGCTTCCGGTGCTCACTGCAGTGACTATGGTTGGATCGTAAAAAGCGCCATCCGAGCGCGTTCCAACCACAACCACGTCGTAAGTCCCGGCGGGCAGCGGGCAGAAGACGAAGGTGCCGTCCGTGCCGGCCATCGTGGACATTACGATTCGATCGACGCCGGCCTTGTCCTTCTGCTCCAGGTTCACAGTGACCGATCCGTTGACTGGATTCCCGGTGCTCTTATCGAGGACCTTGCCATTGATCGATGAAGAAGTTGTGCTTACCTCGCCTGCGTGCAGCACAGGCTTTAACCGAAACTGGCCGTTGCCTTCACGCACGATGGACGCGCAGGTGTTGAAGTCGATATCCAGATCCTTGGTCTCGCCCGCGGCAATCGTAAACCCGCCCTTGGCGATCTGCCCCGAGGGAATCTTTAGGCCAGTTTTCGCTTCGCTGGAGAGTTGCAGCGCACGTGGCTTGGACGGATCAGAATTGAGGACAACGCAATTCGCAGAGGCGCCGCAGAGGTTCCCTGAAACGCTCAGGCTATTGTCAGCAAGAATAACCCGAATCTGCTGATAGGTGCCGGCCTGTAGCTGCTGCGAGTCTCCCAGGGACGCCAAAAAGCATTGGTTGTTCGCCTGACCCAGCAGGTCGATCTGCTTAGGGGTCTTCTTGAGATTTGGCGTCAGATCCACCCACCCGCTGTCGTTGTCGCCTGCAGATGCGCTCACATTCGCCTGCACGTCTGTGATGGTTACGTAGACGTGGGCATACGGGCCATCCGGAGCGGCGCAGGTCGCTGGATCGCTGATCATGGTGGTCACCGTCGCCATGCCGGAGCCGGACGTGGTGGTCATATCGCCGCATGCCGCAACAAAGAGCGCTGCCGCGGAGAGGCAACAGATTGCGAGAAACGATGAAAAAAGCAGGCCCGACCAAGCTGTCTTGCGTTCTTGCATGGTGATTGTCTTCCTCCAGTCACGCCTCTGCGCACCATCAGGAGAGGAACCAAGTGAACCAATTCAACAGGGGAGCAGGAGAGATAGTAATGTTCTACGAGATAACTAGACTAAATGCTTTGAATCCGAATCAGGCGATTTGGATAGCTACTTACCCGCGCGTGACCTTAACGAAAGTACCATCAGGTAGGTCACCTTCGAGTAAATGAATAACTCCGCCTTTCACGTATCCTTCAAAGACCTGCCGGTGCGTTTTGGGTGTCTGCTGAGTCTTCTCGCCCTGGTTTGGATTGCCAGGACGCGCCGTTGCGACACCAGATGGTGGCACCGGCGAGCCGCTCGCATTCCTGCCCGTACCCTTGTCCATTGCTTCATTCGCGAGCCTATCGGCCTCTTGGTTGCCGCCCCGTAGAGTGTGGCGTATCTCGAATCGATCAAAGGACTTCGAGATGCGCTTTGCCTCCTCCCACAATGGCCGCAGCGTGGGGCTCGCCACCTTGTATTGACCTTTCATCTGCTTGACCATCAATTCTGAGTCCGAGACGACGCGGAGTTGTCGCACCCCGTGCTCATGCGCCCAGGTCATCGCTGCCAGGAGACCCTTGTATTCGGCAAAATTATTGGTCTGGCGACCGAGGTATCCGCTGAGCCGAGCGACAACGCAACCTTGATTGTCTTCGATTACCGCGCCATAGCCGGCAGGTCCCGGATTGCCCCGTGATCCGCCGTCGCAATGGGCAACATGCCAACCTTGGGCGTCGGCTTGGGCAGACTCTTGCCCTGAGAAAAGAGATTCAGTCATTCGCTCAAGTGTAAAGGGTCTCCACCGTATCGCGTCTCGCCACCCGGACTCGCTCACAAACTACTTCAAGACACGTCTACAAACATGCGGGTACTTCCCAGTTCCGGAGCAGATATCTCGATGGCAACAGAGGCAGTTAGCCGCCGATTGTCGCAAAACGTGGTCACGGGCGCTTTCGCTTGGCCAGCCGGAAGAAGGATACAATCTTCCGCAGGAATGGCAGCCTCGAGAGCAATGGACGAGCCGGGCCGCGGTCAGGAACGCCAGCAGACCCGCGCGCCGGAAATGGAGCTCATACGTGAGGCTCAAGCGGGTTCTCGGGCTGCGTTTGACGAGTTGGTTCGTCAGTATGAGCAGCAGGTGCTTCGGCTCGCGCTGCATCTTACGGGCTCTGAACAAGACGCCGAAGACATCTACCAGGAAGCCTTTCTGAAGGCTTTCAGATACATCGGAAATTTCCGCTTCGAGTGCTCGTTTTATACGTGGATATACAGGATCGTCACCAACCTCTGCCTCGATCAGTTGCGCCGCAAAAAGACGCGCCGCGAGGATCAGTCGGTGGTTTTGGATCACTCGGGCGACGAGATTGACGTGCTGTCGTCAGTCTCCGACAACCGGTCGTTTTCGAATCCTGGCAAGGAACTGGATCGCAAGGTACTGGGCGAGCGCATCCAGGCGGCATTGAACAAGCTAACGCCGCGAGAGCGCATGGTTTTCGAATTGAAGCACTACCAGGGTCTCCGGCTGCGCACCATCGGAGAGATGTTGAACACAACAGAGGAAACCGCTAAGAATACGCTCTTCAGAGCGACAAAAAAGTTGAGAAATCAACTGGCGGGATTGCGGTAACGCGTCCGGGGCATCGTATGCCCATGCTTTTTGACGCGCATCTTGAAGGTTTTTGAGGCTGGAAAGGCGTGCAGAGATGAACTGTGAAGTTGCACACGAACGAATCGTGCTGGCCGCTTATGGCGAGTTGACAGATGAACAAGCACACGAGCTAGAAAGGCACCTGGCAGCCTGCCCCGACTGCAGTCACGAACGGCAACAGATACTTGCCTTACAAGCTCTTGCCGCCGTCCATCCCGTAATCGAACCGGATGCAAACCTTGTGGCCCGCTCGCGCCTGCGTCTTGAGGAGGCTTTAGACTCCCTGCCTCCCAAGCGCTGGTATGAGCGGATCGGCCAAAGCATCCTCAGGAACGTCGCCGGTCTTCAGGCCGCGCCGCTGGCAGCTGTCCTTCTGCTGGTTATTGGAGCCGGCGCTGGCACGCTCGGCGGATACGAATTTGCGCAGGACAGAATGGCTCACGTCGCCGGACGAGTTCAGGCAGCTAGCGTCCAGCCAAAGCCTGCTGAGGAGGCGCCTGCTGAGATTGCAAACATTTCGAGCATCGCGCGCCAGCCAAACAGCGACATGATTGAAGTTCGTTACAACCAGCTCGTCCCTCAGCGCGCTGAGGGGCCGCTCGACGATCCTGCTATTCGTCAGTTGCTGATGCTGGCTTCAGAGAACGCGTCTTCTGCCGGAGTGCGCGATGACTCTGTTGGCCTGCTCGCTGCCGCGTGCCGCGCGGGGCACGCCTGCAAGGGAGATGGGTTTCGCGACGTGCTCATGACGGCCTTGCGTTACGACAAGAATGAGGGAGTGCGGGCCAAGGCGCTGGAAGGCCTCGAGCCATACGTGGCTGAAGACATGCGCGTACGCGATTCAGTGCTGGAAGCGGTGCTCTACGACAGCGATCCTCGCATTCGCACCGCAGCCATTAACGTCCTGGAGCCGGTTGAGGCCGATACGAGCGTAAGACAAGTATTGTCGACTGTTGCAAATTCAGACCATAATCCCCATATCCGTAATGCGTCCCGGGAGGTTTTGAGCCGGGCGCCGGTGATTCAGTAAACACTCCTTACCTTGGGACTATTGCACCGTCCAAATCAGAGTGCGGGCCGAGGAAAGGATCAAATGAGGAAGAAGAAATGAACTGCTTTATGAGGCCGTACATTCATCTCGGAGTCGCCGCCTTGGCAGCCGCAATGCTCGTGGCGACACCATCGGGTGCAGACGCCCAGGCATTGCGCATTTCTCAAATCGTCACTGAGCCGAATCCGCTCTCGGTTCACGCCGGTTCTCAGGGCTACCTTGGAGTGCTGGTGAGCGATGTCGATAGCGACTCGGCATCCAAACTCAAGCTCAAGGACGTGCGTGGGGCGCTGATCACGCTGATCGATCACGACGCTCCGGCCGCGCAGGTGGGACTGCGGGTCAATGACGTTGTCGTCGAAATGAACGGGCAGGCGGTTGAGGGCGCGGAACAATTTGGCCGCATGATGCGCGAAGTCCCTCCCGGCCGCAAAATCACTCTTGTGATCAGCCGCGACGGCGCCACACAGACCATCGCCGTGCAACTGGCTGACCGCAAGAAGATGGAGAACGACGTCTGGAACAAGCTTGGAAGCAATACCGTGTCGCCCACGGATGCTCCAGGAATGGGCATTCTCGGCGGCAACGGGAGCGGTGGCAGCGACGCGCCATCTTCCGGCGGCGGATTTCACCTGCCCCTTCTCGGCGGCGGTTCTTTGAACGTCGGAGCACTGGTCGAGCCGCTCACATCGCAAATGGCAGACTATCTCGGCGTCTCCAGTGGCCTGATGGTCAAGCAGGTAGCGCGCAAGAGCGAAGCTGCTGCCGCAGGTCTCAAGGCCTTTGACGTCATCCTGAAAGTCGGTACGGACACCATCTCAACAATCTCTGACTGGGATCGCTCACTTCGCGCCAACCAGGGCAAGCCTGTTCAGGTGACAATCCTCAGAGAGAA
>Ga0306924_10008439_pt1 | contig 10388 bp, 8 predicted proteins | sample sta12Can44000111_FD_203756 | JGI IMG/M metagenome (GOLD analysis project Ga0306924, IMG submission 203756) | Lab enrichment of tropical soil microbial communities from Luquillo Experimental Forest, Puerto Rico - statanox.12C.anox.44.000.111 (v2)... | ecosystem: Environmental > Terrestrial > Soil...
CTCACCGGCCCGATCACGTCCGCGCGAAGGGCCGGAGGTCGCCGCGCGCCGCGCGCTCCTGCGGCACGAGCGCGGCGTACAGCGCGTCGTGCACGGGGGCGGGAACGCCCGCGTCGCGCGCGAGCCGCACGACCGCGCCGGCCTGGTCGTCGAGCTCCGACGGGCGGCCGGCCCCGAGGTCCCGCTGCATCGAGACCGTCGCGTCGATGGGGACCGCCTCCATCCGGCGCAGGGCCGAAGCGACGGTCTCCGCCGGGAGGCGCACGCCCCGCGCCCGCGCCAGCGCGTCCACCTCGCGCATCGCGCGCTCGAGGAGCGCGCGCGTCTCCGGCACCGTCCTCATGACGCCGATCGGCGCGCGCGACGCGGCGCCGACGACGCCCCAGGGCTCGACGAAGAGGAACTTGTCCCAGGTCGCGACGTCGATGTCGGCCGTCACCTCCGCCTCGGCGACGGCGGCGCACAGCGCGGCGGCGAGCGCCTCGAGCCGCGGCGAGCCCGGCGCCCCCCGCTCCCCGAGCGCGATCCGGGGCGGTCCCCCGAGGTGCTGCACGCGCCCCGGGGCCGCGATCCAGGCGAGCACGTTGATCGTGCCGCCCGCGACGCGCTCTGGCCCGAGCGCTGCGGCGAGCCGATCCGCCGCCTCGACCCCGTTCTGCATCGGCACCACGACGCCGCCCTTCGCGACGAGCGGCGCGAGGGTCGGCGCGACGCTCGCCACCTGCCACGCTTTCACGGCGACGATGACCGCGTCCGCGGGGGCGAGCGCGCCGGGGTCCGCCTCGGCGGGGACCCGGACGCGGAAGGAGCCGAGCGGTGAGTCGATCGAGAGCCCCTCGCGCCGGAGCGCCTCGAGCTGCGCGCCCCGCGCGACGAGCGCGACGTCCGTCCCCGCGCGCGCGAGCAGCCCAGCCAGCAGCCCCCCGACGCCGCCCGCGCCGATCACCACGATTCGCATGGGGCCCGGTTTAGCAGAGGAGCGCCGGGCGCGCACGTCGCGTGCGCCGCGGACGGTGGAACCCAGGCCGGCTCTGTTCAAGGCGGGACGGTGGTGGTCTCATCCCGAGCGATATCGCTGCACCGGGAGCGGACGGCCGCTCGCCTCGAGCGTGGCGACGCGCCTGCGCCGCGAGGTCGGGGGACGCGAGGACACGCATGGCCATCGAGCTGGAACGGCGCCCCGGGCACGTCGTGGCCCACGCCTCCCTGCTGTTCGCGCGCGACGACGCGCGCGCCGTCCGGGAGCTGCTCGAGGGCGACGCGCGGACGCGCGTCACGCTCGATCTCCAGGAGACGCGCGGGTCCGAGCCGATCGCGCTCGCGGTCCTCGCGGACGTGCTCCGCGAGCTGCCCGCGCGGATCGAGGTCGTCGGCCTGTGCTGGGACCAGCGCCGGCTCCTCGCCTACTTCGGCGTCCCGGACCTGCGCGCCGACGGCGCCTCGGAGAAGAACGGCGAGGAGGAGTGATCGCTCGCGGCGGCCGGAGCCGCCGGTCGCGCGACGTCACAGCTTGTAGCCGATCGTCCGCAGGAGCCGCCTGCGATCGTCGACGTCCTTCTCCGTCTCCACTCCGAGCGGCGCCCCTCCGTCGATGACGCCGAGGATGCCGCGGCCGGCCTCGGTCTCCGCGACGACGACGTCCACCGGGTTCGCGGTGGCGCAGAAGATCGTGCACACCTCGGGGATCAGCTTCAGCGCGTTCAGGACGTTCACCGGGAAGCCGAGGCGGAGGACCACGACGAAGGCGTGGCCGGCGCCGATCGCCAGGGCATTGCGCGTCGCGACCTCCACGAGCGCCGCGTCGTTCCCGGAGTGGCGGACGAGGCGCGGGCCGGACGACTCGCAGAACGCCACGCCGAAGCGGAGCTGGGGCGATGCGCCGGCGAGCGCCTCGTGCAGATCCTCGACCGTCTTGATGAAGTGCGCCTGGCCGACGATGACGTTCGCGTCGTCGGGCCGCTCGATTCGGACGGTGTGGAGCTCCATCGCGTCCTCCCTCCCCGAAATCATCGTGCGGCTCGGGGCGCGAGCGCGGGCGCGTTCGGGGCGCAGTGTTCGGGCGCGAGGGGGCGATCGCCACCCGGGCGGGCGGGCGTCCGCCGGGAGGCACGACATCGAAGTGCCCGGGGGCAGGCGCGTTGTCGCAGCGGCTCGCCGGCGCATGCGCGCCGCGGTCGCACGCGGTCCGGTCCCCCCTTCTTCGACGCGAGGATGACGCGCGGTGCGCGCCTACGATGGATGCGCGGCTACCGAGCGGGCCGATCTGGCCGCGCGTGCGGCGGGCCCGAGCGTCCGCTGCGGGGAGGACGCGATGAACGGCTGGAGGAAGATCGTCTGCGCGGTCGACTTCTCGGAGTCGTCGCGCCTCGCGCTGGAGCAGGCCGCGGAGCTCGCGGGCTGGAGCGGTGCCGAGCTGACCCTCGCGCACGTCCACGTCCCGCCGCCGCACGCCGCGGCGGACGTGCTGGTCGCGTCCCCCGAGGCCGCCGCCGTCGCGGCGCACGAGCTGGAGCTGCTCCTCGCCGCGTGGCGCGCCGACGCCGAGCGGCTCTCCGGGCGGCCCGTCCGCGTCGCGCTGCTCTCGGGGGATCCCGCCGAGCAGCTCGTGAAGCTCGCGCGCGAGAGCCAGTGCGACCTGACCGTGGTCGGGACGCACGGCCGGCGCGGCCTGCGCCGGCTCGTGCTCGGCTCGGTCGCGGAGCGGGTGGTGCGGACCGCGCCGTGCCCCGTCCTCGCCGTGCGGGCGACGGAGGGGCGGGTCACCGAGGAGGAGGCGCTGCGCGAGGAGATCGCGCAGTACCGGTGAGGTGCCGGAGGGAGGACCGCGTGAACCGTGAGACGAGACGGCTGGTCCTGGAGCTGCTCTCGCGGGGCGAGACGATGACGTTCGCGACGGTGCGGCCCGACGGCTTCCCGCAGGCCACCACGGTCGCGTACGCGAGCCAGGGGCTCACGCTCTGGTTCGCGTGCGACCGCACGTGCCAGAAGATCCGCAACCTCGCCCGCTCGCCGAAGGCTTCGCTCACCGTGGTGGGCGAGGGCCGGGACTGGGGACGGATCCAGGGGCTGTCGATGGGGGCGCTCGCGGCACTCGCGGGGGGCGCAGAGGCGCGGCGCGGGCTCGCGCTCCTCGGCCGGAAGTTCCCCGCGATGGCGGGGCTCTCGGCGGAGGAGCTCGGCGGGACGGCGGTCGTGAGGGTGACCCCGGTCGCGATCTCGGTGATCGACTACACGAAGGGGTTCGGCCACACAGAGCTGTACGCGCTCCGCCGCGGGCCGAGGAGGCGCCGCGGGGGCGCGCCGCGCGAGGAGAGCCGGCCGCGCGCTTAGATTCGCCGGCACGTCGCCCGGGGGCGCGATGCGACGGAGATCGGGCGCGGCGCGGTTCAGGCTGCCGGGGGCGCTCGAGCTGCGCGCGTACCACGAGGCGGGGCACGCCGTCGCGGCGTTGCTCCAGGGCTTCTCCATCGCCCGGGTCTCCATCGCGCGGCGCGGCGGGTTCGGGGGCGCGTGCGTCTACCGCCGCGGCGGGCAGTCCGGATCGCGGCGCGCCGGCGCGCCCGTGCGGCCGAACCAGCGCGGGCTGGGGCGCATCGCGCGGGCGGCGGCGACGGTCGCCCTCGCCGGGAGCGTCGCGCAGGACGCGCACGCGCTCCACCACGGGTTCGTAGCCCTGGACCTGCGGACGGGCCTCCCGTTCCCGCTCTTCTCCGCGGGGGCCGAGGCCGACGCGCGCAACGCCTGGCGCGCGGCGCGCGCGCTCTCCGGGCGGGCGGGCGCCCAGCGCGCCTTCCTCGCGGAGGTGCGGACGACCACCGAGCGGCTCCTCGGGTCGCGCGAGGCCTGGAGCGCCGTGCGGGCCCTGGCCCGCGCCCTCATACGGGACCGCACGGTCCAGGGCGCCCAGGCGGAGCGGATCATCCACGCGGCGCTGCGGGACGGCGCGCGCGCGCCACGGCGGGGCGCGCGGCGGAGGGCGGGCCGCGGAGGCCGCTCGAGGTGACGGACGCACTCGAGGAGGGCTCGCCTCGGCCAAGCGGGGCGCGCGGCTCGTCCACTGCGATCACGTCGACGTAGAGCGGAGTGCGCTGCGGGCGCCCGCCCCGCGGCGCGCGAGCAGCTCGGCCTGGGCGTCCAGGAGCGGCTCGCCGTCCCGCGGGGACACCCGCTCGTAGGAGCCGTCCGCGCGCATCACCCGGGCCTTGGCGGTGTCGTGGAGGTAGGTCTCGAGCACGTCGTCGCGGAGATACCGGACGAGCGCGGGATCCGAGATGGGGAAGAGGACCTCGACCCGGCGCTGGAGGTTCCGCGGCATGAGATCGGCGCTGCCGAGGTAGACCTCCTCGGCGCCCGCGTTACGGAACCAGAACACGCGGCTGTGCTCGAGGAACCGGCCGACCACGCTCGTCACCTTGATGTGGTCGGTCGCGCCGCGGATCCCCGGCCGCAGGCAGCAGACGCCGCGCACCAGGAGCTCGACGCGAACGCCCGCCTGCGACGCGCGGCCGAGCGCCTGGATCATGGCCCGATCGACGAGCGCGTTCACCTTGAACACGAGGTGTCCGCCCCTCCCGGCGCGCTGGTGCTCGATCTCGCGCTCGACCAGGGCGAGGAGCCGCTCGCGGAGATCGATCGGCGCGACGAGCAGCTTCTTGAAGGAGGAGGAGCGCGCGTAGCCGGTGAGGTAGTTGAAGAGGGTGGTCGCGTCCTCGCCGATCTCCGGATCGCAGGTGAGGAAGCCGAGGTCGGTGTAGAGCGTCGCGGTGACGAAGTTGTAGTTGCCGGTCGAGAGGTGGACGTAGCGGACGAGCTTGTCGCCCTCGCGCCGGACGATCAGCGCGACCTTCGAGTGCGTCTTGAGCCCGAGCAGCCCGTAGATGACGTGCACGCCCTCCGCCTCGAGCGCGCGCGCCCACTCGATGTTGCTCTCCTCGTCGAAGCGGGCCTTGAGCTCGACCAGCACCGCCACCTGCTTGCCGTTCTGGCTCGCGTCGAGCAGCGCCTCGACGACGGGCGAGTTCCGGCCGACCCGGTACAGGGTCTGCTTGATCGCGAGGACGTTCGGGTCGCGCGCCGCCGCGCGGAGGAGATCGACGACGGGCGCGAACGAGTCGAACGGGTGGTGGAGGAGCACGTCGTGCCGCCGGACCGCCGCGAAGAGGTCCTCGTCGTCTTCGAGGACGAGCCGGGGCGGCGTGCCGGGCAGGAACGGCGGGTACTTGAGGTCGGGCCGCTCGATGGAGTGGAGCCCGAAGAGGCCGGCGAGGGCGAGCGGCGCCTCGAAGGCGTACACGTCGCGCGGATCGACGTGGAGGTTCTCGACGAGGAGATCGCGCACGCGGTCGGGGATGCTCCGCGTGACCGCGAGCCGGACGACCGAGCCGAAGCGTCGGTCGCGCACGCCGTGCTCCACCGAGGCGAGGAGGTCCGCGGCCTCCATCTCCTGGATCATCACGTCCGCGTCGCGCGTCACGTGGAACGGGTGGACGCCGACGATCTCGAGCCCGGGGAAGAGACGCTGGGCGTGGGCGGCGACGAGCTGCTCGAGCCACACGAACGCGTGGCGCCGGTGCGGCGTCCCCTCCTTGTCGAGGCCGCCGGAAGAGCGGCCGAGCGGCACGAGGCGGGGGAGGGTGGACGGGACCTTGATGCGCGCGAACCGCTCGACGTCGCCGTCTCGGACGAGCACGGCCAGGTTGAGGCTCAGGTTGGAGATGTACGGGAACGGACGGCCGGGGTCGAACGCCAGCGGCGTGAGCACCGGGAAGACCATCTCGTCGAAGTACTTCCGCGCCGCGGCGAGCTGGTGCTCGGTGAGCTGCGGGTAGTCGAGGACGTCGACGCCGGCCTTGGCGAGGGCGGGCACGAGCTCCCCTCGCAGGCACTCCCGCATCGCCTCGCCGAGGCGGAGCGCCTCGCGCCGCACCGCGGCGAGCTGCTCCATGGGCGTGAGGCCGTCGGCGCTCAGCTCCAGGACGCCGGCCGCGATCTGCTGCTCGAGCCCGGCGACGCGGATCATGAAGAACTCGTCGAGGTTCGACCCGACGATCGACAGGAACTTCACCCGCTCGAGGAGCGGGTTCGACGGATCGCGGGCCTCATCGAGCACTCGCCACTGGAACTGGAGGAGCGAGAGCTCGCGGTTCGCGTACAGGCGCGGATCCTCGAGGTTCGGGTCGTTCGCGGGGTCGTACGGCGCGGGCGCCGCGGCGAGCACGCGCACCGCGCCCTCTCCGCGCGCATCTCCGCGCGCGGCGAGCGCCGGGCTCGCGAGTTCCGTCGATGGCCGCTCCACGCTTCCCTCCGTCGCTGAAGGCGTCAAGCCTGACACGGAAGTGTGAAGAACGTGTGGCGACTGCACCCAATCGTGAGCGGCCAGCCCCAACGAGGGCGGCTCGAGCGCGCCTCGGCCGGCCTGTCAGGCGGGGCGCACGATCGCGGACGACCCATCCGCGCCGCGCCGGACCTCGATGCGCGCGGGGATGCGGCGGCGGAGCTCGGGGACGTGGGAGATCACGCCGACGACGCGCCCGCCCTGCCGTAGCTCCTCGAGCGCGCGCAGGGCGTCGTCGAGGGTCTCCTCGTCGAGCGCGCCGAACCCCTCGTCCACGAAGAGCGCGTCGAGCCGGAGTCCGCCGGAGCGGCGGAGGACGACGTCGGACAGGCCGAGCGCGAGGGCGAGGCTCGCGAGGAAGCTCTCACCGCCGGAGAGCGCGCCGACCGGCCGGTCGGTCACGCCCGTCCAGGCGTCCTCGACGACGAGGCCGAGGCCGGACGCCTGCGCCCGGTGCGCCACGGTCGCGTCGTGGCGCAGGCGGAAGCGGCCGCGCGACATCACCGCGAGCCGCCGGCTCGCCGCCTCGGCGACCTCCTCGAGCCGCGCGGCGAGCACGAACCGCTGGAGGCTCATGTTGAGCCCGTTGCGGCCGCGCGCCACGTCGGCCACGTGGCCCGCGACCTGGAGCTCCCGCGCGAGTTCGGCGGACCTCGCGGCGAGCTCGCCCGCGCGCCGCTCGAGCTCGGCGATCCGCTCGCGGTCCTTCTCGAGCCGGACCACGCGATCGCGCGCCTCCTGCGCCGCCGCGGCGGCCGCGTCGCGAGCGGCCTGGAGCGCCGCGACGTCCGGGGCGCTCGCGCCGGCGAGCTCGCGCTCGACCGCGGCGAGCCGCTCGGCCGCGGCGCGGGCCGCGACGGTGCGCGCCTCGATCGAGCGCGCCAGCTCGGCGCGCGCGGCGGGGGCGAGGAGGGCGGCGTCGCACGCCGCGAGATCGTCGAAGCCCGCCTCGGCGCAGGCCTGCCCGGCGGCGCGGCGCGCCTCGGCCGCGACGTCCGCCGCGCGCCTCGCCTCGCGCTCGCCGGCGTCGACGCGCTCCGCGGCGGCGGCGGCGCGCGCCCGGACGTCGACCTCGGCGCGCGCGACCTCTGCGGCGGCGGCGGCGCGCCGGGCGACCTCGGCCTCGGTGCGGGCGAGCTCGTCGCGCGCGTCGGCGCCCGCGCCCGCGGAGGCGAGGTGGCGGCGGAGCTCGTCGCGGCGCGCGGCGGCCTCGGCGGCGGCCGCGCGCGCGGTCGCGGCGAGGGCGGCGGCGTGGTCGCGGCGGGCGCGCGTGGCCTCCGCGCCGGCACGCGCGCCCCCGGCGTCGGCCTCGAGCCGCTGGAGCCGCTCCGCAGCGGCGCGCGCCTCCCGGAGCGCGGTCCGCGCCGCGGCGGCGGCGTCCTCGAGCGGCCCGGCGGCGCGCGGCTCGGCCGCGGCGGCCTCCGCGGCGCGGTCGCGCGCCTCGCGCAGCCGGTCGGCCGCGCTCGCGTCGGCCTTGGCCGCCTCGGCGGCGCGCTCGGAGAGCTGCTTCTCGTGCGCGCGCGCCCGCTGGATCTCCTCCTTCTCCGGGATGCGTGCCGTGCTCCGCGCCGGCGCGGGGTGCTCGGCCGAGCCGCACACCGGGCACGGGCGGCCGGGGGCGAGCCGCGCCGCGAGCGACGCCGCGATACCGCCCTCGCGCGCCGACCAGAGGGCGTCGGCCCCGGCGCGCGCCTCGTCCGCGGCGCGGCGGGCGTGGGCGGCATGGCGGGAGAGCTCCTCCCGCTCGGCCTCGATCCGGCGCGCGTCCGCCGCGAGCCGATCGCGCTCGCGCGCGGCCTTGAGGGCCGCCTCGAGCGCAGCCGCCTCCTCTGCGCGCGCCGCTGCGCCCGCAGCGAGCGGCCCGAGCGCAGCGGCCTCCGCCTCGAGCGCGGTCGCCCGCGCGAGCGCCGCGCCGAGCGCCGCCGCGTGAGCCGCCGCCGCGCGCTCCGCCTCGTCCACGCCGGCCCGGGCCCGCGCGAGCGCCGCGTCGGCCGCGGCGAGCCGCTCGAGCTCGGGGAGCGCCCGCGCGAGCGCCTGGGCGCGCGCGGCGAGCGCCTCGCGGAGCGGCGCCTCGGCGTCCACGCGCGCCCGGGCCTCGGCGGCGCGCGCCAGGGCGGCCTCCGCCACGGCGCGCTCACGCCCCGCGCCCTCCGCCGCGACCTCCCGCGCGGCGCGGTCGGCCTCGGCGCGGCGGGCGGCCGCGAGCACCTCGCGAACCCGCTCGGCCCGCTCGGCGCGCTCGAGCCGCGCCCGGTCGGCGTCGAGCGCGCTCGCGGAGCCCTCCGCCTCGCGCGCCGCGGCGCGCGCCTGCTCGCGCTCGGCGACGCGTGCGGAGAGCGCCTTCGCCCCCTGGAGCACGCCGTCCGCCGCGTCGCGCGCCTCGGCGCGCGCGGCCGCCTCCGCCGCGGCGGCGTCGAGCGCGTCGTCGAGCGCGCAGCGCCGCTCCGCGAGGGCGCCGGCCGGCTCGCCGCCGAGCACCTCCGCGAGCCGGTCGGCGACCGCCTTGGCGTCGGCGACGAGCGCGCTCTTCCGCTCCGCGAGGAGCCGCTCGACCTCCTCGTACACCTCGGTCCCGAAGAGCCGCTGGAGGAGCTCTTCGCGGTCGCGCGCGTCGGCGCAGAGGAGCCGCTTGAACTCGCCCTGCGGGAGCAGCACGACGCGGGTGAACTGCTCCGCGCCCATGCCGAGCAGCGCCTCGACGCGCTCCGTCACCGTCGAGGCGCGGGTGGCGAGGGGCGCCGCGTCGCCCTCGCGCCAGAGGCTCGCGGACGGCGCCTCCTCCGTGGTCCCCCCGCCGCGCTTCTTCGGACGCTGCCACGCCGCGGTCCGCTCGACGCGGTAGGTGGTCGCCCCGAGCCGAAAGCGGAACACGACCCGCGGCGGGACGCCGTCGGGAGCGCGGTCTGCGCGGAGCCGATCGAGGGCGCCGGCGCGCGTCCCGGGCACCACGCCGTACAGCGCGAAGGTCATCGCGTCGAGGAGCGTCGTCTTCCCCGCGCCGGTCGGGCCGTGGATCAGGAACAGGTCCCCGTCGCCGAGGGCGGTGAAGTCGACGTGCTGCGCCCGCGCGTAGGGGCCGAACGCCTGGAGTTCGAGCGAGAGCGGGCGCATGGCGCTCCCTACGCAGCCCGCTCGCGCCGCTCCACCGTCTGGAGCGCACCGGAGAAGATCGCCCGGTGCTCGGGGCCGGGGAGCGCGCCGGTGACGGTCTCGAAGAAGGCGTCGAACAGCCGGAGCTCGTCGCGCCCAGCGCCCTCGACCCGCTCCGCGAACGTGCCGCGTCCGCCCGCGCCCGCCTCCCGCCGCAGGACGTTCAGGACGTGCGTGAAGCGCGTCTCGAGGCGCCGCTTCGCGTCGAACACGTAGCCCTCGTCGTCGAGCGTGACCTCGACGAGGTCCCGGGCGTGGCGGGCGAGGGCGGGGCGGGCGAGGAGCTCCGCGAGCGTCCCCTCCAGCCGGACCACGTCCCGCCGCGCGCCGAGCGGGATCGCCCGCGCCGCGGCGCGCCCGCGCTCCACCTCGACGAGGAACACCGCCTTCTCCTGGGTCGCCTCGCTGAACGAGTACTTGAGGAGGGATCCGGAGTAGCGCGCGCCGGGCCCGACCTCCTGGGGCGCGTGCAGGTGGCCGAGCGCGACGTAGTCGAAGCCGGCGAGCGCGGACGGCGGGATCGCGCCCGCGCCGCCCACGGCGATGGGCCGCTCGCTGTCGGGGGTCTCGGCGGCGCCCTGCACAAAGGCGTGGGCGACGAGGACGGTCGGGAGCGCGCGCGCGGCGGCGTCGGCCCGCACGGCCTCGAGCACGTACTCCATGGCGGCGGCGTGGCCGCGCACTGCGTCGCCGTCGCCGGCGAGCCCGCGTACGACCTCGGGGTCGACGAAGGGGAGGGCGTAGACGAGCCCCTTGCCCGCGAGCTCGACGGGCGTGCGCGCCGCGCCGAGCTCGCCGCGGAGGTGGACCCCGCGGGCGGCGAGGAGGCGCGCGCCGAACGACAGCCGCTCGGCGGAGTCGTGGTTCCCCGCGATGGCGACGACGGGGATCCCGAGCTCGGCGA
>Ga0306924_10008440_pt1 | contig 10388 bp, 12 predicted proteins | sample sta12Can44000111_FD_203756 | JGI IMG/M metagenome (GOLD analysis project Ga0306924, IMG submission 203756) | Lab enrichment of tropical soil microbial communities from Luquillo Experimental Forest, Puerto Rico - statanox.12C.anox.44.000.111 (v2)... | ecosystem: Environmental > Terrestrial >...
GAAATGGGTCGGCTCGGGGTGGAAACGGGGACATTCACACCAGATTTCGGCGCGAGTTAGGTGGTTGGTTCCGCCAACGCCGGCGTGGCGGCACGAAAATCTTGATATTTTGGAACTCTTGTTGGTGTCACCGGCAGTGACATGCCCCCCGTATTGAGATAAATGGGTTAACTGTGCGCTGCTGCTGCTCCTGCTTCCGCTAGCGTAACCTCTAATGACTATCGCGGTGCTGAGAGCTCGACCGCCTCGGTGCCGCGGACATTGCTGCGCGATGCGCTCGACGCCGCCCGCGGGATCTCCAACAATCATCCCCGCGCCATCGCCTTGGCCGCCCTCGCACCACGCCTGCCGGAGACAGAACGACAAGCCGTTCTTCGCGACGCGCTCCATGCCGCCCGCGCGATCTCCAACGATAATCTCCAGGTCGACGCCTTGGCCGCCCTCGCACCACACTTGGCCGAGACATTGCTGCATAACGCGCTCCCCTCCGGAGCCCTCGCGCAGAATGGCTGTTATCCGATGGGGTGATACGTATTGCCCCGCGGCCTCGGTGAGTTCGGGGAATTGTGGGGTCTCGACCGCCGGCGCCAGCCCGGGTGCGCATTGGTGTCGCGATTGGTCGCGCGATGGAGCTTCGCCAGAGAGAGCGCCGCGCAGCAAGCGAAGCCGGCCCAAAAGGCCCGAAGATCGTATCGGGACACGATATCGGCCAACTCCTGGCTGCACGCGACTGCCTCGGGCTTCTACAAAAAAAACCCAAACTGATGCGACGAAGGATCGTAGCGGTCGGGCTTAGCTGCCTCCGAGGACCAATCGCGGCGCGCAGTCAGACATTTCGACTGGATTGCAGCGACCCATCTCGTGACATCGTCAATGAAATCCCGCCTTTATTAGCCCGTCGAGCATGTGGTCGCGCGCCTCCTGCGTGCCGAATTGTGCGGCAAAACGCTCGGCGTCAAAGAACGGCGACATTCGCATCGACGTGATCCGCTCTCTCTCGACGTCCTGTGGCTTGTTCAATTTGGCATAGGTGGCGGCCAGAATGGGCCTTCCCAATAACTGGGTATTGTGTCCGAGATTGCCGACAAGAGCGCGGTCGATGGGTTCAATCGCCTCGCCATACCGGCCAAGTAAATAATAGGCCATGACAAGAAACAACGACGCTCTGGCGTCGGCGTGATCAAGGCGCAGCGCGCCCTCGAGCCACGGCAAGGCCTCCGCGGCTATGCCCGCCCAAACCAGGATGCTGCCGCGCGTCATGTAGCTCTCGGCGTCGCTTGGATTGATCTCCAGCGCACGATCGGTCTGGCCCAGCGCGAGATCCAAATGTCCTTTGTCCAAATCGACGATGGCGAGTAGGTGGTAGGCAGTGGTCGATGCTGGATCCAACGACAAGGCCTTTTGCGCCAAAGTCTCAGCGCGGCTGATATCGTCGGCAATGAATTCCGTCCATCCCGAAGTCACCGCCTCGATAAACGACAGGCCGAGCGCCGCATAGGCCCCGGCGTAGCTCGGTTCGAGGTCGATCGCGCGCTGGAACATCTCCTGCGCTTCATGCTTGCTTTCACGCGTCGCGTGCGAAAAGACCTCTCGGCCGCGCAGCACGTATTCGTAAGCGGCGAGGCTGCTGGTGGGCTTGTCGAGGGCGCGCTCCCGCTCGAACCGGGTAAGCTTCACCGCCGCGGCACCAACGACGCGCCGAGCTATATCCTCCTGTACCCCGAAAATGTCTTTGACCTCGGCGTCGTAGACTTGGGACCAGATGTTCCGGCCCGTCATCGCCTCGGTCAGCTCGGCGTTAACGCGAACACGATCGCCGGCGCGGCGAACGCTGCCGTCGAGCAGATAGCGCACGTCGAGCCGCTGCCCGATCTCGGCCGGCGCCAGCTTCTACCCCTTTAGCGGGAAACTCGCCGATTTGGCTACGACGAGAAGGTTCGAGAAGCGGCCGAGCGCAGTGATGATGTCCTCGGTGATGCCGTCGCTGAAGAAATCCTGGCTGGGGTCACCTGACAAGTTCTCGAATGGCAGTACGGCCAGCGACGGCCGGCCGGCGAGACGAGCAGGTGCAGCGAGGCCTGTAATCTCGACCGGCTTCGGGGCAACGCCGAGCCCAGCATCCCGCGGCTGATTCCTGAGTGAAACGCCCACGCAGCGAGGCCGACGACCACGACCGCAGCAGCCCCCGCGGCGGCAAGCTGAAGGCGCCAGTGTTTACTGGGCCGAGGTCTTGCAGCGGGATCCGCGCAAACACGACGCGGGAGAACCTATCGGACAGGCCGGCCATGAAACGATCCAGGGTGCCCGCGAGTTGGTCATCGGGTATCGGGGTTAAAATCATTCGGTCGTGCGCCCGAGCCTGCATTCCGTATGATAGATGGGTTCGCGCCGCGCGCCCACATCACCGCGCCGAAAACCGAAAGAGGCGGCCAGTCGGCCGCCTCTTGGCGATGCGATCTCAGCGATCGTCACATCTAATCTTCATTCGCTTTGCCGGGGACCGGTGTGATCGTGCCGAACAGCCCATTCATCTCGCTGTCGGGACCAGCGGTGAAATATAGCGTATCGGAGTTCGAGTTTCTGCCACCACCCAGCGTTATCGTCCACAGCCCGTCAATCGCTAGCGGCTTTTTCGTAGCGGCATCCCGCAGGAGGCCGTGAAAATCTCCGTCAGACCCAAACGCGGTGATTTTGCCATCGCCGAAATTGCCGATGAGGATGTCACCGCTGAACCGGCCAAACGCGAACGACGCCCGTGAGACGCCCCACGGAGAATTCAAGGTTCCTCGACTGGCGAAGCGCAACAGCAAATTGCCGTCTGTATCGAATACGTCAACAAAGCCGTTACCACGGCCGGCTACGTCGTCATGCTTCTCGTCGTTTTGCAAGGCGTAGGTGACGAACAACGTTCCATTAATGTTCTGGATGCCGAATGGCGCAAAGCCGGCTGGGATATCCGGGTCGGAGAAGCTGCCGGGAATCTGCGTGCTGCTCGCAGGACTGAAATCCGGGGGTGCGAATACGTCAATCTTCGCGCCGCGGAAATCCGTCGCATAGAGAAAAACGCCATGCGTGTTGGTCCCGACCGCCAAACCCTTGTAGACGGCATCGGGCGAGTTGTTGACGGCCTCGACGGCATGACTGGTATCGGGGAGCATATTTGACCATGCCGATACAGTGCCATCTTCGGTCGCCCAGATGAAAGTCGCGGTGATGCTTGTGCCGGGAACCGTAAATCCCGTGCTCCCCGTGGTCGGGTTCCATACCAGGCCGGTCGGTGCCGCATTCGTCGGTGGTGGATTAGCATTCGGTGGTACCGGCATGCACGAAGTTGCCGATGGGGTCCCTCCAGGAAGTGGGATCCCAACCTTTAATGCGACTGGAACTCCCGCTCCATCATAGAGTGTCGAGCAGCCGGTGGCGTTATCAGCGATCCAAAATGGACTCGCGCCCGGAGTAAACGTCACACCCCATGCGTTCTGGAGCACCGGATCTTGGTTCGGGGCGACATTCGGCAGATTGGATGTCAAAGGGGTCACAACATAGCGGTTCGCCTTGCCGCGGTCGTCGGCGTGAACGGCTGCGGCGGCGATGGTAGAGATGGCGATGACGGCGGCGGGGCCGAGACGCCGACTGAGGTGCCTCATCATGTTCGTCCCTCCGAATGGGTTGAATACCTGCTGGCTTAGCGATAACGCGCGCGGTTGTCGACGCGGAACAGATCATCCTGCGCTCACTACGACTCCCAAAGGGCCGATTTATTCCGCGACAGTCAGCAGGGCTTACCCGGCGCGGGCGGGATCTTGGCCTTGGTGCCACCCGGAGAGGTCTGGTGATAGACAAGCTCGGCGATGCGCAGCAGCAGGCCGCGGTCAGCCCTGGCGGCAATCGCATAGCCAAATCCTTCATCCGACCAGTAAACGCGCCGATGCCGCCCTCTTCGTGATAGCGGAACGCGGTCGCGTCGCCGATGCCGCTGCGGAGGTCAAGCGTTCACCGGTGCCGTTCTCGTACATGAACTGAGCCGCCGGCCCGTCCTCGGCCGGTAGCAACCGCCCGCCCATCAGCCGAAAGCCCGCTACCGTGAGATCCGGCACGATGAGCTGATGGCCCAACCGCCTCGACAACCATTGCAGTCTGGCATCGAGGGGCTCAGCGAAGGCCAGACCGTTATTGTCGATGTCGTCGAGGGCCGGAAAGGTCCGGAAGCCGCAAGGATTCGCTTAGCCTAAACAGGGCCGGCCCTGAAGCGATTCGTCGCGACGACGTTTCATGGCGAGACAGTGAGGCCGTACGGGTGATCGGCTTATCGGTCGGCACCGATCCTCCTTCCAGGATCTGAACATTCTCGATCGTGACGAGCCCACCGCTTAACAAACCTTGTATTCACCGGCAGCCACGCGTTGATCTTCTCAGGGGTGTCAACGATCTCGATGACGACTGGGAGATCGTGCGAGAACCCTCGAACGACATCGTGGAGGCGTGCGGATTTGCCGTAAACGCGTTAAGTTAACTACGGAAATTTTGCTCTCCGGGGCGAGTACGCAAGGGGGCGCATGGAAAGTCCAACAGCTATCACGATTGCAGATGAGCCATAATCAACTGCGAGTAGCCAACTCTACAACGGAGAGACGGCTGATGATCCGCCCATTCATGATCGCTGCGGCAGCCGTCGCAGTTCTTACGCTCTCGTCAACGACTTTCGCTCAGCAGGGAGGTACTGCCGCCGAAGCCAAGGCCATGCTCTTGAAGGCGGTTGCCGCTGTCAAAGCAGATAAGGCCAAAGCACTCGATGAGTTCAGCAAGGGAGGGGGTGGGTTCCTAGAGGGCGATCTCTACCCATTCTGCTTTAATGCCAGCGACGGCATCATCCATCCATTCGCGAACCCTAATGCCAAGGCAGTCTTTGGCACGGATATCAGCAACGTTAAAGATCCCACCGGCAAGCCGTTTGGCCAGGAACAGTACGCCGCGGCGCAAAAGTCGGAAGGCCAATTCACTGAAGTCAGCTACGTGTTTCCACGGCCAGGAACCGACCCGAAGCCGGTTCCGAAGGTGAGCCTCATAACCAGGGTCGACGACCTGGGCTGCGGCGTCGGCTATTACAAGTAGTAGGGAGGAAACAGATGCGTGCTTTGTTCGGGGTCACCACAACAATCGCTCTGATCGGCGCAGTCAGTGCAGCGGCTTTGGCACAGCAATCTCTACACTCGCAACTAGAAGGCGTGTGGAAGATAACAGCAGACTACGATCAATTCACGGATGGTCACAAGCGAAACACAAACAATCCGCAGGGAATGGCGGTTTTCACGCCGAGCGGCACCTTCATCTTCGAGCTTATGAGTGGGGACAGATCGGCCAAGCCCGGAACCGGTCCGCTTGATCCGGTCGGACCGGCTATCGCCTTTTTTGCTACTTATACCGTAGACGAGCAGAACAAAACCTACACCTTCCACGTTCAGCAGTGCACCTTTCCACAGTGGAACGGCATCTCTCGCACTACGACTGTCACGGATATCTCCCCACTAGCTTCAAGATAGTCGCAGCAACCATCCATGACCCAGAAGGTGGCGATTTTCAACCGCACCTGGAATTTGAACGAGCAAAGTAAGCCGCGTATTCGGGAGGAAACGTCATGAAGCTCCGTTCGCTTGGACATCTGGAAATGTCCAATCTGGCGCGACGTGTTCAACGCCGAGAGAGGCTCCTTGACCGTTGTGGAGAGCACGCGTTCGCCCACGTGTCCACCCTCGAAAGATCTGGCTCACGAGCCTCGGCGAAGGGCAACACGTCGTCGTCGATGGCGTGGAGGGCCGCAAAGGTCCGGCAGCAGCGAGGGTACGGCTACCGCCATCTTATCATGCAGGTCCGCTGCGGGCGGCCTGGTCGTGGCCTAAGCAGACGACCTGATCCCCGATAAAGGGCAGTTCCGCTGGCGTTTCTACCATCCCCTCAGCTATTGTTGTCCGACAACGATTTTTCGGGATATTTTGGCCGCTCTTTTTGGCCGGCTCCGAGCGCGCGCTGCGGGCCGCGTAAGCGGCGGGTGCGTTCGGCTGCGCCAACCGAGGGCCGCCAGCTTCTAAATTTCCAGGTATGTGGTGAACCAGATCGTGTCAGGATCCTGAGTTAGGAACGATGAGAGGATCTCGCGTTCCCAGGTTTTCCAAGCCGCTGGGTATTCCTCAGCTGGCTTCGGGCGGCCCGACTGGTCCCCACAGCTTTTCCCACGCCTCGATGCCTTCAACTATCCATAGCGCGGCGTAAGCGCCGCGCCGCTGCCCCTTAAGGCCCTTCAAAAAGTGGTGCCCGATGAGCCCAGGGAGCTCGAACAACCCGCGATGTTCGGCTTCATGGATCGCGCGTTGCCGTGAATGACCCGATCGATTTTCGGCGAAAATCAAGTCGATTTCATCGCTGATCGCGGCCTTCCTCGCCGCCGAGATCGCGGTTCTGCCGCTGCTGGCGGTTCTTCAGATGCGACCGGCTCCGGTTCTTCGCGGGATGCACGACGGCGTCGCCCGAGGCCGATCTGTTTCGCCAGCCCGGATCGCCGCTCGCTATAGCCGGGCGCGGTCATCGGATGTTGACGCGGCAGGTTCCAGCGAGCGCGATACTGCTCGACGCTCAATCCATGACCAGTCGCGAGATGCCGTCTAAGGATCTGGCCGCGCCATCCACATTCGAGGCAAACGACATAATCCCGGTGAACGGATCGCCGGATCGGGACTGCCGGTGTTCTCTCGACACTGGCTTCTGGTGGCGGCTTACCGAGGCTTGCGAGTGCCTGATGCACAGTCGAAATCAGGGCCGCGAGTTGGTCCGACGCGATTTGGTTCCGAGAACATAGGCGGCAGTGATATTCGCAGTGAGTTCTCGATTTATCGAGGCAGGCGGTGTTTCGTCGGGCATTTTGGTTCTCCCCGTCGAGATCGACAAAATACCATGCCCGGTCGATCGAGGTGGTGATTAAGGCTTCTACATATGCCTTCATCGCTCCGCCCACCTCCTTTGGGCTCCCCGTCTAAAAAGCCCCCACCGGCATTTCCCTGTTAGGGACTCCCTTGCGGGTGGTGGCGTCGAACTGTCATTCCCAAAGCGCCAATTTGGAGGTCTTGCCACGACTGTGGCGAGTACTCTTTGAGTAGCTGTGCGCTCGCCGTTTTTGGTAGTGCATGGGGTTGATCCCAAATTTCTTCTGTCACTCCCTTCCCCGCTCCCCACAGCAGGATGCAGCCGCTCGTGGCCTCTTGCGACGGGGACGACGAAGGCGCCCACGAACCCTACGGCGAAGCAGCCGTCGGCCATAAACACCAGCGTTCCCGGAAGTGCCGCCTTAAAGACGCCCGGAACGTGCCGCGCCACGTCAACCTTGCCGCCGATCGTCTGCCGAGGCGAACACGCCCTCATCAGGAGGAACCGAAAGTTCGTTGACTCTCCACTGGAGGGGACTGGATTCGAACTTCCAGTACGCGGGCGCGGTCAATGTGGTTGTCGCCCCTTTTATGCCGCCGAATGCTCGGGACGGGTCGGTGCGCCCTTTCAGTTTCCGGACAGACAAGCACGACGCCCTGCATCAAAGCCGCGTGGACCCGACCGCCGAGGCCGCAATCCGTGCCGGCGACGCACAGCGCCGGATTTTGCGTGGTCCGGGAAGAAAACGGCAACGCTCTACCGGGTGGACCGCACCCGCCGATCCCGTCCGGGTGCACGGCAACCCTCGGCCATCTGAAACGTGATCAGATATCACTTATTGACCAAGACCCGAACTTGCGGAAGGAGAAGCTGGTTGTCGTCACTCGGCTCCTTGGCAGGGGCATAGCGGCGAAAGATCGAGCAGGTTTACCGGTTACCGAGCTGGGTACGGAAGAACGCGAGCACGGCCGCGTTGAACTCTTTGTGAAAGGCGGCGCGGTCAAAGCCCGGCGCATCGGTGCAGATCTCGGGTACGGCCTTCGCCAGTGCGGGCGGAGGGGGCATCAGAAAGGCGAAGTGCCCTGAGTTCGGTACCACATGATAGTCATGCTTGGATGGCAGGTTTCGATCTACGGCTGCGATGCCCCGGTCCGTTATGCCGTCGCCGCCATGTTCGGATGCCCATAGCTGAACCGGCACCTTGACTGACACAAGGCTGTCGGTGGTGAAGAAGACGCTGTGCGGGTCGGCGATCACGGCGGCCTTGATCCTCGGGTCATGGGCCAGAGGCTGCGTCGGAAATTCCTTTCGGCGGATCTGCTCACACCAATGGGCCGACGATTCCTGGCAGAAGTCAGTAGCAGCGGCCCAATCAGGATTGGCGCCGATCAGCACCAGCCCGGTCTGGCCGCCCCGCGAGAAGCCATAGAAGCCGATGCATTGCGGATCGATATGGGCAGCGGCGGGAGAGGCGCCGAGCATGAAATCGACGAGTCGCCTGATGTCGCTCGGCCGCTCGACCCAGGCCGATAGACTATCTGAGCGGCTCTGATCGAGGTAGGTATCGCCGGGGTGATTGATGGCGGCGACGATGAAGCCGCCATCGGCCAGTGCCTCGACAGTATCGTGATGACCGATGAAGCTGCCTCCCCGGCCATGCGAGATGACGACAAGCGGCAGCCGGTCGCCGCTGAGCGGGCAATCCTTTGCGCCGCGCAAGGGTAAAGCCGAATTTTGCGGTGATCTCGCCGAGGTCAATCTCGCCCGGCGGCTCGGCGCAGGGATACCACATCGCTCCTTGGCAGGACGCGAGCGCTCGATCGTGGCGCGGCTGTCCCCGTTTTTCAATGCCGAGCAATTTGCCGCGCAATTCGGCACGCAGCAGGCGCGTGACGACATGCTTGCAGGCCTAAAGGCGGCCGGGTTCCCATGAGCCTGTTACATGTGACCAGAGCATGCACTCGCGGGGGTGATCAAGGTTCAGCATCGCCTCACCAGGAATGGCACGCCGGCAATTGGGGCCGGCCTCGCAGTATCCAGTCCAGATCGGCTCTCCGATTCAGGGAAGCCGGAAACCGCAGAGGTGTATTGGTGACCACTCTCGGGCACGAACAGCGGAGGTCCAAACATGGCGGAAGAAAGCCGCACGCGCCGATTTGCGATCCTCATTGATGCTGACAACACGTCGCCACGTATCGCCGCCGGACTTTTTGAGGAGGTCGCCAAGTTCGGTGCGGCGAGCGTCCGGCGGATCTATGGCGATTTCTCGGGCCAGCGCTTGAAGTCGTGGGCGGACATCCTGCAAAAATACGCGATCGATCCCTACCTGCCCGTCTTTGGTCAGTCAAGAAGTTCGACGCTGATGCGTCATACCATCCGATGATTGTTTTGTCGAACTTGTTCCGAAGTGTAATGCAATACATGGTTCGCATCTTCACGGCTTGGACTTTGAAATCTCTGGTGCAATGGAATCAAAATGTGCCTGAGATAAGCCGAATTTGCTCGTGATATTCTTGGGCTGTAAATCATGTCAATGTTGAGTCGTTGGCCTATGCTGTCACCAGGCGAAGATCCTGCCATTTTGGCCCCCTGTCGATGCGCCGGGCCATGGCGATCTCTGGCGTGCGAGGATATGGGCGGAGAAGATGACAGCAGGCTTTCGCGGAAATTAATTTAGCGTTACTTCGTGGAACCAGCGGCGGCCATCAGAAGCAGGTTCGCACCGGACTCCCTGCTGGTACGCGATCCGACCGGTTCTTCGAAATGCGGCCGGCATTCGTCGTGCGGGGGTCAAGGCCGGCGCTTCGCGAGGGACCGAAAGTTTGCAGACTCCTCGCTGGAGGGGACAGGATTCGAACCATCGGTCCGCGTGACACGACCAATCTTTCAATGTCGCAGTCCGGGACCGAAGCGACGTTGGTTAACCCGAATGTCCTGCCCATGAAGGGGTTGTCACCTCCCCTGGGAGCACCTCGACCGCCATCCAGCGGGAGTCGGGTCGAAGCAGCATGTTCCCGAAGCACATTTTTGCCACCACGCGGCAGGACCGCCTGCTGACGGATCATCGGGAAAGGTGCGAAAATGGATGGCACCGAAATCGATGACCAGATCAAAAAGGCCGAACTATATGAGGCCGTTAAACAGACACTGATGCGTCTTCTTGACGACCCTCAAGTTCAGTTTGGAACCTTGTTGCAACGATTGGATAGAAACCTTAGCTGACTTCAAACAACTCTCCGGCGGTTCAATTTTTTGATTACTGGTGCAGCAGACGCGCCTCACAGGTTAGCAGCAGGTACCGCTCAGATCTCCGTTGACTTGCTCGATCAAGGGCGGTTCTTTCTGGGCCATGTAGCCGCTTTCAGGCAGGTAATTGCCCCAAAGGCGATTCTGAGCCCTTTAACTGATTTCCTTTCGGACCTACATTGTCGTTAACCATGATAGAGCAAAGAGGTGGTCGTGAGTACCGAAAA
>Ga0306924_10008444_pt1 | contig 10386 bp, 9 predicted proteins | sample sta12Can44000111_FD_203756 | JGI IMG/M metagenome (GOLD analysis project Ga0306924, IMG submission 203756) | Lab enrichment of tropical soil microbial communities from Luquillo Experimental Forest, Puerto Rico - statanox.12C.anox.44.000.111 (v2)... | ecosystem: Environmental > Terrestrial > Soil...
CCAGCAACGCCGGCGCGCACCACAACCGTGGCGATGCCTACCGCGAGCTCGGCGACTGCGAGCGCGCCATTGCCGATTACACCAAAGCCCTCGCATTGGACCCGACTTGTGCCGACACCTATTGCGATCGGGCGGCGGCCTATCAGGCGCGCAGCGAGTGGGACCTCGCGCTCGCAGACTATGACAAGGCGATCGAGCTTGATTCGAACAACGTTGCCGCTCATCTCGGACGCGGGCGCATCTGCGCCAGGCGGGGCAAATTCGCTCCCGCAATCGCCGATTTTACGCGGGCGATCGAAATCAGCCCGAACCTCGCGACCGCCTATAACGAACGCGGCCATGCTTATCTCGGTGCGCAAAACTTTGCCGGCTCGATTGCCGATTACGCCAAGGCCATGGAGCTTGATCCGACGATTGCCAGGGAGTTGCGCGCAGCGGAGCTTTCGCTGGAGCTACGCCCCGGTAAGCCGGCGCGGACTTCGGCGCCAAAGCCCGCAGCGCATGACGGGACGACAATAACCTTCCACGACTATCAATTGAAACCGAGCGGATTCTACTTCTGGCTCGTTCCCTTCGACCCCACGACGTTCGGAAAACGATCGGCTGCGCTGAAGGCGGCATTCGAGGCCTATCGCAAACAGAACGCGCAGGGCATTCTCGATGCGTTCGAGGACGCCGGCAACGATCCGCTCGCCGATCTCTTCAGGGGCATCGCAACGATCGCGAAATCCAGCGGTGCCGACAACGCCGCCGAGCTCGAGGCGCTGGCGGAGCGGCATCTCCGGGCCGCGGCGAACGCCGGTGACGTCAAGGCCAAAGCGATCCTCGGCTCCCTGCTCGCGACCAAGATGCAAGGCATCACTCTGGATATTCCGCAGGCGCGCGAGCTCAGCGAACGTGCCGCCGGCTCCAACGACGCTTTCGCCATCCGCCAGCTCGCCGTGCTGGTGTCATCAGGAGCGCTCGGGCCTGCTGACCCTGAGCGTGCGGCCGATCTGATGTGGACCGCCGCCGAACTCGGAGACGCCGTCGCCAATGCGACGCTGGCCGGCTTCTTCAGTGCGGGCAAGGGAGTGCCGCTGGATCACGCCAAGGCGGAGCAATATCTCACTCGCGCGGCCGATCTCGGTTCGACCGACGCGCAAAACATGCTCGGCGACCTCTTCTTCCGCCGCTACTTCAAGAAGCTGGTCCCAACTCCGGAACAAGGCGTCCGCTATTTCGAACGCGCGTTGAATTGCGGCAATTCCACCTGGGCTGCGCACCGCCTCACCGGCCTATACGGCTGCGACGGCCGTGAGTATCCGTGGCGAAGCTACAAGAAGGCGTTCGAATACATCCCCCGTTGTGCGCCCTACTCCAATCCCAGCATCCACTTCACGCTCGGCGCGACCTATCGCAACAATTGCGATTTCGTCTCCTCTTGGGCCCATTACAACGTCTCGCGGCACCTTGGTTCGACCGATGCCGTAGAACGTCTGACCGCCCTCGAACAGCTTCTGACGCAAAAGGAAGCGCAGCGCGCGCTCGTACTGTCGCAGACGATCAAGGCCGACCTGAAGCCGATGCCGCCCAATATCGCGCTTCAAGGACCTGCGCGCTGAAATTGGCGCGCGATGGTCGTTACGGCTCCTTCGAATCCATCAGCACGAACAGGATGCGGCACGGCTCCTTGCCGTGATTGACCCAGCCGTGGTTGGTCGCCTGCTGCACGATGACATCGCCCTGCTTGAGATGCACGCTGGTGTCGTCGAGCATCATGTCGACTTCGCCGGACAGGATCACGGCGTAGTCGAGGCTGCGCGTGCGATGCATCAGCGGATGCCTGACCGGGATGCCCTTTGCCGGCGAGTTGCTGATACCTTTCTGGATCATCTCGGGCGGTAACCTGGCTTCGCTCGCCGCATCGAGCGGTGCAAATTCGACCACACGGAACTTGGTCCCGTTGTCGGGCGGCGCCGTCCCGATCTGCCGGCCGGAAGGGTCCTCCTTCGTCAGGTTCGGCGGATAGCCGTCGGTAATCCAGAAATTCGTCGCCTTGATGCCGGGCCCAATATCCTTCAATGGCATTGCGCTGTCGAACAGAACGATCGCATGGTTCCTGTCATCGAGGCCCGTGACCACACGGCGCATGTCCTGAGCCTTGGCAGCGGATACGGCAAGCGCGGTCACGAAGACCGTTGCAATGATTTGGCGTTTCATGGTTGCGTTGCGAAGTTGGCGTTTCTCCCATCGCCGGCGATACAATCGTAAGGCGGGTGCGACATCAATGGCCCTCGGCAAATTCGTTTCTGCGCGTGAGCTTGCGATCGTCATGACCCGCTGCGCTCGCATCGATCGCCGCCCGAACCTTCGCATGCTGCTGATCGCGCTGTTCGCGATCCCCTGCGGTGCGGCTCTTGCCGCGGAGCAGCAGGGCCGATCGCAGCTTCCGGTCGCGCGGTCCGTGTTTGCTCCGGTTCTGGCGCCCGCGGGCACGTTGGTGTTGATGGTGCCCTTCAATCAAGGGCTGATCGTTGCCGCCGACGGCCGCCAGACCGTGTTCAACAGGATCTATTGCGACGGCGCCGGAAAGATCATCGAGCCGGCAAGCCCGCCTCGCACGATCGCGGTCGTGACCGGCAATGGCGTTGTGGTCGACTATCCGCATCCGGTGCCCGATGGCGAGATGTGCGACTACATCAAGAGCGCGCCGCGAATTCTGGATATCGAGGCGGTGGTGAAGAGATTTCTCGAGACCAGCGACGTGCCGCTGCGAAGCCTCAAGCTCGAGGCGCTGGTGCAGCTATGCCTGAACGAATTGGTCAAGTTCGACGGGACGCATCCAGGGCTGTTGGTTCAGTTTTTGGGAACCACGATGTTCCAGGTCGTGCTCGCGAACTACGACGTCGAGAGCAGCACGACCGTCGTGAGGGCCTTCTACGGGCGCATCGAAAAGAATGGCAGGGTCACGTTTCAGATTGCGCAGGACAAGTCCTATTCACCCGAAACCGATGCTGACTGGCTGATGTTCGGCGAAGCGGACTATGTCAGCCAGCACGTCCTTGGCCCCGAGGGCAAGGCGTTCTACGACCCCGGTCTTTTCGAGCGCATGAAAGGGCATCCCATCTCCGAGGTGAGCCGCGAGGAAGCGATTGCACTCGCCACGCACTCGCTCGAGGCGGCGTCCAAAACGACGACCGTCATCCCCGCGCCGACCGGAATCGGCGGCCCATCCGAAGTCCTGGCCATCGGGCGTGATCCAAGGCCCGAAAAGATCGGCCAATAGCGCGCTATTCGACCGGCTTGCCGAACTTGTTCGACTTCGGCAGGCCGTGCGCAAGACGGCCGGCATCGGCGCGGTTGCCGCGCCAGTCGGACAATTCCTTCATGGTCATGCTCTGGTCGCGGCCCGCCGAGTCCTTCCAGGCGAGGCCCTCCTTGGAATCGAAGGTCGTGACATCCGAGAGCGAGGCGCTCGTATATTTCTGCAAGCGCACGCCGCGCCCACGCGCCATCTCCGGCACCTGCTCGATCGGGAAGAGAACCATCTTGTGGTTGGTGCCGATGACGGCGACCATGTCGCCGGTCACGCTCGCGATCGCCCGGGCTTCGTTCGGCATCTCGACATTCATGACCTGCTTGCCCTTGCGGGTATTGCTGACGCAATCCTCTTCCTTGACGACAAAGCCCTGGCCATCGCCGTTGGCGATCAGGAATTTCCGGCCGCCCTTGTTGACGAACAGCGACACGATCGCAGCGTCCTGATCCATGTCGATGAACATCCGGATCGGCTCGCCATGGCCGCGCCCGCCGGGTAGCTTTGCCACCTCGAGCGAATAGAACTTTCCGTTGGTCGCAAGCAGCAGAAGCTTCGAGGTGCTCTCCGCAAAGAAGGCCTGGTCGAGCTTGTCGTCGGTCTTGAAGGCGAGCCCCGTGAGGTCGGCGACATGTCCCTTCAGCGTGCGCACCCAACCCTTCTCCGACACCACGACGGTGACCGGCTCGCGCTCGACGAAGGCTTCCTCGATTGCGGCGAGATCATGTTCGGGCGCGTCGGCAAAATGGGTCCGCCGCTTGCCGAGCGGCGTCTTGGGTCCGAACATGTCGCGGACCTTGCGCACCTGCTCGGCGACCCTGGACCATTGCTCGGTTTCCGAGCCGAGCAGCGACTTGATGCCCTTCAACTCGCCGCGCAGGTTCTTGTCCTCGGTGCGGATCTCCATTTCCTCTAGTCTGCGCAAGTTGCGCAGGCGCATGTTGAGGATGGAGTCGGCCTGGATGTCCGTGAGCTTGAAGGTCTTCATCAAGACCGGTTTCGGCTCGTCCTCGCTGCGGATGATCTTGATCACCTTGTCGATGTTCAGATAGGCGATCAAATAACCGCCGAGCACTTCCAGTCGGTGCTCGATCTGGCCCTTGCGGTAGTTGGTGCGGCGGATCAGCACGTCGCGCAGATGGTCGAGCCAGTCGCGCAGGCACTCGGCGAGGCCCAGCACCTTCGGTACCCGGCCTCCCTTCACCAGCACGTTGAGGTTCAACGGAATCCGGCTTTCCAGCTCGGTGAGGTGGAATAGCGATTCCATCAGGAGTTCCGGGTCGACGGTGCGCGACTTCGGCTCGATGACCAGGCGAACGTCTTCCGCCGACTCGTCCCGCACGTCGGCGACCAGCGGCAGCTTCTTCTCGTTGAGAAGTTCGGCGATCTTCTCGATCAGCCGCGACTTCTGCACCAGCCAGGGGATTTCGGCGATGACGATCACCCAGGTGCCGCGCGCACCCTCCTCCTGCATCCATTTGGCGCGGGTGCGGAACGAACCGCGGCCGGTGGCATAGGCTTCGGCGATCGCTTCCTTGGAATCGACGACAATGCCGCCGGTCGGGAAGTCCGGCCCCTTCACCCATTTCAGGAGGGCACGCGACTTCGCGTTCGGCTTTTCGATCAGATGCAGCGCTGCATCGCAGAGTTCGGCAGCATTATGCGGTGGTATCGCGGTGGCCATGCCCACCGCGATGCCCTGCGCGCCGTTGGCGAGCAGGTTCGGGAAGCCGCCGGGGAGGACGACCGGTTCTTGACCGCTCGCATCATAGGTCGGACGAAAATCGACCGCGTCCTCGTCGATGCCGTCCAGCAACAACTGCGCGACCTCGGTCAGTCGCGCCTCGGTGTAACGCATCGCGGCGGGATTATCACCGTCGACATTGCCGAAATTGCCTTGCCCGTCGACCAGCGGGTAGCGCGAGTTGAAATCCTGCGCCAGCCGTACCATGGCGTCATAAATCGCCTGGTCGCCATGCGGATGGAACGACCCCATCACTTCGCCGACGATTTTGGCCGACTTCTTGGGCAATCCGCCTGGATTGAGCCTGAGCAGCCGCATGCCGTAGAGGATGCGACGGTGCACCGGCTTCAAGCCGTCGCGCGAGTCCGGTAACGCCCGGTGCATGATGGTCGAGAGCGCGTACTGGAGATAGCGCTCTTCCAGCGCCTCGCGCAGCGGAATCTCATGAACCTCGGAAGGTTCCGGCGGGATCAGTCTTTTCCCCATAAATCCTATGCTTTCAATGATTTCTCATCGCGTTTCGGGGTTTCTCCCAGTCACGATGAGAAGCGACTCAACCAAATATATAGCAGCCGGCCGATGCGATTGCTTCCCTTCCCGGTCCAGGGCGAGGTCAGCCCGTCATCCATCAAGATGGCTCAGCATGTGAGATGCTTTAGCATGGCCTCACAGGCTTGTTCGGCAGCGGTGAAGGTTTTGAACGGCGAGCCGATGACCTTCACAGCGGACCTATTTTGATGAATCGGACGCCAGGACGCTACGAAGCCGGGATTGCCCTGAAGGCCGGGACTACCCCTGCTCTCAAAACTGATCACGAAGGAAAAGCCGTTGCTACTCGCATTCCATATCTGGATGTCCTCAATGGGAGTGATAACGCGGCTGAACTGCACGGCACACCTCACATGCGCCTGCCCCTAAAAAACAGGGACACATATTTGCCGAGTCGAAAAATGCAGCCTTGTTGACCTAATGCACGCTTTTCCCGCCGGGTGGGCTTTCTCGGTGTCTCTTTCTCGATGTCTCGATGTCTAAAGACGCCGCTGCCGGGCGTCGACCCGCCCGAGGACGCGCGAGGCCCCGGCGGACCGGGTAGCCACAGAGCGCCGCGTTAACTCTTCCTTAACCATGCGCATCCAGCCTCGGGTTTAGGTGGGCAAGTGCTTCGGAAACGTCAGCGATCTTGTCCCGATGACTACTTTTTCAATTGTTCATCATTGGGCGACGGGCGACGCCCGAGGGGCTCCATGGAGCAACGGCATGTCAGGGCGTGAGGTGCAAGCCGATGTGAATGTACTATCGGCGTTCGCGTTGATGATTGGTGGCGCGCTGGGTATCGGCCTTCCGATCACGTTGATTATTATTTGGGTTTGTTCCTGATCGTTCCGAGGTGCGGGTCGATGGGCGTACCCCGATTCGGTCGCCGGAAACCAACCGGCTCTGACTGCGGTAACGTGTCCAGCGGCTACCGCGTGTCCCAGCCGGCCGCCTGAGCGGTCTGAGACGGTGTGTCCTTGAGGCATCGCCGCGCGGCGTCAATTTGTGCGTCGGTCGCCCCATGGCTGCGCGCCCACGTTTCCGCAGCCGAGGCGGAATACCTCTCCACGTAATAGCGGACGACGGTGCATGAGACGCGGCGCATCAAGCCCGGCTGACTGCCGGCAAGTGCGTTGGAGGTCACAGATAACGAAAAGGATAGCGTCAGCGCCGCGGCGCCGATTGCACGCAACAACATCGTATTTCCTGTAAGTGCCCCAAGTGCCACCCCGCCTTGCAGTGAATCACACTCATATTGCGAACGCAAATTCAAACTGCACGCGCGAAACGACTGTCACCAGTTATTCGCGTACGGAACAGACGTGGTTGCGCTGTTCGCGCGCCGTCACGATGAAGATGTGAGCAGATGTGCCCTTCGCTTCACCACCGCGTTGATGAAGCCGTCGCGGGCATCTGAATGGCCCTGCCCGCGCGGTTCAAGCACATGGCGCAGCAGGAACAGGCCGGTGAGCTGAAAGCCGTCCAGCAGATCCTGATTCGACCAGCCGGCGGCCCCGCCCTCGCCCGGCCGCAGAAATGGCGGCAGCCTGAGCAGCCGGTCGCGCCAGGGCTCGCCGGCCGCGCGCGACACCGCGCCGCCCGATTTCGGCGAGACATAAACCAGATCAGCGGTCTCCCCGGTCGCCGCGCAGTTCTCCAGATCGAGCCCGAAGCCGAGTTCGGCCAGCATCGCAAGCTCGAATCGGACGAGATGCACGGCAGCTCTGCCGACATCCTCGAAATCGTCCAGTGTATGCTCCAGCAAATCGTAGATGTCTTCGTGCGGATCGCGCTCGGGCAACAGCCGTGCCAGCGCAGCAAGGTGCGTCACGCCATAGACAGCATGGGAGGACGCAAGCAGGCTCGCTGCGCGCAGCTTCGTCCCTTCGATCGCGTAAATGCCAAGATGCTCGTCGAGCCGCGCCCGCCAGACCGTGCGCACGCCGTTGCCAGGCTGCAACAAGGGGCGCATCCGCGACCCCGCGCCGCCTCGCACGAGGCCAAGGTGGCGGCCATGCGCTCGGGTCAGGAGTTCGACGATGGCGGCAGATTCGCCATGCCGCCGCACGCCGATCACGATGCCGTCGTCGGTCCATTCCATGGGGCAAAGCGTATCATGGAGGGTTGGCTAAGCGAAGCGAGCCCACCGAGACGATCAACATCCGCTGCCACATTGTCGTGGTAGGCACGAAACGCGCCTTCCGCCTCAAGCGTTGAACCAGCCCCGCGCATCACCGGTGAAGGAGAAATAGAGTCCGGCCGCGGTCAGAACGCAGGACACGATCTCAATGCTGCTGTCGAGTTCCAGGCCGTTCTCGCCGATCACCTGGAACAACGAGATCACCGACAGCAAGAGGGCTGCGGCAAGTACCCAGCGCGGCCAGTTCTTGCGCTGCCGCGCCGCAAGCCACACGAAATAGACCAGCAGCAGGATCATGGCGCCGGCCACCATCGTTGCCGCCAGAATCATCTGCTCGGTCAATTCCGCCGTCGGTGTGCGATCCTGGAAGGCGACCGAGAGGGCGTCCAGCATCAGCGAGACATAGAGCAGCGCCTCGAACCACAGCACGTTTCTGGGGACCTTCATCGCAATCGCCGTTTCTTGTTATTCCTTGGGAAACTCGAGCCCCATCTCGCGGTAGCGGTCGGGATCGTCACCCCAGTTTTCGCGCACTTTGACGAACAAGAACAGATGCACGGGCTGGCCCGTGATCTCCGCGAGTTCCTTGCGCGATTCCGCGCCGATCGACTTGATGGTGGCACCGCCCTTGCCGAGCACGATCTTGCGCTGCCCTTCGCGCTCGACAAAGATCGTCTGCTCGATCCGGATCGAGCCGTCCTTGCGTTCGGTCCAGCTATCGGTCTCGACGGTCGACTGATACGGCAATTCCTGGTGCAATTGCTGAAAGATCTTCTCCCGGGTGATTTCGGCCGCGAGCTGACGCATCGGCGCATCCGACATCTGATCCTCGGGATAGAGGAACGGCCCCGGCGGCACCATTTTAACCAGCGCCTGCCTGAGATCATCGACACCGTCGCCTGACAGCGCCGAGATCATGAACGTCTGTGCGACCGTCAACCGTTCGTTGACAGCTTTGGCGAGCGAAAGAAGTTTTTCCCGCGGCACGAGATCGATCTTGTTCAGAACCAGGATCTTCTCGTGGTCGACGCCGGCAACCCTGGTCAGGATGCGATCCGCCTCCTCGTCGAGTCCGAGTTTAGCATCGAGCAGCACGCAGACGAGGTCGGCGTCATGCGCCCCGCTCCAGGCGGTCGACACCATGGCGCGATCGAGCCGCCGCTTCGGCGCGAAGATGCCGGGCGTATCGACCAAAATGATCTGCGCATTGCCCTCGATCGCAATCCCGCGGATCAGCGCACGCGTGGTCTGCACCTTGCGCGAGACGATCGTGACCTTGGAGCCGACCAACGCGTTGACGAGGGTGGATTTGCCGACATTGGGCGCGCCGATCAGCGCGACAAAGCCGCAGCGCGTGGCCGTGGTGTGGATTTGAGGTTCGCTAACCATCTAACCGCGCTCTCGCCACGCAAACGTCAACTCCAACCTTTACCGAAAGCCAATATTTTCCGGCGGTTCTCCCAACCTGCGCGCTATGCGCGCTGCCCCTGTCAGTCATTGTTGCCGCCGGCCACGCCTTCACGTTCGATCATCACGGAAGCCGCGACCTTTTCGGCGGCGCGCTTGCTGCCGCCGACGCCTTCGGCGGGCGCCAGCCCCGGCAGGTCCACGGCGACGCGGAATTGCGGGTCGTGGTGGGGACCCGTGCGCTCGACTTCTCGATAGACAGGGGTCGGCAGGCCTTTGCCCTGCGCCCATTCCTGCAGCACCGTCTTGGGATCGCGCAGCGGCTGCCGCGGCTTCTTCATCCGCTCGGTCCAGTTGCGTTCGACGAAGGCGGAAGCGGCCGGATAGCCGCCGTCGAGATAGACTGCGCCGATCACAGCTTCGCAGATGTCGCCGAGAACGGATTTGCGCAGACGGGCCCCCGCACCGGCGCCGACCGAGCCGAGCTTGATGTCGTCCGCCAGTCCCAGCGCCTTGGCGACCTCCGCGCAGCTCTCTTTGCGCACGAGATCGGCGAGCCGTTTCGACAATTCGCCCTCGTCGGCGTCAGGGAAACTGCGATAGAGCATGTCGGACACGATCAGTCCAAGCACGTGATCGCCGAGGAATTCCAGGCGCTGATAGCTATCGCCTCGCTTTCGCGTCGGCTTCAGCGCGGAGACGTGGGTTATCGCAGTGGTCAGCAGGCCGGAATCCGTGAATTTGTGCCCGATGCGCCCCTCGATCGAAGCGGTCGCCGCCTTTGCCTTGGCGGCCTTGCTCCGTTTTTTCCTCGCCGGCTTGCGCACGCGAGCTGGTTCAGGCTCGTGGCCAGCTTCGCTTGCGATCGGTGCGGTCTTGATGTCAGGGGTATCGTCGCTCATCGCACGATTTTGAAGAGACGATTCCAGCGGACCGCCGTGGGCCAGCGCCAGATAGCCCAGACATGTTCGCCCTCGGCAATGGAGAAGAAGATCATCTGCGCCCGGCCGACGATGTTCTCGAACGGGACGTAGCCGACCGCCGACAACACACGGCTGTCGGTAGAGTTATCGCGGTTGTCGCCCATCATGAAGAAGTGCCCGGGCGGCACGACATAGATGTTGGTGTTGTCATAAAAGCCATTGTCGACGCAATCGAGCGTCTCATAGCTGACGCCGTTCGGCAGCGTCTCCTTCCAGCGCTTGACGCGCGCGGTCGCATCCGAGCCGCATGGGTCTTCGCCGATGAAATCGCTCAAGCGTT
>Ga0306924_10008446_pt1 | contig 10386 bp, 10 predicted proteins | sample sta12Can44000111_FD_203756 | JGI IMG/M metagenome (GOLD analysis project Ga0306924, IMG submission 203756) | Lab enrichment of tropical soil microbial communities from Luquillo Experimental Forest, Puerto Rico - statanox.12C.anox.44.000.111 (v2)... | ecosystem: Environmental > Terrestrial >...
TCGCGTGCAGCAGTCGAATTTCAACGACTACCGGATGCTGCGCATCGACCAGATTCCGAGGATCGATGTCCATGTGATCAAGAGCGGCGAGCCGCCCGGCGGCATCGGCGAGACCGGGGCCACGGCCGGACCGCCGGCTCTGCGCAACGCCATCTATGCCGCAACCGGCGTCGCGCTGCGGCGCCTGCCGATCGACCGCAAGCTGATCGCGGGAAAGAAAGCATGAGTGCGGGCGGACGCATCCTGCTCAGCATCGTCGTCATCGCCGCGCTCGTGCTCGGTCTTGGCGCCTGGATCATCCGCGGCCCCGGCCCGCTGGACTTTGCGGGGGGACCGACCGCAGCGCTCGCCGATTACAAAGCCGCCAATCCGACCGGAGTTCCGGCCTCGCTCGCCAACGCAAGCCTCGTCGAGCGCGGTGCGTATCTGGCGCGCGCTGCCGACTGCATGGCCTGCCACACCAAGCCCGGCGGCAAGGATTTCGCCGGCGGGCTCGCCTTCAAGCTGCCGTTCGGCACGCTCTATGCGACCAACATCACGCCCGACAAGGACACCGGTATCGGCAACTACAGCGACGTGGATTTTCTCAACGCCGTCCGTCGGGGCATCCGCCGCGACGGCGCCCGGCTTTATCCGGCGATGCCCTACACGTCCTATAGCTATATGACGGATGACGATGCGCTGGCGATCAAGGCCTATTTGTTCAGCCTGCCGCCGGTCCACGAGCCGACGCCGGCCAACGCGCTTGCCTTTCCCTTCAATCAACGCTGGGGCATGATCCTCTGGTCGGCGGTGTTCAATCGCGATACGCGCTTTGCGCCCGATACGTCTAAATCGCCCGAGTGGAACAGGGGCGCGTATCTTGCGGAGGCGCTCGCCCATTGCGGCGAGTGTCATACGCCGCGCAATCTTGGCTTCGCACTCGACAACCGCAGGAAATTTGCCGGTGCGATGACGGCGGGCTGGCACGCCTTCAACATCACGTCCGACAAGGGGACTGGCATCGGCGGCTGGAGCGATGCCGACCTTGCCTCCTATCTCGCCAACGGCCACGCGGACGGCCACGGCACCGCCTCGGGCCCGATGGGTGAGGCGGTCGACCGCAGTTTCAGCCAGATGACGGCAGACGACATCAAGTCGGTGGTGGCGTATCTTCGCGGTGTGCCGGCAATCTCTTCGCCCGACCTGCCCGCGACCCCAGCGCCGGCGGCGCCAGCCTCCCACAAGGACGGCGGCGGCAAGGACAACGCGCACGGCAAGTTGGTGTTCGAAGGGGGCTGCGTCAGCTGCCATGGCTGGACCGGCGAAAGCGCAGTTTCGCCGATGGCAACGCTGACCGGCGCCGCCGCGGTTAACGATCCGAGCGGGACCAATGTCGCGCAGATCGTGATGTGGGGTGCCGCGCGGCTGACGCCGGATGGGGCGCTCTCGATGCCGGCCTTTGGTCATGCCTATTCCGACGACGAGATCGCGGCAGTCGCCAACTACGTCACCGCCCGTTTCGGAGCCAAGGGCGCGAGCCTCACTGCGAGCGATGTCGCCAAGCTGCGCGAGCAGGTCTCGCAATAGAGGATAGACCCTACAAGAGTAGCGCACATGAAAAAGCCCGCTGTTGCGGGCTTTCATCAGTGCGATCGACGCGCTCACGGCCGGAGGAAGAACATGCGCGCTGTGAGGCCGCGTGTTCTTCTCCGAAGTAGCGGCGGTTGATGATTTGCCAATGAGCAAGTTGCTAGTCGTCGGCTTCAGATGCGCTTGAAATCCGGGTCTGTTGTTGGACCTCCAGCGTCCTCGCTGCCTGGCGCATCGCCTGCGGCGAGACGCGGACGAAGTGCCCAAAGCCCTGTTCCAGTTCCAGGAACATTCCGACGGCGCCGGCTACGGCCAGCGCGCAAAGCGTCAAGGTGACCGCCGATGTCCAGTTGTGAGGCGCAAACAGACCAAAACTTGCGAACAGAAGCACCAGCCAGAAGATCAGCAAAGCAACGAAGGCTTTTGGAGTTCCCTCTCCCACCTGTTGGGCGAGCAGCCAGCGTGTGTCTCCGATCTTTGCCGCGAGTGTCATGGCCTGCCCCAACCACCATTGGTCGCGAGCATTTGCAGGCTTCAAGGCGAGCAGCATATCCTCGAGCCGCTGGAGCAGTTCATAAGTCGAAGGATTACTAAGATGGACGTTCGCTGGATCGTCGGGGAACAAATCGGCAGTCTTTTGTTCGGCATATTGTCGCAGCGTCTCCCGAGCCGGATCTGCAGCCGATCCGTATCGGTGCAGTATTTGGTCAAGCCTGAGGATTTCGGCTGATAGAGCGGTTACCTCTCCTCCAAGCCGGGTAAACGTCGTGTTGGCGTTCGAAATCAGAAGCCCAAGCACAAGTGCCGTAACCGTGGCAACGACCGCCGTCGATACCGATACAAGGCTCTTTGTTTCTTCCGTCAGGTGAGTTGATGGCAGGCGAGTTCTCATCTTCCAGCCGGCGAATGCCCCTGCCAAGATTACGGCGTAAACAATAAGCCCAATGATCAGCGGAGCTTTCATGATACGGTTCCACCGAAAAGGAGGTTGGTAGGGACGGCCTGCTGACCAAATCCCGCAAAAACAGCACATGACCCGACGTGCCGATCGAAGTTTGAAGCAGGAGAGATGAAATCACCTCTTGGGAATCTTTAATTCCTTCTGTCGGCAGCGTGAGGGAAAAGTCATGGCACTCGTGTGGCGGTCCCCGCCCGACATCCGACGAGATCGCGAGTTGGTGATAACGGATCATGAAATACCTCTTCAAATGCCTATTCTTCGCGTGTGGCTGGATCGGCCTGCTTCTGAACCTGGTCTTCATCGTCGTGTCCTTCGCGCGCGACGTACCCATCGAGACCTCGGCGATCGAGACCGCGCTTGAACTACTCTGGGTCGGCGGCGTCACGTTCTTCGGACTCGGCGCTCTGATCCTTGATCGCGAGCACGAATAGGGGCGTGTTAACGATCCCTTAACCATCGCGACCTAGCTTGCGGTTATTTTTCGGTTAACAGACCGGCGCGGTTCGTTCCCGGAGAACAGCCGATGCCTGTTGAAATACTGACATATGCCGCACTTGGCGCCCGCCTGACAATCTCGCCGACGGCCGCTCGTTCGCTTGCCAAGCGTCTGCGGTTGCCGCGCTCACTTTCGGATGAAGGCAAGGCGTTGGTAAGCGTGGATCTGGCCGAGATACGGCATACGCCACGACCAGCAGGTCGTCGTGAAGCGGGCAACGTCGCCGTGGCGGCTGAGATTGTGGCATTGCACGCGGAGATCGCGCGGCTCGAAGGAACGGCAGCGGGTCACCGTGCAGACTTCGAGCGTGAGCGTGAGCGCGCCGATCGGCTGATGGTTGAGCTGCTGCAGGCGGCTGCTGAGACTATGGCGGCCAAGGAGGCGGCGGCGCGGCTCGAAGGTTTTCTGCGGACCGGTGGCCTAACCGGTGGCGGCGGCGGGATCGACAGCCACAAACTTGCCGCACGCCGACCGGGGCATCTGGCCGCGGACCTGGTGGCGGCAGACCGAAAGGCCGCCAAGTAGTAATCGATTTCGTCTCGTTTCCCGTTCGCCGGAGCCATCGTGAGGCAAAAATGACCAGCTTCTCCGATATTCGCGAGATGAAGGCGCGCATTGTCGTGTTGGGGGTCGGCGGCGCGGGCGGCAACGCCGTCAACAACATGATCGTGTCCGGGCTGCAAGGCGTGGAATTTATCGTCGCCAATACCGACGCACAGGCGCTCACGATGTCGAGGGCCAAGCGCGTCATCCAGATGGGCGCCCAGGTAACTCAAGGCCTTGGCGCCGGCTCGCAGCCCGAACTGGGGCGGGCAGCTGCCGAAGAGGCAATCGACGCGTTGCGCGATAATTTGACCGGCGCACACATGGTGTTCGTTACCGCCGGCATGGGCGGCGGTACAGGCACTGGGGCGGCGCCCGTCATAGCCAAAATGGCGCGCCAACTTGGCATTCTCACCATCGGAGTCGTAACCAAGCCATTCTCTTTCGAGGGCCAGCGCCGCATGCGCTTCGCCGAAGCGGGCATCGCAGAACTTCTCACGGAGGTGGACACCCTCTTGGTCATTCCAAACCAGAACTTGTTCCGGGTGGCCAACGAGAAGACTACGTTCGCCGAAGCGTTCGTGATGGCCGATCAAGTTCTCTATTCGGGTGTGGCCTGCATCAGCGACCTTATTGTCAAGGAAGGTCTGATCAATCTCGATTTCGCCGACGTGCTCACCGTCATGCGCGAGAAGGGCAAAGCCATGATGGGCAGGGGCGAGGCGTCCGGCGCAAAGCGCGTGCTTGACGCAGCCGTGGCTGCGATTTCCAATCCATTGATCGAAGACCCCTCAATCAATCGCGCCAGCGGCCTCATCATCTCCATAACCGGCGGCAGGGACCTCATGCTGTTCGAAATCGACGAAGCCACAACGCGCATTCGCGAAGCGGTCGACGAGGATGCCAACATTATCGTCGGCGCCACTTTCGATGAAAGTCTGGACGGTATCGTCAGGGTTTCAGTGGTGGCGACCGGCATCGATAATCTTGGCGCGCCGCGCCAGATGCAACCAGCGGGCTCACTCACGGAACTCGCCGGCAGGCTGCGCAACGTCGCTCCGGCCGACGGTCGTGCCGTCCGCGGCGCTTGGTAGGCCGAATCATGGCTGATGGCCCAAGGCGGACATGGCCGCGACTTCGACCATCGGCCGACGCTTGGCGGTCATTATTCTGCCCTAACGAAAACAACTAGGTCAACAAACCTTAAGCGACAGCGCGACGATGATAATAAGGGGGCGACGTCAATGTCGTGCGATCAGGGCGCGGTCTACTATCCTGACGAGCTCTCATTGCTCGGACAGGTCCTGGATCAGGTAGTGCAGTCGCTGCCACCGAATTTGCGGACGCCTAATAATCGCACCGAGATCGCAAAAAGCATCTTGGTCTGTGCCTCGGCCGGCGAGCGAGATCCCGACGAACTTAGGCGGGCAGCGTTGACGAGTTCGAACGTTTCTGCCGCGGCGTGACTGACCCTTTGGTCAAGTGTCACCAGTGCCGCGCCCACGCGTTCGAATGAGGATCGGGACTTGCTCTCATAACATGCACACCCACTGCGTTCCATGCATGCCGATTGCGCGAGCAGCGCCACGAGACAGGTCCAGTGTGATCCCGCGCGTAAATGGGCCACGGTCGTTAATCACCACAGTAACGGAATTGCCGTTCTGAGGGTTCATTACCGTTACCTGTGATCCAAAAGGCAGCGTGCGATGCGCGGCCGTATACCCACCGGGATCAAATCTCTGACCGCTCGCAGTCCGTCGCCCTGCAACGTAGTAGGTCGCGACTACGTGCTGTCCAGAGCAGGTACCGAGGGGTTTGGAGTGAGCAAAGAACCAGGCGAATCCCCGGCTATGAGCCTGCTCGGATGATATGATTAGCCACGCGAGAACTAATCCAAAAATGCACAGGGACGAGCGCATTGGCCTTCCACCTGCGGACATCGCCTAACTCGGGAGCGGTGCGGAAACGCTGCATAGCCTATTTGGTTCCCTGCGCCGGTGTGAAAGCGGCGAAGTCTGTTGCTGGCCCAAAGCGGACATGTCGCCGCTTTAGTCCCGATGCCGGCTTTCGGGGTAAAGCGAACATCGCCTAGTACCCATCTCAGACATCGCGGGAGAAACAGCGTTAACTCGGAAAAATCAGGCAGGTCGTTGATCCATGCGCGAGTAATCGACCTTTTGCGTCGGTCACGCGGCCTTCTGCCATGCCGACACGACGGCCGCAGTTCAGGACTCTGCCCTCCGCCCTGATCTGGCCAGTCTCCAGCGTGATGGCCCGGACCAGCGAAATCTTGAACTCGAGCGTCGTGCTGCCAACGCCTCTTTCGAGCATCGATTGGATGGCAAGGCCCATGCAGCTATCGAGAAGCGTCGCTGTGAGACCACCATGCACCGTACCCCATGGATTGAGGTGAGCGCCTGTTGGATCGAGCGTGATGGCGACCCGACCGCTTTCGGCCTCCACGACGTCATAGCCCAAGGTTTGTGCAATCATGTTCAGGGGCAGCGCCCCGCTGGCAAGGCCCTTGACGAACTCCAGCCCGCTCATTTCCTTCTGCTGCTCGGGACTGACTGTCCCGTAAGTCTTGTTGGCTATGTTTACCATCGGTTCTCTCAGCAATGACAATGCTGAGAACATCCAACCGCAAGGTGACAGCGAGAGCCACCCGATACCTGACTCGCCGGCCAGGCGGGCTGCATGTAGAACAGCCAGCCCATCAAAGCGCAAAGGAATATAACGACCAGAACGAAAACAACACGCATGTCGCTCGTGATCCGCAGCATGCCCTGGTGAAAGCGGCTCTCCAGATGGGTAGTGAATGGTAAAATCGGACTACTAGGAGTTTCGCCCCCGCCGGGATGGGACCGGCAAGGGGTTAGCAGGTGATGGCGCGACGGCTTGGGGGGCGAGCCAGGGTCGCGTCAGGGACCCGCATGACGATCGAAACGGAGCGGTAGGGTCGCGGCAAGAGGAACCCGTTGCGTCAGGCTTCAAATCAACGCGAGAACTGGACCGCCGTTCCGGTTCCACCAGCTATCTGTGCCGGTCAGGCAAGGTAGTCTGCCGCCACGGTTTCATCGCTCGAAGCGCTGCGCTCCTTGAGCCCGTCAAATATCGGCGTCAGCACCGCGGCGATCACGAGGTTGAGGATCACCGTATAGAGTGCGCTATAGCCGGGCAGGACGAAGCCGGCGATTGCGAGCGGATAGGTCGGCGTAAGATTTGCGGCAATGGCCATCGCCGTACCGGCTATCATGCCAACGGCCCAACCGATCAACAGCGCCCAGTCGTTGAACCAGCGGGTGTAGGCGCCAAGCATCACAGCCGGGAGCGTCTGGACGATCCAGATGCCGCCGAGGAGCTGCAGGTAGATCGCAAATTTGGTTGGCACGAAAATAATGAACACGAGCGCGCCGAACTTGACGATCAGCGACACCCACTTCGCCATCTGCGCTTCCTGCTTGTCGGTCGGATTTGGATTGATGAACTCGCGATGGATGTTGCGCGTGTAGAGATTTGCGGCCGCAATCGACATGATCGCCGCAGGGACCAACGCGCCGATACCGATTGCTGCGAACGCTATGCCGACGAACCACGACGGAAAGCTGTGCAGGAATAGCGCCGGCACAGCGAAGTTGTTGCCGAAGTCCTTGAAGCCCGCAGCATAGAGTGGGTTGTCGCCGACGCCTGCGGCAATGGCAAAAAAGCCAAACAGTGCAAGCAAACCCAGCATCAACGAATATGCCGGCAGCATCGCCGCATTGCGGCGAATGGCATGCCCGCTGTTCGCGCTGAGGACTCCCGTAATCGAATGCGGGTAGAGGAAGAGCGCGAGCGCCGAGCCTAACGCGAGCGTCGCGTAGGCTCCGTAAGCGCCGGTGGTGTCGGCTCCGGGGACCGCCAAGAGCTGCTTTGCCGGCGGTACCGCCTTGAAGATCTCGGCTAAGCCGCCGAGCTGAATCGGAATGACGATGATCGCGGTAAAAGCCGTGACGTAAATCAGGATGTCCTTGACGATCGCAATCGACGCCGGCGCGCGCAGGCCGCTCGAGTAGGTGAAGGCGGCGAGAATGATGAAGGCGATGATCAGGGGGAGATCTCCGGCTCCTGAAATCCCCAATGCGCCGATGACGACCTGGATGCCGACGAGCTGAAGCGCGATGTAGGGCATGGTCGCTACGATCCCCGTGACCGTCACGGCGAGTGCGAGCCAGCGGTTGCCGAAGCGGCCGCGCACGAAATCCGCCGCCGTGATGTAGCCGTGCTTGTGGCAGACATACCAGAGCCGCGGGAATACAAGAAAGAGAATGGGATAGACCACAACCGTGTAGGGCACCGCGAAGAACGCGATCGCGCCGGCCCCATACGCCAGCGCCGGCACCGCGATGAAGGTGTAGGCGGTGTAGAGATCTCCGCCAATCAGAAACCAGGTAATCAGAGTACCGAAACGCCGCCCCCCAAGTCCCCATTCATGTAGGAGATCGAGGTCGCCTTTGCGCCAATTGGCGGCGGCAAAGCCGAGCCAGGTTATGAAGGCAAACAGCAGGACGAAAACTGTCGTCGCAACCCAGTTGATATCCCTCACCGGGATGCCTCCTCAAGCAATCCTCGCGCCTCCCATGAAGCCACCTTCGAATCCTTCAGGCCAGCTCCCGTCATCTTCGAGCTTGAGCCTCGGTTGCGAAGTAAACGATCGCAGTCAGGATCGCGCCGATGATCACCCAGAGCAGCTGATACCAATAGAAAAACGGCATGCCCGCAAAGGTCGGCTCCACGCGGTTGTAGAAAGGCGGCCAAAGCACCGCGACGAACTGGATGATGAAGAGCAGATACCACCAGCTCCACTCCCTGCGCGCGGTTGGCCTGTCGTTCATTTGTTCGTTTGCCGTATCCGGATTTGAAGGCAAGCCTCCAATGCGGCATCCTGACCTTTGTTCCACCGCGCTCACAGCTTTTGGATGAGCGATTGCGCTTTTGCGGCGCGGTAGGAGCGCGATCGTTGCCGGTCGCCACCTCCGGGCTATTCCACGAAGGCGAGGGGCGGCGCCACTAACTCCAGCGGCTTTCGCTCAGCCGCAACGCAATAACGCCATGCAATTGCGGCCGCCGCAATCATCAGCGCCGACCCGAACAGGTAGCCCGCAAACACGCTTGCGCGCGATCCGGTATCGATCAACACGCCAAAAAGCGCCGGTGCCAGGACGCCGCCGATTCCGGTCCCCACGGCATAGAATGCCGCGATCGCAAGCGCCCGCACTTCCAGCGGGAAGGTCTCGCTGACGGTAAGATAGGCCGCGCTCGCCGCAGGCGAGGCGAAGAAGAAGATCACCATCCAGGCGACCGTCTGGCCTTGTGCACTGAGGGCGCCAATCAGGAACAAATAGCCGGACAATACCAGGAGCACGCCGGATAGACCGTAGGTCAGCGCGATCATGGCGCGTCGTCCCAGCGTGTCGAACAGGCGGCCCAGCAGCAGAGGGCCGAGAAAATTGCCGGCCGCAAAGGGGAGGATGTACCAGCCGACCTCGTTTGCGCCGACGTTATAGAAATCGGTCAACACCAGCGCGAAAGTGAAGAAGATCGCGTTGTAGAAGAAAGCCTGTGCGACCATCAAGGCAAGCCCGACCAGCGCTCGCCGGCGATACGTCAGGAACAGCGTACGCGCTACCTCTGCAAGCGGCGTATGGTTGCGTAGCTTGAGCCGCACCGTGGCGAATACGGCCGGGCGTTGAGGCGAGTGTCTTGCCGATTGCTCGATGTCTGCGACGATGGCGTGGGCTCGATCGGGTTGACCGTGGATCATCAGCCAGCGCGGGCTTTCCGGAATCCAGATTCGCATGAAGAAGACGACGAGACCAAGACAAGCGCCGGTCAAATAGGCCAGTCGCCATCCGAGGTCCGGACCGATCAGAGCAGGGTCAAGCAGGACAATCGCGCTCGCTGCGCCCAGCGCCGCACCGATCCAGAAGCTGCCATTGATGACGAGATCGGTCCAGCCGCGATAGCGTGCGGGCACCAGTTCCTGGATGGTCGAATTGATCGCGGTATACTCACCACCAATGCCGGCACCGGTCAAACAGCGAAACAGCGCGTAGCTGCCAATGCTCCAGGACAGGGCTGTGGCGACGGTTGCCGCGAGATAGAACGCAAGCGTGATGAAGAACAGCTTCTTGCGGCCCATCCGATCGGTCAACCAGCCGAAGGCGAGCGCGCCTATCACCGCTCCGGCAAGATAGGCGCTGTTGGCAACGCCGACGTCGAAATTGGAAAATTGCAGTTTCGGGCTTTCCTTCAACGCGCCCGACAACGCACCCGCAAGCGTGACCTCCAGCCCATCGAGGATCCAGGTGATGCCCAGCGCGATCACGACGCGGGTGTGAAAGGCGCTCCACGACAGCGCATCGAGCCGCGAGGGAATCGAGGTTTCGACGATCTGGGTGCAACCGGCATTCACGGCTGACGAAACCACGGCAATTCACTCGCGCGACCGCCGGGGTCAACGCCACGGCGGTGCACGGGTTCCCCTGCCGAATGCAGAAACGACGATGCCAGCTCGTGGAACGACGGGTTTCGGCGGAACTATAAAGGCGCTGTCCATGTTGGTTTGCGTGTGAAGAATTTGATGAGCGATGAACCTTGAGCCAACGCAAAATCAGGCAATTTGCGCGGAGATAGGTCAGCAATTGCGAACCAGCCTGTCTCGGGAACAAGCAAATGTGCCCTATCAACTTCGTCAACTTCTCCATCAACTGGAGGAGGCCGATCGGCTGACTGCCCGATTTTCATCCCCGCGCGCGTTCGGTGAGGCGGCGGA
>Ga0306924_10008448_pt1 | contig 10385 bp, 10 predicted proteins | sample sta12Can44000111_FD_203756 | JGI IMG/M metagenome (GOLD analysis project Ga0306924, IMG submission 203756) | Lab enrichment of tropical soil microbial communities from Luquillo Experimental Forest, Puerto Rico - statanox.12C.anox.44.000.111 (v2)... | ecosystem: Environmental > Terrestrial >...
GCCGATCTCCACACCCTTGACGGCATTGATGCCCATCAGGGCGCCGGCGAGGTCGCCGTCCAGTTTGCCGTAGATAGGCGCGCCCAATCCGGCGGGCACGCCGTCGGCGACAACTTCAATGACAGCGCCAATCGAGGACCCACGCTTGCGCAAGCCGTCGAGATAATCGCCAAGCATCGCTGCGGTTTTGGCGTCTGGACAAAAAAACGGATTGCGGTCGACCTCTTCCCAATCCCAGCGTGCGCGATCGACGCGATGCGGTCCCATTTGCACCAGTGCGCCGCGCACTTTGAGTCCGGGCACGATCTTGCGTGCGATCGCGCCGGCGGCGACCCGCATCGCGGTCTCGCGCGCCGACTGGCGGCCGCCGCCGCGATAATCGCGCAAGCCGTATTTCACATCATAAGTATAGTCAGCGTGGCCCGGCCGGTATTTGTCCTTGATATCCGAATAATCTTTCGAACGGGGATCGAGGTTATCGATGAGAAGACCGATCGGCGTGCCGGTGGTTACTTGTTTGCCGCTCGCCGCATCGACAAAGACGCCGGAAAGGATCTTGACCGCATCTGGCTCCTGACGCTGCGTCGTGTAGCGCGACTGACCAGGACGCCGGCGATCAAGATAAGGTTGAATATCCGCCTCGGTGAGCGGAATACGCGGTGGACAGCCGTCAATCACGCAACCAATCGCTGGCCCATGGCTTTCGCCGAAGGTCGTGACGCGAAATAAATGCCCGAACGTATTGGACGACATGACGCTGTTACGAGGTTAACTGGTTTTCCAATGAAATTACGCTGAAGCTTTCGCGGCTTCGTAGCCCGCAGGTTCTATCGGGTCAAACGCGCGCGTCAGCGACCAAGCAGTCGGACCACGATAAATGACCTCGCCGCGTTTCTCACCCTTGCGCAAATTCGCGGCGGGATGGGCAGATCAGCCGCTCCGCCGCGATTTGCCGTTCATGCCCCATTCATCTCGCTGAACGTCGATTAATCGCAAGCTGAACGGCTGTTAAGTTGCAGAAAAATAAGCACTATTTGCTTTTTTTGATTGCGGTCGGAACTTGCTATGTGTCATTGTTCCCTTCGGTAGGGGGGCGAAGGCCCAGGGACAGATCAAGAGCGATCAAGCCCGCGACTTGAACCAACCCTGCCGAAGTTCAACACCAGCACCAAGGAAGAGAGTCATGGCGAAGAAGAAGAAGGCCAAGAAGAAGACCAAGTAAATTGTGGGCGCACGCCTCGTATTGGGGCGGCGCCATCACGATCTTGAGATTTCGCGGGGTCACCGATCTCCGCCAAGCGGCCGAACGATGTTCGGCCGCTTTTGTTTTGGAAAGCGACTGTTCGGTCCAATCAGGCGTAGCGCGACATCTTGCCGTCCGCAAAAACATAAACGACGCCCTGTTCGATCTGCGTATGCGTCGCTTGCTCCTCGGGCACGATGTTTAGGATTGCCATCAGCGCGCGTACGCCGCCACCGTGCGCCGCGACCACGGTGTCTGCGGTGAGCGAGCGGTACCAATTGCCGATGCGGTCAGCGAGTTCGCGGTAGCTCTCGCCGCCGGGCGGCGCGAAATCCCACTTGTCGCGCTCGCGCGCGCTCAGCACGCTGGCGTTTCGGGTCTCGATCTCGTGCAGCGTCAAACCTTCCCATTCGCCATAGGCGATTTCGATCAGCCTCGCGTCGACTTGGTAATCGTGTGCTTCAAGACCAAGCGTGGCGCGCACGATCTCCATCGTCTCGCGTGCGCGCTTGAGCGGGCTGGAAACATATTTGAAATCTTGCGTCCGCCTGCGATCTCGCACAAACAGATCGCCTAGCAGGAGCCCACATTCCGCAGCCTGCCGGCGGCCATGCGCATTGAGAACAGTGTCGCGGCGGCCCTGCAGTCGGCCCTGGCTATTAAAATCGGTCTCGCCGTGCCGAACGTAATAGAGGACCGACATACTCGTTTGCTTTTTTAGCTTACGCCGTCGCGTGGAACGACCATTGGTGCGGCTACTCTTTGCCAACCGCGATGTCCGGCGCGTCCGGATGCTTCATGCCGACGATATGATAACCGGCATCGACATGATGAATTTCTCCGGTCACCCCGCGCGACATATCTGAAAGGAGATATGCCCCCGCCTCGCCGACCTCTTCAATCGTGACGCTGCGGCGAAGCGGAGCATTGTGCTCATTCCATTTGAGGATGTAACGGAAATCGCCGATGCCCGAGGCGGCGAGAGTCTTGATTGGCCCTGAGGATATTGCATTGACCCGAATACTTTTAACGCCGAGATCTGCCGCGAGGTAATAAACCGACGCCTCAAGCGCCGCTTTGGCCACTCCCATCACATTGTAATGCGGCATCCATTTCTCCGACCCGTAATAGGTCAATGTCAGCATTGAGCCGCCATTGGGCATCAATTTTTCGGCGCGTTGCGCGATCGCGGTAAATGAATAGCAGCTGATCAGCAATGTTTTGGTGAAGTTCTCCGCCGTGGTTTCGATGTAACGCCCGTCGAGCTGATCCTTGTCGGAAAACGCAATGGCGTGCACCAAAAAATCGATGCTGCCCCAAGCCGACTGTACCGCAGCGAAGGCAGCATCAATCGTCTTGGGTTCTGTTACGTCGCAGTCGCCGACGACAATCCCGCCGACTTCGTGGGCCAGCGGTTCGACGCGCTTTTTCAGCGCATTGCCCTGATATGTAAACGCAAGATCAGCGCCATGTCCGCGGCATGCTTTTGCAATCCCCCAGGCAAGCGACCGGTTATTGGCGACCCCCATGATCAGGCCGCGTTTGCCGCGCATGAGGGCTGAATTTTCCGGCATACCCCGCACCAAGACCCGATTTCTCGCTTTCGCCTCCTATGGCATAGGGTAGTTGGACCATCAAGCGTAGGCCGGAAAGCGGAATAGACGGCATTTGCTGGTGTTTTTTGAATATGACGCTGGGCAAAAGTGCATTGGCGCGGTGTAAACTATGAGGTGATCCAAAGGAGGGGCAATGCTTGAGTGAATTTCGGGAGCGGATTGAGGCGGCAATTCCGGCGCTGCGACGTTATGCGCGCGCACTAACCCGGGACGCCGAAACTGCGGACGATATCGTGCAGGACACGCTGGTGCGGGCGCTTCGGTCCGAACACTTGTTTCACGGCGGAGATATGCGTGCCTGGCTGTACACGATCCTGACCAATCTCAATCGCAATCGCCTTCGTACCCTAGCGCGGCGCCCTGTGGTCTCGCCGATCAAGGACACGGATGCGACTGCCAGCGGCCCGGATTCCGGCGGGCGCGATATCGTTCGCGCACTGGAAATGCTCACCGAAGAAAAGCGATCCGCTTTACTCCTTGTGGTGCTCGAAAGCCTTACCTACCGCGAGGTTTCCGAAGTTCAGGGCGTGCCGATTGGTACGGTGATGTCGCGCCTCGCCCGCGCCCGCAATGAAATTAAGGCCTACCTGGATGGCGAACGCCCGGCGCTGCGTCGCGTGAAGTAACGATGAGATAAAACGATGAACGACCGAGATCATGTGAGCGAAGAAGAGCTCAATGCTTATGTCGATAACGAGCTGCCCGCCGATCGGCGCAGCGTCGTCGAGGCATGGCTTTCAACACATCCCGATGACGCCGCACGGGTTGCAGCCTGGCGCAAGCAAGCAGAGTTTCTTTGCCATCGTTATGGCCACCTGGAATACGAAACGCCGCCGCGCTTTAACCTCGATCGGCTGGCACGCCGGCGCTTTGGTGCGCTTGCCGCGATCGCAGCGAGCTTGGCAGCATTCGTGATTGGAGCGGCCGCTGGCTGGACCGTGCATGGACTGCAGACCGAGAAGCCGTCAGATCTCGTGCGCTTCACCAATGACGCGCTTGTTGCATACCGGCTTTACACGGTCGAAGTCCGCCATCCGGTCGAAGTTCCGGGCGATGAGCGGCCGCATTTGGTGCAGTGGCTCTCAAAAAGAGTCGGCTCGCCGTTGAATCCGCCTGAGCTCGACAAGCAAGGACTAAAGCTTGTTGGAGGACGCTTGCTTCCTGGCCCGACCGGACCATCGGCTTTCTTCATGTACGAAAACCCGTCCGGCGAACGTTTCACGCTCTACTGTGGGCGCGTCAAGGACAGCGAGACCGCATTGCGTTACACGACCGGCGGTCAGAACGCCGCCTATTATTGGGTCGATCAGAATCTGGCCTATGTGCTGAGCGGGCCGATGGAGACCGGAAAGCTGCGAGAAATCGCGCAAGCCGCATACGATCAGATCGATCGCCGCACCGCACCGCCGGGCTGATCGTCGCCGCTATTTTAGTTGGTGCGCGGCGCTGCCCTGCCCTCACATATCTTTCCGCGGATCGTAGCTCTTTCCGCTCTGCCACTTTTTCATCAGCGCTTCGAGTTCGCTGTCGCTGCCGTCCGGCAGCACAATGCGTACGGTGGCAAGGAGATCGCCGCGGCCGGTCTTGGCGGGAAAGCCTTTGCCCTTGAGGCGGAATGTGCGGCCGCTCGAAGTCCACGCCGGAATTGTAATCTCGACTGGCCGGTCGAGCGTCCGCACGCGTACTTTTGCGCCAAGCACAGCTTCGTAAAGCGTGATCGGCAAATCGAGCCGGATGTCGGCGCCATCGAGCGCAAACACCGGATGCGGCGCGATCGAGACGCTAATGAGGACGTCCCCGGCGCCGGCTTGGCCGGCCATCCCTTGGCCCTTCAACCGGATCTGCTGGCCATTGGCGATACCGGCCGGAATCTTGACATCAACGTCCTTGCCTGTCGGCAGCCGCAAGCGCTGGGTCACGCCGCGGGCCGCATCCGGCAGTGACACCGTCAGCGAGGCGTGCACGTCCGCACCTACGCCGAAATTCTCCGACTCGAAATCGGAGCGAGCGCCAGTCCGGCCGCCGCGGCCCATCTGGCCGAAAGCCTCTTTCAGGATGTCCTCAAAACCGCCAAAGCCGCCACCGCGGCCGCGCCGCGTCGTGCGGGTAAATCCCTCCGGACCGAAATTGAAGGTTTCGAAGTTCGCGTCGGAACCGAAACCGCCATAGCCTGCTCCTGGCCTGGCGCCCGCGCCGAAACCTTCATAGCCGTGGAAGCGGGGCTTCCCTTCGGCATCGATCTCGCCACGATCGAACGCTTTTCGTTTATCCTCGTCGCCCAGCAGCTCGTGTGCGGCGTTTAGCTCGGAGAAACGGGCCGCCGCTTTGGGATCGTTCTTGTTGGCGTCGGGATGGAGTTTTTTGGCGAGCCGGCGGTAGGCGTTTTTGATCTCGCCTGCGTTCGCCTTGCGATCTACACCCAAGACTTCGTAGGGATCACGCATCCCCTGGCAACTCCGCGCTGCAATTCGAGCCTGCCCCCGGCCCGCCCCGGCTGGCCACTTCAATGTGGGAATAAAACGCGCGCCCCGCAATGCAAGCGAATCGGGCCGGCGCAATCGACGATGGCGCGATCAGCTCGATTTCAGCGGCTTGAGCCGCCTTACCTCCCACGTCCCGCTGGCGGTACGGCAGGCAGCCCCTTCGAGCCAGTCCTGCGAGTCGCCGTGCCTATAGCTGGCGAGGAAGTCCCGGCAGTCCATGCCTGCTTCCGAGTAGGACGTCGCCAAGGGAGTGATATTGCCGCCAGCGCCGCTGTGCGGATTTTGCCACGGCAAGCCTGCATCCCGGCTGCCGTGTGACAGCGCTTCAGCGGCCGCCGCACGCGCATAAACAAGATCAAGCTCGGCTTGGGAGGAGCTTTTGGACGGCGTCCCCGATGACGCTTTGGCCGAAGGGTTTATCGTTCCGGTCACCTGCGGCGCGCTCCCGGCGGTCGAGACAAGCGAAGCGAGCTGGTACGAACAGCCGGAAACCGCCATGAGCGACAGAAGGGCGGCGACGGGCTTCATTGGAATTGGCCGCGCCCGCCAGAGCCACCGGCATAGGCGCAGCGCCGCCGTTCCATTATCATTATATAAGTGCCGGCGGCACCACTCCCGACCGTCCAACACGAGCACTTTGGGTACTCCGAGCGATGTCCGACGCGGCGCCTATAAAACACCCGACAGGGTTAACGGGCGGTGACTTCACCGAGGCCGAGGAGCCATTGCGCCTGTTTGCGGCGTGGTTTGCCGACGCCCAGCAATCGGAGCCGGTCAATCCCGAAGCCATGGCGCTTGCGACGGTCGATGCCCAGGGTCTTCCCAATGCGCGGATGGTGCTGCTGAAGGGTTTCGACGAGCGCGGGTTCGTCTTCTACACCAGCGCGGAGAGCATCAAAGGGCACGAACTTGCCGCCGCGCCGAAGGCCGCGCTGACTTTTTACTGGAAATCGTTGCAGCGTCAGGTGCGCGTGCGCGGCCAAGTCGAAACGGTCTCTGCGGCCGAGGCCGACGCCTATTTTGCCTCGCGCTCGCGGATGGCGCAGGTCGGCGCCTGGGCCAGCAAACAATCCACCGCCCTCGAAAGCCGGCTGGCATTCGAGAAAGCGATCGCGCGTTTCACCGCGAAGTTCGCCGTCGGCACCGTGCCGCGGCCGACATACTGGGTAGGCTATCGCGTCGCTCCGCAGGAGATTGAATTCTGGCAGGAGCGGCCGTTCCGATTGCATGATCGCGTCGCCTTCACACGCGCGGATCCGACCGCGCCGTGGATCAAGACGCGGCTTTATCCATGAGCATCTGATGCCGACAACGAACCAGCCCCGACGTACGCTCCTTCTCACCGGAGCGAGCCGAGGCATTGGCCACGCCACAGTCAAGCGCTTTGCGGCAGCAGGCTGGCGCGTGATTACGTGCTCCAGGCATCCGTTTCCGGAAAATTGTCCGTGGGAGGCCGGACCCGATGACCATATCCAGGTCGATCTGTCGGATCCCGGGAACACCGAACAGGCGATCACCGAGACCAAGCGGCGCCTTAATGGCGAGCTGCACGCGCTAGTCAACAACGCGGCGATTTCGCCCAAGGCTGACGGCGGCAAGCGGCTCACATCAATTCAGACATCGCACCAGGATTGGCAGCATGTTTTTCAAGTGAACTTCTTCGCTCCAATCATGCTGGCGCGGGGATTGCTCGACGAGCTAAAGGCGGCAAAAGGCTCGGTCGTCAATGTGACCTCGATCGCAGGTTCACGCGTGCATCCTTTTGCGGGCGCCGCCTATTCGACATCAAAGGCGGCGCTTGCGGCGTTGACCCGGGAAATGGCCGCGGATTTCGGTGCGGTCGGCATACGCGTCAACGCCATCGCGCCCGGCGAAATCGACACGTCGATGCTGTCTCCGGGAACTGAGAAGATCATCGAACATATTCCGATGCACCGGCTCGGCACGCCCGATGAAGTCGCCAAGATCATTTACGTGCTGTGCACAGACACTGCGTCCTACCTCAATGGCGCCGAAATTCACATCAATGGCGGCCAGCACGTCTAGCCCCTGCCTTTGCCTTTTCTAAGCGAGCAAATGTTTGCCTCAGTGGCTCACGCGGCCGCAACGGGCCTAAGGACTTCCAATGATCAAACCCTGGCTGTTTGAATTCTTGCCTGAACTGGGCAGTCCAACCATCGAGCCAAATGCTCAGGACGTGGCGGCACTGTTCGGGCGCTATCTCGATCTGTGGGTCCGCGATGAGGCGCTTGGCTTCGAAGGCATATTTTTTAGCGAGCACCACTTCGGTCGATCGTATTCTCCGTCGCCCAACCTGCTGATTGCCGCGCTTGGCGCGCGAACAAAGAGACTTCGGCTCGGCGTCATGGGAGTGGTGCTGCCCTACTACCATCCAGCCCGAGTAGTGGAGGAGATCGGCATGCTGGACCACTTGACTGGCGGCCGGCTTGAAATTGGTACGGCGATAGGCGTACCACAGGAGCTCAGTCGCCTGAACGTGACAATGGCGGAGGCTCGCGAACGCAACGACGAGATCGTTGCTTCTCGATGATGCTTTGACTAACCGGATTGTTTCGCACCGTGGCAAGTATTTCTCTTTTTCCAATCTGCGCCTATTACCGCGTCCATTGCAGGAACCGTTTCCACCGCGCTGGACAACCGTCATCAGCGCAGAGTCGGCAAGGCGCGCCGCTCGACGCCGGGTAAAGATCAGCACTGGCTTTAATGCAACGCAATTGATCAAACGGATCTTTGACGCCTATCGCGAGGAAGCGGACGCGCTCGGTTTTGAAGCAGGGCCCGAGTACTTCGCGCTGCGGCGGCGTGTTACCGTGGCGCCCACAACCGGCCAAGCGCGTGTATATGCGGACGCGGTCACCGAGCGCTTAAAGAGCTTTGTGGCTGAGGACGAGCGCCTGAGCACGCAGGCCCCAGATGCGCCCGCCCCTTCCGGCGGGTTCACACTCAGCGATGAGGAGTTCATTACCGGCACGCCGAAGGAGGCTGCGCAGACAATCATTGAGTAGTGCCGAACCGTTGGCGCCGGACATTTCCTCACTGTGCTCAACTGGAGTGCGCCGGTGGACGAAGTGGCCCAAGCCCACGAACTGTTTGGTCGCGAGGCCATTCCCTTACTGCGGAAAGCGTGAATACTTCACATGTCAGACGTTTCAATTGCGTTGGAACGAGACCAGATCAGTCGATGTGAGAAGCTCATTCGGCCTTATGTACGTTGCACGCCGATCATAAAGATCGACCGCGCCGATGTGGGCGTAAATTCGCGAAGCCTCTCTCTCAAATTGGAATTGTTTCAACACTCTGGTTCTTTTAAGGCCCGCGGGGCGTTCGCAAATCTTCTCCTTCGTAAGGTCCCCGCGGCCGGCGTTGTCGCCGCTTCGGGTGGCAACCACGGAGCAGCGGTCGCGTATGCGGCAATGACTCTGAAAGTTCCGGCCAAGATCTTCGTTCCGTCTGTTTCCTCCCCAGCCAAGGTCGCGCGCATCCGCGAATACGGTGCCGATCTTGTTATCGAAGGAGATCGGTACGCGGATGCACTGGCCGCGAGCGAGGCATGGGTGGAGAGGTCGGGTGCGATGCCCGTGCATGCCTTCGATCAGTACGAGACCATGCTTGGGCAAGGCACCGTCGGACAGGAACTTACTGAACAGGCCCCGGACATCGATACGCTCCTTGTGTCCGTTGGAGGTGGCGGTCTTATCGCTGGAATTGCGGCCTGGTATGCAGGCGCCATCAAGGTCATCGGCGTCGAGCCATTCGCCTCGCCGACGCTTACCAAGGCGTTGGAGGCTCGACGACCGGTGGACGCAGAAGCGGGCGGTCTAGCCGCGGACTCGCTAGCGCCACAACGCGTAGGCGAGAAGGTATTTCCGATCGCCAAATCCTATGTACACGGTACGGTGCTTGTGACGAATGAGGCAATCAGGCAGGCGCAGAAAATGCTTTGGCGCACCCTGCGCATTGTTGCTGAGCCGGGAGGAGCAGCGGCTTTCTCTGCGCTGACATCTGGGGCATATAATCCGCAGACCGGAGAGCGCGTAGGCGTGATCATCAGCGGCGGCAACACGACCGCAGTCAATTTCGATCAATGACGACACGATGCCAAATCTGGCGCGCGACGGACAAAAAGAGCGCACCGAACGATCTCTGATATCGGTGTAAACCCACGCTGCTTGAACAGTTCAGCGGACCTGAAAAACAAGTTTACCTCGGAAATGGCGTGACTCGCTTAAGCGATGCGCCTCGACCGCCTGCGATAATGAATAAAGCTTGATCGCGGGCGGCCGTACCGCGCCTGTTTCGATGAGCCCGGCAATGCGCTCCATAGCCTCACGCGAGCGTTGCACCGGCGGGCGCAACGACACGACGTCGCCGCGCGTCGGTTTTGGCGCGTCTACGCCCGAGGCAATGAAGGCGGCGCGGCCGCTCGATTTGAGGACCGCAAACGATTTCTCAGCGACATCGCCGCCGACCGTATCGAACACCGCATCGCAGCCGCGCACGACCTGCGTGAAATCCTGCGCGTTGTAGTCGATCACCTGGTCGGCGCCAAGACCGAGAACATAATCGCGGTTCGCCGCACTTGTCGTTGTGATCACTCGCGCGCCGAGGTGCTTGGCGAATTGAATCGCGAAACCAGCGACACCACCGGCACCGCCCTGGATCAAAATAGTTTCGCCCCGTTGCAGCCGCAGCGTGTCAGCGATCGCATTCACCGCCGTGAGCCCGGTCAGCGCGACGGCCGCAGCTTCCACGTGCGAGAGCCCTCCCGGCTTCGTGCCAACGATGGCAGCTTTGATGGCCAGTTTTTCGGCATAGGTTCCTTCTCTGCCGATATCGAGAACGCCAAAGACCGCGTCGCCAATCTTGAGATCGGCGACGCCGGCATCTAAGGCGCTGACCGAGCCGGAAAAATCCCGCCCCGGAATGAGGGGGAACTTGGCGCCCGAATGCCGCGCATATTGTCCGGCACGAAATTTCCAATCCGCCGCATTGACGCTTGCCGCGGCCACGTCGACCACGATT
>Ga0306924_10008449_pt1 | contig 10384 bp, 7 predicted proteins | sample sta12Can44000111_FD_203756 | JGI IMG/M metagenome (GOLD analysis project Ga0306924, IMG submission 203756) | Lab enrichment of tropical soil microbial communities from Luquillo Experimental Forest, Puerto Rico - statanox.12C.anox.44.000.111 (v2)... | ecosystem: Environmental > Terrestrial > Soil...
CACCCACATCTGTGTGCTTTGCTCCACAGCATAAGGACTAGCTCGTAGGCAAACGGGACTCCGAATTGCGGCGCAGCCGGGGGGGTGGGGGTGGCCAGGCTCGATAGGATTCGCGTGGTAGCAAACGGGCCGTTGCCGTTGGTCTGGACGCGGAATGTCCCGACAAGACTGGAATCGGCGCCATATGGTCGTTACAACTGTGCAAGAAAAGCGCACCATGAAGCAGGTCATCGAGGGCGCGCGGAAACGACGGGCGAAGAGAACGAACGTTCCGATTTTGTCAGAATGACACGAGGTCCGCTTGTCAGAATGGAAAGCTAAGATGTTGCAATTACTACAGACTTCAAACCCCGCTCCGGGCTTGGCAGGCGCCATGTAAACCCCGAAACGGCCTGGATATTCCCGCTCCAGCCGAACAATATCCGGTGCGCCTCGGCTCGAGGAGCGAATAGCCTATTCTGCCGGCGCTCGCGACGCCCCAGGCGCCGGCCGCCGTCGGCCGAGGGATACCGCGAGCCAACGGCAAACCACGTAGAAGATCGGCGTGAAGACGAGCCCGAACGCGGTCACCCCGATCATGCCGGCGAACACGGCGGTGCCGAGCGTCTGGCGCAGCTCCGCTCCCGCGCCGATCGCCCAGACGAGCGGCATCACCCCGAAGATGAAGGCAAACGACGTCATCAGGATCGGGCGGAGCCGCAGCCGCGCCGCCTCGACTGCTGCCGCCCAACGGTCGCGGCCCTGATCCTCGAGTTGCTTGGCGAATTCCACGATCAGGATTGCGTTCTTTGCCGCAAGCCCGATCAGGACGATGAACCCGACCTGGGTGAGAATGTTGTTGTCCTGTCCGCGCATGATCACGCCCGTAATCGAGGCGACGAGACACATGGGGACGATTAGGATGACTGCGAGCGGAAGGGTCAGACTTTCGAATTGCGCCGCAAGCACGAGAAACACGAACGCCACGGCCAGTGCGAAGGCGAACAGGGCGGTGTTGCCCGCCCTGATCTGTTGGAACGCCATCGTGGTCCAGTCGTAGCCGAATCCATCGGGCAGGGTTTCGGCGGCGATCCTGTTCAACAGCTCGATCGCCTGTCCCTGCGAGTAGCCCAAGGCTTGGCTCGCATCGAGTTCCGCCGCCGGATAGAGATTGTAGCGCGGCACCCGGTATGGCCCGGCGATGTCGCGAATCGTCGTGAACGACCCGACCGGTACGCTGTCGCCATTCGAATTTCGCACGCGGATTTTCAAAATATCTTTGGGGTCGCGCCGATAGGGCGCATCGGCTTGAGCCGTGACCCGGAACGTGCGGCCCAGCAGGTTGAAATCATTGACGTAGATCGAGCCGATGTAGACCTGCAGCGCGGCGAATAGGTCCGGCGTGCTGACGCCAAGCATTTGCGCCTTGGTGCGATCGATCTCGAGATAAATCTGCGGCGTCGAATTCTCGAACAAGGTGAACGCCTGGGTCAGTCCCGGGGTCTGATTGGCCTTGCTCACCATGGCGGTCGTCGCATCCAGCAGCGCCTGGGAGCCGCGCCCGGCGCGATCCTCCACCATCAGGCGGACGCCGCCGGTATTACCGATACCGGACACCGGTGGCGGTTGGACCACGAGCACCAACGCTTCCTGGAATCCGGCCAAGCGCTTGCGCAGCTCCGCCGTGATTCCGTTGGCCGAGAGATGGGGATCCCGCGCGCGCGCGTCCCAAGGTTCGGGGATGACGAAGACCGCGCCAGAATTCGAGGCGTTGGTGAAGGTTGCGCCGTTGAGACCGACGATGCTGACCGCATGCGCCACTCCCGGCGTCTCCAGCGCGGCTTCGACCACCCGTTTCTGCACTTCGTCGGTGCGCGAGAGCGAAGCTCCCGGCGGAAGCTGGAGCACGACGATGAGATAGCCGCGATCCACCTGCGGGATGAAGCCGGTCGGCGCTTTGCGGAACTCGTTGAGGCCGTAGGCGATGACTCCGGCATAGATAATGAGCATGATGGCAACGCGGCGCACGGTGCCGCGGACGAGCCAGTGATAGCCGCCCGCGACCCGCTCAAAACCCCAGTTGAAACCTGAGAAGAACCCCACGATCGGCCGCTGCCACCACGGCGCGCGCCGTCCGTGCTCGCGCGGCCTGAGCAGCAAGGCGCACATCGCCGGCGAGAGCGTCAGCGAGACGATCAACGAGATGACCGTGGCGCCGGCGATGGTGAGCGCGAATTGACGGTAGAATTGTCCGGAAATGCCGGTGATGAAGGCCGAGGGAACAAACACCGCCGAGAGCACGAGCGCAATGGCGATCAGCGCCGCGCCGACCTCGTCCATGCTCTTGTAGGCCGCCTGGTGCGGCGACAGGCCGGCCTCGATGTTGCGCTCCACGTTCTCCACCACCACGATGGCGTCGTCGACGACGATGCCGATCGCGAGCACCAGGCCGAACAGGGAAAGATTGTTAAGCGTGAAGCCGAATACCGCCATGAAAAAGAACGTGCCGACCAGCGATACCGGAATGGCGACGATCGGGATAATCGCGGCGCGCCACGTCTGGAGAAACAGGATGACGACGAGGACCACGAGGAGGATCGCCTCGCCGATGGTCTCGATGACGGCGTTGACGGATTCCTGAATGAACTGGGTTGGATTGTAGACGATCGTGTGCTTGAGGCCGGACGGAAATCCCTTTGCCAGCTCATCCATCGTGGCGCTGACGGCCTTGGCCGTGGCCAGCGCGTTCGAGCCGGGGCGCTGGAACACCCCGAGCGCCATCGCCGGGTCGCGATCGAGGTAGGAATTGGTCGTGTAGTCCTGCGCCGCGAGCTCAACGCGCGCCACGTCCTTGAGCCGGACGACCGCGGTCGGGGTCTGCTTCACGATGATGTTGGCGAATTCGTCTGGGTTGGCGAGCCGACCCAGCGTCTGCACCGCCAACTGAAAGGCGCCCTGATTCGGCGTCGGCGGCTGGTCGAGCACGCCGCCTGCGACCTGCACGTTCTGGCCCTGCAGCGCCTGGACCACGTCGTTCGCGGTCAACCCGAGCGTCTGCAGCCGATCGGGGTCGGCCCAGATGCGCATGGAGTAATCGCGCGCGCCGAACACGGTGATCGAGCCGACCCCGTCGATACGGGTCAACGTGTCGGTGATCGCCAGCGTCGCGTAGTTGGAAATAAACAAGCTGTCGCGCGAGTTGTCGGGCGAATAAAGATGCACGACCATCAGCAGGTCGGGCGAAGCCTTGGTCACGGTGACGCCGATGTTGCGCACATCCGCCGGGAGCCGCGGCTGCGCGATGGCGACCCGGTTCTGCACCTGCACCTGCGCGATATCGAGATTCGTCCCGAGATCGAAGCTCACGGCGATCGCAAAGCGCCCGTCCGCGGTCGAATTCGAGGACATGTAGATCATGTTCTCGACGCCGTTGATCTGCTGCTCCATCGGCGTAACCACGGTCGCGGCGACGACGTCGGCGCTGGCGCCGGGATATTGCCCGGTCACGTTGATGATCGGCGGCGCAATTTCGGGATATTGGGCGACCGGAAGCCGCGCGAACGACACGCCACCGACGATCACGAATACGATCGAGATAACGGCGGCGAAGATCGGACGATCTATGAAGAAATGCGAGATGCGCATGGCGATGACCGCCGCCGCTATTCCGACTTGGCCTGGGGCGTCCTCGCCTCCTCGGCGGTTACTTTTTGCCCGATGCGGACGCGCATCAGCCCGTTGATCACGACGCGATCATTGGCCGACACACCCTCCTTGATCACGCGCAAGTCATCGATGGTCTGGCCGAGCTTCACGAAATGCTGGCGGGCGATACTGTCGTCGCCGACGACGTAAACGAATTTCCGCACCTGCTCGGTGCCGATGGCCTCCTCGGGCACCAGCAAGGCTTGATAAGGATCAGAGGCCGGGACCTGCACGCGTGCGAACAGGCCCGGCGTGAACAGGCGGTCCGCATTGTCGAATTGCGCCCGAGCGCGGATCGTGCCGGTCGAGCGGTCGATGACGTTGTCGACGAAGTCCATGCGCCCGGAATGGGCGAACTCCTGCTCGTCAAGGAGCTTCAAGCGGACCGGAGTGGCGCCGCGGCCAGTCACCCCTGTGCTGCCCTCCCGGGCCAGCCGGTCGTAGCGCAACAGCGCCGCTTCGTCGAAGGTGAATTCGAATCGGATCGGATCTATCGAAACGATCGTTGCGAGCAAGGTCGTGTTGGTACTGGTGCCGCCGATCACGAGATTGCCGGGGGACACGCGCCGATCGCCGATCCGACCGCTGATCGGAGCCCTGAGCTCGGTCCATTCCAGATTGATCTCGGCTTGGCGCACCAAGGCCTCGTTCGCCGCCACTGCGGCCTGTGCGTTGCGCGCCGCCTGCGCCCGCTGCTCGAAAATCTGCTCGCTGATCGTGCGATCGCGCAGCAATTGCTGGCCGCGCGCGAGATCGGACTGGGTGAAGGTCACGTTGGACTTGGCCTGTTCCAGGTTGGCGCGCGCCTGGTCGAGCGTGTTCTGGAACGGCCGGCTGTCGATGGTGAACAGCAGGTCGCCCTGCTTGACCATCTGACCGTCCTGGAAATGCACCTTGTCGAGATACCCGGACACCTGCGCCCGTATCTCGACCGAATCGACCGCGACGAACCGGCCGACATATTCATCCTGGTCGACGATGCTGCGCTTGGCCGGCGTGGCAACGGTCACCTTGGGCGCCGCTGGGGCGGCCTGCTGCTGGCCTCGGCCGCATGCCGCAAGGAGCCCTGCCGAAGTGATGAAAGCCGCAACAAGCGCGAAACGAGGCAAGCGCGGGATGAGGGGAAGCGGGGTCATAATGGCTGCCGCAATATAGGGCCAGACTGCAGCGCGCGAATGGCAGTCGCGCGCTTGTGAACGGCGGCTTTACTACTCTTCCCCGGCGGTCTCCGGCACCCCATATCTCTGAACGCTTCCCAAGTCCATTCAATCCCTCCCGCGCGATGGCGGCCCAACCGCGGCCTCGCAGCAAGCGTCCGAGATCACCTCCATGCTAGACCGACCCACATCCGATCTCTCGAGCCCAACGCCGGTCCCCGGCGAGGATCAGGCCCTGCTCGATGCGTATTCGCGTGCCGTCATCGACGTGGTCGAACGCGTCGGTCCCGCCGTGGTGCGGCTCGATGTGAAAGCAGGCGGGGGGCCGCCGCGCGGCGGCACGGGTTCGGGGGTGGTGGTCGCACCGGATGGGTTGGTGCTCACCAACAGCCACGTGGTCGGCGCCGCAAACGAGGTCAAGGTCTCGACGGTCGAGGGACGCAGCCTCTCGGCGCGGGTGGTCGGCGACGATCCCGATACCGATCTTGCGCTGGTGCGGGTCGATGCCGCGGTAACCCTGCCGGCGGCGGTGCTTGGCAATTCCAAGCTGCTCAAGCGCGGTCAGATGGTGATCGCGATCGGCAATCCCCTCGGGTTCGAATCAACAGTGACCACCGGCGTGGTGTCAGCGCTCGGCCGCTCGCTGCGCTCGCGCTCGGGCCGCCTCATCGACGACGTCATCCAAACCGATGCCGCGCTCAACCCGGGCAATTCCGGCGGCCCTCTCGTCTCCTCGCGCGGCGAGGTCGTCGGCATAAACACCGCCGTGATCATGGGCGCCCAGGGCATCTGCTTTGCCGTTGCCTCGAATACGGCCACGTTCGTTCTGGGCGAACTGGTCCGCCACGGCCGGGTGCGCCGCGCCTATATCGGTATTGCCGCTCAGCAGTTCACACTGTCACGCCGGCGCCGCCATGCCGCCGCCCTCGCGCAGGAGAGCGCGGTCATGATCGCTTCGGTCGAGCCGGGAAGCCCCGCGGACCGCGCCGGGCTGGTGGCCGGCGACATCATCCTGTCGCTCGACGGGGTCAGCGTGACCGGAGCGCATGATCTCATTCGCCTGCTTGCCGGCGAGAAGATCGGGCGCAGCGTCGCGATGGAGCTGCTGCGCAATGGCAGCCGGCATATGCTCTCGCTCATTCCGGATGAGCGGCGGCGCGGCTGAATCACTTGCGAGGCCACCAGTCCTTGCCGACCAGCGCGAGTGCCGTGCTGCCGTAGACGATCAGCCCGACTGCCGCCAGGACCGCGAGCGTCCACACTTCGCGCAACGAGTCAGCCTGAGAAAACAGCAGCGCAGCGCGTGGATGCGCCAGCCAGAGCACAAGACCGAGGGCGAGTCCCGCGATCGTCAACCTCGCGGTCACACTCCGCAGTCTCGGCTCGAACACGAAGTGGCCGCGTCGCGACGCGAACCAGGTCACAAGCACGAAGTTGAGCCAAGCACCGGCCGAGGTGGCAAGCGCGAGCCCCACCTGCGCCAGCGATCCCATCAGCACCAGCACGATCTTGAGTGCGACATTGACCGCGACGGCAATCAGCGACGCCTTGACGGGGGTAGCGGTGTCGCCGCGCGCGAGAAAAGTCGCCGTTATGCTGCGAATCAGCACAAACGGCAGCAGCCCGAGCGCATAAGCCGCGAGCGTCGCCGCCGCCGCGGCGGCATCTGCTGCGGTAAATGCGCCGCGCATGAATAACGCGCGCATGATCAGCTCGGGAACCACCAGAAACGCCACGATACAAGGAACCGACAGCAGCAAAGTGAACTCGATGGTGCGGCTTTGCACGTTGCGCGCGCCGGCCTCGTCGCCGGCTGCGATACGGCTCGCCATTTCCGGAAGCAGCACGGTGCCGGCGGCAATCCCGATCACCCCGATCGGCAGCTGATTGAGCCGGTCGGCATAATAGAGCGCCGACAGCGCGCCTGCGGAAAGGAAGCTGGCGATGATCGTGTCGGCGAACAGGGCGATCTGCACGCCCGCTGAGCCAACGGTCGCTGGAATGAGCGCCTTGAAGAAGCGCTTGACGTCCTCGTCCCAATCGGGCCAGCGCAGCGTCGTCATGACGCCGTTGCGCAGTGCATCGCCGCCGACGAGCAGCACTTCGAGGACGCCGGCGATGAATACCCCCCACGCCGCGGCATGACCTGCCGTCGGGAAGAACGCGGCGAGCGCAAGTGTCATCATCATTGATAGGTTGAGCAGAATGGGTGCGGCGGCGGCGGCGGCGAAGCGCGAGAGCGCGTTGAGGATGCCGCCATAGAGCGTCACCAGAGAAACGAGCAGCAGATAGGGAAAGGTGATGCGCGTGAGCTCGACCGCCAAAGCAAACCGCCCGGGATCGTCGACAAATCCGGGTGCCAGGAGCGTGATCACGGCCGGCGTGAAGGCGAGCGCCACCGCGAGCAGCACGAGTTGGCTGGCGAGCAGCAGCGTGAACACACGGTCCGCGAAGCGTTGCGCCGGATCGGGTCCGCCCTGTTGGCGAATGCGCGCATAGGCGGGCACGAAGGCCGCGTTGAAAGCGCCCTCGGCGAAGATCGCACGGAAATGGTTTGGCAGCCGCAGCGCGACGAAGAAGGCGTCGGCGATGGGACCGGCCCCGAGCACGGCGGCAAGCACAATATCGCGCGCAAAACCGGTGGCCCGCGATGCCAGTGTTAACCCGCCCACGGTGAACAAGCGTCCGAGCATGGGCCTGTGTCCCGCTCCCCTGTCGTGCCGCATCTCGCTTGGAGTTTACCGGATGCGTAGCTTTGCGGAGCACGGCAATCCGGTTTCAGCCGCCAGGTCAACCCCGCAGCGCCTGCCGTACCGCTTCGATGATGCGGTCCTGCGTCGCCTCATCGAGATAGGCGTGCATCGGCAAGCTGATCACCTCATCGGCAAGCCGATCGCTCACATCTGCTCCAGTCTCCGCAACGGGAAAATGCCGGTACGGCGCCTGGCGGTGCAGCGGGATCGGATAATAGATGCCGGTGGGGATGCCCTGTGCCTTGAGCGCGGCTGCGAGCCGGTCGCGTTGACCGGGCGCAACGCGAATCGTGTATTGCGCCCATACCGAGGACGAGCCGTGCGCCACCTCGGGAACCCGCGCCATGTCGGCAAGCCCTCTGGAATAGCGCTGCGCAACGCGCTGGCGGGCGACGATCTCCTCCGGAAAAATTTTCAGCTTCTCGATCAGTACGGCGGCCTGCATCGTGTCGAGCCGGCCGTTGAGGCCGATGCGCACCGATTCGTATTTGTCGCGTCCTTCGCCGTGTACGCGCAGGCTGCGGAGTGTGAGCGCAAGCTCGTCGTCGTCGGTGAGCACCGCGCCGCCATCGCCGTAGCAGCCGAGCGGCTTTGCCGGAAAGAAGCTCGTGGCGGTTGCTGGCGCCAACCCGGTGGTTCTTGTATGTGGCGCCAAACGCCTGCGCAGCGTCATCGAGCACGAACAGGTTTTCGGCGTCGGCGGCCGCTGCGAGGCGATCATGTGCTGCCGGCTGTCCAAACAGATCGACGGGAATCACAGCCTTGGGATTGAGCCCGAGCTTGCGCGCCATGGCGCAGGCGGCCGGTACGCTTGCGGGATCGAGATTGAAGCTATTCGCTTCCACGTCGGCGAAGACCGGGGTCGCACCGACCAGCACGATCACCTCGGCGGTCGCGGTGAAGGTGAAGCTCGGGCAGACAACCGCATCACCGGGGCCAACGCCCTTGGCCATCAACACCATCACCAGGGCATCGGTGCCGCTGGCGCAGCTCACCGCGTGGCGCGCACCGCAAAATGCGGCGAGCTCGGCTTCCAGCGTCCGCACCTCCGGCCCGAGGATGAACTGACAGTGCCCAAGCACCCGCGCGATTGCGTCGTCGATCGCGCGCCCGAGTCGTCGCCGTTGCGCGGCAAGATCGATGAACGGGATCGGCGCGGGATCGAGGCGGGCGCGCGGATTCATCGTCCTCACCGAAAGCGGTGGCGTCGCCGAGAAAGCCGGATCAGCCGGTCAAGCGGCGCGGGGCGGGACGGCGGCGCGCAAGTTCGGCCATCGCCCGGCTCTCCAGGCAGCGGATCGCGATCTCCAGGCTCGCCACCCCCTCCTCGCCGCTCACCGCGGGCTCTTTGCCGTTGCGAATCGCGGCGACGAAGGCTTGCAGCTCGGCGCGCAGCGGCTCCGCATGACCGACCGAGAGGTGGCGCATCGAATAGCTGCCGTCCGGCTGGAAACCGAAACATTCGGTGACTTGCCGGGTCAGCAGGTCGCCGGTGATGTACTTGTTGCGCGTCGCGATCACCACGTTGCGTGCCTTGAACGGCGTAAGCCAGTTCGTGTTGATGTGGGCGAGCACACCGGAGGCAGTTCGGAACTGCAGGAGCGCAATATCCTCCCGCTCGGCGATAGCGCTGGAGAGCTGCGGCTGCACTTCCGCGATCTCGGATTCGGTGAACCAGCGGATGAGATCGATATCGTGGACCGCGAGGTCGATGACGACGCCCACGTTCGACATGCGCGGGGGGAACGGGCCCACGCGGGTGATGGCGATGGAAAGAATGTCCTCGTCGCGAATCGCGTCCTTGATCGCTTCCACGGTCGGATTGAACCGCTCGACATGACCGACCATGAGCGCCACGCGGGCGCGGCGCGCCGCGGCGATGATCGCGCGCCCCTCTTCAACCGACGGAGCGATCGGCTTCTCCACTAGCACGTGGACGCCGCGCGCGATGCAGCGCAGTGCCAACTCGCGATGCAGATGGGTGGGCGCGGCAATGGTGAGCGCATCGACGCCTTCCGCAAGCAGCGCGTCGACATCGCTGAACGCCGCACAGCCGAGCGCTCCGGAAACGAAATTGCGCTGATCGCCATCGGGATCCGCGACTCCGACAAGGTGCACGTCGGCAAGATCGGCGAGCACCCGCGCGTGGTTGCTGCCCATGACGCCCACGCCGACCACGCCGACGCGTAGCCGACGATCCGCGCGCCCGTCCGCGGATTGCATCATGCGGATTGCACCATGATGTGGGACGCCCCTCCCGGAAGCCGTGCTCGATTCTCCCTAGCATGGGCTCGATGATCTGGCGATGCCAAGGTTTTGCCGACGGTACACGTTTTGCATCAGAAAGTTACAGTTGAGGTGAATCAATCACTTAGACCCATCCCGAATCAGACCTCGGTTCGGGCGCTGTTCTCCGAGCGTTCTCCGGTCGTCCAGGTGAATCACTGCCGCCAGGGCGTCGGCGCGCTGCTGGGCAAAACGGGTGTAGCGAGCGACCATCTGCTCGGACATTCCGATCATCTTGGCGATGAGTCCGGTAGGTGCGCCGGCACGTAGCAGCCGAACGCAGGCTGTTCCTCGCAACCCATGCAAGACGCAGTTCGCCACGCTCGCGCCCAGGCGTCCACGCTCCTCCACCCATCGCACGGACAGCTCATTGCGGCTGCTCCATGGTAGCCCGGAGGATTTGAGCAAGATGAATCCAGGGCGGCGCTCCCAGGTGGCAATCTTCGCTTGGAGTTCATGCGTGAACGGCACCCAGAGTTCGCGGCCGGTTTTTTGCTGCGTGAC
>Ga0306924_10008452_pt1 | contig 10383 bp, 12 predicted proteins | sample sta12Can44000111_FD_203756 | JGI IMG/M metagenome (GOLD analysis project Ga0306924, IMG submission 203756) | Lab enrichment of tropical soil microbial communities from Luquillo Experimental Forest, Puerto Rico - statanox.12C.anox.44.000.111 (v2)... | ecosystem: Environmental > Terrestrial >...
GGTAATGACGGTTTGGTCGATGAGGATGCGGCGCCGCACGATCCGAAACTCGGACGGCGCCACGCGTCGCAGCAGGTCCTCGCGGCGGCCTGTGAACATCTGATAGCCCTGATCGGCGCGCGTGCGCGTGACGAGAAAGTTGGCCGCGACCGCGAACTCGTGAGGGCGTTCCCCGGCCTCGACCAGAACGTTGGTCAGGAAGTGCCGCGTGCGCGAAGGTGGCGTTTCCGCCCACGCCGACTCGGTCTGCAGCCGTGCGACGCGGGTGCGCAGCGAGTTGATGTTCTCATCGAAGAACGAGACGTCCTCAAAGCCCGCGCCGCGCGCCCGGAACTGCGTGGTACGAACCGGCATGATGTAGTGGATGTCCTCGGCGCAGAGCTCGATCCACGCGGCGTACGCGCTCTCATCGAGGAGCGCGGCCTCGCGGTAGAGAAACTCCAGTATCGCAGAGTAGAGCGGTGTCCCCGGCGTGCACGCCTGCGCCGCAGTGCCGGCAGTCTCAGGGGCGGCGCTCATCAGGTCGCCACCCGAGCGCGTGGCCGCTGTATGACACTCGGCACGGACGAGGGTTGGCGCATGCGACGCAGCCACTCCGCGTACCAAGCGCGCTGGGTCATCTCGCCGTAACTGTCGGCGTAGCAAGTACCGGGACCCGGCCAGGAAGCATCGATGGGACGGCCGATACCCATCTTGTGATGCAGCGTATAGCGCTTGGCGGCTGGACCGCGCGCCGCGGCCGTGCACTCTTCCCAGTTTTCCATGTCATCCTGGTCGAAAATGCCCGAGGGCCCGAAGGTGCGCACGTAGGTCTCGTAGGAGAGCTTGCGGTAGTCCGCCGGCGCGGTCTTGTCGATTGCGAACCACGAGTACATGCGCGTCCGCGTCGGGCTCAACGGGATCTCGAGCCTTAGGTTGAGGATGCCGACCGGCTCGCTCTTGGTATCCCCGGCGGTCACGAGCTGCAGCCAGTGGAAGTTCGGCCACATGGTGCCGGCGCTGTAGCCGTGCGCCTGTGCGATCTGTGCTTGCGCGGGGTTGAGATGCTCCTTGAAGCGCGGCCACAGCGACTTCGGCAAACCCATGCCCTGAAATGCCTCGATCGGCGGCCCAAGCACGAAGTGCAGGATGTGGCCGTTGTCGAGAGTCACCATGTGGCCGTGCGAGGCGAAATCCGGCTCGCTCGGTAGCATGCCAAGCTCGACCAGGCTCTGGTGCGCCCAGTAGACGTGGAAGTTATCGGTGAAATTGTCGGTGGCGAACTTCCACGAGCACTCCACCTCCCAGATCTGGGGCACGCCGACGAACTCGATCTCGCCAGTGCGACCGAAGATGATGTCCATGTACCAGCGCATGTCGCCGAGCCATTGCTCGAGGGAGGGCGCAGCGGGATCCCAACTGCCAAACACCAGGCCGCGGTAGACACCGAGGCGCGTCACCGGGATGAGACCGAGCTCGGACTTGTTGAGCTCGCCCGGACCGTAGTGGTGCTCCGAGGAAGCGGCGAGTAGCTCGCCGGAGGTGGCGTACGCCCAGCCATGGTACGGACAACGCAGTGTGGTTACGCGCTGGCGGTCCGTGCGACACAAGCGCATTCCTCGGTGCCGACATGAATTCAAGAAAGCACGCACCACGCCGGCCTGATCGCGTACCAGAATGACGGGATCGACGCCGCACTGGCGGGCCACCATGTCGCCGCGCTCCGGGATCTCGCTCTCGTGCCCTATGAAGAACCAGGCGCGGCCGAAGATGCGCTCAAGCTCCAACTCATAGACCTCGGGGTCTGCGAAAATGCGCCGCGAAATCAGCCCCTCCTCCGGGCGTACGATGCGCATGAGATCCTCGCCGTTCCTCAGCCGTGTGTCCGTCTCAGTTGCCTTACCGTGTGCGTTTGCCATGGCCGCTCACCTTTAAACCTTCTGAACCGCTTGGCGCGATCGATCCGGCTGTTCTCTTGCTGGCCTTGCCTTGCGCGCCACTGGTAGCAGCGCCGACCGCAACGATTCAACGAGCGCCGTCGCCGCCGCCTCTGCACCCGCCCCATCACCCTTTGCAATGGCCTCTACCAGCGCCTCATGCACGTCGATCTCCTTGGCCGCGAGCGCCTGGTCCCACAGCTCGGGGCTAGTGGAGAGCTTAAGAGCGCGGCCCAGATGCTCATAGACCTCGGCGAGAAGTGGATTACGCGCGCAGCCGAGGATCGCCTCGTGCAGCGCCGAGTCCGCCGCCACGAACGCCAGCCGGTCATTTGAACGACTTGCCGCGCGCAAAGCCGCCACCAGTTTGCGCAGCTGCGCCGCTTGGCGCGTGTCGCAGCGCCGCGCTGCAAGTGCCGCCGCGGAGCGCTCGAGCACCGCCCGCAGTTCCACCGCGTCCTCGAGGCGCGCGCGATTTACTCGTCGCACGAATGGAGTTTGCAGCTCGCTGAGTGCACTCACGTAGGTACCATCACCCACGCGTGCTTCCAGCATGCCGGTGTGCACCAGCGAGCGCAGGGCCTCGCGCACCGTGTTACGGCTTAGGCCGAGCTGTGCGACGAGCTCGCTCTCAGCCGGGATGCGCTTGCCGACTGGCCACTCACCGGAAGTGATCAGTTGCTCGAGCTGCCGCGCGACTTGCGCGGAGAGCGTCGAAGAGCGGGTCGGTGGAGTGAGGGTCACGGGGAGGTCAAATGTCCTACAATCCTATATCTCCGACTATTACGCCCCGACGCGGTAGCGTCAAGTCGGTGTCGGAGAGTTTCCGGACGGCGCCACCAGCTGCGCGGCTCGCCCTGTTGAAGGCCGGCGCTCTCGGCCTATTTCTTGGCGCTCCGCTGTGAGCGGTAGCAGTCGAGCAGCTCCCCACCCGTAACCAGCCACACATCGCGATGCTCCCTGATGTGCTTTAGCACGCGCTCGAGGTGACGAGCCCGGAACGGATGGCCGATCAGGAAAGGGTGTAACGCCATGCAGAACACGCGGGGGCTGCGCGCGCCCTCCTCGTACAGGGTGTCGAATTGGTCTACGGCGATGCGGTAGAAATCCTCGCCCGTGCCGCCATGGGTGAGGAAGATCGGTATGTCGCCGATCTCAAGCGTGTAGGGCATCGCCACGATCGTTCCGTGCTTGGTGCGCATGTCATACGGGAGCTCGTCGTTGCACCAGTCGGCGACGTACTCGATACCGGCCTCCGCCAGAATATCGAGGGTGTTCTCCGTCTCGGTCAGAGCCGGGCCGAGCCAACCGCGCGGGCGTTTCCCGGTCTTTTCCTCAATGGTGCGCAGCACCTCCGTGATGATTCCGCGCTCGACCTCCTCGGGCATGCCGGTGAAGAGCGAGGAATTGTTGGCGCCGTGCGCTATCCACTCCCAGCCGAGTCGCGTGCCCTCCTCGATGATCTGGGGGTACTGCTGTGCGACCTCAGAGTTGAGCGCAGCAGTCGCGCGGAAGCCGTTGCGCTCCAGGATTTGCATCAGCCGCCAGATGCCGACGCGCGCGCCGTAATCGCGCCAGGCGTAGTTGAGCACGTCCGGCTTGAGCGATAGGGTCATCGGGGTCAGGGCAATGGCCGGCTTGTCGTAGTGAAAATGCTCGACGTTGGGAACGATCCAGACCGCGATGCGCGCACCGTTGGGAAACTTGAGCGGCGGCCGACGGGTGATGGGTGAGTAGTCGAAGCGCTGGTGTTCCATGAGGCGTCTCTCGGTTACTTGGGGGGCTGCGACTTGGGTAGCGGCGGGAAAACCTGCTCGTTCGTGGCATCCACGGTCACGGTGATCGCACGGTAAGGGCAACTGCGCGCCGCCTTGACTACCTCTTCGTCAGGCGCCGCGTCTGGCTGCAGCACGGTCGCCTTGCCGTCCGGGCCGGGGGTAAAGACCGCCGGCGCTATGGCGGTACACCGCCCGTAAGCCTGGCACTTGCCGGAATTTACGGAGACGCGCAATCGACTCATCGGGGAACGACCTCAGATCAAAAACTGCACCAGCGGGATCTCCTGGTCGGAGTTATTGAGCAGGACCTTCTTCGAGAGGATGCGGTGCGTGCCATCGCGCATCCGCAGACGATGGAGCGCCTGGCCCGCCCAGAGTTCCTGGCGCCCGGCGCGCGCCGTAGCGAGGATGAAGTTCGAGCGCACCGCGATCACATCCGGTGCCTCCTGCTCGGTCTCGATGTTCGACACGATGCGGCGCATCTTTGGTACTGGCTGCAGGGCGAGCACCGTGCCGCTGAGCAGCCTCTCGACCCGTTGGACCAACCGATCGTGATCGTCGTAGATGATCGATACCTGGCGTCGCGGGTCGATGTCATCGTCATTGCACGGCACCCAGTAAAGGGTGTCGCTGCTTTCCCACAGCGTCAGCCACTCCTGATAACGGTGCTCATCCATGAGGCGCGCCTCACGGTATAGGAAGGCCGCCACCCGATCCACGCTCACGGCGCGCGCTCCGCATGCCTCGCGGCGTAAGCGTCAGCGAGCATTGCCATCGCTCTCGCCGCTCATCACCCGGGCGTAGTGCTGCCACATGCCGCGCAGGTGGTTCTCGTCCATGGTGTATCCGGCCGTGCCGCCGCCCGGCATCTGCCGGACCCGGTGCAGGCCGCGGGCGATGTGCTGCCAGTCGTTGCCACGTGCCTGAACGCCGATCTGGTTGCGCTCCATGATCTCGATGTCATCCGGCGAGATGAACCCGGCCGGCCCGAACCCGAATTCATGCTCGCGCAAGCGGGCGGCGTTGATCTCCTCGGGCGCACCCTTGAGTAGGACCGGGTGATAGTAGACGTAGGTTTCGCCTACGTTGATCGGCTGAAAGCGCCGGATGTGCGTCATGATGTAGATGAGATTCGGGAACACGAAAACCAACGGCGGTATCGTGCTGGTGAGCTGCTGGGCCTTCTCCTTACCGTAGCGTGCCTCGAGCGCGTCGAGATAAGCCTTGCGGGCCGGCGTCATCGCCCGCTTCGGCGGCGTCATCGAGGCACCGCGGTAGTCCTCCACCATGTGCCCGCCGGGCAGCGAGCGGATCACGTCCGGCACCTGGTTCTCATACAGCGAGCTCATGTTGAGTCCGCTGCGTCGGCTATGCATCTCGAAGGCGAAACGGTGGATGAAGGGGCCGTGATAGTCACCCTCGAGCGAGTTCTCGGGCAGCAGCTTCCAGTTGCCACGGTAGCGCAGCTTCTGCACGCCGCTGTTGAGGTCGATCTCGCCGGTCGGCGAAACGTCCATGAACAGGTCGATGAACTCAGTGACCTGTCCGAGGTGCTGGCGCAGGCCAGGACCCGTGGGGCTCAGGCTCGCGAAGACTAGGCCGCGGTAGGTGTCCTGGCGTGGCACCGGGGTGAGGCCAAAGTCCGCGCGGCTTAAGTTGTTGTCGTAGCCCTCCTCGAAGGTCGGCTCGAGCAGCGCACCGTCCTTGGCGTAGGTCCATGCATGGTATGGGCAGCGGAACGAGTCAGCATTGCCGTGTTCACGGTTGCAGAGCAGGTTGCCGCGGTGCCGGCAGCGGTTGAAGAACACGCGGATCGCGTTGTCATAGCCACGGACCACGAGCACGGGCTGCGCGCCCATCTGCCGGCGCAGGAAATCACCCGGGTTGGGCAGCTCGCTCTCATGGCAAAGGTACAGCCACACCTTATGCCAGATCTGGTCGAGCTCGCGCTGATATACCTGCTCGTCCCGGTAGAGGCTCCCGTGCACGCGCGCGCCGCTTACCAGCGCGCTGTAGTCGATCAGTGGTGGTCGCATCTCTGTCGCCACGGCTCAGCCCTCCATATGGGTCCGGCGTGCCCGGCCCGCTTCAGGCAAACGGCGGATTTGCCCCCTTGATCTGCACGCGAAAGCCCGAACGGACCTGGGGATAGTAGTCCCAGATCGCCAGATGCTGCGTGCAGCGGTTATCCCAGAAGGCGATCGAGTCTTTGCGCCAGCGGAAGCGCACCTGGAAATCCGGCTTCTCGAGGTGCTTGTAGAGCAGCTGCAGCAGATCTGCGCCCTCGGCCCCGGGCAGCTCGTTGATATGCGAGGTGAAGCCGCGGTTCACGTACAAGACGGGTCGCTTGGTTTCCGGGTGACGAACGATCACGCGATGGACGTTGACCGGATACTTGCCGTTCGGATCGAAGCGGCCGAAGGCGATGCGGCCATCGTGCGTCGCGGTGAGCCCCTCGAGGTAGGTCTTCATGCGATCCGACAGCGCCTCGTAGGCGGCGTACATGCTCGCCCAGATGGTGTCGCCCCCCACCGGCGGGAGCGTGTGGATGTGCAAGATGCTGCCCATTGGCGGGATGGCGTCGCACGATAGGTCGGTGTGCCACTCCTCGCCCGCAACGTGCTTGGAGGTCGCGTCCGCATGGATGGGACGCACCTCCGGATGCTCATCGAGCCCTTTGCGGCTCGAGTGGATGTGGAGCTCACCGAAGCGCTGACCGAAGCGCTTGAGCGTCGCGATGTCGATCGGCTGCTCGCGAAAGAACACCACGCCGTGCTCAAGCAGCGCCGCGCGGATCTCGGCGATCTGCGTGGCATTCAACTCTCGGGTGAGATCGATCCCGCCGATCTCGGCGCCGACGCGTAGCGTCAGGGGGGTCACGGTAATGGTCTTATAGATCGCGGGTGTCATCGTGATCTGATTGATAGCGGTACTCATGGCATTAACAGTCCACCGTTGACGTGTAACGCCTGTCCAGTGATCTGCGCGGCGGCATCGGACAGGAGAAAGATTGCGGCATTGGCGCAGTCGGCGGGCCGCGCGATGGCTCCAAGCGGTATCCGCTGGCGTACTTGCTCGACGCCGGCATTACCACCGTTCATGGCGCGGAAGCGCGGCGTGTCGACCGGCCCCGGCACGAGGCAGTTGACGCGCACCCCATAGGACGCAGCGGCGCTCGCGAAGGAGCGCGTCATCGCCAGCACGCCGGCCTTCGCGGCGGTGTAGCCGATGCGGTCCGGACCCGGCAACAGTGCGTAACCGCTGCTGGTGGTGACGATTGCGCCTCCTCCACGCCGACGCAGGTAGGGCAGCGCGCTGCGGCAGACGAGGTAGGCACTGGTGAGATTGAACGCCACTTCCGCCGACCAAGCGGTCTCGTCGAGGCTTTCGACGTCCCCGAGTCGCGCACCGCCGACCGTGGTGAAAACCAGGTCGACCCCGCCGAGCTTTTCATCGGCGGCGGCGAACAATCGGTCGGTCTCGGCGGAGTGGCGGGCATCGCACTGGACGAAGCCGACATCTGCCCCGAGCTCACGCGTACGCTGTGCGGCCGCTGCATCGAGGTCGGCGACCACGACGCGCGCACCGAGTTTCACGCCGAGCTCGGCGCCGGCCCAGCCGATACCCGAACCTCCACCGACGACGACAAGATTCTTGCCGCGGAGCGAGATCATGACGTGCCCATCACGTTGAAAGCCATGGCTCCGATACCGGTGGCCCACGGCACCACGGGCTCGTAAGCGAGCACCTCGCCTCTTGCTCCCTCGAGCGCACCGCCAAGCGCGATCCAGTTGAGCAGCTCCACGGCACCAGCACCCGCGGCGCGTAGCTGAGCCACGGTGTAGTTCTTGAGGCGCTCAGCGTCCAGGAGCTTCATGGTCTCGAGAAATTGCCGGTCGAAGGATTCGTCAATGCGGCCATGGTCACGCTCACCCGGGTCGTGCGACATACCGCCGGTCGCGATCACGCCGATGCGGCGCGCATTCTGGCGTACGACCTCGCCGACCGCCTGACCGAGCAAGAAACAGCGCCGCGGCGCGGGCAGCGGCGGCGCCAGCGTATTGATGACAATCGGTACGATCGGCAGCTTCATGTCGGGCGTCAGGAAGTGCAGTGGAATCATCGTGCCGTGATCGAGCTGCATCTCGTAGGAAAAGCCAGGCTCGATGTCATGCTCCTGGCACGCCGTCAGTATCGCCTCGGCTCGATGGGACCCGCGAATTCCTGCGCTCGGCCGATGCAGTAGGGACTCATGTGGTCGAGGAAGAAATTGGCCCAGTGCTCGGCCGTGAACAGCACCAGGCAATCGAGTCGCGCTGCATCGAGCCGGATGCGGAGCTGCCCGAAGGCTTGGTACAGGCGCTCGCGTTGCTCGGCAGGTGCCGCTTCGCGCCAGGCGAGGATCCCGGGCGCATGGCCGAGCGCACAGGCGAACGACAGTGCCACCCTCAGCCCTTCCCGCGAATCGCGCGCAAGTAATCTGCTTCGCTGACTGAATGCAGAATCGAGAACGGCCGTAGCAATAGACCATGCACGCCCATGGCATAAAGTACGGCGTAGTCGCGTCGCTCAAGGGCATCGCGCTCGGCCGGGGACAGCGCATACTCTCCGGCCAGCGCCGCGGGCGACGCGAAGAAGGCACTGCGCTTGGCCGGATCCCGGTTCACATCGCGGATCGCCTTCTGCAGCGCGTATAGACTCACGGCGGCTCCTGCTGAGTCTGGTCGATCCAGCGAAGCCCCTGGAGTGCCTGGCCGAAGGTTGTGGAGGCGCCAAGCGTCACGAGCACCGCTTGCCGCAGCGAAGCCACCGGCACCCCGGCGCGCAGCAGGCGACGGGCGTGGGTCTTGAAGCTCTGCTCGCTCCCCGAGGTCACCAGTCCGCCGAGCGCGATCAGCTCGCAGGTATGCGCATCGAGTGGACCTGCGGCCATAACCGCCTTGCGCAACGCCTGAAACGCGCTGGCAGTCTCGCTGCTGATCTGCTTCAGATAGTCCAGAGGTGTCAGATTTTCTGGCGGGCTCACGGCGTCAGTTCCGTTTCAGATAAGGAAATTCTCCGAGGTCCGTACCGATCGAGTTCTCCACGGCACGCTGGTAAATGAGCGCCGCGATCGCGATATCCTGCAGCCCGGTGCCGACTGACTTGAACAGCGTGATCTCGGCGTCGCTGCATCGCCCCGGCACCTCCTCAGCCACGAGCTTGGCGAGCTCGTGCACATCATCGATGCGGATGCGCTCACGCGCGGCGAAGGCATCGCCTGCCTCGCCGAACACGCCTTCCTTGGTGTCCACGATGACGCGCGCGCTGCGCTCGAAAGTATCGGCGTCGATCTCGCGCTGGTCACGCCGTGCAGTGCCGACGGAGTTGACATGACTGCCGGGGCGCAACCACCGACCCAACAGCACCGGCTCGGTCGACTTGACCGCCGCGAGGATGAGATCCGCGTCGGCAACGGCCTCCTCGGCGCTGCCCACGGCCACCGCTTGCATGCCGAAGCGATCGCGGAAATCCGCCGCCAGCCGCTCGCGGTTAGCTACCGTCGGGCTGAAGATCCGTGCGGTCTTGACCTTGCCATCCGCGTGCATTGCCTCCAGCTGCGCGCGCGCCTCCACGCCGGAGCCTAGCAGCGCGACGACCGCGGCACCGGGGCGCGCCAGACGGCGCGTCGCGACCGCGCTGGTCGCTCCGGTCCTCAGGGTCGTCAGGTGCTGTGCGTCCATGATGGCGAGCAAGGCGCCGCTGGCGATCTCATAGAGGTGCACCTGGTAGCGCAGGCCAGCGCCGGGCACAAGGTTCATGGCCTTGAAGCCCATCCAGCCGGAAGCCTCGAGCACCGCGGGACCCACACGCAGCCAGCCACGCCCGGTTTTCATGTTGAGGCGCGGCGGCAGGACGGTGCGACCGTCGCCCTCCTCGCGGAAAACCCTCTCCATGCATTCGATAGCATCACTCATGCTGACCAGCGACTTGACCTGCTCATGTGTCAGCAGTCTTGCCATGGTCAGCAGGGATTGCGCCCGATGTAGAACGCGGCGTTGTCCTCATCCCCCAGCTTGAAGCCGGATCGCAGCAACGGTTCGCGTACGGTGCGCATTTGCGAATCGTTGAGCTTCATGACGGGCTGGCGCATCGGACCGCCGTTGTAGCCATGCAGCCAACCCTGGTATTTCCAGAGATAGCGGTGGATGAAGTTCGCGCCGGCAAAGGTCGTCTGGATGGCGACACGCGCCTGCCGCGCCGGGTTGATGCGCCAGTAGATCTCCATGGCTTCCGTGAACTTCTTCTCGAGCAGCAGCTTGAAGTACTGTGGCACGGCACCGCCCCAGTATTCGTAGTTGCTGGTGCCCATCCACTGCTGCCCGAACATCTCAACTGTCAGTGGCGAGTGCGCTTCAAGCGGGTCCGAGAACAGGATTCGTTTTCCCTTTAGCATCTTCCAAATCTCGAGGTCGCCCGCGATGCCCGGGCGTCCGACTTCGTATTTGATGGCGACGACATTCGGAATGTCCGCAGCGCGCAGCAGCGGGCGCGGCGGGTAGCCGCTCGGGTGAAAGCGGGCCAGATTCATCTGCACGGTGGCGAACAGGCACACCGCCAAGCGTGTGCTGTTGGCGACCCCGGCGAGATGCTCGTAGACATCGTCCTCGCTCCTCGGATAGAAGGAGTTCGGCTGCCCCAGCAGGATA
>Ga0306924_10008459_pt1 | contig 10380 bp, 12 predicted proteins | sample sta12Can44000111_FD_203756 | JGI IMG/M metagenome (GOLD analysis project Ga0306924, IMG submission 203756) | Lab enrichment of tropical soil microbial communities from Luquillo Experimental Forest, Puerto Rico - statanox.12C.anox.44.000.111 (v2)... | ecosystem: Environmental > Terrestrial >...
CGGCTATGATTTCGACGTCATTATCCTAGACGTGATGTTGCCCGGATTGGACGGGTTCGAAGTTGCTCGGCGTCTGCGGAAAAGCCAAAGGCAGACCCCAATCCTGATGTTGACAGCGCGTGATGCGATGCCCGACGTGGCACATGATCTCGATGTAGGGGCCGATGACTATCTGACCAAGCCCTTCGCATTTCCCGAACTGTTGGCCCGAATTCGCGCCCTCGCCCGGCGCAGTCCGGCGATGCTGCCACCACAATTGAGTGTCGATGATCTGATCCTCGATCCACGAAACCGGCGGGTAGCGCGCGGTGAACAGGAGATTCACCTCACTGCGACCGAGTACCGGCTCCTCGAGTTCATGATGCGGCGACCTGGCCGGGTACTGGCAAGGGCATCGATTATCGAGGCGGTATGGGGCTTCAATGAAAACATTGAAGACAACACCCTGGAAGCATTCGTTTCCTCTTTGCGAAACAAGATCGACCGTGGATTCGATCAAAAACTGATTCATACCATTCGCGGTGTTGGGTACTGTGTTCGACAAATGAGGTCACGATGAAGGCGATGCCCATAAGGACACGACTCACCGCTTGGTATTTTCTGATCCTGGCCACGGCCCTCATCGGCTTTGCGTTGTTCGCCTTGCAAGTCATGCAGAAAAGCATTTACACGGCTGTCGATGAACAACTGGGAGATCGCGCTCGTGACCTTCAAGCGCTGATTGCACGGTCTTCGTCGGGCGGGAACGTTGCCAGCGAGGTACGCGAACATGGCGAGTTGCAGTCGGGCTCACAGTTGTTCCAGGTGTCAGACAGCGCTGGGCAGTTTTTGTATCGATCGCCTCTCATGCAGCGCCTCGCGGTGCCAGCGGCAAGCACAGACCGACCGCTATTCACAGATGCGCAATACGGTGATCTGCCGATACGGATTCTCACAGCCCGAGCTGTTGCCGGCAGCCGTAACTTCGTGGTGCAGGTGGCCGAACCGATGGACGATTATCTGGAAGCAATCGATCGCTTTCGTAGTGCCATGTTGTTCGGAATACCCGTGCTGCTGCTCGCTGCCGCCGGCGGCGGGTATTGGTTGAGCGCTTTCGCTCTGCGTCCCGTAGACCGGATCACCCGTGCCGCCCAGTCAATCACGCCACAGGACCTTTCCCAGCGGTTAACTGTGCCGCAAACCGGCGATGAACTCGAGCGACTGGGGGAGACGCTGAACAAGATGTTACAGCGGATCGAATCTGCAGTTCTGCGGATCACCCAGTTCACTGCTGATGCGTCGCACGAGTTACGAACGCCTGTGGCCCTGATCCGCACCCGCGCTGAAGTCACACTTGCCAATCCGCGGACCAATGATCAATATAGCGAGGCGTTGTCGGAAGTACTGGTCGAGTCGGAGCAAATCTCCGTTTTGATTGAAAACCTTATGTTGTTGGCCCGTGCGGACAGCGGCACTGAGATGCTCGATTTTCAGAAGACCGACGTCACGGCCCTGGCCCGGGGAGTAAGCGCTCAGGCCCAAACTTTGGCCGAAGCCCAGGGGCTCAAATGGAACGCCGCTGTGCCCGAAGCACCGATATGGGTGCTCGGTGACGCGCAGGCTCTGCGGCGCTTGTTACTGATCCTGATTGACAACGCCGTGAAGTACACTCCTGAAAATGGCACCGTCGGCCTGGCTCTCGAAACCTATGACAACCAGGTTGCGATGCGTGTGCAGGACACTGGAATAGGCATCTCGGAAGCCGACCTGCCCCACATATTCGAACGGTTTTATCGTGCGGACAAGGCTCGGTCGCGCGAACTTGGAGGCACGGGACTGGGTCTCTCGATCGGCCGCTGGATTGCCAACGCTCACGGCGGAGAGATAAAAGTCGAGAGCTCTACCGCAGGCAGTACTTTCATATTCCGTTTGCCTTTGTGGCAGTTGAAGAAAGAACCAAAGCAGTAACTTCAAGGAATCTCAGCGCGTTCGTCGAGTGAATCTTCAAAACCGCGACCCAACTTCGGACGCTGAAATACCCCGAGAAGAGTTCTACAGTCACCTTTGGTTTCGTGAGGTGAGTTCCTTGGCACAGCATCCGTTCGGTCTTCAGCCTGGTCTTCAGCAAATCTTCAGATAGCGAGCCTAGCTTATATCCAAGAGCTTGGGTACTACGAGTAGTACCGGAAGGAGTCCACGATGAAATATGCGAAATTCCTGGTACTGTTGGTCGCTCTTATTGTCGGCGCCGTTTTTGTGATTTACCTAGGCGCACAAGCGAAGAGCGAAACGAAGACTGTGACGGGCTGCCTGCAAAAGGGCGATGAACCGAACGAATACAGTATTACCGACACCAGCGGCAAAACTTATGAAATGCGTAGCTCCGAGGTGAAGCTGGCCAATCATTTGGGGCGCAAGGTGACGGTCAGCGGCCGTCTTAAAGGCGAAACGGACGAAGACGAAGAACGTGAAGCCCAGGGCAGCAAGAAGGAGGCTGGCTATATCCAGGTCACGAAGCTGACGATGGTAAGCGCTTCCTGTCAGTAACAAAGATCGCAAGCCCGTGGCATTCCAATTGCAGCATGAAAAAGTCTTGACCCGCGTGCCTCGCCTTTCGACAAGGCGGGTACGCGGTTCAACCAGTGGCGAAATTCGGTTAATACAGGAGGTTTTGCGGGTGAAGATTCGTGTCGCAACTTTAGCGTTCGTTATCTACTTGTCAGCATCTTGGTGTGTATCGATAGCCCGGGCGCAGGAGATCCCGGGAGATTACCAGCAGGTGTTGAAGACTGTCGGAAAATCGGGGGATTATAAGGCCAACGTGCTGAAGGTAAACATCCCGCGCAACGATATCCACGTCACGATCGACGGGCTGCCGCTGCCCACGCCGTTTGGCTTTGGGGGCTGGTTCGCCATGACCAAAGGAGATGGTGGCGACGATGCATTGATGGGCGATCTTGTTCTGCTGCAGGAAGAAGTCAATCCTGTCATGTCGGCCCTGCTTGACAATGGGCTCGAAGTGACTGCATTGCACAATCACTTCTTCTGGGAGACTCCGCGCATTTACTATATGCATGTTCATGGACACGGAAAAGCCGCCGACCTTGCCCAGCACATAAAGCCTGCTCTGGATCTGATAGGCAAAGGTCAGCCCGCACCAGCCCCTTCCGGCGCCGCCAATGCTAATACAAAGACCTCGCTCGACACGGCCCAGATAACGAAAATTGTCGGTCATGAAGGCGAGCAGAGTGGTGCTGTCTACAAGATCACTATCGGTCGCGACGATCTCAAGCTGAAAGAAATGGGGGCAACGATTAACGCGCGCATGGGCTTGAACACGTGGGCTGCCTTCTACGGGACCAACGAGGCTGCGGCGGTGGCTGGTGATGTCGCGATGCTGGAAGGCGAAGTCACTCCCACGCTGAAGGCGCTGCGCTCAAACGGACTCGATGTAGTCGCCATTCATCACCACATGATCGGCACGCAGCCGACGATTATTTTCCTGCACTATTGGGGACGCGGACCTGCTGACAAACTGGCCATGGGGTTCAAAGCCGCCCTCGACCAGCTGGGCAAAGGCAGTCAGCATTAGGTGCGACACCGATGGAGACATCTCCCGGCTACCAGAGAGCCCCCGAGAGGAGCGCTGCACAAGTTTCCGCGCCGGTTGGCCTGCGCGAGCTTGTGGCGTATTTTCTGCGGCTTGGTACTTTTGGCTTCGGCGGCCCCATCGCGCTGGTCGGATACATGCAGAAGGACCTAGTTGAGGACCGTCGCTGGTTCTCGCAGGAAGACTACCTGCAAGGATTAGCCTTCTGCCAACTCTCTCCGGGGCCACTCGCTGCTCAGCTTGCCATCTATCTGGGCTGGCTGCGAGCGGGGGTGCGGGGCGGCTCGCTGACAGGGGTAGCTTTCGTTCTCCCCTCCTTTCTTATGGTGCTGGCAGTGGCCGCGCTCTACATCCGTTTCGGCGGTTTACAGTGGATACAAGGCGCGTTCTACGGAATAGCAGCCGCGGTCATCGCAATCATCGCCAGAAGCGCTCTAAAGTTGATCCGAAGTACCATCGGCAAAGACTGGCTCCAGTGGCTCATTTTTGGCGCCATGGCAGTTACCACCGCGTGGAAGGAAGCTGAGATTGTTTGGCTGTTCATCCTCTGCGGTGTCGTTGCATTGCTACTGAGGGCGCCGCCTAAGCTGAGTGGCAAGGGGGCCATCACGATGTTGCCCCAAGCACTGAGCAAAGGTCTCACCGGAATACATGGTGTGGCTGCCCTGAGTACGCTTGGAGTGCTGTTTCTGTTCTTTGTCAAGGCGGGAGCGTTTGTTTTTGGCAGCGGCCTGGCTATCGTTCCGTTTCTCTACGGAGGAGTCGTCGGCAAGTTTCATTGGTTAACCGAACGACAGTTTGTGGACGCGGTAGCGGTAGCGATGATCACTCCGGGGCCAGTCGTAATCACGGCGGGATTTATCGGTTACCTGGTGGCGGGTGTGCTGGGTGCCGTGGCAGCCGCTATCGCGGTATTCGCACCACCGTACTTCTTCGTATTGTTGGGAGCCCCGTATTATCGTCGCTTCGCCGCAAATCCGCAGGTCAGAGCTTTCGTACAGGGTGTGACGGCAGCAGCTGTGGGCGCCATCGCAGGGGCTGCATATATCCTGGCGCGACGGTCGTTGATCGATTGGACAACGGTCCTCATCAGCGCTGTCACACTGGCCATCCTGATACGTTTCAGAAAGGTCCCGGAACCGCTGCTCATTGTGGCAGCGGGAGTGGTTGGCATCGTTCTGCTCGGAGACCTGCGATGAGATGCAGGGTTCGCCGCATCTGGAAATTCTGCAGACATAGGTCCTACTGGCTGTGTCTCATAGCTTGCTCATCTCCCCTATTTGCCCAGTCGGACGTAGACCAGCCGAAGCCCCAACAGCCCCCAGGGCAAGACGAATTGCGAACGGTTCATGCCAGCCGCGTAGATCGTGCTCCAAGGCTGGACGGCACGCTGAACGACCCCCTGTGGCAACAGGCAACCCCTATAACAAACTTCCTGCAACGAGAGCCATACGAAGGAGAGCCGCCTACCGAGCGCACCGAGGTTCGCGTCCTTTACACAAGGCATGCAGTGTACTTCGGCATAACGTGTTTCGACTCGGATCCGAGGAAAATCGTGGCCACGGAGCTGCGGCGTGACGCCAGTCAGCACCTTGAGGACTATTTCGAAATCATCATCGACTCGTCGCACGACCGCCGCAACGCTTATGTGTTTCAGGTCAATCCGCTCGGAACACAGCGAGACGCATTGATTACCGAAGAGCAGCAGAGTAACAGCGATAATGATGGCGACTCGGGCTGGGACGGTGTTTGGACCTCTGAGGCACATATCAGCGAAAACGGCTGGACAGCCACAATTGCGATTCCCTTCTCGACTCTCAATTTCATGAAGACGAATGACGTGGTCTGGGGGATCAACTTCAAACGCTTCATTCGCAGAAAAAATGAGGAGGATCTCTGGTCCGGTTGGCGGAGGATATATGGGGCATCGCGTGTCAGCCAAGCCGGTCAGTTACAGGGCATCTCGGATATTGGCAGCGGCCGGCTGTTTATAGTGAAGCCATACGGCCTGGTCGGTTTCACTCACCTGCCCGAAAGTGTGGCCGGGACTGGCCTTACGCCGGGCTGGAATGCGCTGCACACAGGCGGGGTAGACGTAAAGGTCGGGTTGCGGTCGAATCTGGTCGCCAATGCGACGGTTAACACCGATTTCGCTGACGCAGATGTGGATTTGCAGAATTTTAACCTCACACCTTATCCCTTGTACTATCCGGAGAAGCGGCAGTTCTTCCTGGAAAATGCCGGCGTTTTCAACTTTCCACTCGGCGGCGACAGTGGTGATCTGTTGTTCTTCAGCCGTCAGATCGGCATCGATCCGGTCACTGGACAAGAGGTTCCGGTCAATGTCGGCGGAAAGGTCACCGGATCTCTCGGCAACTTCGGACTGGGGGTGATGGACGTCGACACTCGGGAGTCTGGGCCGAACCCTGCAGCGAATTACATTGTCGGCCGAATGAAACGTTCGTTGTGGGCTGGGTCCTACATCGGTGTGATGGGGATCGACAAGACTTCAGGAAACCCGTCCGACAGCTACAACGAGACTGCTGGTGCAGACACGCGACTCGTTTTCTGGCGCAATCTGGTTGTGACCGCCTATGCCGCGCAAACCAGGTCGCCCGGTATTTCCTCCGGCCAGACCAACGCAGGCGTAGGGGCTGATTACCGCACCAATTGGTTGGAATTGTTTGGTCAACATCGCAGAGTCGGACCAAACTTCAATCCCGAAGTCGGATTCCTCGAGAGAACTGACTGCATTTGCGATTACCTCGATGGAACACTGAAGCCACGACCTAAGATTCGAGGTGTCAGGGAGCTCAATTTCGAGGCCTTCATCTTTCACGCTCCTGATACCAAGAAGGTTCTCCAAACACAGGAATGGCAAGCGACGTTTCGCATCGAGTTCCACAACGCCTCATATAGCGATGATGACATCGTGGACGTGTTTATCCAACGGCTTACTCAGCCTTTCAACATATACAAGAATGTCAACATTCCGGTGGGGCTGTATCACTGGACGCGTCACCAGCTCACGTACGGTACGCCTTTGAATCGACGGCTCACCATGAGCTTCTTTGAGCGGTTCGGCAGCTACTACAATGGCCGGCTGAACGAAGCACGTGTGCGCTGGAGCTACCGGGCCAATGAGCGATTATCCTTTGATTTCAGCCAGCAGTGGAACCGCTTCCGACTGCCCATTCAGGACGGCGACTTTTCGGTTCTTTTCGGTGGGTTTCAGACCAACTACTCATTCTCGAGGTTCCTGACTCTCTCGGCTTTGATCCAACTCGATACTGCAAACAATCAGGCGGTTACGGGAAACGTACGCTTGCGCTGGAACTACCGCCCTGACAGCGACCTCTTCATCATCTATACGGCGGGCCAGCGCTTCGCCAGCCTGGAAACAAACGCGCCACAGTATTACCAGAACAGCCTGACCATCAAGTTTACATATTCCTGGCGGCCATGATGTCATTGGCCGAGGTTCATTCATGATGGTGGCCTCGGCAACGAGAAATTTGGTCGGACAGAAGGCGAGGGCTTGGATAGGGTGCTGACCGGATGGGCAAAACAAGACCTCCCAGACGACGAAGTTCTCAAGCGAGGGATGGAGTTGATCGTTTGTCTGAGGCGATGACTTGAGGTCGTAGGAGGGACAATGACTGAAATCGACAGTGTCAGGAGGCTACTGCTCATCAGCAACTCGACCGCTTACGGCAGCGGTTACTTAGACCATGCAGAATCCGAGATCAAGGACTTTCTGCAAGGCGTGTCTCGTGTCGTCTTTGTTCCCTTTGCGCTCCATGAAAGAGGGGGCAACGCAGGCAGAGCAAAGGACCGCCTTGAAAGCATGGGCTTCTAGCTCTGATACTAACGGCGCAGGATGTTCGAGACTTGCTCACGATTGACGAATGCATTGAGGCGAGATTTGCGGCATGCCATGTGCCCTATAAAGGTATTAGTTCGCGACCTGAGCATCGCGGCAAGCGTATCGTCTTCCTCACATACGAATCCGCCAACATCCGTGGAATACGACGCAGGCTCTGGCCGACACAATGTCCCACAATGCTTGCCTATCCAACCGATACCAACAAGAAATGCGCAGCGGTCTAGAAGCAGTTGTCGGAAACGGTTGTGACCGCAACCAGCTCGCCCTCCGGTCAGTTGGGCACCATGGCTAACGCGCACGAATCATCCATGTCGCCACCGATATCGGTATCGAGATGTAGAGTGCGCATCCCTGGCCCATCCTGCACAGAATTACGTCGCTGCTATCGCCGTATTCTACTCGTATGCGTCTGCAACCTGTGTGACAGAACCAAGGGAGGAATTGAGACTCGAGGAACTGGGCTTGAGCAGAGACGACGCTAGAACAGGGTGTCTCTCGAAGCGACTTTCAGGTTGTCGGTTTCGTCTATATACACCTGTGACAGGCGCGTCACGCCGGCATGGTCAACCCCCACATGAGCAAGGATGCCCTCTCGCAGAAACAGCATCAGTGCTCGGTCCGAAAATGTCGAATCTGGCACGTTCAAACAAATTGTGTCGACTCGGTTTTCCTTGAGCAACTCCGCTTCTCTCCAATTGCTTGCACGAGCAGTCCTCTCGTGACAGTCCAAGTATGAAAAAGGACGACCGTCCGTTTTGGACTTCAGAATCTTTTGCGCAGTGGGGCCGACGGCGAAGCCCCCCTTTTGGCGCTCGGGAAGGTGGCATCCACGAACGCCTCGTCCAGGTTCGACTGTCCGCGCTCATGCAAGCACCTCGCCAGTCGCCGGAGCGCCTCTTCCAGTATCCCGCTCCGCACCCACTGCTGGAATCGGCGGGGGCGGGTCTGGAAAGGCGGGTACCTTTCTGGCAGTTCCGCCACTGCGCCCCGGTGCCCAAGACCCACAGCACACCATGCAAGACGGCGCGTGTGTCCTTCCACGGACGACCGCGCTTATCGGCACGGCGCTTTGGCCGCTGCACCGGCTCTACCACTGACATTGCCAACGGCAGGTTATCTACCGAGCATTATGAAGTGCCCAAAGCTTTACAAAGAGTTGACAGACCGTTATGCAGTTCCTGCTAAGAATCGACTAAGATCGGCAAGCGACCGCTTTGCGGCGTCAGGCGCGGATTGGCCCCGAATATTTGCACTCCAGAAGAAAAAAGCACATGTTCACGTCGCCGTCACCATCAGGCGCTTGCTCATTTTCTGAAGGGGGAACGATTCTCGTCGTCGCTTCCAATAGTTACACGGGTAGAGACGTTAGCGAAATCGTCCGGCTCGCAGGTTACTCAGTCGACATTGTTCCAGAGACGACCAATTGGACTGAGATGCCTCTCAACGCAGAGCTTATGATCTTGATCGGTTCCGATCGGCAATGGATTGAGGATATCTGCTCAGAGCTTAGGCGCAGGGGCCCAACGCTGTTGCTCGTTGTGCTGGGACCAGATGATGTCGAGACCAAGGTCAGGTTGTTCGAGATCGGGGCTGACGCCTACCTGGTTGAGCCTTTTGCTCCTGCAGAACTTTTAGCGACGATCGCCGCTCTCATTAGAGGGTGGAAGCGCGTCTACTCCATGACCAACCTTCCCCCATAAGTAGCGCTCCATTCGGGAGAGTACATTCGGACCACCGTCTGTCATCGATGATTCGTGGTGATCTGTTTGGCAGTCAATTCCTCCTCAGGCTCCACGTGCACCAGCACCTCCGATACTATGGGCAAAGCCCTGAGCACATCATCCTCAACCCGGTGAGCGATGTGATGCCTTTCCCGCACAGAAAGCTATCCCCTCACGATAATGTGAAGATCTGCATAGAAGCTGAACCCCATTTTTCGCACGAAGCACTTGTCCAAGCCGAGCACTCCAGGTACCTGCCCGGCGATGCTTCGAATCCGTGCCACGATACTGGAGTCAGGTGCAATGTCGCCAAGTTCAAGAATAGCTGGTCTCAGCTGCTTCCACGCGCTGTACAGGATCACGCATGCGCCCCCCAGAGCGGCCCAGCGGTCCGCTGCTTCCCATACCTTGTCTCCGACAAGAGCTATCGAGACTCCAACAAAGGCGAAGGCAACGTAATTGCGTCGCTTCGGTGGTGCCAGGCGTCGCTTCTGACGGCCGTGCTGCCAATCGACTCTCCTACATTGCTCAAGTGTCGGAAGAGGAGCTTCTTGATGACAAGCACACCAGCCCGCACAACGAGCTTGTAGGGGGCGGGCGGCAGATGGGGAGTGATAATTCCATGGATGCTTTCGACAGCAATCGCTATCGCAGCTGCAATCAGCGAGAGCCCAACAACAACAGCGGCGATAGGCTCTGCCTTGCCGTGACCGTAAGGATGATTTTCGTCGGGAGGTCTCACGGCGATCCTCAGTCCGCAAGCAACCAATACCCAGGGAACTTGGAATGTACTCAAGTTCGCGTCAAAATGCCGAAAACTAAAGAAGCTTGCTTATGTCAGCACTGTCTACGTCGTAGGACGGGCGACGGGCTACTTTGACGAAAGTACTCTTCGGCACCAGAGCGGCTTCTGCAACACCTATCAGCAATCGAAGTACGAGGCCGAGGGGGTGGTAATGCAAGCCATGGGTGACCTCCCGGCCATAATCGTCCGCTTAAGTTCGATCATCGGATTCGCGAAACGAGCTGGTACAGCAGTTTAACCACGTGCACCGGCTGGTTCGATTATTGCCGCAAAATGTGCTTCCGATTGCGCCTCGCGATCCCGAGGCACCAATTGACTTAATCGCAACAGACTGGGCGATACCAGCCCTTGCGTACCTGTTCGACTTCGCCTTTGTTCC
>Ga0306924_10008463_pt1 | contig 10377 bp, 11 predicted proteins | sample sta12Can44000111_FD_203756 | JGI IMG/M metagenome (GOLD analysis project Ga0306924, IMG submission 203756) | Lab enrichment of tropical soil microbial communities from Luquillo Experimental Forest, Puerto Rico - statanox.12C.anox.44.000.111 (v2)... | ecosystem: Environmental > Terrestrial >...
AGTACCGAAGCGGGGCACAGGGGCGGAGCAGCTCGTAGTAGGGATGAAGGCTCTGTAATGGGGCTGGACCGAAGGGGCTGCGTTGTTCAGCCGAGGCCACGGGCCAACCGGCGACGGGAGGAGCGCGTGGGCAAGGCAAAGCCGTTCAAGGCAACGGCCGAACATCGGGAGCCGTGTGACTCGAGAGGGTCATGCACGGTTCTGGGAGCGCCCGGAGGTGAAATTCCTCCGGGCGACTCGACAGATCGCCCGCCATCCCGTGATGGTGCCGAACCCCAGAGGCGGCTGAGCCTAATACGGCCGGCGGTCGAGCGGTGCGTGCGGCTGCACCAGACCGTCCACCGGAATGTTGCGGCCGTTGATCCAGTGGGCGCGCGGCGAAGCGAGGAACACGATCACATCCGCCACCTCGTCGGCGGTGCCGAGGCGGCCCATCGGAAAGCCGTAGCGGACGTAGTCCTCGAAATATCCGGGGTTGGCAAGGCGGTAGCGGTCCCACCCGTTTCCTTCGACCAGGATAGAGCCCGGTGAGACCGTGTTCACCCGGATGCCATAAGGAACGAATTCCAGCGCCCACCGCTCGGTGCCGAAGATCAGCGCCGCCTTGGCTGCGCCGAATTGTCCAGACATCGCGAGCTGCGGCGACCAGCCGGAGATCGATGCGACGTTGATCACCACAGCTCCCGGGCGCTCCTGTGGTGCGGCCGGCAGCACCTATCGCTTGAGCGTCGCAGATAACGCGCTCGAGGAGGTCGAGCTGCTGAACAGCGACGGCTAGTCTCGTTGAACGATCAGAATACCGCCATCAGTAACCGCCACCGGCTCGCGATTGGTGGCGGTAGATCAAGGCCGCCCCGACAATTGGTCGATTGTAACCGGTGTTGACCGCGCGCGAAATCCGCCGCTTCAGGCTGCAATGTTCCGCCGCCCGGCGATGTAGGCGACGCCTTGCGGACCGACATGCTCGGCGTGAACTTCGCCGGCGGCAACGGCGCAGCTGTCTCCGACACGGAATGTTTCAGCCTTCCCGCCACGGGTCAGTGTGATCTCGCCGCCGATCACCATGACGCGCGCATCCCAATCATGTGCGTGGTCGGGGTTCACCATCCCCGCCTGGAGACCACCATAGAAGACCTGGTAACCTTGGCGTCGCAGTTCGGCTTCGAATTCGCTCTGGTTCATGACGAGCCCTCCCGCCTGCAGGTTAGAGCCAAGCGGACTGACACACCAGCCGCACCATACCGGTCCGTGTGCTCGGCGAGTGCCCAGCTCCGGCGATGCGGCAGCGATGGGATCCGGATATCGTCCCCAGCCACAGGGTCGGCGTGAGCGTCAGGCCGATTTCGCGCATGAGGAGGTCAACATAACATGTCACGCCAAAAAGCCCCCGCCGAGTTGCCCGTTGGACATCTTGGTTTTGGCGCGATGCGCATCACTGGCCAGGGGATCTGGGGCCCTCCGACGGATGAGAGCGAGGCGATCGCGCTGCTCCGGCGGGTGATGGACAAGGGCGTGACCTTTATCGACACCGCCGACTCTTACGGCCCCGGCATCAGCGAGAGGCTGATCGCCAAGGCGCTCTATCCTTATCCGGCAGGGCTGGTGGTGGCGACGAAGGGCGGGCTTACGCGACCCGGTGCCGACCGTTGGGTCGCCGATTGTCGACCCGAGCATTTACGCCGCGCCTGTGCGGACAGCCTGAGACGGCTGAGGCTCGAGCGCATCGAGCTTTACCAGCTACATGCGGTCGATTACCGGGTACCAATCGAGGATTCGGTCGGCGCGCTCGTCGACCTCCAGCACGACGGGAAGATCGGCCATATCGGCGTTTCGAACGTCTCGGAGACGGAGCTTGCCCGGGCACGCGCCGTCGCCAAGATCGTCTCCGTGCAGAACTGCTACAATCTGCGCGACAGATCGTCCGACGGGCTGATCGATATGTGCGCCGGTGCCGGCATCGCCTTTATTCCCTGGTACCCGCTGGCAGCTGGCAGGCTCGCCAGCCCAAATTCGCCGCTGGCCCGGATCGCCCAGAGCCACGGCGCCACGCCGAGCCAGATCGCACTGGCCTGGCTGCTGCAGCGTTCCCCCGCCATGCTGCCAATTCCGGGGACCTCCTCGATAGCGCATCTCGAGGAGAATCTCGCATCTGCGTCGATCCGCTTGAGCGCCGACGAGTTCCGCACGCTCGCTGCTCTCTAGTGCGCCTTCAGCCAACGACGCCGCGCTCGCGCAGCGCCGCGATATCCTGGGCGGAATAGCCGTAAGCGGCGAGGATTTCGTCGCTGTGCTGGCCGAAGACCGGGGATGGGGTCGGCGGCGGCCCATGCGTGTCGGCAAATTTGATCGGCTTTGTCATCGTCCGATAACGCCCAACCACCGGATGGTCGAGCGTCGTGACCAGGTCTTCGGCGATGACCTGCGGATGATCGAACATGTCCTCGATCGGCCGCACCGCCGCGCAGGGGACGCGCTCGCCGAATATCTCCTCCCACTCGAGGGCGCTGCGCGCGGCGAGCGCGGCGCGCAGCTCGGGCACGAGTTCGGCAACATGCGCGGCGCGGCTGCGCATCGTCGCGCAGCGCGGATCGCGGGCCAGCTCCGGCCGGCCGATCAGCTCGCACAGCGCGGCAAAGAAATGGTTGGAGTGAACCGAAATATAGAGCCCTCCGTCCCTGGTCGGATGAATGCCGGTGAGCCCGCCGGCCCCGGAATCGCGCGGGACCTCACGGCTCTCGCTGTCTGTCCATACGAAACGCCCGGCCTGGATCGTTAGTGCGCTGCGCAATAACGATAAGCTCAGATACTGTCCGGCACCACTGCGCTCGCGATGAAACAGTGCAGAGGCGACGCCATAGGCGAGCAGCGCCGAGGTGAAATAGTCGAGCACCGACCCCAGCACCACCTGCGCCTTGTCGGGCCCACCGCCTTGAAACACTGCCATTCCGCTGAGGCATTGCAGGACCTGGTCGAAGCCGCCTTTTTCGCTGAGCGGCCCAGTGTCTCCATAGCCGGTAAGCCCGCAATAAACGAGACGCGGATTGACCGCCTTGAGCCGCGGATAGTCGATGCCGAGCCGGGCCGGCACCGACGGCCGAAAATTCTCGACCAGGACATCGGCGGTCTCGACCATCCGATGTAGCACCGCCAATCCTTCGGGGTGCTTCAGGTCGAGCGCCATGGCGTGCTTGCCTCGGTTGGTGCCAAGGAAGAAGCGGCTCTCGCCCGGAAGGCTCGACGGAAACTGGCGCAGCATGTCCCCTTGCGGCGACTCGACCTTGATCACCCTGGCGCCCAGATCGGCGAGGAGCGTGCAGCCGTAGGGGCCGGCGAGGTAGCTGCAAAGATCGAGGACAGTGACGCCGTCGAGCGGTCCGGCCGGGGTCGGCGGCATCATTGCCGCTCCCGCGCGCGGAGCGCTGCGACTTTTTCCAATATCCGCTGCGCCCGGTAGACGATCGGGTAATCAATGAATTTGCCGTCGACCTGGATCGCCGCGCTACCCTCGGCCTCCGCCCGCGCGAACCCGTCGACAACCCGCTCCGCGAAGGCGATCTCCGCCGCGCTCGGGGTAAAGACGCGGTTGACGACCGGGATCTGGTTCGGGTGGATGCACATCTTGCCCTGGAAGCCGAGCCCCAGGGCGCTATAGGCCGAAGCCTCGAGCCCTTGCTGATCAGCCAGATCGACCCATACTGTGTCGAGCGGTGGTTCGATAGCAGCTGCGCGCGACGCCGTGACAATCCTAGTGCGGGGATAGCCCAGCTCCGCCTCTTCGCGGGTCCATGTCATGTTGACATCGAGCGTGAAGTCCCCGGCACCGAAAGCAACGCGCCGGACCCGGGAGTCCATCGCCAGAATCTGGTCAATTTGGCTGAGGCCGCGCGCCGTTTCGACGATCGGGATCAGATCGATTGATCGCGGTTCCAGCCCTTGCTCTCGTTCGATTTGCGTAAGAAGCCAGTCGATCGTCGCAAGCCCAGCGGCGGTTTCGACCTTCGGAAGGATGATGCCGTCGAGACCCGGCCGAACAACTGCGACCAGATCGCCATAGCAGAACTCGGTGTCAACCGCATTGATGCGAACATAGAGGAGCTGTCGCCGCGGGCGGGACAGCGCTGCTACAATCGTATCCCGCGTCGCTCGCTTCTCGGCCACGGCCACGGCATCTTCGAGGTCGAGGATGACCGCGTCGGCATCGAGCGACAGCGCCTTCTCGACCCGCCTTGGGTGATTCCCGGGCGCAAACAGAAAGCTGCGTAATGGTTGAATGACGGTTCTCCTAACGGAAACCTGCAAGGGGTTTTTACCGTCGCCACCATAGCCGCCATTCTAGAGCGAGAAAATCGGCCGTCGTGATTCGGTCGACGGGCTTATCGGCCTGCGCGGATCCCGGTCAGCGAAGGGCCGAGACCAACGCCCGAGCCGATGTTGACAATACGACCGCTACCGGCTCGCTTCATGCCCGCCGCCGTTGCACGGCTCAACGCGAAGGCGGCAACGATGTTGACCGCGAAGAACCCGGTCCCAATCGGTGTCCGGCACTTGCTCGATCGGATGCATCTCCTGCTCCGCGACGCCCCGGCATTGTCGTCCAGCACATCGACCGCGCCGCTTGTTGTCTGCTCGATCGGCGCGATCCATGCCGCCGCTGCGGCGCGGTCGGTCAGGTCCAGCACTTCTGTGTTGACTCCAGCCTTAGCGGTTTCGGCAAGTTCCGCGGCGCATAGATCGCAGCCAAAACGCGTGCCCAGTTGAGCAAAGGTCTCGGCGATGCACCGGCCGAACCCATGCGCGGCGCCGCTCACCACAACTGTCTTATCGTCGAACCGGTGCCGCATCGGGCGCACCTCTCGCTGCGTCCTGAACCGTTCATGGCGTTCAAAGATCCTCTTCCGCGGAGAGCCATTCTGCCGCAGAGTTGAAGCCTACCAATCCGACGGCGCTGGCCGATCGACGTAATCGGAGTGAGCGATGCCCGCAAAGCGCGCCTATGGCATGGACCAGGAGTTCTATCCCTGGTCGCCGATCGATGATCAAGGACCAGTTCGACACCCTCTACCGAGAAGGTGCGGAAAACGGGCGTGTCATGTGTCTTTCGCTGCATCCACACAATATCGGGCGCCCGAATGCTGCGAAGCATCTCGACGAGGCGCTGCGCTATATTCTCGGCCACGATGGTGTCTGGAACATGACCGCCGACGACATCGCCGAGTATTATATTGCCAACTGCTACGACCGGGTGTCGTCGTGGATTGCTGAACATAAGGCATAGGCATAAAGCCTGCCCAGCCCGCGCGCATAAATATTCGGTGCCTTGGGTTTAGCCGCGTTTGCCTGATCGTCCTCAAAACGCCGCCGACGGCGCCAAAGCGGCACCGCGCATTATGGAGCCGACCCGATGGATCTGAAGCTGGCAGGCAAGGTCGCACTGATCACGGGCTCGAGCCGCGGCATCGGCCTGGCGACCGCCAAAGCATTTGCTGCCGAGGGCTGCCGGTTGATGCTCTCGGCGCGTTCGGCCGCGCCGTTGGCCGAAGCGGAAGCGGCATTACGCACGAGCGCGTTGGACGTAGCCGCTCACGCGGCCGATGTCAGCAAGCCTGATGAAGCAGCAGGACTAGTCCAGGCCGCCGTCGCGGTCTTTGGCGGGATTGACGTTCTGATCAACAACGTAGGCGGCGGCGGGGGAGGAGCCCGCATCGCCGACAGCACCGATGACGATTGGCGCGGCGCCATGGAACGGAACCTGATCCAGACCGTGCGGATGATGCGGCTGGCGCTCCCGCACATGAAGGGCCGCACCGGTGCTTCGGTCATCAATGTGGCATCGATTTCTGGCTGGTCGCCCCAGCTCGCGATGTCGGGGCAGTACGGCGCGGCAAAGGCCGCACTGATTTTTGATACCGAGCGTTGGGCACTGGAATTTGTGCCGCACGGCATCCGGGTGAACACGGTATCGCCAGGCTCAATTCTCGTCGCGGGCAATGGCTGGGATCGCTCGCCAACCAAGAATATTTTGATGACTATGTCCGCCACGGTTTTCCGATGGGCCGTCTCGGCACCGCCGAGGAGGTAGCCGGTGCCATCGCTTTCTTGGCATCACCGCGCGCCCACTGGATCAACGGCCGGAACATACCCGTCGATGGGCTGGAACAACCCCATGCGCCCCTGGATCGGCGGCCATTTTAGCGTTTAGCGAGGGACCATCCTGGATAACCCTTATCGGTGCTCCCTTCGCTCGCGTGACCCGGCCCGGTTCAGCGGGGCGGAAGACCGGCCAAGAAAGGTCATCCTTTGCCTCACCGCGCGGATTGATCTCGGCCGCCGAGCGATTACGCTCACGCCGTTCCCTTTCACCCTGAGGAGGTTACGCAGCCCGAACCCGAACGCATCAATCGGCGCCGGGCTGCACTGATCGCTGACGACGTTTGCCGGCGCGCGCTAACTCCGTCGGATCCCGCACGGAGGGCTGCGATGCGCCCCGTGCTCGATGCCTGGGCGCGGATGATCGCGGCCGCGCGGGCGGCGGGCGTGCCGGTGATCTACACGACGCCAGTCAGCCGCTCCGATGGCGCCGATGTCGTCATGCTGCCGACCGATCTTTCGGCGGAGACCCGCGTTCCGCCACTCACTAACGCTGTCGAGGGCACGGCAGAGGCCGGCTTCCCCGACGAAATCGCGCCGCGGCCCGAGGATTACGTCTTTCTAAAACGTCGGCCGAGCGCCTTCTATGGGACGGGCGTCGCCGAGCTCCTGCACATGCTTACAACCCCGCATCCCATGGGTTTCAGGACTATGCTGCAAACGATATCCTTCGCTTGCAACAGCGATCGAGGAGCGTGGCGATGGCATCGTTTCCGCTGGTTTCGGCGACGGGCATGTTGGGTTCGGGATTTCGCGCTGAATCGCTCGACAAAGCGATTTCGCTCGGCGCCCGGATGATCGGCTGCGATGCCGGCAGCACCGACCCCGGCCCCGGGCCGCTTGCCACCGGCACCTGCATGTTCTCCGCAGCAGCGGTCAAGCGCGACACCGAGATCATGATGACCCGCGCGATCAAGACCGGTATCCCGCTCATCATCGGCTCGGCCGGCACGTCGGGATCGGATGCCGGGCTCGCCTGGATGGTCGACATCGTGCATGAGATTGCCCGCGAGCAGGAACTGCATTTCAAGCTCGCCGTCATTCACTCGGAATTGTCGCGGGAGGTTGTCCGCCGGTACTTGCGCGACGGCCGTGCGCGGGCCTTGCCGCCCTCATCGCCGCTGAGCGATGCCGATATCGATGCGGCAACCCACATCGTCGGGATGATGGGCGTCGAACCGATCCAACAGGCGCTGACGGCAGGCGCACAAATCGTCGTTACCGGCCGCAGCAGCGATACCTCCATCTTCGCGGCGCTGCCGCTGCTCGAGGGCTACGCCCCGGCCGTCGTGTGGCACATGGCCAAGATACTCGAATGCGGCGCTGCCGCGGTTGCTGTGCGGACCGCGCCAGACTGCATGATGGCCGTGTTGCGCGAGGACAGCTTTGATGTCTTTCCGCTGCGCGAGGATTATCGCTGCACGGCACAGAGCGTTGCTTCGCACACGCTTTACGAAAATGCCGATCCGTTCGAGCTCAAGGAACCCTCCGGCACCTTGCGGACCGAAAAGGCCCGCTACGAGGCGATCTCCGACCGCGCGGTGCGCGTTTCGGGGTCGGTGTTCGTGCATGACCCCGAATACACCATCAAATTGGAAGGCGTGCGGCATGTCGGATATTCGACGATCCTTCTGGGCGGGGTGCGCGACCCCTATATCCTGACCCAGATCGACAGCTGGCTCGCGCAGCTCGACGACAATATCAAGACCCGCATCCACAACACGGTCGGCAATCGCGCGTATGAAATCGTCACCCGCGTCTACGGCCGCGACGGCGTCATGGGCGCGCTAGAGCCGCAGCGCGGCAGCGTCGGCGGCCATGAGGCCTTTATTCTGTGGGACGTCATCAGCGAGTCGCAGGAACTATCCCGCACGATTGCGACGAGCCTCTCGCACCTCGCCGTGCACAACCCGATCCCGAAATGGCACGGGTTGATCTCTGGCGTCGCCTTTCCCTACTCACCGCCTGAGATCGACCGAGGCCCAGTCTACGAGTTCCACCTTAATCACGTGCTCGTACCGGATAGCCCGACGGCCCTGTTCCGCACCGAATACGAGGAGCTCTGATCATGGCTACGCTTGGCGACCTTGCGAAATTGGTGCGGTCAAAGAACGCCGGCCCGTTTTGGCTGACCATCGACATCATGTTTGATGATGCAGAGGCCTACCGTCGTGCCCGCGACGCCGAGATCGTCAACCGAGCAGCCATCGCCCGCCTCTACAACCGCAACCCGGCCGATATCATCGTCGTCAATCACGACACGGCCCTTGCGATCAAAGTGAGCTTTCCCCGTCCGCAAAGCTCCGGCTCCAAACACGACAGCGACGTTTACGGCGGGCAGCAATACGCGCCGCTGCTGGGGCTGGAGGTGCCCAGTTGATGTGCTTTAATCAGCCGCGGTGAGGGCGGCGGGCCCCCTTTCGCTACGGTGGCGCACGCAGCGGGAACAACGAGCGTCTCATCCCACAGGCTGCCCGCGCGCCGCGTGCCACTTGGCGGCCTGCGGTATCGCTAATCCCAGATTGTCGCGCAGCGTCGGGCCGGCATATTCCTTGTGGAACAAACCGCGGCGTTGGAGCTCCGGCACCAGCAGCCGCACCACGTCATCATAGGCGCCCGGCATGCTCGACGTCGCCAGCACGAACCCGTCGCAGGCCGGCGCCGTGAACCATTCCTCCATCTGATCGGCCACCTGCTGGGGGCTGCCGCAAAACATCGTGTGCTCCTTGACCGTGCCGCGGCCGGAGACATTGATGAAATCGCGCACTGTCGGGTTCTTCTTGCCGGAGTGCCGGATCACCCGGTCACGGAAGCCTTGAAAGGATAATTCGGCCAGTTCCTCGTCGCTGAACGGTTCATCGAGCGGCTTTTTCGCGAAATCGTAGTTCAGCACTTCCGAGAGCAGGACCAGAGCATCCACATCCCGTGCCGTCGCCTCGACAACCGCGCGTTTTTCCTGCGCCATAGCCTCGGTTTCGCCGACACAGACATAACAGGCCGGCACCACATGAACGCGGGCGGGATCGCGCCCGCCAGCCGCGACGGCCTCTTTGAGCGAGACATACTCCTTCTTGCCGTCCTCCATCGAGTGATAGATCACGAACACGACCTCAGCCCATTTCGCGGCGAAGGCTTGGCCGCGGCCGGACTGCCCGGCCTGGATCAGCACCGGATGCCCTTGCGGCGACCGCGGTACGCTGAACGGCCCGCGCGACCGGAAGTACCGGCCTACGTGATCGAGCCGATGTACCTTGGCCGGATCGGCGAAGCGGTTATTCGCCTTGTCGAGGATCAGCGCGTCGTCTTCCCAGGTGTTCCAGTGCCCGAGCACCACCTCCATGAACTCGTCTGCCCGGTCGTAGCGGGCGTCGTGTCCCATGTGCTCGTCGCGACCGAAATTGGCGGCTTCCGCGCGGTTGAGCGATGTCACGATGTTCCAGGCAGCGCGGCCCTTCAGCATTAGATCCATCGTCGCGAATAAGCGCGCGACATGGAATGGCTCGTAATAGGTGGTGGAGTAGGTCACTCCCAGCCCGAGCCGCTGCGTCACCATCCCCATGGTCATCAGAATGGTCGAGGGGTCCATCTTCACCGCACGCACGCCCGCGGCGACCGCCTCGGCATGATGGCCGGTATAGAGATCGGGAAGCGCCAGGCGGTCATCAAAAAACGCCATCTGGATCTTGCCGTCTTCCAGCGTGCGCGCGATGCGCTGGTAGTATTCCGGGGTCAGGAAATCCAGCATTGTCGATGGATGGCGCCACGATCCCGGCAGGTTGGAGCAGTTCTGCGCCTGCAGAAAGGCGACCAGCGTCATCATGCGGTTCTGGAAAGGCATCGGAGCAGTCTCTGATCCATCGGTGCCGAGCGAGATGAGTAAATGCACAGGCATGCCGGCAATGGCCAGGGCCTGACAGATTTCCCAGCTTGACAACCAGAGGCGGACAGCGGGAATGGCTGTCGTAAGCTACGTGCCCCCAGGGGCCGAAAAGCGCCGTACACGGACTTTCGCACCGAACGGCCTGGCCGTTTGGCGGCGACAATTTCATCATCATGCGAGGCGGCGAGCGGATCGGCGCTCGACGTGCATTTATTGGGCGATGTAACCGCCATCTATGACGAGTTCGGTACCGGTCACGAACGATGCCTCGTCGGAAGCGAGGAACAGCACGCCGTAGGCAACCTCGGAAGGAAGTGGGAGGACGTGAGAAAGGGGAGCTATCTTTATTG
>Ga0306924_10008467_pt1 | contig 10375 bp, 9 predicted proteins | sample sta12Can44000111_FD_203756 | JGI IMG/M metagenome (GOLD analysis project Ga0306924, IMG submission 203756) | Lab enrichment of tropical soil microbial communities from Luquillo Experimental Forest, Puerto Rico - statanox.12C.anox.44.000.111 (v2)... | ecosystem: Environmental > Terrestrial > Soil...
AGCCGTGCTCCGCTCCAGCAACTGCACGAAGACAGTGTCCCCCTGCCTGCGCTTATTTCCAACCCGTCACCCTGATGTCGCTCAGCAATGCGGCTCCTGCCGTCCGACCCGGCCATCCCTGGCGAGTCAGCGGATCGCTGCACCCCGATCGCAGACCAAGTACTCGAAGGACCCAACGAACCGGCGCGAGGCTCTTGGATAGCTTGACGGGTCCGTGCGCCGGTCCTCCTGCCGACAGCAGTAGAGGAATCCCGTCCCGCGCAGAATCGGTTATTCCGTGTGAGAGGCGGGCCTACTCGTCCGGGTCACGGACACAAGCCAAATCGGTGTTGAGCGCCCGGCGTCATCGCTGCCGAGACGCTCACCCATCGTGATGGCCACGGCGGCGAGCAGCTAGTCGCTCAGAGCTGGAACGCCCAGTGGGCGGCCGCAACCGCGATAGCACTCAGAAGCGTGCGCCTGCACCTTTGGGTGTTTTTTACCGATATGCGTAGAATGAATGAGACTACAAATGAGACTACGCAGCCTTACGGGCCCATGGTCGGCTTGAGGTATTGCCTGGTCAGAGGTGGCGGAGGAGCCTCTACCGGGCCGAGGGGAAGCAGCGTTCGAGACGCGGTCGCGGTGGCCCGAAGCCGCGATAAGCGATGGCAGCGTCGAACTGACCCTGGCCCCGGAGGTTGCCGCTGCTGGAGTCCGGTGCCAGGACGGCACCGGGCTCCGGGTGAGTGGATACGGATGAGGGTTTACTCGGCGCGGAGTGCGAACGCGGTGGGGGTGCGCGCGGCCCAGCTTGCGGGGGCCAGGGCACCAGCCACCGCGATGGCCAGCCCGGACAGCGTGAGCAGGATCAGCTCTGGTGTGTGGTACACGTTGAGGACCGATGCCGGCAGGCCGGTCTGCGCGGCGTTGCCCATGACCGGCAGCACGTACCGGTGCAGTTCGACCCCGGCGGGGATGGCGATGAAGCCGGCCGCCAGGCCGATCCCGGCGACAGTGCTGACCACCATGGCGATCGTCTGGCGTGGCGTCATGCCGACCGCCTTGAATACGCCGAGGTCGTGCACCCGCTCGCGGGTCTGCAGCACCACGGTGTTGAGCACGCCGAGCCCGGCGACCACCGCGATCAGCAGCGTTAGCGCGCCAACGAGGCCCAAGATGGCGGGGAGCACCGCGCCGCCGCTGTTGTTGACCTCGACGAGGTAGCCTTTCCCGAGCACGTGGCTCAGCGCGTTCACGTAGGAACCCGTGTTGGTGCCTGGCGCCAGCCCCACTTGGTACTCGTTCGGGGCAAGGCCCGGGTCGACCGCCGACAGGGTGGACAGGGCACCGATCATCTCGGGCTTGCTGTCCGCGGTGTCGAAGACCTCGCCGGCGATCTGGACAGTGGTGTGCTTGCCGCCGGAGGTAAGCGTGTACTTGTCGCCCACCGCGGTACCGGTGTCGTGGAGGAAGGCGGTGTTGACGTCCACCTGGCCGGGGCCGGAGTACCAGTGCCCGGCGATCATGGCGTAGCCGGTCCAGCTTGCGTCGCCGTCGAAGCCCGCGACCGACAGCTGGCCCGCCAGGCCGAGCACGCTGATCTGGCTGTTGGCCTCCGCCACGTAATGCAGCGTGCCACGCTGGGCGCGCAGCGCGGCCTGCACCGCGTGTTCCTGCGCGGCCAGACTCAGGTGGGCCGAGCTGTGCCCGTTGATCAGGACGAGACCCTGGCGTCCGCCCAGGAGGACCTGCACTTGCTCGGACGCCGCGTGGGATAGGTCGGCTTGGACCCGGTTCAGCGACGTGCGCAGGCCTGCCGCGAAGATCACCGCGGTGACGCCGAACACGATCGCCGCGAGGGTGACCATGGTACGGGCGGGTCGCGCGAAGGGCCCGGCCAGGCCGATGGTCACCGGCCTTGGCAGGTGACGGGCCCGGCCGAACAGCCGGTGTGCCCTGTACCCGTGGGCGGGCCGGGGCGCGCGGCCGGTCGCGATCGCCTGCACGGCGCTCATCCGTCCCGCGCGCAGCGCGATCGCGACCGCTGTGACGACGACCAGGCCGAGCATCGCCAGCGGCACGGCCAGGCTCACCCAGACCGGCACGGTCAGGCTGCCCACGCCGTACACCTGGGCGGTCTTGCCGAGCATCGGCACCGCCAGCAGATTGCCCGCTGCTACGCCGACCGCGCAGCCGATGACAGCGGGAACCGCCACCTGGAGCACGTAAGCCGCCACCACCTGCGCAGGCGAGAACCCAATGGACTTCAGCACGCCGATCCGCCGGGTCCCGGCCACCACTGCGCCGCTGACCACGTTGATCACGATCAGCACCGTCATCACCAGCCCGATCAGCCCGAACGCGACGATGAACGGCACCCACGGCGCGAACGAGGCAGTCGCCTGCGCCTGGGCGTCCAGCCAGGACTGCGTGCCCAGCACGCTGCCATGCGGCAGCGCGGCAGTGACCGCGGCGATGTCGGTGTTCACCGCGGCGGTCGTCGCGGCGCTGGAGAAGCGGTACAGCATCTGCGACGTTTCCGGCGTCCCCGCAGCGTGCAGAGCGGCGATCTCGCCGGGCGTCACCCAGCCCTGCGCGGTGCCGGTGGCCGACGTCGCGATGCCGACCACGGTCAGCTTCGGCGAGCCTGGCGCCCCGGTCACCGTGATCTTCGACCCGACCCCCGCCTGCAGGCCTGACTGGCTAGACAGCACAATCTGCCCCGGTCCCGCCGCCCAGTGGCCCGCCGTCAGTATGAGGTCGTCGACCGGGCCGCCCGGCGAGGCGCGGCCCACGATGGTGAGCTGCTGATGGATGGCGACCGGTGTGCTCTTCTTTTGGCCACCGGAGGAGACATGGATGGTCGGAGTGAGGTGCGCGGTGACCGGGACTGTCACTTCCGGGAATGGCCCGGCCGATGCGGTCACGCCCGGCAACCGGGTGGTGGCGGCCAGCTGGGCAGGCGAGGCGCCGGTGACCGTGGCCGTCACGTCCGCGCCGTGCTGAGCGGCGAACGCGTGGTTGAACGGCGCGTTGGAGTCGGCCAGCAGACCCAGCGCCAGCGTCGCGGCCGCAGTGGAGCAGAACACCACCAGGCCGACCACGATGGCCTGCACGCGCCGCCCCGACAGCCCGCCGCGCGCGGCCCGGACGACAGGTAGCGATGTCATCTGGATGCCCCGGTCGCAGAGGCGTCGCTGGCGATCTGGCCGTCGACGATCTCGATGACCCGGCGCGCGTACCGCGCGGCCAGGTGGGGGTTGTGGGTGACCACGATCAGCGTCTGCCCCGAGGAGTTCAGGTCGAGCAGCAGTTCGCCGATCGCCTCACCGTTCGCCGTGTCCAGCGCCCCGGTCGGCTCGTCGGCCAGCAGCAGCGCGGGCCGGTTCGCCAGGGCCCGGGCGATCGCCACCCGCTGCCGCTCCCCGCCCGACAGCCGGGCCGGGTAGACGTCCTTGTGCTGCCCGATCCGCAGCGCCGCGAGCAGCTCGTCGGCGCGCCCGCTTGCTTGTCTTGCCGGCATGCCCGCCAGCTGGGCCGGGAGCAGCACGTTGTCCATGACCGTCATGTCGTCGAGCAGGTTGAAGAACTGGAAGATCATCCCCACCCGGCGCCGCCGGTACCGAGCCAGACCGGTCTCACTCAGCGTGTCCACACGCTGGCCGGCGACCGTGACGGCGCCGCTGGTCGGCCGGTCCAGCCCCGCGATCAGGTTGAGCAGCGTCGACTTCCCGCTGCCCGAAGGCCCCATGATCGCGACGGACTCGCCGCGGGAAACCTCCATGCTGACGTGCGCCACCGCGGGCGACCCGTCACTGTCGTAATTCTTGCTCACATTAGTGAGCTGCACGAGGGTATCCATGCCGGGACGGTACGGCCGGGCCCGCCGCTGTCGCGTCGGCCGCCGGAGGCAACTTGCGTACCGTGGCCGGCTGACGCCGGCGGTGCCCTCATCCCTGAGATGTACAGATCTCGGCCGAGCGAACGACGGCTTTCCCGCGGGCTGCACGCGACAATGGGCACGTGGCGCAGAGTTCGCGGGGGCTGATGCCAGCAGGCCGGGCGGCCTCGCTGGCTGCTCGCGTGCGGTCGGTGGGGCGGCGGCCGGTCCTGTTTGGGGTTTCTAATGTCGGCGACCTGGCCCTCGCCGCCGCGGTCACGATCGCGGCCGTCGTGACGGCGGCCATGGGCCTCCTGTACGTCCCCCAAGCCCCGCGCACGATCGTGCTCCCAGGTTTGATCTATGTGACCGGGCCGCCTCAACCGTCGCATCTGCTGGCGGTGCCGTCCTGGGCCCTGGCCGGTATCGTGGCGACGACCGCGCCGCTCGCGTTCCGGCGGACGTATCCGACCGCCGCGTTTGGCGTGATCCTGGTCGCGTTCATCGTCACCAGGAGTTACTCAACCGCTATCAGCGTCGGGGCGGCAATTTTCGCCGCGTACTGCGCCGTCGCCTACAGCAAGTACCGCCGGACGACGCTACTCACCCTGCTGGCCGGGGCGGTCATCATCACGGTGGCCTACCCGGAGGCCAGCGCACAGGTAGCGGAACGGTACACGCCGCTCCTTGTGCTGCTGCCCACGGTGGCCGTGGGGTACATGATGCGCATGTGGCGGGAACGGGCCGTCGGCTCCGCCGAACGGCTGCGCCTGGCGCAGGCGGCGCACGAGGCCGAGACCCGTCGTGCCGTTGAGACGGAGCGGGCGCGCATCGCCAGCGAACTGCACGACGTGGTGACGCACAACGTGAGCGTCATGGTGGTGCAAGCGGGTGCCGCACGGCGGGCGCTCGACGGTCCTGCGGGCAAGGCCCCGCCCGCTGGGCACGCTCGGCTCGCCCGGGAGGCGCTGCTGGCCGTCGAGGCCAGCGGCCGGACCGCCATGACCGAGCTGCGGCACCTGCTCGGCCTGTTGGCGCCAGCAGGGGAGGCCTCCGCGGCCGAGGAGACTGGCGTGCCCGGCCCGCAGCCCGGCCTGGACCAGGTGCCCGCGCTGATCGACCGCGTCCGCGCCGCCGGGCTCGACGCTGAGCTGTCGATCTCCGGGACCCAGCGCCCCCTGCCGCCCGGCCTGGACCTCGCGGCCTACCGGATCGTCCAGGAAGCGCTGACCAACGTGATCAAGCACGCGGGCCCAGCGCACACGGACGTCCACGTCGAGTACCGCCCGCGTGAGCTGCGGATCACGGTGGCCGACGACGGCCGGCCGGCCGATGCCGACCCGGCACGCGGTCAGTCGCCCGGCCACGGCGGCCGCGGGCTGATCGGGCTGCGGGAACGAATCGCCATCTACCGCGGCGAACTCGACGCCGGCCCGCGGCCAGGCGGCGGCTGGCAGGTCCGCGCCAGGATCCCGCTGGAACCCGTGGCCGACGGGCAGGGCGAGGCCCGCGCCGAATTCCAGGCCGCGTCACCGTGAGCATGCCCGGCGACTCGGCACAGGGGCCCCGCGTGGTCATCGCCGACGACCAGACACTGGTACGGGGCGGGTTCCGGCTGATCCTGACCCTGGCCGGCATCCCGGTGGTGGCCGAGGCCGCGGACGGCAAGGAGGCGGTCGCCGCCACGCTCAAGCACCGGCCCGACGTGGTGCTGATGGACATCAGGATGCCCGTTATGGACGGGTTGGAAGCGACCCGGCGCATCCTGGAGTCCCGGCCCGGCCAGGACGTCCGGGTAATCATGCTGACCACGTTCGACCTGGACCAGTACGTGTACGCGGCGCTGGCCGCCGGTGCCAGCGGCTTCCTGCTCAAGGACGTCTCACCGGAGCACCTGGTCGCCGCCGTCCAGTTGGTGCGCACCGGCGATGCGCTGCTGGCCCCGTCCATCACCCGGCGCCTGGTCGAGCGCTTCGCGCCGCGGGCCGCCGAGCCCGGTGTGCCGGGCCGGGACCTGTCCGTGCTCACACCCCGCGAACTCGAGGTCCTCGGCCTGGTAGCCCGGGGCATGTCCAACGCGGAACTCGCAGCGGCGCTCACGCTCAGCGAAGCGACGGTGAAGACGCATGTGGCGAGGATCCTCGCCAAGCTCGACCTGCGCGATCGCGTGCAGGCGGTCATCCTCGCCTACGAGACCGGCCTGACCTCCCCCGCCCCTCCCGCGCCCGGTTAGCGACCAGACTGGCAGAACTCCCCCGCGGCCCGTGTATGCATGATGGTCTCTACCCGAATTCGCCCTGGAAGGGTCAACACAGACGGCTCGGACGTGGCGGCGCCCTCATCATTGCAATCTGCCCTCCAGTACATCCAGCAGTTCCCTCAAGGTGGTGCGTGTGATCTTGCCCTGGCCGACGCCTGGCCGCGCAGTTGGCACCGGGCCGCGCGGCAAGATGGCTCCTCCCGGATCCCACCGCCCGCAGCACCCGGCGACGCATCCAGATCCGCATGATCTGCGCACAGCCGCCAGCACAGCCGACCTGGCCCTTAGCCATTCATACTCGGCAGGGAGTGACTGTGAACTGGACGGCGTCGAACCGGCCGAACGGGGTGATCTGCGCGGGAAGGCGAGCCGGGCGATCCTGGGCTGCGGGCTGGCCGGCGCGCCGCGAGCACGCTCTGAAGGTCCCTGCTGCCACCGGGTGCGGGCACGTTCAACCGCTTGGGGCGGATCTCAGGTCGCGGGTACGGCTATGGCCTGCAACATCGGCCTGGCCGGAACCCAGCGCGGGAACGGGTTGAACAGTTCCGCTCTCTGGATCGTGAAACCGGCCCGTTCCACGGCTGCGGCGGTGTCGCGGCCCAGGTGGCATCCGGGGACCAGGCGGGACCAGAGCGGAGTGAGGCGGTCCTGCCAGCGGGCCAGGCTCCCGCTGCCGCGGACGTGTTCAAGGACGATCAGCTGGCCGCCCGGGCGCAGCACTCGCCGCGCTTCGGCGAGCGCCAGGTCCGGGTCGGTGACCGTGCACAGCACCTGGGTGAACACCACGGCGTCGAAGCTGGCGTCGGGCTGCTGGAGCGCCTCGGCGGCGTCGCCGGTGAGCTGGGCCGGGAGCGGGGCGTCGGTCAGCTTGGCGGCCATCCGCCTGCGCATCGCGGGGTCGGGCTCAGCGGCCACGACGCGGCTGGCGCTGCGGAGATACGGGAGGTTCGCCCCGGTCCCCGCGCCGACATCGAGCACCTCGCCGGTCAGATCCGCCAGCAGGCCCGCCCGCCGTTCACCGAGCACCGCCTGTTCCAGAGGGCCAGTCATCCGGTCGTAGAGGGCGGCGAAGGCCCGGTGCTCGCGAGGTCGCGCGACGTCCATGTCTGGATCCTTCCCCTGCGGTTCGCCTGTTGCTATGGCCGGTGGCCCCGGCCGGGCCGCGGGTGAGGCCGCGCTCACCAGGTCACTGGGACCGGGCCAGGCCACTGGTGAGCACGCCGGTGTCGAGCGTGAGCTCTTCGACTCCCGCGGCCAGCGCATGCCCGGGAACCGCGGAATGAGCTGGGAGAAGACGGTTTGCAGCTCGATGCGTGCCAGCGGCGCGCCGATGCAGTAGCGGCTCGTGGCCCAAGCTGAGGTGCGCACCCCGGGGCCCGGCCGGCGCTTGTGGTGGTCACGTATGGTCTGGGCCGGCTGGTGCGGTCGCGGCTTGCATGAAGGCCCCGAACTCCGCGACGGCCTGGCGCAGCGCCTGCGCCCGGCGCAGGACCGTCCCGGTGACGGTGGGGTTGGCGTGCGCCCAGGTGCGTGCGGCCCGGGCGCTGGTGAAGAAGTTGATGTGCCCGCAGGTGCGGTCCGCCGCGTGGGGGCAGTCGCCGCCGGTGGTTCCGGCGAATACGACCGCGCCCGGGGGGTTCCAGCGGGCCTGGCCGCCGTCGGCGTGGACGGTGATGACGCGGCCGGTGCCCGGCTCGGCGGCGGTGATCGTGACCGGCCGGCCGAGCATCGCGGAGATGCCCAGCGCGTCGATGGCGCACATGGCGCAGGTGACCGGGCCACCGTCCCAGGTGACCCGGATCGGGGTGGGGGAGGGGGAGAACGGGTAGGCCGCGCGGATCTCGCCGGCCCGGTCGAAGGCGATCACGTCCCGCTCGGCCAGCTCGGCCAGCACCGCGGCGGGATCGGCGCCCTGGGCCCGGGCGAGGCGTGCCAGCTCGCCCCGCATCGGGGCGCGGCCGGTGTGGGCGAAGGCGCCCAGCACCGCCAGGTGCACCCGCCGGGCCGGGCGGGTGAGCGCCGCGGCGCAGCAGCCCTTGTCGATGCCTGGGCCTGCCGTCTGGGTCATCGGGTTCTCCCTGGTCTGTATGGGCCGGTCCGGTCAGTCACCGGCGGGTGAGCCGAACGGGCGGCCGCCGGCGAGGGCGGCCGCGGCGGCGGCCCAGGAGAACGAGCCGGGCGCCAGGTGCCACTGGGCCATCAGCCCGGACAGGCCGGCGGTGAACAGCCGGGCCGCCAGCGCCGGATCGGTGCCAGCCGGCCATTCCCCGGCCTGGACCCCGGCGGCGAACAGGCCCTCCAGTTGCTCGTGCGTGCGCGCATCGGCGGCCCGGACCGCGGCCGCGATCGCGGGCTCGTGGGCGGCCACCGCCCGGGCCTCCAGCAGCACCCGGCAGGTCTGGGGCTCCGCCAGCACGTGGGCGGCGACCGCGGCCGCCACCGCACCCAGCACCTGGCGGGGTGAGCGGCGCCCGGCCCCGGGCAGCGCGGCGACCGCGGCGCTCACCCGCCCGGCGAGGCCGCAGTCCCATTCCTCGTGCAGCGCGAGGAACAGCGCCCGCTTGCTGTCGAAGTACAAGTACGGGGTGCCCTTGGACACCCCGGCCTGCGCGGCGACATCGGCCATCGTCGTCGCGTGATACCCGGTCCGGGCGAAGCAGGCCAGCGCCGCCGCGACGATCTGGTCCCGCCGCGCCGCCCGCGCCTGCTCAGCGATCTTGGGCATGCTGCCCCGCCCGTCCCAGCACCCGGCGCCCGGTCCGCGCCGCCACCACGTACTCCACGCCATAACCGGCGCCCAAAACCACCACAAACACCAGTGCCTCCGCGTTCACCCGGTACCAGGACAGCGCGGTCCCCGGCGCCAGCGCGGCGGCGAAGCCGAGCACCGCCGCCAGCGCCCAGCCGGGCCCGGTCACCGCGCAATGCGCCTCCCCGCAGTGCCAGAAGTTCACCAGGCAATAGCTGCCCGCGACCGCGACCCACGCGCCGGCGACCGCCATCCCGCCACGCCCGCCCACCGCGGCCGCACCGGCGAAAAACGCCACCGTCACCACCACCCCCGCCACACCCCGGACGGCCGGCTCCACCACGCGGCGGAACCGGTCCGCCACGTGCCCGCCGGCCCCCGTCCCAGGCGACCCGGCCCGCCGTTCAAGGTCTGCGTTCATGTCATCCTCACTCCCAGCTGACTGCGCGCACCAGCGGGAGCCAGCGCCGCCGTCAGCAGCACCTGTCCGGCCCGCGTTGGTGCGGCTCTCCTGCCTCGGCGGGCCCGCCCACGGGGGTCAGCCGCGCATCCGGCCCGGTGCCCGGGCGGCGCCGAGACAGCAGCCACCAGGCGATCCCCGTCGGCGGGCACAGGCACAGCCGCACACACAGCAAGCAGAGGCCCGGCGCGGTCGACCCTGCGGGCGCCATTGGCTCCGCGGCGCCTGGCGTGGCCGGCAGATCCGCGGTCAGCTGGTGCAACTGCTGCCAGGTACGCGCGGCGTAGGCGGCTTCCACCCGCTGGGCGTGCTCGTCCACGGTCAGCCTGCCCTCGGCGAACGCCGCATTGAGCACGTCAGCGGCGGCGTCGCGGTCGGTGTCCGAGGCCCGCATCTCCGCCCCGCCTAGGGTGGGCCGGGCGGGGCTGGCCTGGGCCGGATGAGCGCTCACGTGTCCTCCCACCATGGCTGCGGCCGGGATCCAGCCGGATCCGTGGACCTCGATCCGCCGACAAAATGACTGACTAATCAGTCATTTTAGGTCCAGGTACGGAGATGTCAAAGTGAGGACGATGTGATCCTCCTCAGTACCGCGCCTGGGCTGGGTGGGTTCAGCCGGCCGTGATCGTGCCGGGTGATCTGCGGGTTCCTGCCCGGTGCCGCCACGCGGCCCAGGCGATGGCGAGGAGGGCGGCGCTGTAGGCCACGGTGAGGGCCAGCCGTTGCCAGAACGTGGCGGGCGCGCCGTCGGCGGCATCGAGAAGCTGGCTGGCGGCGTGGAAAGGCAGGAGGGCGGAGATGACCGTTCCTGGGTCGGCGGTGATCTGGATCCCGACGATGCCGATGAGGACCAGGACCGCTTCGAGCTCGCGTGGGAGCAGAGCGCCGAGGGCCAGGCCGAGGGGGACGGCCGCGATGCCGGTGAGGATGACTCCGGCGAAGACGTCGGCGGGATGGGCCGGCCCGGTGCCGGCGATCATCACGCTGGCGGTGATTAGTGAGATCACGATGCTGGCGGCTTCGAGCACGATCAGCCGCCCGGTG
>Ga0306924_10008468_pt1 | contig 10374 bp, 7 predicted proteins | sample sta12Can44000111_FD_203756 | JGI IMG/M metagenome (GOLD analysis project Ga0306924, IMG submission 203756) | Lab enrichment of tropical soil microbial communities from Luquillo Experimental Forest, Puerto Rico - statanox.12C.anox.44.000.111 (v2)... | ecosystem: Environmental > Terrestrial > Soil...
TTCCGCCGACGCGCCGATCGCCGATCTCCTGCCGTTGTTCCGCAAGGACTACGTCGCCATCGTCATGGACGGCGATCAGTTTCTCGGCGTGGCGACCCGTCTCGACCTGATCAACTATTTTCGGATTGCACTGTAACACCGAGGCCGTCATGCCCGCGCAAATGCATAGGACCTAAATTAAAGACGTCATTGCCGGGCATAGCGCGTTGAAGACGCGCGTAAACGCGCTTATGACCCGGCAATCCATCCGTCTTTGAAAAGTTCTTGCGAAGGAGATGGATGCGCGGGTCAAGCCCGCGCATGACTGGCGGGAGAAACGCCGGAATGTGAGGCTTGAATGTCGCAAAAGAACCAACTCGATTTCTCGACCCGCTGCATCCACGCCGGGCAGGAGCCTGATCCGACGACCGGCGCCGTCATGATGCCGATCTACACCACCTCGACTTACGTCCAGCAGAGCCCCGGCGTGCACAAGGGCTACGACTACGCCCGCACCAAGAACCCGACGCGCATGGCATTCGAGCGCTGCATCGCCGACCTCGAAGGCGGCAGCGCCGCTTTCGCCTTCGCCTCCGGTCTCGCCGCGATCTCGACCACGCTGGAGTGTCTCGACCACGGCTCGCACATGGTGGCGGTCGACGACCTCTACGGCGGCTCGCGGCGGCTGTTCGAGCGCGTGCGCAAGCGCTCGATGGGGCTTGAAGTGAGCTATCACGATCTCACCGACGCCGGCGCGATCGAAGCGGCGATCAAGCCGAACACCCGTCTGATCTGGATCGAGACGCCGACCAATCCGTTGCTCAAGCTCGTCGATCTCGAGCGCGTGGCGGGGATCGCGCAACGGCGCGGCATCTGGGCCGTCGCCGACAACACCTTCGCCAGCCCCTATGTCCAGCGGCCGCTCGAGTTGGGTTTCGATCTCGTCGTGCATTCGACCACGAAATATCTCAACGGGCATTCCGACATGGTCGGCGGCGTGACCGTTGCCGGCGACGACGCCGAATTGCGCGACAAAATGAAGTTCCTGCAGAACGCCGTCGGCGCGATCCAAGCGCCGTTCGATTCCTTTCTCGCGCTGCGCGGCCTCAAGACGCTGGCGCTGCGCATGGAGCGGCATTGCGCCTCGGCGCTCAAGATCGCTCGCTGGCTCGAACGCCACCCGAAGGTGCGGCGCGTATTCTATCCGGGCCTCGAAAGCCATCCCCAGCACGCGCTCGCCAAAAAGCAGATGCGCGCGTTCGGCGGCATGATCTCGGCGGAGCTGAAGGGTACGCTCGACGATACCCGCCGCTTTCTCGAACGCTGCCGGCTGTTCGCATTGGCCGAAAGCCTCGGCGGCGTCGAGAGCCTGATCGAGCATCCCGCGCTGATGACCCACGGCTCGGTGCCCGCTGAGGTACGCGCGAGTCTGGGCATCGGCGATAGCTTGGTGCGGCTCTCGGTCGGCATCGAGGATGCCGACGACCTCATCGCCGACCTCGCCGCGGCGCTGGGGTAAAACCGCCGAAAATGGGCAAGCCAATCCCGAGTCTGTCTCTTCTCGCCTGCGACCTTGCTATACCAATGAGCGTAACGGCGGGGCCGATCGGGAGAACGAGATGCGCACGCAGGTCGGTATCGTCGGCGCCGGGCCCGCCGGGCTGATGCTGTCGCATCTTCTCCACCTCGAGGGCGTGGAGAGCGTCATCCTGGAAAACCGCAGCCGCGACTATATCGAGAGCCGCATCCGCGCCGGCTTGATCGAGCAGTGGGCGAGCGACCTCCTGGTGGAAACCGGCGTCGGGGCGCGCATGCAGCGCGAGGGCATGTTCCACAACGGCGTCTACTTTGCCTTCAGCGGCGCCTTGCACTACATCAATTTCCGCGAGCTCGTCGGCAAGGGCGTGACCATCTACGGCCAGCAGGAGGTGGTGAAGGACTTGATCGCGCGGCGGCTCTCCGACGGCGGGAAAATTCTGTTCGAGGCGAGTGACGTGAGCGTGCACGATTTTGCCGGCCGCGCGCCGAAAATTCGCTTCCGCCACGACGGCAAGGAGGAAGAGCTCGCCTGCGACTTCATCGGCGGCTGCGACGGTTTTCACGGTATTTGCCGGCCGAGCATTCCGGCCACCGCGCTCACGGCCTATGATCGCGAGTATCCGTTCGGCTGGGTCGGGATCCTATCCGAATCTCCTCCGCCCGAAGACGAGTTGATCTATGCCTATCACGAGCGCGGCTTTGCGCTTTACACCATGCGCTCGCCGAGCTTGGCGCGGCTCTACCTGCAGTGCGCCCCGGACGACGACATCGAGAACTGGCCGGACGCGCGCATCTGGCAGGAACTGCATGCCCGCATTGGCGGGACGCGCAAGCTTGCCGAAGGCGCCATGCTGCAGAAGGGCATCACCCCCATGCGCAGCTTCGTCGTCGAGCCCATGCAACACGGCCGGCTGTTTCTCGCCGGCGATTCCGCTCACATCCAGCCGCCGACCGGCGCCAAGGGCATGAATCTCGCGCTTGCGGACGTAAGGGTGCTCGCGCGCGCCATCTCGCAATTCTATAAGAGCGGCCGCAACGACCTGCTCGAGCGTTATTCGGCGACCTGTCTGCGGCGGGTGTGGAAGGCGCAGCGCTTCTCCTGGTGGATGACGCAGCTGTTTCATCTCGATCCGAGCCACAATGCCTTCGACCGCAAGCGCCAGCGCGCCGAGCTCGACTACGTGACGAGCTCCGAAGCCGCGATGCGCTCGCTGGCCGAGAATTACGCCGGGCTGCCGGTCGAGATGTGAGCGGGGCAGGGCGGATGCAGGTGCTGGTGGTGGGAGCGGGCGTGGTCGGGCTGGCGGTCGCCCGCGCGGCCGCCATCGCCGGACATGACGTGGTGGTGGCGGAGGCGGCCTCCGGCATCGGCACTGGCGTCTCCTCGCGCAATAGCGAGGTCATCCACGCGGGCCTTTATTATCCGACCGGGTCGCGGCGCGCGTACCACTGCCCGCGCGGGCGGCGCATGCTCTACGATTTCTGCGTCTCGCACGGCGTGCCGCACCGCAAATGCGGCAAGCTCGTCGTTGCCACCAACGCCGATGAAATCGGACGGCTCGAAGGGGTCCATAAGCAGGCGCAGGTCAACGGCGTGGAGGGTGTGGAGATCATCGACGCCGCGGCGGCCAAGCGCCTCGAGCCGGCGCTCGCCTGCGTCGCCGCGATGCATTCGCCGGAAACCGGCATCATCGACAGTCACCGCTTTATGCTCGCGCTGCGCGGCGATCTCGAAGACCGCGGCGGCATGGTGGCGTTCGGGAGCTCAATCGAGCGCCTGAAGCCGAGCGCGGGCGGCGGCTGGGACGCCGCGCTCGCGGGCAGCGAGCCGCTATGGCTCCGCTTCGATGCGGTGGTCAATTGCGCCGGGCTCGGCGCGCAGCGGCTGGCACGCGCGGCCGAGGGTTATCCGGCCGAGCGCGTGCCGCGACTCGTGCTCGCCAAGGGCAATTATTTCGCCTTCACCGGGCGGCCGGTGTTCTCGCGGTTGATCTATCCGGTGCCGGTGCCGGGTGGGCTCGGGGTGCACGTGACGCTCGACCTCGCCGGGCGCATGCGCTTCGGGCCGGACGTGGAATGGATCGAGCACGAGGACTACGACGTCGATCCCAGCCGGGCGCTCGCGTTCTACCGGCGAATCCGCGACTATTGGCCCGCACTGCCGGACAATTCGCTCGCGCCTGACTATTGCGGCATCAGGCCGAAGCTGACGGGTCCGGGCGAGGCGGCGGCGGATTTCATGATCGAAGGGCCGGCTCAGCACGGGCTTGCGCGCACCGTGCACCTGTTCGGCATCGAATCGCCGGGGCTTACCTGCGCGCTCTCGATCGCCGAGGAGGTCACGGCCTACCTCTCCGACTGAACGCGTCGCCTGGAAATTTTTTAGCCTGCGCGGGGTTCAATCCTCCGGAGGACTGCGAAGACGTGGCCTCGAACATTCACCATCGCATTCGGAGGAGGGAATGATGCAAATCATCCGCCGCGAGTTTCTTGCGCTATCCGGCCTCGCAGTGGCGGCTCAGTCTATCGCGAATACTGCGCTGGCGCAGGCCCAAGCTCAAGGACAAGCCGGGCCGAAGCTGACGCAAATCCTGCGCAAGGACCTCGAAGGTCAGGACCACGTTGTGCAGGAGACCGTGGTCAGCATCGTCGAATTCCCGCCCGGCGCCGCCGCTCCCTGGCACATGCATCCCGGCGCCCAGGAATTGCTGCACGTGATCGAAGGCAATTTGACCGTGGAAATCGAGGGCAAGGGAAGCACGCTGCTCAAGGCTGGCGAAGCAGGAATCATTCCCGCCGAACTCGTCCACCTCGCGCGCAACGAGAGCGCGAGCGCCAACGGCAAGGCGCTGGTCGTCCACAGCCGGGCTGCGAAGGACAAGCCGCTGATCGTGGTCGTGAAGAAATAACCGCCGGCGTCGAGGCGAGCGTGCTGCGACGACGCGCCTGAGCAGCCGCAAGAGTTACGCCTGATTCAGCGCGCCCAGCGTAAACGCGCGATGCGGCGGAATGGCCGGCCTTAGAAATAGCGCCACCACACATAGACGTGGGAGATGGCGATCGACACCACCATCATCGGCATGCCGTAGAAGAGATACGTCATGAAGCGAAAGGGGATGCCGTTGCGCTCGGCAATGCCGGCGACCGTGAGATTTGCCGAGGCGCCGATGAGCGTCCCGTTGCCGCCGAGGCAGGCGCCGAGCGAGAGGCACCACCACAACGGCTCGATCTTGTCGGCGCCGCCAAAGGCGGGCGCCATGCTCTTGATCAGCGGGATCATGGTGGCCACGAACGGGATGTTGTCGACGATCGCGGAGAGGAAGGCGGACGCCCACAGGATCGCGTAGCCGGCAGTCGCCATGTTGCCGCCCGTCGCCGCCACCAACTCGTTGGCGAGAAGATGGAGCAGGCCGCCGACCTCGACCCCGTGCACCACGATGAACAGGCCGATGAAGAAGAAGATCGTGATCCATTCCACGTCGCTGAAAGTCTTGTGCACGTTCTGCGACTGCTTCTCGGTGTGATGTTGCCAATTGTCGAGGAGCATCAACACCGCCGCGCCCGTCATCGCGATGGTCGCAGGCTCGAGATGAAGCGCCCGCGCGAGCACGAAGGCGACGATCACGGCGGTAAGCACCGCCAACGACTGCTTGAGCAGCGTCCAGTCGAGGATGGTCTCCTTCGCACTCATTCCCATGACCAGCGCCCGCCGCGCTGGAGTCGATTTGAGCGCTCTGCCCCACACCAGATGGATCATCAATGCTTGCGCCGCCATGACCACGATGATCACCGGCGTGAGGTGGATGATGAAGGCGTTGAAGTCGAGTCCGGCGAGCGAGCCGATCATGATGTTGGGCGGATCGCCGATCAGTGTCGCGGTCCCGCCGATATTGGAGGCGAACACCTCGGCGAACAGGAACGGATAGGGCGGAATGTCGAGCTCCCTGGTGATGGCGAGCGTCACCGGCACGACCAAAAGCACCGTTGTCACGTTATCGAGTAGCGCGGAAACGACGGCGGTGGTGAGCTGCAGCAGCAGCAGGATTCCGGCGGGACTGGCCTTCGCCCTCTGCGCCGACCATATCGCCAGATATTCGAACATGCCGGAGCGGCGCGAGACCGACACCAGGATCATCATGCCGGTGAGCAGCCCGATGGTGTTCCAGTCGATGCCCTTGAGCGCCTCGTTCTGGTCGAGCGCGCCGCTGCCGATCATCAGCGCCGCGCCGATGAGCGCGACGATCGCGCGGTTGAGCTTGTCCCAGATGATGGCGGCGTAGGTGATGCAAAGGATGATGGTCGAGACCATCATCGCATCGAGGCCGAAGAAGATGTGCGGCACGAACTGTTGCCCGCCCACTTGAATTCCTCCCAACGCGACCGACAGGCTTGGGGAAGCGCTGCCCCACTGTCAAGACGAGGGTGCGTCGCACCTATTCCGATACTGCCGCCTGATGTGCTTACACTCTCGGCGGCAGTGACCCGCATGATCGACAGCCGAGAGGAGGATCCATGAGCCAGACCCGTTTCATTAATCCGCAAACGCTGGGCAAGCCCCCCGGCTATACTCACGTCGTCGAGGTCACCGCACCGGGGCGGATCGTCTATATCGCCGGTCAGCTCGGGGTCGACCGCGACGGCAAGGTCGTCGGCGACTTTCGGCGCCAAGCGGTGCAGACGTTCGAGAATCTCAAAACCGCGCTCGCCGCGGTGGGCGCGCAGTTTCGGCACGTGGTGAAGCTCAACAACTACCTCGTCGACCGCGCGGACCTGCCGACGTTCCGCGAGGTGCGCGACAGCTATCTGGCCGAGAACGACCGCCCGGCCAGCACGACCATCGCGATTTCAGGGCTGGCGCGGGAGGGGGCGCTGATCGAGATCGAGGCGGTGGCGGTGCTGCCGGCCGCCGCGCGCGCCAAAGCCGCATCCAAGGCCGCGGGCAAAGGACGCACGGCGCGTTCGCCTAGGCGCCGCGCGCGAGCAAAACGAAGGTGAGCGCGGCGAACACCGGCAGCAGCACCGCCGCCGACCACAGCATGTAGCCGAAGAAGCTCGGCATCTTCACGCCGCGCTCGACGGCGATGGCATAGATCATGAGATTCGGCGCGTTGCCGATATAGGTCATGGCGCCCATAAAGACTGCGCCCATGGAGATCGCCGCCAGCGTCGTGGCGAACGGTCCCATCAGCTCGCCCGCGTCGCCGCCGGCGACCTCGAAGAACACGAGATAGGTCGGCGCGTTGTCGAGAAAGGCCGAGAGCGCCCCGGTCAGCCAGAAATAGGCGATGTCGTGCGGGCTGCCGTCGCGCGCGGTGACGGCGGCGAGCAGCCACGCGAAGGCGCCGTCCTTGCCGGCGTCGAGCATGGCCACCACCGGAATGATGCAGACGAAGATGCCGGCAAACAGGATGGCCACTTCCGCGATCGGTTCCCAGGTGAAGCCGTTGGCCTCGCGGTGTTCGTTCGGCGTGAGCGCGAGCGAGAGGATCGCGATCAGCACCAGCGCGGCGTCGCGCGCAATGTTCCCCACCTCGAGGGCGGTGCCGTAGACGTCGACGCTCAGCACGGGCTTCCACGCCGCCGCGGCGAGCATGGCGACGATGATGCCCGCGATCAGCAGGAGATTGATGCCGCCGCTGATGGCAAGTTTCGTCGGCGGTTTCGTCTCGCCTACGGGCGCGATGAGGCGGTCCTTGCGGTAGTACCAGACATCGAGCGCGACGAAGACCGCAAGCACCCAGCCGGCAACGAGCGCGGTTTCGAACCAGATGTTTCGCACCGTCCAGAAGAAATCGACGCCGTGCAGGAAGCCGACGAACAGCGGCGGGTCCCCGAGCGGGGAGAGCGCGCCGCCGATATTGGCGACGAGGAAGATGAAGAACACGACCACGTGGACGTTGTTGAGCCGCGCGGAGTTAGCGCGGATGAGCGGGCGGATGAGGATCATGGCGGCGCCGGTGGTGCCCACCACGCTGGCGATCAATGTGCCGAAGGCAAGCATTGCGGCGTTGACGAGGGGCGTGCCGCGCAGCTCGCCCGTCACCAAAATGCCCCCGGCGACCACGTAGAGCGCGAACAACAGCACGATGAAGCTCAAGTATTCGGCGAGCACGGTATGCACGAACGCGGCGAGCGCGGCCGGCGCGCCGTAGACCGCGGCGAGCGGCGCCAGCGTGAGCACGCTCCAGGCAAAGGCGAGCTTGCCGTAATGGCGGTGCCAGAATCGCTTAGACAACAGCGGGCCGATCGCGATGGTGACGAGAATGCCGATGAACGGCAGCGCCCACGGCCATCGCAGCGCCGTGCCGTCGAGGCCGGTGGCGGCATGCGCCACGTCCGGAACGATGAGAAGAATGGCGAAGGCGCCGCCATAGAGGCTCTGCGACCTCATGCTGAGGAGCATCGCAGCGCGAACCGAGCGCATATTTTTCCACGGATTTGGCTGCGCTGCGATGCGTCTCGAAGCATGAGGCGCGTCCTCATCCTTCGAGACGCGCGCACGCCTGCTCGAGCTCGCTGGACTACCGTTGAGCGCGCGCTCCTCAGGATGAGGACGCCCGGCCGGCCGATTCAATGCGCCTCGTCCCAATTGTGCGCTGCGCGCGCCTCGACCGCGAGCGGCACCGAGAGCGAGAGCGCCGGCATCGGCGCCTGCGCCATCACCTTCTCCACCACCGGCAAGGTCTTCGCCACCTCGGCGTCGGGCACCTCGAACACGAGCTCGTCGTGCACCTGCAGCAGCATCTGCGCGTTGAGCTTGGCTTTCGCCAGCGCCGCCTCCATGCGCACCATGGCGCGGCGGATGATGTCGGCGGCGGTGCCTTGCAGCCGCGCGTTGATCGCGGCGCGCTCGTTGAAGGCGCGGATCGAGGCGTTCGAGTGCGCGATTTCGGGGTAGTGGCACTTGCGGCCGAACAGGGTGAGCACGTAGCCGTTCTTCTTGGCGAAGGCCTTGGTTTCCTCCATGTAGTCGCGGATGCCGGGAAAGCGCTCGAAATATCTCTTGATGTAGGCGCCCGCCTCTTCGCGCTCGATGCCGAGTTGATTGGCGAGCCCGAAGGCGGAGATGCCGTAGATGATGCCGAAGTTGATCGCCTTGGCGCGGCGGCGAATTTCCCCCGGCATGCCCTTGACCGGCACGCCGAACATTTCCGACGCCGTCATGGCGTGAATGTCGAGGCCCTCGCGGAACGCCTTCTTCAGCGCCTCGATGTCGGCGATCTCGGCCAAGAGCCGCAGCTCGATCTGGGAATAATCGGCGGAGACGAGCTTGTTTCCGTCGGCCGCGATGAAGGCGCGTCGGATCTTGCGGCCTTCCTCGGTGCGGATCGGAATGTTCTGCAGGTTCGGCTCCGAGGAGGACAGGCGCCCGGTGGGTGTCGCCGCCAGCGCGTAGCTCGTGTGGACGCGGTGCGTGCTGGCGTTGACGTAGCTCGGTAGCGCGTCGGTATAGGTCGATTTGAGCTTCGAAACCTGTCGCCAGTCGAGAATTTTCCGCGGCAGCGCGTGACCCTGCTCGGCCAAGTCCTCCAAGGTCCGGGCCCCGGTCGACCACTGGCCGGTCTTGGTCTTGGTGCCGCCCGGAAGTCCAAACTTGCCGAACAGAATATCGCCGAGCTGTTTCGGACTGCCCGGATTGAGCGGCTCGCCGGCGAGCGTCTGGATTTCGGCCTCGAGCGCACCCGAGCGCTGCGCGAATTCACCCGACAGCCGCGAGAGTACTTGCCGATCGATCGAGATCCCGCGCCGCTCCATGCGCGCGAGCACCGCAACGAGCGGCCGCTCCAGCGTCTCGTAGACGCTGCTCACGCGCTCGCTGGTGACGCGCGGCTTGAGCAATTGCCATAGCCGCAGCGTGGCGTCGGCGTTTTCGGCGGCGTACTCCGCGGCCTTCTCGACCGCCACGCAATCGAACGTGAGCTTGGATTTTCCCGCGCCGGTGAGCTGGTTGTAATCGATGGCGGCATGATCGAGGTAGCGCTGCGAAAGCGGGGCCAGCGCGTGGCTCGCGCGCCCGGCATCGAGCACGTAGGACATCAGCATCACGTCGTCATAGGGCGCGAGGTCGATCCCGCGCAGTGCGAACATCTGCAGGTCGAACTTGATGTCCTCCCCGACTTTGAGCACGCCCGGATCTTCGAGCAGCGGCTTCATCGCCGCGAGCGCCGCGCGCTCCTCGATCTGATCGGGTGCGATCTCGCCGGCGAACAGGCTGCCGTCGCCGCCGTCGCCGCGTTTGCGGTGGGCCAGCGGAACGTAGCAAGCCTCGTTGGCGGCGAGCGCGAGCGAGAATCCGCACAGCGTCGCCTGCATGGGATCGAGGCTCGTGGTCTGGGTATCGATCGCGACCGCGCCAAGCTCGCGCGCGCGCGCGATCCAGGCCGCGAGCCGCTCAGGGCTGCGCACGATCTCGTAACGGGAGCGGTCGATCTTGGTGTAGCGCGCGGCTGCGAGGCGGGCGGCCGCGAGCGCTTGCGGCGTGAACTCCTCTTGCGTCGGCGGCGCGGCGGCGCGTCCCTGAACTGGTTTGCTTTCGCGCCCGGGAACGGGGATGGGCGGCAGCGGCAGGGATGCTTGCTGCGCCGGCGCGCCCGTGTCGGCGCGCCGCTCGCCACCCTCGCGCGCGGGAGGGAAGCCGGCGGGCGCCTTGAGCTTGCCATCCGGCTCGATCTCTCCGGCATCGATGCCGGAGAACTCCGCCACCCGGCGCGTGAGCCCGGCAAATTCCATCGCCTTGAGGAAAGCGATCAGGCGCTTGTAGTCGGGCTCGTGCACCGCGAGCTCCGCGAGCGGCACATCGAGCGCCACGTGGGCGTCGAGCGTGACGAGCTTCTTCGACAGCCGCGCGCGCTCGGC
>Ga0306924_10008478_pt1 | contig 10368 bp, 9 predicted proteins | sample sta12Can44000111_FD_203756 | JGI IMG/M metagenome (GOLD analysis project Ga0306924, IMG submission 203756) | Lab enrichment of tropical soil microbial communities from Luquillo Experimental Forest, Puerto Rico - statanox.12C.anox.44.000.111 (v2)... | ecosystem: Environmental > Terrestrial > Soil...
TTTGTGACCCCCTCACCCGGAATGCGCGCGCGCGGCGCGCACATTCCGACCTCTCCCCTGCGGGGAGAGGTAAACCGCGACTGCCTCAGCGTCAGCGAAACACGTTCTAATCCGCGCATCGTGGCGAAATGCGAGTCTTTCTCACCGGCGCGAGCGGCTTCATCGGCGGCGCTGTTGCTTGCGCCCTCATCGCAGGTGGCCACAGGGTTCGCGGGCTCGTTCGCAGCAAGGCCAAGGCCGACGCGGTCGCCGCTCACGGCATCGATGCGGTCATCGGGTCGCTTGACGATGCGGCGCTCTTGGCGGCCGAAGCCCGCGCCGCCGATGCGGTCGTTAATGCCGCCAGCAGCGATCATCGCGGCGCGGTCGAGGCGTTGATTGCCGGACTGAAAGATTCCGGCAAGCCGCTCCTCCACAGCAGCGGCAGCAGCATCGTGGCCGATCTCGCCATGGGCGAGCCTTCCGATCGGATCTTTGACGAGGCGACACCCATCGAGCCGGCAGCGGAGAAGGCCGCCCGGGTGGCGATAGACCGCCTTGTGCTCGATGCCCCCGGCATCCGCTCGGTAGTGCTCTGCAACACCATGATCTACGGCAATGCGCTTGGCACGCCGGCACAGAGCGTCCAGATTCCGGCGCTCCTGCGCGAGGCCAGGGCATCCGGCGTCGCGCGGTACATCGGGCGGGGACAGAACCGCTGGTCCAACGTGCATATCGCCGATGTGGCGGCGCTCTATGCATTGGCTATCGCGAAGGCACCCGCGGGCACATTCATGTACGTCGAGAGCGGCGAGGAGGCATTGGGCGAGATCGCGGGTGCCATCGCGGCGCGACTTGGTCTCGGCGCCGCACAATCTTTCTCCACCGAGCAGGCGATCGCGGCCTGGGGCCGTAACATGGCGGTGTTCTCGCTCGGCTCCAACAGCCGGGTGCGCGGCAAGGCCGCGGCCGAACTCGGCTGGTCGCCCAGACGGCGCTCGGTCACGCGCTGGATCGCCGACGAGCTTGTTTAGACGGCGACCGAAGAGTTTGGCCTGCCCCCCGCGGTCCGGCATCGATGGTGTCGGGCAGGCGACCATAGACTAGGTTGAATCGGCATGCCCGCGCTTGTCGCGGGCATCCACGTCTTTCGTGCCGCACCCAAAGGCGTGGATGGCCGGGACAAGCCCGGCCATGACGCAAGTCGTGATTCACAGGCATGTGACGGTTTAGTAGTTGTCATGCCCCCGGCGCATATCCATAATGCGCTGGTCGAATGGTTGGCACTGCGCCGGCATTCCCGGCCGCGAACGACGGCGCCGCAAATGAGCGCACGAGTCGGTGACATCATCGGCCTGCCGTGTGGCCGCGACCCGACGCAAGCCGGCGCCGTGTGGCATCGCGCGCTCGTGCATCAAGCCTTCGACCAATCGGGCGTTAACCGACGATGACCGGACAACCCGCGCATCGAACGGGCTTGTGGCCGGCAGACGGCACCGAATCGGCAAGCGCAAGGCGGCAATCAGCCTCAACCTGTCAAACAAGGAGCTGAACATGGGATCCGGAGGAAACAGACAAAATCGTTCCGTCACGCGACGGGATTTCCTGAAGAAGACCAGCGCCGTTGCAGGGGTTGCGGGGCTTGCGCCCGCGGTCTCGGCGCCGTTTGTGTCGAGCGCCCTTGCCCAGACCAAGACACTGAAAATCATTCAGTGGAGCCACTTCATTCCCGAATACGACAAGTGGATCGACGGCTTCGCAAGGGAGTGGGGCAAGAAGAACGGCGTTGCGGTCACCCTCGACCACATCCCGCATCTCGAGCTGCCGGCGCGCGCGGCGGCCGAGGTCGCAGCCGGCGCCGGACATGACATTTTCGGCTTCAACGGCTCGGGCGGCCCCCACCTCTACGCCAAGCACGCCCATGACCTGACGGCACTGATCAAGGAGGTCGAAGCAAAGCACGGCAAGGTGCTCCCCATGGGCCGCCAGATCGCCTGGAACGAGGACACCAAGAGCTGGAGCGCATTTCCGGACTATTTCATCGACTTCCCCGGCCTCTACCGCAAGGACCTGTGGGACGAGATCGGGATGACGCCGGAGACGTGGGAGGATGTCCGCGTCGGCGGCGCCAAGCTCAAGCAGAAGGGTTACCCCGTCGGCATTGCGCTCTCGCACTGCGTGGACGCGAACAACTCCTATCGCGGCATGCTGTGGAGCCACGGCGCAGCGGAATGCGACGAGACCGGCAAGCGCGTGACGATCGATTCCAAGGAGACGCTGGAGGTCGTCAAGTATGTCCGTGCGCTCTACAAGGAGGCGATGGATCCCGAGATTCTGTCGTGGGACGATGCCGGCAACAACCGGTTCCTGGCATCCGGCCGCGGCTCCTGGATCCACAATCCGATCTCGGCCTACCGGTCGATCCAGAAATCCAATCCGCAGCTGGCGGACAAGATCCAGCTCTGGAGGACGCCGGCCGGCACGGTACGCCGGCTAACCGCGGGGGCGCCGAACTCGTACATCATCTGGAAATTCGCGCGCAACAAGGAGACGGCCGTCGAATTCCTCAAGCACTATGCCGACCATTACGGCGAGGCGTTCAAGGCTTCCACCGGTTACGACCATCCGCTGTTCGCCAATCTGGTGCCGAAGCCGATGCCGATCCTTTCGGACGACCCCACCTCGCACCCGCCGGACAAGCTCAAGGTGCTGGAGACGGCGGACGAATGGTGCGCGGTGTTCGGCTATCCGGGCCCCTCGACGCCGGCTGCCGACGAGGTGGCTGACAATTTCATCATCCCGGACATGATGGCAAACGCCGCGACCGACAAGATGACGCCGGAAGACGCGGTCAAGTGGGCGACCAAGGAGATCGAGCTCATCTACGGTAAATGGGCGACGCGCACGTAGGCGATCGCGTCGTAGGCTGGGTTAGCATCGTAGGTTGGGTCGAGTTCTTAACGAGACCCGACAGTGTCGTCCGCACGGGCGTTGGGTCTCGCAAAGCTCGACCCAACCTACGAGTCGACATGCTTCCGAGGAGGCCGAAGTGGCCGCTGTCTCAACTCGTGAAATCAGAAAGCAGTTCGCCGACGTGCATGCCATCGACGGCATCAGCCTCGTGGCGCGCGACGGCGAGTTCATGGTGCTGCTGGGACCGTCGGGATGTGGCAAGACCACGCTGTTGCGCATCATCGCTGGTCTGGAGAAGCCCACGTCCGGAGAAGTGCTGATCGACGGAGAGGTGGTCAACGAGATGCCGCCGCGCGCCCGCGGCATCGCCATGGTGTTCCAGAGCTATGGACTCTATCCGCACCTCACCGTCTGGAACAACATCGCCTTCCCGCTGCGCACCCAGGGCACGCCGCGCGAGGAGATCAAGCGCAAGGTCGAATGGGCGGCGGGTCTGCTCGGCATCGACCATCTTGCGCAGCGACGCCCGCGTCAGCTTTCCGGCGGCGAGCGTCAGCGGGTCGCGCTGGCGCGCGCATTGGTCCGCGACCCGACCGTGTTCCTGCTCGATGAGCCGCTGTCGAACCTTGACGCCAAGCTGCGCGCCAGCGCGCGCAGCGAGCTCAAGGCGTTCCAGCAGAAGGTGCGCACCGCCACCATCTATGTGACGCACGATCAGGTCGAGGCCATGGGGATGGGCGATCGCATCGCGGTCATTGATCGCGGCAGGCTGCGCCAGGTGGGCACTCCGACCGAAATCTACGAGCATCCGGCGGACGAGTTCGTGGCGACCTTTCTCGGCACGCCGCCGATGAACCTGATCGAGCGCGACGGCGGGTCGCTCGGCTTTCGTCCCGAGAACTTCCTGCCCAAGGATCTGCTCAACGGCGCTCCCGTGGTCGAGTTCCCGTTTCGCGTCGCGCGCGTGGAGTATCTGGGCTCCGAGCACATCCTCTACGGCGCGCTCGACGGCAGAGCCGCCAAGCGCGAAGTGACCGCCAAGCTGCCGGCGCACGCGACCCTTGGCGGCATTGCGCCCGGCGTGGAACGCGTCTTCGCCGTGCGGGAGACGGAGCTGCGCTATTTCGACCGGGACGGGCGCAAGGCTCAACACCCTTGAACGCGGGAACCATAAGCCCATGACCGCGATCACAGCCGTCGCCCCCCGTCCGAAATCCCGCTTCCTGCTCGACCGTCCCGAGCTGGTCGGCCCGCTCTTCATTGCTCCCGCGATTCTCTACGTTCTCGTGCTGGTCGCGCTGCCGTTCTTCCTCGCCCTCTACTACAGCGTCAGCGCCTACACGATCTTCGATCCGAACTATCGCTACGTCGGGCTGAAGAATTTCACCGACGTCATCGAGAGCGACATCTTCCGGCGCACGCTGATCAATACCTTGGTGTTCACGATCGGGGCGCAGGTGATCGGCCTGCTGCTCGGCAAATTCGCCGCCATGCTGCTGATGCAGGACTTCCCCGGCCGCGGCATTGCGCGCGCGCTCGTCGTGCTGCCGTGGGCGGTGCCGGTCTCGCTTGCCACGCTAGCCTGGCAATGGATGTTCGATTCGCTCTACAGCGTCATCAACTGGACGCTGGTGGCGGTCGGCCTGCTCGACCCCGTGCACCGCCTGCAGTGGCTGGGCCAGCAGGATCTCGCGATGATCGCGGTGACCGTCGTCCACGCCTGGCGACTGTTTCCGTTCGGCGTGGTGATCTTCATCGCGGGGTTTACCTCGGTGCCGCAGGACATCCTCGATGCCGCGACCGTCGACGGCGCCGGCTTCTGGCGGCGCAACTACCAGATCATCCTGCCCATCATCGCGCCGATCATCATGATCGCGCTGATCTTCGGCACCGTGTTCACCTTCACCGATCTCAGCGTGGTCTACCTGCTCACCAAGGGCGGCCCCATCAACGGCACGCAGGTATTGGGATCGCTCGCCTTCCAGGTCGGCATCCTCTCGGGCGACGTCGCCCACGGCGCCGTGATCTGCCTGTTCCTGTTTCCCTTCCTGCTGGTCGCGGTAATCGTCCTGCTGCGCGCGCTGCGTCGCCGGGAGATCTGAGATGATCCGGCTCGCCAGACGGATCGCAGGGGAAGGCTCGTTCTACGCGGCCGTGATCGTGCTGGTGACATTTGCCGCCTTTCCTTTCTATTGGATGCTGATCACCGCCTTCAAGACCGACGGCGACCTCTACAACCTGCAATCCAACCCTTACTGGTTCAACGCCGAGCCGACGCTGGAGCACCTGCGCTATCTGTTCGAGGACACGCTGTTCGTGCAGTGGCTGTGGAACACGGCGCTGATCGGGCTGTGCGTGGTGGCGATTACGCTCGCGGTGGCGGTGCCCGCCGGCTACAGCCTGGCGCGCACGCCGGGCCGCAGCGGCGAGAATCTCGGAATCGGCATCTTCCTCACATATCTGGTGCCGCCCACGCTCCTGTTCCTGCCGCTGTCGCGGGTCGTTTCCGAGCTTGGACTGCAGGACTCGTTGTGGTCGCTGGTCGTGGTCTATCCGACCTTCACCATCCCGTTCTGCACCTGGCTGCTCATGGGCTTCTTCAAGTCGGTCCCGCGCGAGATCGAGGAGGCCGCGATCGTCGACGGCTGCACCGTGGTGGGCGCCTTCGTGAAGACGGTGCTGCCGCTTTCGCTGCCCGCCATCCTCACCGTGGTGATCTTTGCGTTCACGCTCACCATGCAGGAGTTCGTCTATGCCTTGACGTTCATCTCCTCCTCGGACGAGAAGCCCGTCACGCTTGGGGTTGCCACCGACCTGGTGCGCGGGGACATCTTCTACTGGGGCGAGCTTATGGCTGCGGCGCTGATCGCGAGCGTGCCGGTGGCGATTGCGTACAATCTGTTCCTCGATCGGTTCATCAGCGGGATTACGGGAGGCGCCGTCAAATAGCGTCGCGTCTCATGCGCCGCCGCGCCCCAGGTTTCGAGGAGGCGTGTGACTTCCTTCACCGCCCCATCGTCATTGGGTCTCAGGTTCACGCCGCAGATAGTCCGCACTGCTACCGGATATTGTGCCACGGGTCGTGTTTCACGGCGGGTGGCGGCGGCGGCAATCTCTTGGCGGCGTCCTTGTACGCCTTTTCGATCGCCTCCTCCTCCTTCTTCTTCTCCTCTGCCGCCTTGTTCGATTGCTCCTTGCTGGCATCCTGAGCGTAGGCGGGCACCGTCAATGACGCGATGATTGCTGCGACTGCAAGAGCCCTCATGTGACCCCCCCCAAAAGCTTATCCAGGACAACGCAAAGCAGGCGTGCCGAAGGTAACGCGGCAATTGTGGTCGCAATTGGCCGGCCGCCGCGGACCCGCCGGTTTTTGCGCGTCGCGGTGCGGCTTCCTCATTGCGCGACAATGAGCGCATCGAGGGCGGTGGCGCCGTCTCCCTTGGCGTGCACCATCAACGGGTTGACGTCGATCTCGACAATGCCCGGCACTGTGCGCATCAGCCGCCCGATGGCGAGGACGGCCTTGGCCACCGCGTCCACGTCCGCCGGCGGAGCGCCGCGCACTCCCGCAAGCAGCTTCGCCGCACGCAGTCGCGCCAGCGCCTCGATGATCTGCGGCTCGTCCGCATCGGCCGGCAGAAGCCGCACGTCGCACAGCGCCTCCACCCAAATGCCGCCCAGCCCCACCAGCAGCACGGTCCCCCAGGCCGGATCGCGCTTGGCTCCGATCATCAGCTCGACGCCCTTGCGCGACATTTGCTCCACCAGGCAGCCGGTGAGCGTGACGCCGGGGGCCGCGGCCTTGATGTTCTGTTGCACCCTCGCCCAGGCGCTCCGCAGCGCCGCCTCGTCGGCGAGGTTGAGCATCACGCCGCCGGCTTCGGTCTTGTGCGACAGCGCCGCGGCTTGCGCCTTCAACGCCACCGGATAGCCGATGCGGCCGGCGACGGCGACGGCGTCCTGCGCCGTGCGGGCAAGCTCGCCCTCGGGCACGCGGACGCCGGCGGCGGCGAGGACCTTCTTGGAGAGCCACTCCGGCGCCGCACCCGCAGCAAGTTTCGGCATATCTGAAAAAGGCTCTGCAATAGCCGCCGCCTGCGCGCCGGCGCGGGCGCGGGCGAGCAGGCGTCCGTATTTCGTATAGAGCGCGATTGCGCGCAGCATGCGGTCCGACGAGCGCGAAAGCACCGCCGGGCTTTTGGCTACGGCCTGCGCAATATCGGGAGCGAGCACAAAGGTGTCGCCAAGCGCGGCCAGGACCTTGGGCTTGGGCGAGTCCGCCATGCCTTTGTTGAGCGCCTCCGCCACCGCGGGAAAGCTGAACGGAAACGAGACGAACAGCATCCCGACATTGGGATCGTCGAGCAGCGCGCTGACCGCGGTCGGCAGCATCTCCGGCGTGAAACCCGCGGTCACGTCGAGCGGGTTGCCGTAGTTCCCGTACGCGGGGAGCACTCCGCGCACCTTCTCCAAGGTGGCCGGATCCAGTTCGGGAAGATCGAGGCCAAGCTCCTCGGCGAAGTCGTTGGTCAGCGCCACATACGCGCCCGAGGCGGTGAGGATGCCGGGCCCCTTGGTGGGCGGTATCGGATAGCGCTCCAGGATGGCGACCAGATCCATCATCTCGTCCATGGTCGAAACCATGATGGCGCCGGCATCCTCGACCTGGGTCTGGATCATGGCGAAATCCCCGATCAGGGCGCCGGTATGGGACTGCGCGGCCTTGCGCGAGCGCGCGCCGCGGCCGGGGTGCAGGAGCACGACCGGCTTGCCGGCTGCGCGCGCCGACCGGCAGGCGGCGAGAAATTCGCCGGGCCGCCGGATCTGCTCGCAGTAGACCGCAATCACGCGGGTCGATCGGTCTTGCGTCAGGAACTCGATGAAGTCGGTGCTCTCAAGGCCGGCCTCGTTGCCGGTCGAGATCACGTAGGTCAGCGCAAGACCGCGCCCGTCGGCCGCGCGCTGGAAATGGCCAAGCAGGCCGCCGCTCTGACCGACGAAGGCGATGCCTCCCTCGACGCCGCGCTGCGCCTCGCGCACGTACAGCATGTTGAGCATCATGCCGTCGACGTTGTTGAGAATGCCGAGGCAGTTGGGTCCGACCACGGCAAGCCCGGCCGCACGCGCGGTGGCGGTCACGGCGTCCTGGGTCGCGTAATCGCCGACCTCGGCAAAGCCGGCGGCGAATATCATCGCCGAGCCGACCTTGCGGCGCGCGCACGCTTCAATGGCGTCGCGCACGCCGGCAGCGGGCAGCGTGAAGACCGCAAGGTCCACGCCTTCGGGCAGCTCGTCGGCGCTCCTGAGCACGGACCTGCCGTCGATGGGCTCGCTGGTTCGGCCGACCAGATGAATATCGCCCGCAAAGCGGTTGAGCTTGAGCGATTGCAGGACGACTTGGCCGGCGCTGCCGGCGCGCGCGGACATGCCGACGATTGCGACCGAGCGCGGGCGCAGGAAGCGCGCGACCGCCTTTACCCCGCGCGCATCCGACGCGCCGCTCATGCCTCCCCGCGGTCGGGCTGGAACATCATGAGATGCGTGCCGTCGTCGAGCGGATGCCAGTAGGGCTTCACCTTCATGCCGACCTTGAGCTCCTCCGCCGGGCAGTTGACGATGTTGGCAATGAAATTGACGCCCACGTCGAGGGTGACGCTCACCACCGCGTAGGGCTCGGCGCCGCGGAAGGCAGGCGTACCACGGTGCGTGATGGTGTAGGAGTACACCACGCCCCTGCCCGACACCTCGCGCCATTCGATGTCGCGGCGCCGTCCGGTGAAGATGCTCACCGGCCGGGGGAAGTGCTGATACCTGCCGGTCGCCTTGCAGTACTGGAGGACGAGCTTCTTGCTTCTCGTCCCTTCCCAGTACGGCTCGGAGAAGTCGAAGTGCCGGATGGCGCGCTTGACGCCGAGCGTGTCGTTGAGTGCCTTCGCCATGGTTGTCTCCCCTATTCCGCAGGCCTATCGCATTCGTAGCCGGGGACCCCCTCACCCGGCGCCTTCGGCGCCGACCTCTCCCCGCTGGGGAGAGGTGATGGAGTCCGCGGCGCGCACAGCGAAACGGTCCAGGCCCAGGGAAATGTTCTCAAGCCGCGCCGCGACCACGATTTACCTCTCCCCGTTGGGGAGAGGTCGCGAGCGAAGCGAGCGGGTGAGCAACTGTCTTGGTGAACTGGCGCTCCGGCCGCGTCAAGGCTCGCGCTTACGCGCGCCCGGCTCCGCCGGCTTCGGCCTTGACCCGGCCGGCTCGCCAGTTCGATCGGCTTGGCAAGTGGTCGGCGCCAAGTGCGCCGACCAGAATGGGACGGCTGGGTCATGCGGCGATGGCCATCGAAGCAGGGTTCCAGTCCTGTTGCTTGGCCACCATCGTGTTGAGGATGGTCAGCAGCTTGCGCAGGCAAGCGATCAGAGCAACTTTTTTCAATTTGCCGCGGTTGAGCAGCGAATCGTAATAAGCCTTGAGGACGGGATTGTGTTTGGTCGCCGCCCCCATCACGGCCATGTAGGCGATATTGCGCAACTTGCCTCGCCCACCTTTGATGTATCGCTGGCCGGTGCGCTTGCCGCTGTCGTCATCGAACGGAGCTACCCCCACCAAGGCCGCCAGCGCGCGGCGGTCGAGCCGGCCGAGCTCGGGCAGCCAGGCAATGAGGGCGGCAATCGTCACCGGGCCCACGCCCGGCACGGTATCGAGCCGGGCGGCCAGCGCGGCGAACTGCGGGTGCGCCGCAATGGCCTTGGCGATCAAGCGATCGAGCTGTTTGATCGAAGCCGGGATCGGCTTCAAAGCCGCCGCCAAGGCCTGCCGCGCCGGACCTTTCGGGCAGGCGGAGATCTGGTTCTGCAGCGAAGTCTGATGACCCATCAGGGCCTGCCGGGCCGCGACGAGGCCCGCCAAATGCTCGCGCTTGGCATCGAGGGGAATCTCGCATCGCTGCGCGGCCGCGAACACGGCGCCAAACTCGGCAATCATCTCGGCGTCGATACGATCATTCTTGGCCAACCGCCCGGCCGCTTTGGCGAAGTGACGGACCCGCTTGGGATCGACGATTCGCACGTCGAATCCCGCTTGCCGCAACGCCTTGGCAACGTCTCGCTCATAACCGCCGGAAGCCTCCATGACGGCCATCCGGACACCGAGCGATTTGAGCCAGCTCACCAAATCGCCATATCCAGCCGCAGTGTTGGCCACCGTTCGGCGCTGCTGACCGGACAAGACGTAAAGGTCGAGGTTCTGCTTGGAGACATCGATGCCGACAACGTCGCGAAAGTATGCCATCCTCCAATCCCTTCCTTGCTCGTTCGGGCTCGAAGCCCATTCAACTGTTCGGGTCTAGGAAGACGCGAAGGGGACCATGCTCACCCACGGTCTCGCGACCTTGGGGGAAATTCGGTCTCACCTCCACGGCGGGCGGTTGCTTGTGACAACCGCCCGCCAGCAGAGCCTGTAATTGATTCTCCGGACACAAGGGGG
>Ga0306924_10008480_pt1 | contig 10367 bp, 7 predicted proteins | sample sta12Can44000111_FD_203756 | JGI IMG/M metagenome (GOLD analysis project Ga0306924, IMG submission 203756) | Lab enrichment of tropical soil microbial communities from Luquillo Experimental Forest, Puerto Rico - statanox.12C.anox.44.000.111 (v2)... | ecosystem: Environmental > Terrestrial > Soil...
GGGCATCAGATCGGTCACCGTTCGAGTCCGTTAACCAGAAAAATTTCGGCCGGTCCGCGGTCAAAAAGAGTTCAGGGTCACCCTCTCGTTCGCCGGATGAAGGAAAGGGGAGGGCTGCCCAGAGATCAATAAGGAGAATACAGTGAATTCGAGAAACATGATTCGGGTGGCGCTTTTCGGCTCGGCTTGCTTGGTCAGCACCGCGGCCGTACAGGCGCAGACGGCGGCGGGTTCCGCTTCCGCAGGAAAGATCGGCATCATCAACGTGCGTCAAGCCATCGTGACGACTGCCGAGGGAAAACAGGCCTCCGCAGAATTACAGACGCAGTTTTCGGCGCGGCAGAGCGAGCTCGAGAACCTCAATAAACAGATCAATGATCTGCGGCAGCGCTTGAGCGCCGGTCAGACGACCCTCAGCGACGACGAGAAAGTGCGGCTGACACAACAGGGACAGCGGCTGACGCAGCAACTGGACCGCAAGAATAACGAACTGCAGGAAGACGTGAACGCGGCGCAGGCCGACGTCGTGGACCGCATCGGGCGGAAGATGATGGACGTGCTGGATCGCTATGCCCGGGAGAATGGTATCGTGGCGGTGTTCGATTCTTCGGCACAGAACTCGCCGATTCTGTTCGTCTCGACGAACATCGACGTTACCCAGGAAATCATCAAGCTGTACGACGCCGCGTACCCGCTGAAGGCCGGTGCGGCGGCGCCCGCCAAGCCCGCGGCGACCACGCCGAGGCCGGCTCCCACGACGCCCGTGCCGACCAAGCCGTAAGGAAGAGGCGAATTTCCGGGCGGAACGAGGAACCCGCGTCGTGCCGGGGCCCTCGTTTCCGCGCCTGGCTGACCGCCTCTTGGTAGTCCGGGTGACCCGGAGCCCTGCCTTGCTTTTGCCAGGTGGCGGGAATATACTTGGTCTTCGCTCTGTTACGGGTCGCACCTTGGAGTGGGCGCAAGCCCACTTTTTTGTTGCTGCCGGATGGACTGAGCTTCAGACCGGCCTTGGCCGGGGAGTCTTTAGGTGAATTTGGAGAAAATCCGCGCGGCCGCCGAACGAGTCGCCCGTTCGGAGGGTCTGGAAGTCGTGGATGTGGAATGGAAGATAGGTAAGCAGCGATTCTTGCGGGTATACATCGACCGCGTGCCTGTAATTCCAGCCGAAACGACTGAGGGGGAAGAAGTTGCGGGGCCCTACCCCAAGATCAGCCACGCGGACTGCGAACGCGTGAGTCAGCAGTTGGGCGTGATCCTCGATGTGGAGGAACTGGTCCCGGGACCCGGCTATATACTCGAGGTGAGCTCACCTGGGATGGACCGAGCGCTGAAGACCGAGGCGGACTTCCAGCGCTTTGCGGGGCGGCTGGCAAAAATTTCCACCACGGAGCCCGTCCATGATGCCAAGTTTTTCGAAGGACGCTTGAAGGGATTTGCCGGGGGCAACGTTCGCATGGAGCTGAAGGGCAAAGAAGCGCCGACGGTGGAGATTCCGCTGGAATTGATCCGCAAAGCGAATCTCGTGGTCGAATTTTAGGATTAGAAAATGGCGAATCTGCTGTACCAACAAATCGAGATGCTCAGCCGGGAGAAACACATAGAACCGGAAGTGGTGATCTCTGCCATCGAAGACGCCATGGTGGTCGCCGCTCGTAAATATTACAAATCGGATGAGGATCTGCGCGGCAAGTTCAACCCGGAATCGGGACAAGTCGACGTGTTCTCGGTCATCACGGTGGTGGAAGAGGTGACCGACCCGAAACGAGAAATCACCCTGACCGACGCGAAGAAAAAAGATCCGAACGCGGAGCTTGGCACGGAGTTTCGCACTTCAAAGCCGACCGATGTGCTGGGACGTATCGCGGCGCAGACCGCGAAGCAGGTCATTCTGCAAAAGGTGCGCGAGGCCGAGCGCGACACGATTTACAACGAGTATCACAACCGCGCGGGTGAGCTGGTCACCGCGATCGTAAAGCGCGCCGAAGGGCCGGACTTGATTGTGGACATGGGACGGACCGAAGCGCGGCTGCCGAAGCGCGAACAATCGAAGCTCGAGACCTACAACATCGGTGAGCGGCTGCGCGTGGTCATCAAGACGGTTGATCGCGCGGCGAAGGGACCGCAAGTGATCGTTTCGCGCGCGGATGCGTCGCTGGTGCAGCGGCTATTCGAAATGGAAGTGCCAGAAATTTATGACGGCACGGTGCAGATCCGCGCCGCGGCCCGCGAAGCGGGGGAACGCACCAAGGTCGCGGTGGCGAGCCGGGACAAAGACGTGGATCCCGTAGGCGCATGCGTGGGCATGAAGGGGATGCGCGTGCAGTCGATCATCCGCGAATTGCGCGGGGAGAAAATCGACATTATTCCGTACAGCGAAGAGACTGTCGCGTTTGCGCAAAAGGCGCTGAGCCCGGCGAAAGTCACGCGCGTGCAGATCATCGATCCGGAGAATAAGAAGCTGGAAGTGATTGTGGAAGACTCGCAACTCTCGCTGGCGATCGGCAAGAAGGGGCAGAACGTGCGCTTGGCCAGCAAGCTGATCGGTTGGGATATTGATATCAAGAGCGAAGAAGAAAAGCGTCGCGAGATCGAAGAGCAAATGACCGCCCTGACCGCGCCGGCTACGCCGCTTACGGTGCTGGCGGGTGTGGGACCGAAGACGATCGAGAAAATTGAGGCTGCGGGCATCAGTTCTCTGGAGAAACTCGCCGGCATGACGCCCGAACAACTGATGGAAATTCCCGGCATCGGCGAAAAGATGGTGGACAAGATCTACCAGGCGGTGAATCGCTTCTACGAGGGTGGTGAAGCGGCTGCGGCAGGAGCAGCGGAAGGGACAGAAGAAATCGCCAAGGAATCCGCCGAAGGTTCCGCAGAAACTGCGGAACCAGCGGGCGAAGCGGAAGCGGCTGAAATAACGGAAGGCAGCGCCGAAGAATCTACCGAGAAAGTTGCAGCGACCGAAAACGAAGGGAACGAATCCACCGCGGAGTCTCCCTCCGCGGCGGCTGACACCGAGCACAAAGCGCCGGAGGATCAGCAGGAAGAGAAGAATTCTTAACGAGGTATGAGTGACGCATCTCAGGTTCGCATCAATGAACTGGCTCGTGAGCTAGAGGTCAAGGCGAAAGCGATCATCGATCTTTTGCCGGGGCTTGGTGTATCGGAAAAGAAGACGCACTCGAGTTCCATCCCGCTCGAGGTTGCGGAGAAGGTTCGTCATCAGCTGCAGGGGACGCCGGAGCCCGAGCCTGTGACCGAGGCGCCAAAAGCGCCGGCGCCGCCGCCGCAAGTGAAACCGGCGGCTCCCGCTGCTCCCTCCCACGCTCCCGCAGCGCATCCGCCAGCGGTACAACCGGCGGCTCCTCATGCCGCTGCGCCGCATGCTCCCGTTGTGCAAGCACATACCGGCACAGCACCCGCCCCGGTGAAACCGGCTGCGCCGGCCGCGCCGCCGTCGAGCGGCGGTGCACCAGTAACGACCCCGACACCCGCGGCACCCGTTGCCAGGCCCGCAGCGCCTGCACCGACAGCACCTGTGAAGCCCGCAGCTCCAGCTACGGCTCCTCCGAGTTCTGTGCCCGCAGCGCCGAAACCCGCGGCGCCCGTAGCTCCGCGTCCTTCGCCAACGCCGGGTCAACCCATCGCCCGTCCGCCGCAAGGACGACCGCAGCAGCCTGGCGCACAGCCGACCGCAGCGCGTCCTGCCGCTGGCTCGACAACTCCAACTTCAAAACCTTCGCCCCCCGCGCGGCCCCCGATGCCCACTGGTGGGAATCGCGGCCCGGTTCCCGGCACGGTCCCCGGAAGTGGTCGCCCGAGTGGCCCGCGACCCGGGCAGCCCATGCGGCCGCAACAGGGCCCGGGCGGCAGGCCTTTTACGCCTCGACCTGGCGGTGCGCCCGGAGGTCCGGGGGGCTCTGGCGGCACCGGTCGTCCTTGGGGACAACGGCCTGGTGCGGTGCCGATGGGATCACGGCCGGGTCCGCGCACCCCGGGACGTCCCGCGATGCTGCCGCCTCTGCCGGATAAGATGCCGCCGAAGGCCGAGCCGGGAAAACCGCTGTACGCGCGCAAACCGCCACAGCGCCAACGGCCGACGGTAGACAAGCGCGAGATTGAAGGAGAGCGCAAGCTTCACCCAACGCGGCAGCGTCCCGGTGCTGGGGGCCGCGGTACGGCTGCGATTGCCATTGCGCCGCCGGAACCGCGCGCGCCGCGCGAAGTGACGCTGACCGAAGGCATCACCATTCGGGAGTTAGCCGAAAAACTCGATGTGCGCGCGAAAGACTTGCTGAAGACGCTGCTGGATCGCGGCGTATTCGCCAGCATTAACCAGGCGCTGGATGTGCAAACCGCGACCGACCTGGCGCAAGCGTTCAACGGCATCGTCAACGTGGTTTCTCTGGAAGAAGAAATGGTTTTGGAAGTGGCCAAGGAGGAGACGAAGGAGAACCTGAAGCCGCGTCCGCCGGTGGTCACGGTCATGGGGCACGTTGACCACGGCAAGACCAGCTTGCTTGACGGTATTCGTGCTTCCGATGTGGCTGCCGGGGAAGCGGGTGGTATCACGCAGCACATCGGCGCGTACAAAGTTCAGGTCGGTGACCGCAGCGTGGTGTTCGTCGATACGCCAGGTCACGAGGCGTTCACGCGCATGCGCGCGCGCGGCGCGAAAGTGACCGATATCGTGGTGCTCGTCGTGGCTGCCGATGACGGCGTCATGCCGCAGACGCGCGAGGCGATCGATCACGCGAAAGCTGCGAATGTGCCGATGATTGTGGCGGTCAACAAGATTGATAAGCCAGAAGCGCAGCCGGAACGGGTGAAACGCCAGCTGACGGATCTCGGGCTGATGCCTTCGGAATGGGGCGGCGATACGGAGTTTGTGGAAGTGTCGGCCAAGCAGAAGAAGGGTCTCGACAAACTGCTCGAGGTGATTCTGGTGGTAGCGGATTTGCGCGAGTTGAAGGCCAATCCGGATGCTCCAGCGAGCGGCACGGTTCTCGAATCGCGCGTCGACCGCGGCCGTGGGCCGGTGGCTACCATTCTGGTGCAGAATGGCACGCTCAACACCAGCGACTTCTTCATCGTCGGCTCGGTCTTCGGCAAGGTTCGCGCCATGTTCGATGATCGAGGACGTCCCATGAAGAGTGCTCCGCCGTCAACCCCGGTCGAAGTGCTCGGCTTGCAAGGCGTGCCCGAAGCCGGCGACCATTTCCAGGTTACCGACGAAGCGAAGGCTCGCCACGTTGTGGAGTTCCGCCAGTCCAAGCAGCGCGACGCAGCGTTGCGCGCCAGTGCCGGCGGTCGCATCACGCTCGATCAGTTGCACGAGCAACTGAAGGCGGGCGAGGTGAAGGAGCTGCCGATCGTTATCAAGGCGGACGTACAGGGTTCGGCTGAAGTGCTCGAAGAGATGCTGCCGAAACTGTCCACCGATCAGGTGAAATTGAAGATTATCAGCGCCGGAGTTGGTGCGGTGACGGAAAACGACGTGCTACTCGCCAGCGCGTCCGGCGCGATTATCATCGCCTTCGGCGTACGGCCGGACCGCAAAGCCGCGGATTTGGCGCAGCAAGAAAAAGTCGACATCCGCACGCACAACATCATCTACGAAGTGTCCGACGAAATTAAGAAGGCCATGGAAGGCCTGCTCGAACCCGTGGTCCAGGAGACCTATCTGGGCCGCGCCGAGGTTCGCAACACGTTCCGCATCAAGGGCGCAGGAACCGTGGCTGGTTGCTACGTCCTCGATGGTCACATGAAACGCGATGCGCAGGTGCGCGTGGTTCGCGATGGCACGGTCATCTACACCTCGAAGCTCAGTTCGCTGAAGCGCTTCAAGGAGGACGCTAACGAAGTTCGTGCCGGTTACGAATGCGGTCTGGGCATCGCGAATTTCAACGACGTGAAGGTCGGCGACATCCTGGAGTGCTTCCAGGTCGTGAAACTTTCTGCTGCAGAAGCTGCTGCCCAAGGGGCCGTCCCCGCCCGCAAGTAAACGGCTTGCCATCGCCTGTCACAGCCAGGTGAAAGGCCGCGTGGAAGCTCAGGTTGCTGGCCTGAGGAACATGACCATGGCTGTCGGACTTCTCACCTTGGAATTGCACCTTGCGGAAGCCCAGTCGCTCAAGGACAAGCGACAGGTGTTGCGCAGCTTGAAAGACCGGTTGCGGGCGCATTTCAATGTGGCGGTGGCGGAACTGGATTTTGAGGATAGCTGGCAGCGCTCGGTGGTAGGCGTGGTGACGTTGTCGAATGAAGAACGTCACGTCGAGGATTCGCTGCAGAAAGTGCTGGCGGAGGCGGATCGGATTTTAGGTCCGATGTTGGTGTCGCACGCGGTGGATTTGCTCTGAGTTTTGCGGGGTTTGCCTCGAAGAAACAGCAAAGCTTAGCCCGCGGGGCGGATTCCCAGGGGAACGCTACCCCGGCCAATTACTGGTTATACCTATGAGCCCTGATCCTCACAGACACGAACGCGTTGGCGAGGAAATCGCCCACGAGATCAATGCCATGCTCGCGGGCGAACTGAAAGATCCGCGCCTGGAAGGCAATGTATGCGTGAGCGAAGTGCGCGTGCAGCCGGATATGAAGCATGCGCGGGTTTTCGTCAGCGTGCGGACCCAGAATTCGAGGGAACAATCCGACGCCATCAAGGCACTGGAGCACGCCGCTGGTTTCATCCGTCATGAGTTGATCGAGCGGCTGCAGTTGCGCCGCCTGCCGGATCTTCATTTCACGCTCGACCTTTCACAAGAGCACATGGAGCGGATCGATCAGCTGCTAAAGCGGATGAAAGCCGGGAAACCATCGAGTCCCGACTCCAAACCGTGAGAGGTTTCAGGTCTCAGTTTTCAGCCGGAACGGGAAGCGCAATGACGGCTAGACGCCGACTCCTCAAGGCGAAAACCCCGCTGGCGGTGAGCAACGCAAGACTGTGCGTGGCGACGAGGTCGCAGTTTCCAGCCGGCGCACGTGCCTGCCAACGCGTGTGCTTGACGAAATAGCCGTCAGCGCACGGCAAGGCTCGCTTTTTTGATGAAAACGAATAACTGAAAACAGAAAACTGCCGCATGCCACGCCAACCACAACCGGCCCCCTTCGACGGGGCACTGGTCATCGATAAGCCGCAAGGGAAAACATCTCACGACATCGTCGATGCGGTACGTCATCTGGCCGGGTTTCGCCAGATTGGGCACCTCGGCACACTCGATCCGCTGGCCACCGGCGTTCTGGTTCTGCTCCTCGGCAAGGCCACGCGCCTGGTCCGTTTCTACGCGGGCCGACGGAAACGGTACACCGCGGGTTTCCGCTTCGGGTTTGCCACCAACACCTATGACTCCGAAGGAACCGCCCAAGGTCCCGATGCCGCTCCCTCGCTAGCTCGGGAAGCTCTTGAGCGCTTGGCCTCCGAATCGCTGGGGCGTTTCGAGCAGAAGCCGCCGATTTTTTCCGCGAAGAAAGTACATGGCCGACCGGCCTACGAACTCGCGCGCAAGAATCAAGTGGTCGAACTGAAGCCCGTTGCGGTGGAGCTCTTTGAATACCGGCTGACCGAAGTCGAGGGCCCGATCGCGCGCTTCGCGATCGAATGCTCTTCCGGGACGTACATTCGCACGCTGGCTCATGATATGGGCGAGAAACTTGGATGCGGCGCGCACCTGGCGGAGATCTGCCGCACCGCGGTCGGGGAATTTTCGCTGGAGCAGGCATTGACGATCGACGAGCTCGCGCAATCGGCGCGGGAAAACCGGTTTGCCGCGTGCCTGATTTCGCTGGAAAATCTTTTGCCCGATTACCCGCGTGCGAACGTGCTTCCGGTTCTCGAGAAAAAAGTGCGCCACGGGGGAAAATTCAACGTGCTTCCCTCGCAGATCCAGCCCGGCCGCATCGAACTACCGCCCGGTGCGACGACACAGCTCGACAGCGACGGCACGCCGCTTCCGCGTTTGCGGGTGTTCAGCCAGCAAAACAAGCTCATCGCCATCGCACAAGCCGTGGTCCCGCGCACGTATCAGCCGATCGTCGTATTTGACCCATTGCCCTAAGGTTTTCCTGTTGAAACGCAATACGGGTCCCGCCCATCCAATGTCGCGGAGTGATTCGATGGCCCCCGCCTCTTTGCCGCGCCCGATGACCGCGTCGGCCACAGCCTGTTGATCTCAGCCGAACCTTTCTCGCCCGCCTGGGATGAGGATCGCGCGGGCGATATCTGCAGCCGACTCGAGCTGGGCGACATCGTTTTATTTTCCGATCCGCCGGCGGACCTTCCGGCGCGCGATCGAGATGTGCTGCAGGTCGCAAACAACGCGATTCCGCGTATCACAAAAATATCGCGTATCGCCCATCCGAGGATCGCGTAACCGACCTCGAGGTAGCGTGTTTTTTATGGCTCCGGTGGTTTCGCCGGCGGCAGTGCGGGTTGCGGCGGCGGATTCTCCTGCGGCGGTTGCTGGCCCGGCGGCACGCCGGGGGCACCGCCTTGCGGAGGCTGCTCGCCCGGAGGCAGCACCGGGTTTTCGGCCGGAGGCTGACTCGGGGGTGTTTCCTGCCCGGGGGGCGTAACGGGCGGCGCGCCGGTGGCGCCGGCGTGTCCGGTGGGCTCGCCGCGGCCGGCGTAAATGGTGCGTGAGACATGGTCCGGCATGCGCAATTGCCTCGGCGTGATCAGGATCAGCAATTCGTTATCGGTCGAGGTATTGTTGCGCGAACTGAACAAGAACGAGGCGCCCGGAATATTCGCGAAACCCGGCAAACCGGTGATGGACTTGGTCTCTTCGACGTCCAGGAGGCCGCTGACGATCGACGTTTCATCTTCTTTCAGGCGGATGGTCTGCGTCAGGGTACGGTTGGTGATAACCGGAATACCGTTGACGCTGCTTCCGGCGAGGGCCTTGATGTCGAAATCCATTTGTAGCGTGACTTGGCGGTCGGGATGGATTGTCGGCGTGGCTTTGATCTTCAGTCCGATATCTTCATATTCGGAACCGGGGTAGGGCTGCTGCGCGATCGCGGGATTGGAGATCAGGCTGGTGGGGCTGATCAGGAGCGTCACGTTTCCGGCGCTGCCGGAAATATTGTTCGTTACCGCGATGTCGGGGAAAGTGTTGCTGGTAAAATTTCCGGCAACGATGGCATAAGGATTGGTGCCCGCGGGAGGTTCGAGGGCTTGCGTGAAGAGGCCGTTGCCAACATCGACCCAGACAGTGACGGTACCCGCACCGGTGTTCGTCACGGCTATGCCGCCGAGGGATTGTTGCACGAAATCGGCAATTGCGACGCCTGTGGGCGTGGTGTCGGTTGCCAACGGAGACTGCGATGACGGCACAAACGTGCCGTTGCCATTTCCGAGATAGACCGTAACGGTTTGATCTTTCTGATTCACGATGGCCATCGCCGGGCCGGTGCTCCCCGCCAAACTTCCCGAAGCGATGGCCACGGGAAAGTTGCCGACCGGCAGGGGCGGACCGCTAAAGGGCTTGAACGTCCCGTTGCCTACGCCTTGCAAAACCGAGACGTTGTTCGAGACTTGATTCGCGATGGCCAGATCGGGGATGCCGTCCTGATTGAAGTCGGCTACCGTGATCGCGATGGGACCGGTTTGTCCCTCGGGAAGAGCGAAAGGCGATCCGCTGACCTCTGTGAAAGTGCCGTCGCCATTTCCGTTGAAAACCGAATAGGTGTTGTCCGCAAAGTTGCTGACCACAAATCCGACATTGCTGTTGGTATTCGAATTGAACGTGCCTACGGCGATTGCGCTGGGCTCCGTTCCGACCGCAATTGGTTTCGGCTGAATGGTGAAGGTTCCATCCGCGGCGGAATTTTGCAGCAGCACCGTAACGGTGTTCGCGACGGGATCGGTCACCAGCAAATCGGGTAGGTTATCGGTGGTGGAGTTGAGGCTGCCGGTTGCCAGCTGCGCCGGGACCGGTGGCGCGGCGGTGCGAGCCGTGCCGAGCGAGATGGGCGAATTGGTGGCCTGGGCGAATTGCGTCGGAGCGCCAAGCCCCTGGTTCAGCAGGATGGTGATGGAGTTGTCCATCTGATTGAGCACGGCCAAGTCCTGCTCCCCGAGGGTGCGAAAGTCGTTCGCGACGAGCGAAACGGGTCCCGTGCCTACGGTGAATTGCTCGGAAGGCAAGGTGATGGCGCCGCCACCGGGATTGGGAACAAATCCAGTGGCGCTGCCCAGACTCCCGGACAGCAGGGAAAGCGTGATGGGATAGCGGTCGCCCACGAAAAATGTCGCCGGTTTTCCGTCCTGCGCACGAAGCAAGACCTGCCGGCCGCTGCGTACCAGGGAAAGAGAATCGGACAAATTCGCGGTGGCGCTCGGAAGGGTTAAAAGGAAGGTGGTTTTT
>Ga0306924_10008487_pt1 | contig 10364 bp, 5 predicted proteins | sample sta12Can44000111_FD_203756 | JGI IMG/M metagenome (GOLD analysis project Ga0306924, IMG submission 203756) | Lab enrichment of tropical soil microbial communities from Luquillo Experimental Forest, Puerto Rico - statanox.12C.anox.44.000.111 (v2)... | ecosystem: Environmental > Terrestrial > Soil...
AGAGGCCCCAAGCCTTCATTGCGGGATTGAGCATTTCCAGGGCGCCGCTGCAGGCGTCGACCTCGTCGTCATGGGCGAGTTCGGGGAAGCCCTCGAGGACGCGGAACAAGTCCTCGTTCCAGGAACCGCGCAGGATCTTCATATTGCCGGCTCGGCACTGTGAGCTGAACGGTCCGAACCGCGTCAGTTTGTCGCCGCTCTCGGTCGCCGACGTTACGGTGAAGCTGCTCAGGGCGCGCACCAGATGCTGCGCCTGGCTCTTGCCGGCCTGCCCCGGATCCTGGCCGAAGCCGATCTTGACCTGCTTGCCGTCCTGGGTGGCGGTGTTGAGCATCAGTCTCTCGACGTCGCCCGGGTTGGCCCGCGTGCGCACCATATCGAGTAGCCAATAGCTGCCATTCCTGTCGCGGCCGAGCTTGATGCCGACCGTCCAATCGGGGTCATTGAGCTCGGTCTTCTCGGTCGCCGCGAGATCCCAGTAACGGACGATGTCAAGCTCTGCCGGAACCGCATCTGCGACGGCACACCACTCCCGCTTGAAATAGAGCCCGGCGGACGGCCGGATCTTCCAATTGCCGCCGAGCAAGCGCTCGCGCTCGAGCAAAGGCAGCGCCAGCAGCCAGGCGAGGTATTCCGGGTTGATCCGCAGCAGCGCCGGGTTGTCGAACACCTTGGCCGGGACAAAGGTGACGCTGATCGGCCGCGGCGGGTCGACACCGGGTGGCAAATCTTCCGAAGGCGCCATTTGCGGCGTCAAATCATCCGGGCGATCGGCCCAAATGATCTCCTCCGCAAGACGAATGTAGTAGCGCAGCACACCGGCGCGCTCAGGGATCGGCAGCCCGGTCTCCTGGTCGATCCACCAGGCGAGGAACTCGGCGACCCAGCTGTCGGCGTCGGGGTTGCAGGTCGCCCGGATATAAGGCCGCACCCCGCAGGTCGAGCGGTTGCGGCTGACCATGTAGAAGAACTGACGTGCGGTAAAATGCGTCAGCTCGTCGAAACAGATCAACGTGAGCTGGGCGCCCTGCCAGTCATAGACGGTCCTGTCGAACTGCAGATGCGAGAACTTGATCTTGCCGCCGCACCGCCAGCGCCATTCATGCGCTCGAAGGTGCGGGGTGCCCCCGAACCGCGCATAGAAGTTCAGGCTCTCATCCCATAACCCACCGGGATTGGTGATCTGCGGCGTGGTACGCCGGAAGAACACTGCGGTAAAGCCCGGCACGCGGCTGACAAAGCGCAGCGGCTCGAGGATCAGTCCGACCGACTTCCCGCCACCCGCCGCCCCGCCATAGATGCAAATATCAGCCGGGGTTCGCAGAAACTCGGTCTGCGGTCCGGGCTGTGGCGAGGCTGTGGCTCTGGCGGACAATGGCGGCATTTCACGTGCTGCTCGTTGAGCCAAGCGGATCTGATGACTGCTGGCGCTGCCGTTTCCTGGCGAAGTAGTTGTCTTGCACCTCGCGTAACGCCGCCGTCAGGTCGGGATCTCGACAGTTATCGGGCAGCAGCAGGACCTCCGAATTCGCCTCGCCCGTGGCGGCCGAAGTTGCCTCATCCACCACGATCCGCTCCCGCCAATGCGCCCGCGTCTTCAACCAGAAAATCTGGGCAGTGATGTTGCCCGCTTTGGCGGCGGCGAATAACGAGCCGGAGATCATCGCATTGGCCTCGGCCACGCCGCGGTCGAGTTCACCGCGAAAACGCTTGCGCAACGTGTTCGGGGCGCACCCGAGTAAACGGGCGATGTCGTCTTGCGGGAGACCGAGACCGGCCAAGTGCCGCACCTTCTCGCGCAGCGCCTCAGTCACGACAAAGGCTGTTCTCGCCATGATCAGTTCCTAAGGGATCGAGACCCTGCTTCGCTGCCCACTCATCGAAAGATTGCCCCGAGGCTTGATGTGTCGCGCTGCGCCCAGTGAAGAGCTCCCAGCGGCGCACGACGACATCGACATACGCGGGGTTGAGCTCAAGCCCGTAGCAGAGGCGGCCGGTCATCTCCGCGGCGATCGCACTGGTGCCCGAGCCGAGAAACGGGTCATAGATCACCTGGCCGGGACGAGTGTTGTTGACGATCGGGCGGCGCATGCATTCGACGGGCTTCTGCGTGCCGTGTCCCCAGCTGTGCTCGCGCTCGCGGCTGCTGCCGAAAGGATTGAGAGAGGCAATCGACCATAACGTCGTCTGGGTGCGGTCGCCTTGCCAGTGGCTTGCCTTGCCCTCTCGCACCGCGTACCAGCAGACCTCGTGCTGCCAATGGTAGTCGCCGCGGCTGAGAGTGAAGTGCTGCTTCGCCCAGATGATCTGTGCGCGCAGCTGGAAGCCGCAAGCAGCAAGCCCGGCAGCGACGATATCGCCGTGCAGCGCCCCGAACCATACATAGGCGGCGTCTCCGGGAAACAGGGCATAGGCCTCCTGCCAGTCGGCGCGATCGTCGTTGAGCACCTTGCCCCGTGCCAGCTTGCCTCGGCTGAGGCCGCGGCGCGCTCGCCAGCTCGGGTCGTAGCCGACGCCGTAAGGCGGATCGGTGACCAGCAAAGGAGGTTCGAATCCGGCCAACACCAGTGCGACATCGGCCGCGTTGGTACTGTCGCCGCAGCCGATTCGATGGTCGCCCATCACCCAGACGTCGCCCGGCCGACTGACCGGTTGATCGGGGACCGCCGGGACGCTGTCAGGATCGGTCAGGCCGCTCGATCGCAAACCGTCCAGGATCCTCTCAAGCTGGTCCGGCTCGAAGCCGATCAGACCAAGATCGAACTCGCCGGAAGCGATCTCCGCAAGCTCAGTGCGGAGCAGTTCGAGATCCCAGCTTCCACGCGCCGCCAGCTGATTGTCGGCCAGCCGATAGGCGCGTTTTTCTTCCTCACCCCAGCCGCGCGCGACGATCACTGGGATGGAGGTCCATCCCAGCTTGGTGGCGGCGCGCACGCGTCCATGGCCGCAAATCAGCTCGCCGTTCTCGTCGACCAGCGGCGGGTTGGTCCACCCGAATCTCCGCATCGAGTCGGCCACTTTGTCGATGTCGGTCTCGCTATGGATTCGGGCATTTTTGGCATAGGGGAGCAGCCGCTCGATTGGCCAATGCTCAATCCGTTCCGCCGGCCACGGTCGCGTCAGCTGCCCTCCTTCCGATTCCGCTAGTTCAACAGCATTCTTCGCCTCCGCATCGGCCCGATGCGTTTCGGCGCGGGCTTGAGCGGAGGATTTGCGGCAGCAGCTGGCGATGAAAAGAGTCAGATGGTTTCTTTGGCCGGACGTTTCGTTGGCATGTTTCGAGGTTCAGTTGCGCGTTAATGCGCTCTCGAGCCGTGCTTGCCGCGCCCTCTCTTCGAAGACGGTTCGAGCTCCGCCCATGCCTTCTTGAAGGCCCCTGGATAGGCGTTAGAGACCTCGGCCATGCATCGCCGCCTTGCCTCCAATTTGGTGAGCGGTGCTTCGGGGACCGTGATCTTCCGCAGGTGGCGCAGGATCGCACCGGACACCGCGGCTGTCTTTGTATTTCGGGCCGGCCATACGCTAGTCACATCAGAGCGCAAAAACTGGGGCGATCTCCAAACCAGAAGACCACGCGAACGGGACCACAATCCCACCGCCCCAACCGAATAGTCCGGAGTAAAACGGAAGGCCAAATCGTTCAGCTCAGCCGGCGGCACCGGGATTTGCTCATTGCTGCTCCGGCCGGGTTTGATCCCCGTCAGTGGGAGACGGGCGCTCCGGAGCTTCCTGTGCAGGTCGTCCAAGGCTCTGTCCGGCGGCGGTGGTGCAAGCCCTCCGACTAGTGCGGATTTAAATTCTTCCGGCGGTGCCGATTCGTGATCAGCGTCAGAGTTCTTGGTCCGGAATCGTGGAAGCGAGCGCACATCTAATCGCGTCCCGTCGGTGAACAGGGCCGCCACCATCGCCTCCGTCTCGCTGAAGTCCGATATGGCGGCAACTCTTTGATAGTCGCGGGTTCGTATCCACATCAAGACTTCGCCAAGACCCCAATACTTCTTTTGATCCCCGGTACTGGCGGCGGATCCTCTATCGAGGTTGTCCTCCCTATACAGCTGGTCGTTTTTGGCGCAAGGGATCAGCCGCTCGATCGGACATTGATCGACCGGATTGGCTGGCCAGGGCCCTGGCACATGCTCCGACTCTAATTGTGTAGACATGACTTTCCCCCATGTTGCGCGCACGAAACCTACCGCAAGTTGGTACTCACCTCAATCCTCGGTGCCTTTGCGATGATATTTTACGCTTTAATCGACGCCGCGTTGACGCTTATCGGAAAGGCGTCGACAAGGCCGCCGCATCACGGTAAATTGCCGAACACTGTGGAAGCGTAAGTGCTTGGCCTAAAAAGAGTTTCTCGACCAGGAAAGGGCGCTCGTCGGCCCCATCCTTTTTATAGACGGTAAATTCACCGGCCGTCCTCGATCACGCGCCTATAAACCTTTCTTTCTTAAGCGTTTACAGCGGCCCATCCATCCTGCGACGCGGGCCAAAATTGCGGTTTCAGCCAATTTAATGGCCCCGAAACCTACTTATTAAATTCCAGAATCACCCGATAACGACCCGTTTGCAGAGACGGGTTCGCTCCTGACTGGCTCCTCCAGCGGAGAGTCACACGAAATCCTTGCGGCTCCGTTCTCGCTGACTTGTCCGCTTCCTGAAATCAGGACTAGACCGCGCCAGCAACTTTTACTGGCGCGGAGGGATGCTGCTGTGTGGCCTGACCAACACCCAATCGTCGATGAAGATGCCGGCAGCTCCCTTGGCTTTTCTCGCCCACAGATCACCCTCCCATCGCCCGACCCGGACGAAGCTCAGATAGTCGAGGCTGACGTCGCCATAGTGGCCATGCCGGATGTGCCAAAACAGCACCGACTCGCAGATGCCGCTATCCGGAGCCTGCGCAAGGTGCACGGGCACGCGACGGCGCAGCTGCCATTGTCAAACTAGTCTCCGGTGATGCGCCAGTCCGGAATCTCGGACATCGGAAGACCTCTCAGCTCTTCGTCGGTTTTGCAGCGTCGACAGCTTTTCAGAATAGTCGATTTCATTCGGGCGCATAGAGCAGCCGGCGATTCCCTGGCAGGCGTCGGGCCTTGTCGAGGCGCTGCTTTTGTTGCGCATCAGAGCACGGCTCCTATAGTCTTTGGTTGATGCAAAAAGGCGACCCGGAGCCTCCGTTCCGGCAGCGCTATCTGCTCGGGAGGGACTGTCGCCGGACGACATTACCACCCTCAAGATCCTGATGCGTTTCTCGGCAATGGCGCCGGCCTCGGAGCGTCGGCGGTGAGAGGGGAGGCGTTCGCCCCGGTCCCAAACCGCGGCATGATCACGATCTCGATCATGATGGCGAACATCATGCAGGGCGTCGACAACTCGATCCTCAACGTCGCCCTGCCGCACATCCAGGGCAGCCTGTCGGCCTCGCTGGACCAGGTCGCCTGGGCGTTGACCTCCTATATCGTCTGCGCCGCGATCATGATGCCGCTGACCGGCTGGCTCGCCGGCCGCTTCGGCATCAAATATATCTTCCTGATATCGGTCATCGGCTTCACGCTGGCCTCCGCGCTGTGCGGCGCCGCAACGAGCCTCGGCGAGCTCGTTTTCTTTCGCGCATTGCAAGGGGTGGCGGGGGCCGGTCTGGTCCCGCTGTCGCAGGCGACACTGTTGCAGATCAACCCGCCGGAGCGCCACGGCCGTGCCATGGCGGTGTTCGGCATGGGCACGATCTGCGGGCCGATCATGGGCCCGGCGCTCGGCGGCTGGTTGACCTATGAGTACAGCTGGCGCTGGGTGTTCTACATCAACCTTCCGGTCGGAATGCTGTGCACGGTGGGCGTCCTAATTTTCATGCGCCAGACCCGCTACGTGCATCGCGAACCGTTCGATTTCGTCGGGTTTCTGGCCCTTAGCCTGGGGATCGGCGCACTACAATTGATGCTCGACCGCGGCGAGCTGAAGGATTGGTTCCATTCAAGCGAGATCTGGATCGAGGCGACGGTCGCCGGGCTCGGCTTCTATCTTTTTACTGTCCACACGACAACCACCGACGACCGCTCGTTTCTCAACCGCGACTTGTTGAAGAGCGCCAATTTCCTGGCCGGCACCGTGCTGATGTTCTGTGGCGGGCTGATCATGACCGGCACCAACGCGCTATTGCCGACGATGCTGCAAAACCTGATGAACTTCCCGGCGCTGACGACCGGGCTGGTGACCGCGCCGCGCGGCATCGGCAGCATGGCGGCGATGTTCCTGGTTGCCCCGTTGATCACCCGGGTCGACAACCGGCTGATCATTTTGTTCGGCCTTCTGATGACCTCGGCCGCGATGTGGCAGATGAGCCAGTTCTCGCTGCAGATGGGCATGGCGCAGGTCGTCATTGCCGGGCTGATACAGGGTTTCGGCCTCGGCTGCACCCAGGTGCCCCTCAACATCATCGCGTTGTCGACTTTGCCGCGCCACATCATGACCCAGGGGACGGCGATCCGCAGCCTGATGCGCAATCTTGGTGGCAGCGTCGGCATCAGCATTCTGGTCGCAACCTTGGCCGAGAATACCCAGGTGGTGCACTCGCGTCTGGTCGAAGGCCTGCGGCCGGACAACCCGCTGGCGCAGACGCCCTATCTGGCGGAGCCGTTCAGCCTGAGCACATCGACCGGCATGGCGGCCCTCAACGCCGAGGTGACGCGGCAGGCCGCGATGGTCGCTTATGTCGATGATTTCAAGCTGCTGATGTTGATCGCGCTCGGTGCCATACCCGTACTGTTGCTGTTGCGCGAAGCGCGCCGCCCGCCAGCGCCGGCCGCCGCTGTCGAAACCGCAGCGGCCGACGACTAGCTGCTGGTTGTTGAGGACGGTAAGAATATCGGTTAGCTACGATCAGCCCATCGACCGGTCGAGGTCACATCACATGTATGACCATCTCTAGCCCTTGCCGACTTCAGCGGCGCCGCCGAGCAATTCCGGCGAAACCTGCAAGGCTGCGGCCACCGCCGTCCTGATCTGATTTGCGAGCGCAGGATTTTTTGCCGCGACAGCGCTGATGCCGCTGACGATCTGCCCGACAGTCTTGGCAGCGTTATACAAGGGGGGCGGCGGATCGGGCAGGGTGAGGATAATCGGGATCGGGTTATGTGCGAGTTCGCCTTCGATGCGGTTCAAGACTGCTTGGAGCTCGGCCTGGCACATGGCCTTGTCTTTGTAGAATTGCGGCTCGTACAGCAACTCCTGCGTATCGAGCAGCGTTGTGTTCGCGGTGATCACCTTGTCGCTGGAAGCGAACTGTTCGCGAACCGCTACTTGTACGATCAGTTGTTCGTGGCCCAAATTATCACCGTTGGTGATGTCGAGTTCGTGCGACATGCCGAGATAGGTGGAGGTATCGCCCGCATCACTGCAATGGATCGTGATTGTTTCGTTGATTGAATTCTGTTGGCTGGGGTCTGCCGGGATATCGGTGTAGACTGTCGCGGTCGGATGGGCAATTCCATTGCCGACCGCAATGCCATTGACGGTCCATTCGAACACCGGCTGGGCAAAACCGATGACGGTCGCCGTGCAGCGCAGCAGTTTCGGTGTGTTGAGGATCTGGTAGTGATAGTCCTTGGCCGGGCACAGGAAAAATGGCGATACGTGAACCGTTCCCTGACTGGCTACGCTGGTGGCTCCGTTGGGTTGCTGTTCCAATTCCAGCTGAACGGTCCGCTGCTGCCCCGTGAGGATCGGAAATGGATTGTCCGTCTTCAGTGTCGCGGTCTGCCCGATCGGGAAGAAGGGCGCGAGGAATTCGGTAAAAGCGGCATAGGCGCCCGATTGGCCGGTAAGCGCATGGTAAGTCGCTTCCAGCGTTGCCCCGGCTTTGGTGATGATCTCCGTCATGCTGTGGCCAAGCTGGCTCTGCAGCCAGTAGAGGAACAAGAGGGAGCAGCCGAAACTGTCGCCGTCAGTGTCACTCAGTTCGTTCATGGTGATCCAGTCGTCGCGCGCAGCGGACTGCAGCCAGCCGTTGACATAAGGACCGCCAAGGTAAGTTCCATTGTAGTAGCTCGCCGGATGAAGCATGCCCACGGCCATGCGCGACAGGCCTTCGCCGTCGCTGTTATTTTCGTGCCAGGTGATTTTGCCGGTTTGAGCATCACGGCAGGACATCAACACTTCGATGATCTCGGCGATGAACAGTCCCATGACAGCGTCATCGGCCAGCGGGTCGGCGCCCTGACCGTTGAAGTGGTTCATGATGACGAGAGTAGTGCCATTCGAGTGGTAGCCGTTGTTCCACGCCAGGCTTTTGGTATCGACCAGTAGGGTGACAGGATTTGATCCGCCGAACCCAGTCGTATTCTGAAACTAGGAGCGCAGCGTCGCGAATTCCGCCTCGGCGCTTTGCTGGAGTTTTTGCGCTCGCTGCTTGGCGAAAGGGAATGCGTCGTTAAACTGGATCACGAAGTTCGTCGTCATGGCGAGAGTCTGAATCATATTCGAGGCTCCTCAGGGGTTTTCAGGGGACTTCCCTGGCGGTTTCGGGAAGCTCATGATTATAGGGGCGGATCGAGAAGAAGACTTGCAAACCTTTAATTATAAAATGTTTATTTTATTTTATGGTGTCGGAATACAGTTAGATTGTCTGTTAAATAAAGCTGAACATAATGTTCATCCGTTTCACAGTCAATTGCGAATTCTACGGATCGAGATCTTTGCAATGCGCGGACGATTTGATGACGCCACTTCGGACATCAGACGGACACCCAAAGTTCTGCACGTGCCTAATACTCACTCAGGCTGCCTGGAACTGAGGGTTTCCGCCTGTCGATCTTACCCGCAGGTCAGAATTCGAACCCGAGACGCGCTGATCAAGGTGTAGCGGCGATGGGCGTCGGGCGGGACGCCTGCCGCGGCACATCCGGCGACGATGCGACTGCTGGGCCTTGGTCTTCCTTGCAGGGTGCGGGCGCGACCCCTATGTCCCCGGCCCATGCACAGAGGGGGCCGCAGAGGTCTCGTTCCCGCACCGCCATCTGCTCGGGATCGAGGGCATGTCGCCCGACGACATCGACCAACTCCTCGACCTCGCCGACGGCTATTTCGAGCTTAACCGGCAGGCCGACAAGAAGCGCAACCTACGCTCGCCGAGCCACGAACGTTCCATTCGGCTGATGGAAGATCAATTCGTCCACGTCCCCGTCCGGGCCGAGGTGGAACTCTACCCGGAAGCCCTCCAGCTCGTCGATCGCGAAGGTTCGGCCCTGATAGGGGCTGAGTTTGTAGGTTGGTTCGCTCCCAACCGTCAGCGTCAGTCGTCCATCGTTGTCCTGCCCGACAACGACAGTCGTGCCTCCATAGCTGAACGTGCCGGTGCAGTGCTGACGGAAGGCCGGATTCGTGCAATCGCCGGCTGGAATGCGAGTGAAGACGATGTCTTTGACGAGCGGCTCGAACGGAGCCGCGAGACTCGCAACGTTTCCTTCACGGTCGGTGGAAAAAAAGATGGCGAGCCGGTCGGGCAGCAGGCGGCCGGGCGCCTCGGGCAGCTCGAACGTATCGTAGTGCCGATGCGCGAGCGGCTGGGACATACCGCGATACGCCCAGTTCAATTTGCCTTCGGCATGAGTGATTGTAATCCGGCCGTAGCCGGGATGGTCGTAATCACCGGCATAGTCGGCGAGGTCATGGCTGGGCCGGGTATTTGGCCGCCGCGTCGCTTTCCGCGCCTGCCGGTCAAGCTCGAGCTGCGCCACGGCTTTGCGGCGCCGCTCACGAAGACGATCGAGCCAGGATATCGGCTCTTTGCCGCACACCCGGTCAAAGACATAATTGGCGAGAATTTCCGTAACCGGGTTTGGATTACGATTGGTGAACACGGCAACACCGACGCGACGATCGGGCAGCATCGTCATCAGCGTACTCCAGCCGATATGGCCGCCCGAGTGCCACACAACGCGCTCTCCACGATAGAAGTGCGAGCGGAAGCCGAGGCCATAATGCACATCACCGTACTCGGCGAATTCGGATGCTGCGACATGCACGCGCGGTGTCTGAAGTTGCTGTATCAAGTTCGGTGACAGCAGCCGTTGTCCCTCGAACTCGCCCTTGTCGAGATGCAGGCGAAGCCAGTTCACGAAGCTCGCAATTGAGGTATTGATGCCGCCCGCGGCCGTTGCCCGGATCGGCCAGAGTTTCGCGCGCAGGCGGGTGTCCCCATCCATCGCGTAGGGCACGGCGGCATCGGCGGTTGTGGCGAGATCCTCCGCCGTGAACGTCACATTCATGCGCAGCTTATCGGTCAGTCGAGCGCGGGTAAATTCGGTCCAGCTCTGACCGCTGACGCGTTCGGTCACGATGCCTGCGACGAGATAACCGAGATTCGA
>Ga0306924_10008488_pt1 | contig 10364 bp, 7 predicted proteins | sample sta12Can44000111_FD_203756 | JGI IMG/M metagenome (GOLD analysis project Ga0306924, IMG submission 203756) | Lab enrichment of tropical soil microbial communities from Luquillo Experimental Forest, Puerto Rico - statanox.12C.anox.44.000.111 (v2)... | ecosystem: Environmental > Terrestrial > Soil...
CCGGGCGTGCTCGAGCGCGACTCGGTGCAGCTTGTCGAGCGATGACACCGCGGTCTCTTTCTCGCCCTCGATGATGGTCGTCGGACCCTTGGCGGCCAGGGCAACCTTCTCCCACAGCTCGCCGAGGCTCGTGTAGTCGGGCGACTTGAAGAGATCAGTGCTGAACGACACGGTCGGGGTCCCCGCGATCGTCACGGTGTGCCCCTCGTTGGCCTCGCCGGCCTGGACGCTCACGTCGTAGCCGTCGACCGCCGCCGCCGCCCGTACCACGGCCTCGGCGATCTCGGCGTGACCGATCCCGCGCTTCGTACCGCGGAACTTCGAGCGCAGGAGCTCGCTCAGCACCGGGGCCGGCACGCCGCGCTTGGTGAACTTCGCCTTCAGCGCCTCGACTTCGGACACCGCGCGCAGGAGGTCGCGCAGCGGCTCGCCGGTGATCGGCGCCTTCGTCCCTGGCACCTTCACGCCGGCGCTCTCGACCCACGTCGTCAGGAAGAAGTCCTCGAACTCGCGATCGGACATCAGGTACTTCTCGACCTTCCCCTTCTTCACCTTGAACAGCGGCGGCTGCGCGATGAAGAGGTAGCCCGCCTCGATGACCGGCACCATGTGCCGGAAGAAGAAAGTCAGCAGCAGGGTGCGGATGTGGGCGCCGTCCACGTCGGCGTCGGTCATGAGGATGATCTTGTGGTATCGAAGCTTCGCGACGTCGAACTCCTCCGGACCGATGCCGGTGCCGAGCGCCGAGATGAGCAGCCGGATTTCGTTGTGGGACAGCACCTTGTCGTAGCGCGCCTTCTCCGCGTTGATGATCTTGCCGCGGAGCGGGAGCACGGCCTGCGTGCGGCGGTCCCGGCCTTCCTTCGCCGAGCCGCCGGCCGACGCGCCCTCGACCAGGAACAGCTCGCGGTACTGCGGATCGCGCTCCGAGCACTCGGCGAGCTTGGCGGCCAGCCCCTCGTCGTCGACGCCTTTCTTTCGGGTCAGCTCGCGCGCCTTGCGGGCGGCCTCGCGCGCCTGGGCGGCCCGCACGCACTTGTCGGCGATCTTCCGCGCCGTCGTCGGATCTTCCTCGAAGGCCTCGGCGAGTTTGTCGTTGACGATCTGCTGGACCAGGCCCTTGATGTCGCTATTGCCGAGCTTGGCCTTGGTCTGGCCTTCGAACTGCGGCTCCGGCAGCCGCACCGAGACGACCGCCGTCAGCCCTTCGCGGACGTCGTCGCCGGAGACACCGCCTTTGAAGCTCTTGAGGAAGCCGTTGGACTGGGCGTAGTTCGAGAGCGTGCCGGTGAGCGCGGCGCGGAAGCCCGTCAGGTGCGTCCCGCCCTCGCGCGTGTTGATGTTGTTGGCGAACGAGAACACGCTCTCCTGGTAGCCGTCGTTGTACTGCAGGGCCACCTCGACCTCGATGTCGCCCTTCTTGCCCTCGAAGAACAGCACCTTGGGATGCAGCGGAGTCTTGTTCTGGTTCAGGTGCTTGATGAACTCGATGATCCCGCCCTTGTAGAGGAACGTGTGGCTGCGGGTGTCGCGCTCGTCCTCGATCACGATCTTGAGGCCGCGGTTCAGGAACGCGAGCTCGCGCAGCCGGTTGCTGAGCGTGTCGAAGGAAAACGTCGTGTCCTCGAAGATCGCGGCGGCCGGCTTGAACCGGATGATCGTGCCGGTCTTCTTCGTGGTGCCGGTCGCGGTGAGCGGACCGGTCGGCACGCCGAGCTCGTAGCGCTGCGTCCACTCCTTGCCGTCGCGGCGGATCTCGAGCTCGAGCCACTCGCTGAGCGCGTTGACCACCGAGATCCCGACACCGTGCAGACCGCCGGACACCTTGTACGCGGAATGCTCGAACTTGCCGCCCGCGTGCAGGACGGTCAGCACGACTTCCGCCGCCGACTTGCCGCTCTCCTGGTGGACGTCGACCGGGATGCCACGGCCGTTGTCACCGACCGAGCACGAGCCGTCCGAGTGCAGGATGACCTTGATGCTGTCGCAGTAGCCGGCCAGCGCCTCGTCGACGGAGTTGTCGACCGCCTCGTAGACGAGGTGATGCAGGCCGTAGGCGCCCGTGTCGCCGATGTACATCGCGGGGCGCTTGCGGACCGCCTCGAGCCCTTCGAGGACCTTGATGTCGCTCGCGGTGTAGTTGCCGCCGCTCATGCCGGACAGAGACCCCCGCCGTTGACGTGGAACATCGCGGCCCCGTCCACGACGGGGGCATCGGGCGTCGTCAGGAACACCTGCTCCGCCGATTGAATCTCGTGCAGGACGTAGCCTCGCACGGTGGGATCGAGCTCGGAGAGCGCGTCGTCCAGCAGCAGGATCGGCGCAGTGCCGGCCGCCTCGGTCACGGGCAGGATCTCGGCGAGGCGAAGCGCCAGCGCGGTCAACCGCTGCTGACCGCGCGAGCCGAACGCGCGCGCGTCGACGCCATCGATCTCGATCGCCAGATCGTCGCGGTGCGGACCCACCAGTGTCTGCCCCCGACGAACCTCTTCGCGCAGGCGCCGCTCGAGCGCCGCCAGGAGCGCCGCCGGCTCGGCCGCTTCGCCGAGGGCCGTCCGATAGCGGATCTCGACCTTCGATCGCGCGCCCGACAGGGCCGCGTACACGCGGGCGAGCTCGGTCTGGAGCGCCGCAACCGCCTTGCGCCGGCGTCCGAGCAGCTCCATCCCGACCGTCGCGAATTGCTCGTTCCACGGGCCGAGCCGCGTCGCCAGGCCCACGTCGACTGGACGCTGCTGCAAGAGCCGATTACGGCGGGCGAGGATCTGACGAAACCGGATAAGCGTCGGCACGTGATTGGCGTAGAGCCGCGCCGCGAACCCATCGATGAAGTTGCGGCGTGCTGCCGGCCCGCCGTTGACGATCTCGAGATCCTGCCATCCGAACGCGATCACCCGCGCCCACTCCGGCGCCGGCTCACCCGTGCTCTGCCAGGTCTCGTCTTCCAGCCGGGTCAGACCCCGGCGAACGGTACGGCGCGTCTCCCCCCGGACCAGATCCCCGGAGACCGCTGCGGACTCGGACCCCCAGCGCGCCAATTCGGCGGTCCGGGATGTACGAAAAGACCTCCCGGTGACGATGAAACCGAGGGCCTCCAGGAGGTTGGTTTTGCCCTGGGCGTTAGGCCCAGCGAGGACGTTCAGATGGGGGGCGGGCGACCATGCCAGGGCGCGATAATTTCGAAATTCCAGTAACTGGACGCACCCTATCTGCAATGCCGTAAGCCTCTGGTTTTAAAGGGCAAAACAACGTCTAAATCCGCATTGGCATTATAACACAGCAGTAACCCTCGCCCTCGACGCTTTTAATAACACCCGGACTTTGCGCATCCTTAATTTCTAGCACCACCTGGTCCTTTTCCAGAGCCGCCATGGCCTCGAGCAGATAGCGGGAATTGAAGCCGATCAGCATCTCCCCTCCGGCGTACTCGACGTCCAGAATTTCCTCGGCCTCACCAAGCTCCTGACTGGACGCGCTGACCTTCAACGAGGCCGGACTCAGCGCCAGCTTCACCGGCTTGTTGCGCTCCTCGGCCATCACCGCCACCCGCCGGAGCGCCGCCGACAGACCCGCGCGCGCCGTCGTCATCCGGCCGGGATGCGCCTTCGGGATGACGGCCTCGTAATTCGGGAACTGGCCCTCGATCAGACGCGCCGTCATCACGAAGTTCGGCATCTGCAAAACGAACTGATTCTCGGTGATCGCGATCTGCACCTCTTCGCCCGCGCCGATCACCCGCATGATCTCGCTGACGGCCTTACGTGGAACGATGCCGGTCGCGCTGGCAACCCCCTGACCGAGACTCCGCGTGGACAGCGCCAGGCGATGTCCGTCGGTCGCGACCATCCGGACGTCCTTGCCCTGGAACGCGAACAGCACACCGTTGAGCGCATAGCGCGTCTCGTCGTGAGACACCGCGAAGCTCGTCTGCGTCAGCATCTCGCGCAGCACCTTGGCCTCGATGCCCACCCACGATTGCGGCGACGCCGGCACGACGGGCGGAAAATCGTCGGGCGCCAGACCGACCATGCGATAGGTCGCGCCACCGCACCGCAGGCTGACCGTGACGTTGTCGGAGACCTTGAGCGCGACCGCGGCCGCCGGCAGCTCCTTCACGATCTCGGCGAGCTTACGCGCCGACACCGTGATCGAGCCTTTGGCGGCGACCTTCGCCGGCACCGAGACGCGCGCGCCGACCTCGAGATCGGTCGCGGTCAGGCGCACGCTGTCGCCCGCCGCTTCGAGCAGCACGTTGGCGAGGATGGGCAGTGTCTGACGCGGCTCGACGATGTTTTGAACCATCTGGAGGCCTTTGAGGAACGCGTCGCGGTCAATCACTACTTCCATAAGGTTCTCCAGTGTTGTCTTGAAGAAGAAAGAAACAACTTCGTAGTCGTAGTGGTAGTCGAGCAGTGTGGATCGGGAGGATCGCCGAGAACACGCGACGGGGCCGCGAGTTCCACGACGGTCGAGACGGGGATAACGGTGTGGAGAGCGCGGGGGTCGCCGTGGATCACAGGTTGACGCTCTGGACAAGTCCGTCGATCGTCTTGCGGAGTTTGGGATCTTCCTGCAAGAGTGTCTGGATCTTGTCCACCGCGTGCAAGACCGTCGTGTGATCCTTGCCGCCGAAGGCGCGGCCGATCTCCGAGAGCGACGAGTGCGTCATCTGGCGGGAGAGGTACATCGCAACCTGGCGCGGGAAGGCGATCGCTTTGGTGCGGTTCTTGGCCTTGAGATCGGAGAGCTTGAGGCCGAAGAAGTCGCAGACGCGCCGCTGGATCTGGTCGATCGTGATGATCTTCTCGTCCTCGCCCCACAGCTCGCCGAGCACCTCCTGGGCGAGGTCGACGGTCATCTCGCGCCCGGTCAGCGCGCAGAAGGCGATCATGCGCGTGAGCGATCCCTCGAGCTCGCGGATGTTCGACTTGATCCGGCTCGCGATCAGATAGGCGACGTCGTCGCCGAGCCGGATGCGCTCGAGCGCGGCCTTCTTCTTGATGATGGCCACGCGCGTCTCGAAGTCCGGCGGCTGGATGTCGGCGATCAGGCCCCACTCGAATCGCGAGCGCAGCCGCTCCTCGATCTCGGGAATGTCCTTCGGCGACGAGTCGCTCGAGACGATGATCTGCTTGCGCGATTCGTAGAGGTCGTTGAACGTGTGGAAGAACTCTTCCTGCGTCCGCTCCTTGCCCGAGATGAACTGGATGTCGTCGATCAGCAGCAGGTCGATCGTGCGGTAGCGCGCTCGGAACTCGGCGGTCCGGTCGTAGCGAATGGCGTTGATGAGCTCGTTGGTGAACCGCTCCGACGAGAGATAGGCGACCGACATGCCGGGGAAGAGCCGCACGCACTGATGACCGACCGCGTGCAGGAGGTGCGTCTTCCCGAGCCCCACGCCGCCGTAGATGAAGAGCGGGTTGTACGCGCGCGACGGCAGCTCCGCGACGGCCTGGCAAGCCGCTTGCGCGAACTGATTCGACGAGCCCACGACGAACGCGTCGAACGTGTAGCGCGGGTTCAGCCCCTCGACGGTGCCGCCGCCCGGCGCACGCTCCAGCCGCGGCGGCGGCGCCGGCTCGGCGGACACCGCCTCCTCGACGATCAGCGTGATCCGCGGATGGCCGCCGAGCACCTCGCGCGTCGCCTGATGGAGCGCGTCGAGGTAGTTCTGAGCGAGCCAGTCACGCGAAAACTTGTTCGGCGCACCGACGCGGAGATGGTCCCCTTCGACCGCGACGAGCCGACACGGACGGATCCAGTTGTCGAGGACGGGCGCCGGGAGCGAGCGAGCCAGGGATTCGATGAGTCGAGCCCAAAGGTCATCCAACACGAGAGTCGCCCTCACTTACACACAGAGTTATCCACAAGTGTGGATAGCTCGGGGCATCTTGTACGACCGGAGTACTGCGCCGCCTGGCGCGCACATCGGGACAAAACTCCTCGCGCCGATCCGTCGCACGATGGATGGCGGACTCTAGCACGACGGCGAATCGCGTCGCAAGGGTCTTCGCACGGCGACAGCGAGTTGACTCACCTCGGGGCGCTGTCTACACTTGGTCGATTCGACGATCTCGGAGGGAATACGGTTCATGAAGCGGACGTTTCAACCCAACGTGCGGCGACGGAAGAAAACTCACGGCTTCCGCGAGCGGATGAAAACCAAGGGCGGGCGGAAGGTGCTCAAGCGTCGGCGCGCGAAGGGGCGGAAACGGCTGACCGTCTGACCGGCCGGTTTCCTCGACGCGAACGGTTGACCACCAGCGCTGAATTTCAAGCGCTCTTCCAGCGGGGCAAGCGAATTGACCGGCCGTCCATGATCGTACTCTGGCGTGCGACGGACGAGCCGCGCCGCGCCGGATTCGCCGTGAGCCGGCAGGTCCGCGGCGCCGTGCAGCGCAACCGGGCCCGGCGCCGCCTGCGTGAGGCATATCGTGCGAAGCGCGATGCCGCCCCGACGCACGCGGCGCTCGTGATCATCGGGCGCCCCGCCGCGCTCCGGCGTCCGTTCACGGCGCTGGCCGATGAGCTCCACGACGCGCTGGCCGCGATCCCGGGTCCCCGAGCGTGAGCGGCGCCGCACGGAGCGCCGCCGGAATCCTGCGGGCCTACCAGCGGCTCGTCTCGCCGCTCCTGCCGAGCGCGTGCCGCTTCGCCCCGACGTGCTCGGAGTACGCGCGGCGCGCGATCGTGGAACACGGGCTCGTGCGCGGCGTGGGCCTCGCGGCTTGGCGTCTGGCGCGCTGCCATCCCTTCCATCCCGGCGGCTATGATCCCCCGCCCGCTCGAGCGCCGCGCTCCTGGTGATGGAAAGGCGCGCAATCCTCGCGGCGGTGCTGATGGCGGCGGTGTTCATCGTCTACCAGATGTTCTTCTTCCCGGAGCCGCCGCCTCAGAAGCCGGCCGAGAAGCCAGCGGCCCCGACGGCGAGCCAGCCCGCCCCGGCGCCGACACCGACGCCAGCCGCTCCGGCAGCCGCCGCAGCGGCTCCGGTGTCCGCCCCCCAGGCTCCGCCGCCGCCGCAACGCCTGGTCACCGTCGAGTCGCCGCTCTATCGCGCCGTGGTGAGCAGCGAGGGCGGGAAGCTTCAGGAGCTCGAGCTCCGGTATCGAGGCAACAAGCCGATGGTCATCGTCGGAGACCTCGGACCAGGCGGGCTGCAGGTCGCGCCTGACGTTAATAGCCCCACCGAAGTGGTCCCGATGACCATCGACAAGGACCAGCTCGTCCTGACGGACAAGCCGGGCGAGCTGGTGCTGAGCGGCCAAGCTCAGGGTCTCAAGATCCGACTGACGCTCAGATTTCACCCCGATCGGTACGAGATCGATGCGCTGCTGCACCTCGAGAATCCGGGCGCCGCTCCGCGCACGGCGGTGATTAGCCTCCCCTGGCACACGCGTCAGACCTGGCGCGCCACCCCGGAGAAGTTCCAGGGACAGCATCCGACTGAGATGGTCCTGTTCTCGAATGGAACTGTCAATAGAATTGATGATTTAGCTAATGCGCACAGCGTCGTCGAGAGCGGCGACTGGGTCGCTCTCGACAGCGTGTCGTATCTCGCGGCCCTCGTTCCAAGGAGCCCGGGCTTCAAGATCGCCGCCTCGACGGACGGCAAGCTCCCCGATGCGAAGGGCGATACGGCACCGGCCGGCCGTGCGACGATCGCGGTCAAGGCCGCGCCCACGGTTGCGCCGGGTCAGGCCTGGGAGGGCCACGTCGTTCTCTACGCCGGCCCCAAGGAGTACGACCGCCTCAAGGCGCTCGGCCTGCAGGACACGATCAACTTCGGCGGATTCCCCCTGCCACGGAAGTGGGGCGGCCTGCCGATGGAATGGCTCGGCGTGCCGATCCTGTTGCTGCTCAACTGGACGTACAAGCACGTCGGCAACTACGGCGTCGCGATCATCCTGCTCACGGTCGTGTCCAAGGTGCTGTTCTACCCCCTGACCGTGAAGAGCATGCGGTCGATGAAGGCGATGCAGGCGCTGCAGCCGCAGGTGAACGCGCTGCGCAGCAAGTACCAGAAGGATCCGCAGACGCTCCAGCGCGAGACGCTCGCGCTCTACAAGAAGCATCGCGTGAACCCGATGGGCGGCTGCCTGCCGATGATCGCGCAGATCCCGATCTTCTACGCGCTCTACCTGGCGCTCTCGGTATCGGTTGAGCTGCAGGGCTCGCCGTTCCTGTGCTTCGGCCACTTCATCGGGTTCGACCTCTGGATCTGCGACCTGGCGGCGCACGACCCGATCTACGTGCTGCCCGTGCTCATGGGCATCACGATGTTCGTGCAGCAGAGGATGACTCCGACGATGGGCGATCCGCGTCAAGCGCGAATGATGCTGTTCATGCCCATCGTCTTCACGTTCATGTTCCTGAATCTGCCCTCGGGCCTCGTGCTGTACTGGACGGTCTCGAACGTCCTGCAGATCCTGCAGCAGAAGCTCATGGATCGACCCGCGCGCTCACGCGCCACGCGCGAGGCCAAAGACGCCGGCCGGGCCTGAGCCCGCTCGCACTGACGACACGATCGTCGCTGTCGCCACGGCGATGGGCGAGAGTGCGATCGGCGTCATTCGCGTGAGCGGACCCGATGCGATCGCTGTCGTCGCTCCCCTGCTCCGATCGCCGGTACCGCTGCCAGCGTTCGCCTCCCACGCGCTCCGCCGCGTCGGCATCGTCGACGCCAAGAGCGGCGAGTTGCTGGACGAGGCGCTGTGCGCGGTGATGCACGCGCCGCGGTCCTACACCGGCGAGGACGTCGTCGAGCTCTCGTGTCATGGCTCGCCGGCGCTGCTGCGCATGGTGACGCAGCGGATCGTCGCCGGCGGCGCGCGCCTGGCGGCGCCGGGCGAGTTCACGCGGCGCGCATTCGTCAACGGGCGGATCGATCTCGCGCGGGCCGAGGCGGTCGCGCTCATGATCGGCGCTCGGACCGAGCGTGCCGTCGCGCTCGCCGCGCGCGCGCTCGCCGGCGGATTCGCCGATCGTGTTCGGGCGGTGCGCGACGCGCTCGTCGACGTCATCGCGGGCCTCGAGGTCGAGCTCGACTTTCCCGAAGAGCGTATCGGCCACGACCGCGATGGCGCCGCCACTGCCGTCGCGCGGCTCCGAGCCGACGTGGATCGATGGGCGGCGGCCGCTCGCCATGGCCGGGTCGTGCACGACGGCATCACAGTGGCGCTCGTCGGTCCGCCGAACGCCGGCAAGTCGAGCTTGTTGAATGCGCTGCTCGGGCAGGATCGCGCGATCGTGTCGCCGGTACCGGGCACCACGCGTGACGTCGTCGAAGGAACGATCGCCGTCGCCGGGGTTCCCGTTCGTCTGCTCGACACGGCCGGCCTCGATGCGCCGCGCGACGCCATCGAGGCCGAAGGCATTCGGAGGAGTCGACTGGCGATCGAGGAGAGCGACCTGCTGCTGCTCGTACTCGACACGAGTGTTGCGCCGGACCGCCGGGTGCTGGCCGAGACCGCAGGGCGCGCGCTGATCCTCGTACGGGCGAAGAGCGACCTTCCCTCTCACCCCGATGCGGCCGCGCTGGTCGACGCCGTCGAGGTCTCGACTCGCAGCGAACGAGGCGTCGAGCTCCTGCTCGAGCGTCTGGCGCGCGATGTCGAAGAGCGCGCGGCGGCGGCAGGCGACGAAGGCGGCATCGTCGCCTCCCTCCGCCAGCTCGAGCTGATCGGCGCGCTCGCCGAGGCGCTTGCGTCGAGCGTGGAAGCGCTTCGCGGCGAAGTCCCGCTAGAAGCGGCACTCGTCGACCTGAGGCAGTCGCTCCAGCTCACCGGCGAGATCCTCGGCGTCGATGTCGCCGATGACGTGCTCGGCCATATCTTCGCGAGATTCTGCCTGGGCAAGTGACTGCCCTCGACGCCCTGGCCTCCGGGGCAGAGCCTATCCTCGGGAGGCCCCTGACCCGGAAGGAGCTCGACGATTTCAGCAAGTACCTTGGTTTGCTGATCAAATGGCAGAAGGCTCACCGACTGGTGGGCTCGGCCGAGCCTGTGTGGATCGTGGAACATCTTTTCCTGGATAGCCTTCTCTTCCTCAGGGTCCTCCCTTCCTCGGCCCGTGCAATCGCCGATCTGGGCTCGGGTGCCGGCCTCCCGGGCCTTCCGCTCAAGATCGTCCGGCAGGACCTCGAAGTTACGCTGATCGAGTCCCGCAGGCGCCGGGCCATGTTCCTGACGAGCGCAATTCGGACGATGGGGCTCCTTGGATGCCGCGTTGTCGAGGGCCGGGCCGAAGACCGCGCCGATGACATTGGTGGACGGTTCGACGCCGTCGTGATGCGCTGCGCTGGCGACGTGGACGTGATGATCCCCTCGGCCTCGTGGCTGCTGTCGGCTTCCGGCGTCGTCATC
>Ga0306924_10008489_pt1 | contig 10363 bp, 7 predicted proteins | sample sta12Can44000111_FD_203756 | JGI IMG/M metagenome (GOLD analysis project Ga0306924, IMG submission 203756) | Lab enrichment of tropical soil microbial communities from Luquillo Experimental Forest, Puerto Rico - statanox.12C.anox.44.000.111 (v2)... | ecosystem: Environmental > Terrestrial > Soil...
CTAGCCGGGCGCTGGGGTCGTGTGCGGGCCCTTCATTGTTGCCGCCGTTGGTGTTTGGTCGAGCACGCGGATTAGATTCGGTGTTTTTGTGCGGCCCCACGGGCGATCACCTCATCACTATCAGGCAGGGCAGCGTGGAGAGGAGATGAGGCGGCTGTGTTGGCCGAGGCCGAGGACAACGAAGAAATCATCGCCAGGGTCGCCGCGCTGGATATCGGCAAGGCCGAACTGGTGTGTTGTGTGCGACTACCCGCACCAGGCGGCCGCCGAAAGCGTCTGCAGGAGGTCTCGACGCATTCGACGATGACTGCGTCGCTCACCGAGCTGGCCAGCCACCTGGTCGAATTGGGGGTGCGCCGGGTGGTAATGGAAGCCACCTCCGATTACGTGCGACATGAGGGTGCATGAGTGAAGTAGGAGGCACCGTTTGGAGGTTCGGCTGATGCCGTAGGTGCAGTACTCGGGCCAGTGCGCGAGGGCCTGTCTCCGCCTCGGCGTGCTCTGCGGGTGACTGCGGGGTGCGGAGCCCGGGGTCCAAGCCGAAGCGGTTCCCGTTCCATCCGGGGGCCGCGGGCAAGGAGAAGACCGGCGGGAAGCCAGCGTGCTTCCCGGCTGCGGGGCGGCATCCAGTCGTCTTGCGGTGATGGGTGAACGTGAGTGAACCCCTGATGACGCCTCGTGAAGGTGACCTCCGCAGATGGGATGTGTCAGCGGGGCCGTAGGGACTGGCCGCTGGAAAGCGGCGGGTGCCGGCCAGAGGATAGTCGCTGGTCGGGAGCGCACCACCGTCCCCGGGGTAAAGGGGGCACCCTGCCCGGTCGAATCTTGTTCATGCGCAACATGACAACCCTGTTGGGGTCCGGCGATCTATTCCGCCGGTAGGCCGACCGTGAGGAAGGTGCAACTCCCCAGCAGGCGCTGGATGACCCAAGAAGCCAACGCCGACACGCCGAAAGGCAACGGGAAACCGGCAACCGCACGATTTGGCTCCTCCGCCAGATGGTAGCCGCATAACCGGTCGGATACGGGCGTGCTGCCCGGCCCGAAAGGGAGCTGACGTGGGTCGGGTGAGCCTGTGAAGACCAGACGATCGGAGACGCCAGAACCGATGGGCAAGTTGGACACCACGACGGTGAACGGACCTGAGGACGAGGTCATCGACTGGGACGCCGTGGATTGGCGCCAGGTCGAAGACGACGTACGGCGGCTGCGGCAACGAATCTTCACGGCGACGCAGGCGGGGGACCTCAAGCGGGTCCGCAATCTGCAGAAGCTGATGCTTGGCTCCCGCGCGAACGCTCTGTTGAGTGTGCGGCGGGTCACCGAGCTCAACGCTGGCCGCAAGACGGCCGGGGTCGACGGCAGGGTCGTGCTCGCGGGATGGGAAAGGGCCGAGATGGCCGCCTGGCTGCAGCACGACACCACCCAGTGGAGGCCCCGACCAGTCAAGCGGGTGTTCATTCCGAAGAGCAACGGAAAACGGCGCGGCCTCGGGATTCCCGTGATCGCCGACCGGGCGCTGCAAGCGCTGACGGTTAACGCGTTAGAACCCGAGTGGGAGGCCCGGTTTGAGTCCCGATCGTATGGGTTTCGGCCAGGCCGTAGCTGTCAGGACGCGATGCAAGCGATCTTTGTGACCGCTCGCGGCGCAACCTGCAAACGCGTGTGGGCGCTGGATGCCGACTTGACCGCCGCGTTCGACCGCATTGATCATGCCCATCTTCTCGCACAGCTCGGCTCGTTCCCCGCGAGGGGAATGATCGTGGCCTGGCTGCGCGCTGGGGTGATCGATCAAGGTCGGTTCGCGCCGACCGAGGAGGGCAGCCCACAAGGCGGGGTGATCAGCCCGTTGCTGATGAACGTGGCTCTACACGGAATGGAGCAGGCCGCCGGAGTCCGCTACATCCGCACCGGCACCAACGCCGGGACGGCGAGACCGGGCTCCCCGGTGCTGATCAGGTACGCCGACGATCTACTGGCCCTGTGCCACTCGCGGGAGCAGGCCGAGCAGGTCAAAGCGCGGCTCGCACAATGGCTGACGCCCAGGGGTCTGGTCTTCAACGAGGACAAGACCCGCATTGTGCACCTCGGCGACGGGGTGGACTTTCTGGGGTTCAACGTCCGCCGCTATCGCGGCAAGCTGCTGATCAAACCGAGCACGGCGGCGGTGAAACGGATCAAGGCACGGCTGAGCACCGAGATGAGGAACCTTCGCGGCCACAACGCCCAGATGGTGCTCATCCGGCTCAACCCGATCATCCGTGGGTGGTCGGCCTACTACCGGCACTGTGTGTCGGCTCGGGTGTTCAACGAGTTGGACAACCACGTGTGGAAGCTCACCTACAAGTGGGCGCGGTTCACCCACCCACACAAGGGGAAACGCTGGATCGTTTCCCGATACTTCGGCACGTTCAACTCCTCCCGGCGAGACCACTGGGTGTTCGGCGACCGTGAAAGCGGCGCCTACCTGGTCAAATTCGCTTGGATGAAGATCACCCGGCACACCCTGGTCAAGGGCTGGGCATCCCCGGACGACCCGGCCCTGACCGACTACTGGGCGGCGCGGCGCCAGCGCGGGAGACCCCCGCTGGACCGCGTCCGGTCACGGCTGCTGCACCGGCAACACGGGCGCTGCCCGCTGTGCGGGCAGTTCCTGCTGCACACCGATGTCGAGCCGCGACATCCTGACGAATGGGAGCGGTGGCTCACCGCTATCGGTACGGCGCTCCGTCGCCGGGCCATCACCCCCGACTCGGGTCCAGAGTCAATGGGTTACACCGCATTCCGTCTCATCCACACGCACTGCCAGCGCCGCCTGCCAGACGGCTCTGCCGGTGCGCCAGCACTCTGCAGCCCCGACTGACGCTTTCCGGGCTTGCTTGAGCCGGTTGCCTGGAAAGCGGGCACGGCCGGTTCTGAGGGGGCTCCGGCGCGGCAACGCGCCGGGGCTACCCGACTGGAAACCGGTGTTCTACCTGTTCGAGGCGCACGGGCTGGATCCGTGGCTGGTCAACGCGCGCGACGTCAAACACCTGCCCGGCCGGCCCAAGACCGACTTGTTGACCGAACTACCGCGGGAATTTCGGGGCGGGTGCGTGCCGGGTGGGGTTCGGCTGGCTAGGTTCGCTGCTCGTGATCGGCGATGGAGATCTGCCACGGAATTTGGCGGTGCTGGTGGTGCCGGGTCGGGGTGGCCTGGAGGCGACCGGCGATCTGTTCCAGCCGTATCGGCTGGTTGATGCCGACGGTGCGGTCGTCGCGGCGGCCGCGGCGTATTTCGCCGAGTTGACGGCGTGCGGGCGACCGGCGACCACGCAGCGTTCGTACGGGATGGATCTGTTGCGGTGGTTTCGGTTCCTGTGGGCGCTGGGGGTGGCTTGGGACCGGGCGACCCGGGTAGAAGCCCGCGATTTCTGTCGCTGGCTGCAGGTCGCCGACAAGCCGGTCCGGCCACATTGGCGGCGCCCGCACGGCGATGTTGCCGCGGTGGCGCGGTCACGGACCGGGTCGAGCGTGAATGCGGTGACCGGCAAGGTGGTTCGCGGTAGCCGGTATGCGGCAGCGACGGTGGCGCATTGCGAGACGGTGTTGCGCGGGTTCTACGACTTTCACCTGGAGGCGGGCACCGGGCCGATGGTCAACCCGTTCCCGCTGGCCCGCTATCGCGGTGCCGGCCGGGTGGATGCTCATCACAATCCGATGGAGCCGTTCGTCGGGCATCGCAGCGGCCGGTATCGGCCGAAGGTGGTGGATCGGGCGCCGCGGTGTATCCCGGACGAGCGGTTCGACGAGTTGTTCGCGCAACTGGGTTCGCATCGTGACCGGGCGCTGGTCGGGTTCTGGGTTTCGACCGGGGCCCGGGCGTCGGAGTTGCTGGGTGCCACGGTCGCCGACGTCGACCCGGGACAGCAGTTGATCACGGTGATCCGCAAGGGAACCCGGGCGTTGCAGCCGTTGCCCGCTGCGCCGGATGCGTTCGTGTGGCTGCGGTTGTATCAGGTGCAGCTGGCCGGGGTGGCCCCGGCCGGGCGAGACCAGCCGTTGTGGTGGACATTGCGAGAACCGTTGCGGCCGTTACGCTATGACGCGGCCCGCGCGATGTTCAACCGGGCCAACGCGGTGTTGGGGGCGAACTGGACGTTGCACGATCTGCGTCACACCGCGGCGTATCGGATGGCGCGCGACCCACAGATACCGTTGACCGATGTGCAGTGGGTGCTCGGCCACGCCCATCTGTCCACCACCCAGCGCTATCTGAACCCGGTGACCCAGGACGTGGTCGCCGAGCTGCTGGCGTATCACGCCCGGCGACGCGACCGCGATCCAGCGACGCCACCAGCGCCGGGGTACCGCGCCGAGAGCCTGCAGATCCTCTTCGGTGAGACCGGGTCGTGACCGCAGCCGACACCTCGCGCGTGGCGCCGCCCGTGGCCACGCCGCCGGTGGCGGGATCGGTGAAATCCACCGGCGCGCAACTGGTCGCGGCGTTTCCGCCGCGGCCGGTCGCCGCGTCGTGGCCGGCCACCCAGGCACGACGGTCCGCAGTGGTGGACCGGGTGCTGGCGGCGCCGTTCGCGTTGGACAACCCCAACAGCCAGCGCAACCGGCGATTGGGGGTGCTGGCGGTGCTGGGCTGGCTGCGCGGACAGCCCGGCGATTGTTGGCAGCAGCGCTGGCGCGCCAGCGCCGCCGAGGACCAACCGGACTGGCGATTATTGGTCGGCACCGACCGCGCCGAGCCGCTGCCGCACCTGACCTCGGGGCTGCTGGTGCTGATCTGCGCCGATGTGATCCGGCCCGGCCTGGACTGGCTGCTGCAGTTCGCCCCGGCGCGGCACAACCTGGCCGCCGAGATGGCCCGCACCCGCGATCGGGTTGCGTTCGCCGAGCTCACCGCGCTGTGTCAGGACCGGGTCGGACTGCAAAGCCAGCATCAAGCGCTGACCAACATCGCGATCATCATGGCCGTCAAGGGCGGAACCGTCGCGGCGGTGCGCGTGGGCGACTGCCTCGAACTGCTGGCCACCGCCGCGCGCACGCGTGCCACCAACGACCGGCACGCCCACAGCCCGTTGTTCTATCAGCTGCTGCGCGCGCACGGCGACCTCGGCCCGGAGGCGCCCGCCGCGATCGAAATGTTCTTCGGCCGTGGACAACCCAGCTGCGAGCAGCTGATCGACCGCTACCGCATCGCCTGCCGCTCGGTGCGCGACGTGCTGGTCGACTACCTGCGCGAACGCCAGCCGGCGGTGGACTTCTCCACCCTGCAGCGGCTGGCCTACCTGCTCGGCAAACTGTTTTGGGCCGATCTCGAGGCGCACCACCCCGGCATCGACTCGCTGCAGCTGCCCCGCGACGTCGCCACGGCGTGGAAGCAGCGCGTGCTCACCCGCCCCAAGGCCGCCAAGGACAACGGCCAGCTCACCGGGCCGCGGCTGGACGGGCGCAGCGTGCTCACCGCCGTACGGGCCTTCTACCTCGACCTGGCCGAGTGGGCCGACGAGGACCCCGCCCGCTGGGGGCCGTGGGCGGTGCGGTGTCCGGTCAGCGCCAGCGACGCCTCCCACAAGAAGGCCCGCCTGCACCGCAAGTCCCGCATGGACACCCGCACCCGCCACCGACTGCCGGTGCTGCCCACCCTGGTCGCCTGGGTGGCGGCCGAACGAGCCCGCACCGCCGAGCTGCTCGCCGCCGCCGAGCAGACCCGACCCGGCGAGTTGTTCGCCGCTGCCGGGACAACCCTGCGCCGGACGGTGCTGAAGACCCAGACCACCGGCCGGGTCTGGGCCGAGGACCCCAACACCGGACGACGACGCGACCTCAGCTTCGAAGAACACCGCGGGTTCTGGACCTGGGCCGTGGTAGAGGTGCTGCGGCACACCGGAATCCGCATCGAGGAACTGACCGAACTGTCACACCACAGCCTCATCCAATACCGGCTGCCGACCACCGGGGAACTCATCCCGCTGCTGCAGATCGTCCCGTCCAAGACCGACGCCGAACGGCTGCTGGTCATCTCGCCCGAACTTGCCGATGTGCTGTCGACCATCGTCGCCCGCATCCGCGGCGATCGGCCCGACGTCCCCCTGGTGGTGTCCTACGACAAGAACGAACGCGTCTACAACCCGCCCATGCCGCTGCTGTTCCAATGGCGGCGCCGACTCGACAACCGCCCCGTCAGCGAGACCGTGCTACGCACCTACCTCGACCACGCGCTTACCGAGATCGGCGTCAAAGACGCCGCCGGCCAACCGATGCGCTACACCTTCCACGACTTCCGACGGCTATTCATCACCGACGCCATCGCCCACGGCATGCCACCGCACATCGCCCAACTCGTCGCCGGCCACCGCGACATCAACACCACCATGGGATACAAGGCCGTCTACCCCGAGGAAGTGATCAACGGCCACCGCGCCTTCATCGCCCGCCGCCGCGCGCTGCGCCCCAGCGAGGAATACCGCACCCCCACCGACGCCGAATGGGCCGAGTTCGTCGGCCACTTCGAACGCCGCAAGGTCGCCATCGGTGACTGCGGCCGCTCCTACGACACCGCCTGCATCCACGAACACAGCTGTCTCCGCTGCCCACTGCTCCGCCCGGATCCGGCCGCCCGCACACGGCTGGAGGAGATCCGCGACAACCTCATCGCCCGCATCGCCGAAGCCCAATCCCACCGCTGGTACGGCGAGGCCGAGGGCCTCAAGGTCAGCCTCGCCGGCGCCAACGCCAAACTCGCCCAGATGGACCAGATCCGCGCCAGCCGCACCAAGACCGCTCAGCTCGGCATCCCCGGCTTCACCGACACCGCCGGACGCACCACCGACTCTGCAGACGACCGAGATCAGTTCTGACACAACAGAACACAAATTCAACAATCAAGATCAATTCAGTTCGGAGAAGACGTGATCGACGCGGTGTGGTTGTGCAAGCTGGCCGAGCGCCAGATGCTGCGCCCCAGCTTCGTGCCTCCGCTGCCGATCCGGCGGCTGCGCGATTTGACCCGCTATCGCGTGGATCTGGTGGCCGCCCGCACGGCCGAGAAGAACCGGGTGGAAAAGCTGCTCGAAGACGCCTGCATCAAGCTGTCGGTGGTGGCCTCCGACATCTTCGGGGTCTCCGGGCGGGCGATGATGGCCGCGCTGATCGCCGGCGAACGCGACCCCAAGGTATTGGCCCAGCTGGCCCGCAAGCGGATGCGCACCAAGATTGCCCAGCTCGAGGAGGCCTTCAACGGCCACTTCGATGACCATCACCGGTTTTTGCTGGCCCGCATGCTCGGGCGCATCGACGGCATCGACGCCGACATCGCCGCCGTCGACAAGCAGATCGAGGCGCACCTGGCCCCTTTCGCCTCGGCGGCGGCTCGGCTGGATGAGATACCCGGCATCGGACCAATCGCGACCGCCGCCATCATCGCCGAGATCGGGCTGGATATGTCGCGGTTCCCGACCGCCGCCCACCTGTGCTCGTGGGCCAAATTCTCACCCGGTATCAACAGCTCCGCCGGCAAGACCAAAGGCAACGGATCCACCGGCCATGGCAACCGCTACCTGGCCCGTACCCTCGGCGAGGCCGCCGTCATAGCCGCCAGAACCGACACCTTCCTGGGCGAACGGTACCGGCGCATCGCCAAGCGGCGAGGCAAAAAACGCGCGATGGTCGCGGTCGGCCGCTCCATCCTGGTCATCGTCTGGCATCTACTCGCCCACGACGACGCGAGATTCACCGACCTCGGGCCCGACCACTTCACCAAACACCTCAACCCAGACCGGCAGAAGCACAACCACATCCGCCAACTCGAAGCGCTCGGCTACACCGTCACTCTGACTCCCGCCGCCTAACCACCACCCGACATCGCCATTATTTTCGGATTAGGGGTATCTGGTTGAGCCAGGAGAAGCAGGGCGGTCAGTACTTGGAATCCACTTCGAGTACCCGGGTGGGCAAATCCGCTCCCTGCTGTCGCTGGCCAGCTACTTTGGCTCGGGCGGATACCGCGACCGGTACATGGGCGTGCGCATTCCGACGACCGACGTCCGGCCGGATCGGTTGGAGCAGACGCGGAAGTTCGCGCTTGCCCTCGCGGACCGGTTGTTCGGAAAGGGATGGGCGACGCTGGGCGAGGAAACGGTGGGCCGCGATGAGCGCCGGACGGCGTTCGCACTAAACCGTCACCGCGAGGATTGTGTTCGCGAAAGCGACTTCACGTGGATCGCGTGTAATGGCTGTGCGAATGCGGGTTGCCGACAGTTCTGCGGGCCGTAGCCTCGGCGGACATGACCGACACATCGACCTCCGATTCTCCCGACGGCGCGTCGCGGCGCATCCCGACCGCCGCCCAGGCGCTCGCCCGCCTAGACATGCCGCTGCTCGAAGCGATGATGACTCAGCGAGCGGTGCGACGCGTCCTGCCCGACCCGGTCGATGACGCGGTCGTACTGAAGTGCATCGAGCTGGCGCTGCGAGCGCCCACCGGTTGGAACGGGCAGAACTGGGAGTTCGTCGTCGTGAGAGACCGTCGTGTCAAGGAGAAGCTCGCGACGCGCTACCGCCAGGCCTGGTCGGTCTACGTCGGGATCGGCCGGCGCGTCGACCATTCCTGGTCGGTCTACGGCGGGATGGGCCGGCGCATCGCCGCCGGCGATGAGTCGATGGAGAAGATGCTGCGGGCGGTGCAGTGGCAAGTCGACCACTTCAGCGAGATCCCGGTCCTCGTCGTGCCCTGCCTGCATGCCGGTGCCCGGGAGGGGCGCGTGCCGTTCGTGCCCACACCCCATGTGGCCGCGTCGTCGCTTTTCGGATCGATCTACCCGAGTGTGCAGAACCTGCTGCTGGCGGCGCGTGCCATGGGGCTGGGTGCGTGCGTGGTCACACTGCCGCTGTGGAGTGTGACCTCGGCCCGCAAGATCCTCGGTCTGCCGGTGTCGGTAACTCCCTGCTGCATCGTCCCACTCGGTTGGCCACGGGGCCGCTACGGGCCTACAACCCGCAAACCGATCGAGCAGGTGACACACCTCGACGCATACGGCAACCGTGTGTGGCTCGACAGCCGATAGGGCTGGCCCCGACCACAAACGCAAGGACGTGAAACTTTTATCGCCGGTTAAGCCCTCCACCGGCTGTTCGCGACCACTTCTGGCGTCACCCGCTGAAATCGAGCGCCTGGTTTAGCTCACTTGCTGCTCGAGCGCCGGGAAATTCGGGGAACCGCCGCGGTGGTCGGTACCCAACCCGGTCCGCGGATAGGCGGTTTCGCTCACGGGCATTTCTCTCCCGTGCCCGGTACGTAGGTACGGGGACGACGACGCGCCGGTGCCGAGCGCCGCGGTACCACCCCGCTTGCCACGCCAGTGGCGTGACCGCTCCTTTTGGCCGTGGTGGGCCCGCCCGTTCGGTTCTACTGGGCCGCTTGAGCTGTTCTTCCGAAGGCTCCGCGGTGATGGCCGGATCGATGCGGCTGACACGATTCCAATCGCTGCAGAGGGCTGTGGGCCTCGGAGGACGCGCGATCAGGTGTAATTCCGCGTTCGAATCGCGGGTTCTTACTTCTCCGTTAATTTCGGTGACTAGGCTACCAGTCAATGTCGCTACCGGTGGGGCTTGCCCCACCGGCGGGGAAGCGAAATTCCTTCTGAGACATTGCAATTCGAAAAAATAGTGGGCGGACCACCTGCCGTGGAGAGGTTAGCAGCTGTGAACAAAACTCCTGTCACTCCCGTCGCTGTAATCGGGATGGCGTGCCGGCTCCCAGGCGGCATCGATTCGCCCGAAAAGCTGTGGGAGGCGGTACTGCGCGGCGATGACATGATCACCGAGATTCCGCCTGAACGGTGGGACGCCGACGAGTATTACGACCCTGAGCTGGGGGTTGCTGGGCAATCAGTGTCTCGGTGGGGTGGTTTCCTCGACGACATTGCCGGATTCGACGCGGCGTTCTTCGGTTTCGGTGAGCGCGAGGCCGCCTCGATCGACCCGCAGCACCGGTTGCTGTTGGAGACGGCGTGGGAGGCCGTCGAGCACGCTGGGCTGGCGCCACGCTCGCTGACAGGATCCCGCACCGGCGTGTTCGTCGGCGTGTCCCACGACGACTACACAATAACGACCGCCGACGCCGGCGTGCTTGCTGACGCCTACGCCTACACCGGCACCGCGTTCAGCATGGCGTCCGGCCGCATCGCGTACGGATTGGGGCTTCAGGGGCCAGCGATCACGCTGGACACGGCCTGCTCGTCGGGCCTGATGACCGTGCATCTCGCGACCCGCAGCATCCATGAGGGCGAAAGCGATCTCGCTCTGGCGGGGGGCTGCATGGTGATGCTGCAGCCGCTGATCACTTCGTCGGCGTCAGGACAGGGCATGC
>Ga0306924_10008490_pt1 | contig 10363 bp, 9 predicted proteins | sample sta12Can44000111_FD_203756 | JGI IMG/M metagenome (GOLD analysis project Ga0306924, IMG submission 203756) | Lab enrichment of tropical soil microbial communities from Luquillo Experimental Forest, Puerto Rico - statanox.12C.anox.44.000.111 (v2)... | ecosystem: Environmental > Terrestrial > Soil...
TCAGTTCATCAAGGCAGAGATTCCTCTGCGGCCGCGCGTGCTGATGGCCAATTTCGCCTACCGTTTCTGACCGGGATCTGAGCAACCCGTTGTCTTTCGAAAAATCGATAGACGGCCTCTAGCAGTGGTGTCTCTGCTCCACGATCAGCTCCCGGCACCTCGCTCATCATCTCGAATTACGTCGCTTCACGTTCACCTTTGATTGTCGAGCACTTGCGGGGCCGCGATGCGTGAAGTACAGGATTATCCGATAATAGCTATCGTATGCACCTCCTCGAGCGTCAGGAGCAACTCGAACAACTCAACCGGTGCTTCCAGGAGGCACGCGGGGCTTCGGGCAAGCTGGTCTTCATCTCGGGAGAAGCGGGTGTCGGTAAGAGCTCGCTGGTAGAGCAATTCGTCTCCGACCACCGGCGCGACGCCCGCACGCTGTGGGGCGCGTGCGATGCGCTCTCAACTCCACGCGCACTGGCTCCGGTGTACGAAATTGCCGCACAGACCTCGGTGCTCACCGGCCACGGGATTCGCGACGATCAAGCGCGTGACTGGCTCTTCCGGGCTCTGCTCGAGGATCTCGTCCGGCCCGAACGGGTAAGTGTGGTCGTACTGGAGGACGTGCACTGGGCCGATGCGGCTACGCTCGATTTTCTGCGATTCATCGGACGGCGCGTGCAGCGGACGAGTGCGCTCGTGCTCGCCACGTATCGCGACGATGAGCTCTCCCCGATTCACCCGGTACGGTTGACGCTGGGGGAACTCACCGGCGACCACGTGATTCGCGTGCGGCTCGCACCGCTTTCGAGTGCAGCAGTCGCAGTGCTGGCCGGAGAGAGCGTACGGGACGCGCAACTGCTGCATCGGATCACGGGCGGCAATCCGTTCTTCTTGCGCGAGGTCCTGGCAAGTCCGGGGGCGACGGTCCCACAGACCGTGCGGGATGCGGTGATGGCGCGGCTGTCACGGTGTTCCACTGCCACCCGCGAGCTCGCCGAGTTCGTCGCGATATCGCCCGAGGGGACTGAGAGCTGGCTCATCGAATCGGTATTGGGCGCGCAGCAGGCCGCGGTCGATGAGGCTGGTGCCCGCGGCCTGCTCGAAGTGCGGACTAGCGCGATCGGGTTCCGCCACGAGCTCGCCCGCCTGGCAGTGCTCGATGGAATCCAGCCCGACCGTGCTGCCGCGCTGCACGCTCAGGTGCTGCAGCGGCTGATACAGAAGGGAGCCGATCCAGCGCGCCTTGTGCATCATGCCACGCTCGCGCGGTTGGGGGCGGCCGTTCTCGAATTCGCGCCGCGTGCAGCAGACGAGGCTTCGCGGCTCGGCGCTCACCGCGAGGCGGCTGCGCACCTGCGCAGCGCCCTGGAGCACGCCTCGTCAGCGCGGACGGCACTGCGGGCCGACCTGCTCGGACGTCATGCCCAGGAGAGCAGCCTGGCGAATCAGACACACGAGGCCATTGCATCTGCGACGGCAGCAGCCGGCTACTGGCGCGAGCTTGGCAACGTCGAGGCACAGGCGCGCATGCTGAGCCTGCTCTCGCAGGAATACCGCACCGTGGGTGATAAGGCGAATGCCGATAAATGCGTGTCCACGGCCATTCGCCTGCTGGAGGACCTGCCGCGCAGTTCGGCTCTGGCAATGGCCTACAACTGGCGATCTCTGCTCGCGGTTCATCGTGGCTGGGACCGGGAAGCGCTGGAATATGGACAGCGCGCGCTACAGCTCGCCCGCGAGATCGGCGACCGCGCAGCCGAGTCGCATGCGCTGTGTAATATCGGCGGTGCCATTCTGGGGACTGGTGATCGCGGGGGATATGAGGCGCTCGAACGCTGTATCAGGTTGGCGTTCGACGAACGGCTCGAAGATCACGCCGCCCGAGGGTACCGCACACTGCTCTTCTATGCGGTGCTGATACACGACTTTGAGCGTGCCCAGCAGGTATTCCGTCAGGGTGTAGAGTACTGCGAAGAGCGGGGAATCTTCTCGCACAGTGCGTACATCCGCGCGTACTACACGGCCTGCGAGCTCGATCGCGGCGACTGGACCAGCGCCGCACTCATGGCGAGCGAGCTGCTGCGCAGCTCCGAATTCACCGGAGTGCAGCAACGCATCACGCTTCTCGCCACACTCGCAACGGTGCGACTGCGCCGCGGAGATCCGGGCGCCGATGAGCTGCTGGACGAGGCGCTGGCACTGTCTCTACCGACACATGAGCTCAATCGCATCGGGCGCGTCGCCGCGGCGCGCGCCGAACAAGCGTGGTATGCGGGAAGACTCGAAGACGTCGCCCGCGAAGCCGCCATCGGCCTCGCGCACGTCCGTGGCCACACTGCTCCCTGGATCCACAGTGAGCTCCTGTTCTGGCAGTCCCGCGCACAACCGATCGGCACCATTCCGGAAGGAGTTGCCGAGCCTTACCGCCTCATGCTGGCGGGAGACTGGCGGTCGGCGGCGACCACGTGGCAGGGCATTGGCATGCCATACGAGCAGGCGCTTGCACTCGTCGAAGGCCCCGCAGAAGCCGTGCTCGACGCGCTTGTCATTCTCGACCGGCTGCAAGCGGGTCCGCTCGCCGCTATGGCACGGCTGCGCTTACGCAAACTCGGCGTACGCGGGGTTCCGCGCGGACCGCGCGCGGCAACGCGCAGTAATCCTGCGGGGCTCACGCAGCGCGAGGTTCAGGTGCTCAGGCTGTTAGTCTCGGGCTATACGAACCCGCAACTTGCCCACAAGCTGCACCTGTCTGCAAAGACAATCGACCATCACGTCTCCTCGATTCTCGAGAAGCTTGATGTCCATACGCGCACCGAGGCGGTCGCTGCCGCCTTCGGCCTCGGGATCGTTCAAAGTGGAAGCTGATCGCTCGGAGCCGCCGCGCCTGAAACAAGCCGGCGACAAAGCGTTGCTACTGAGAAGTCGCGGCGACTTCGTAAACGAGTTGCAGCTGGCAGGGCCGACTCGAGCTGCGTTCATGCCCGCGCGAACCGCGACACTCGAGCACCCCTTGTGCACGATGCGTTTTGGCAGCTAACGCGGCCTTGACGGCGCCAGCGAGGTCGAACTGACCATCACAGTCCGAATACGGACATGGGTATTGGAAATATGCTCGCGCCGGAGGAAAAAGGACATGTGACTGCGGGGTCGGCACGCTCGAACCCGGTCCTTCGAACTTCAACTCGATACGCAACTGTTGGACCGTGGGGAATGCTGCGCGCAGCACCGGCGCAGTGGACCGATCACGACGTAACTGGTCGGTGCGGTCCTGACGGGTAGCGGCCGAAGTGGCGAGTCTCATTTACGGTTCCGGACTGTTGGATTGCGGTGAGCGGCAGCAGGCCACATGACCGACGTGAGCACTCAGCCCCGATTCCCGGCTGCTCGAGCCGCTCGCGTCCGCTGCTCTTCCCGCACCTCGGCGAGGGTGAGCCGCGTGCTGACCGCGATTACATCAAGGATGGGATGCGCCGGGTCTGACGGCAAGCGCAGCTGGTGAACCTTTTCCCACATTCGAATGCGGACCTCAGGTGGATTGAGGTCCGAACGCTGCTCGGCCAACTCCTGGCGCCTCCGTTCGGCGCGCTCATATTCCTCGTGTGCGAGGCGCTCTGCGGGAGTCTTGACGAGGTCTCCGGTGCGGGGCAGCGTCATATGTCGATTGAGCAGTCCAGGTAAGCCAAAAGGTCACCAGCCGTACAGGCTACACGAGTTGCTGCAGCGCCGGCCGACTTTCGTGTGCGACAAGCCCCTGATGGCCATTGGACCGCACTTTTCAAGGCGCCCAACAGCTACGCGGGGCAAAGCGAACCCGCCGACCGCTTGCGCGACCGGTAGGCTCGCTTCTCGATCGAACAGCTCAGTAGCGGCGCGAGCCGCCCCGCGGGCCCCCACCGGATCGATCGCGATCCTGAGCTTCGTTGACCTTCAGCGCGCGGCCTTCGAACTCCTTGCCGTTCAGCGCCTGCATTGCCCGGGATGCATCCGCATTCGACATTTCGACGAAGCCAAAACCGCGCGGACGCCCCGTGTCACGATCGGTGATCAAAGACACCTTCTCGACCGTTCCATGTGCCGAGAACAGAGCGCGCACGCCATCTTCAGTGGCGGTAAAAGGGAGATTTCCCACGTAGAGTTTGGTCACTACACATTACTCGCAGATTTTTGAAAAATGACAGCAGTTTGAGCTCTGTCTCCTGGTTCGTCGACTCGACACCCCGCTGATTTGCGCTGCAGCAGTTCAGTCAGCGCTAAAGCACGCAAGCCGAAAATGCACGAACCGCGGCTACAGTACGCTAGTTCTCGGCTCCCTGCCGGGAAATGCGACGGCTCGCCGAACGGGCAGGCGTGACCGCACGTGCGCACATTGCCCAATACGCCTAAATTAACGCCATGCCGGCCAACCTCTCTCCTGAATACAAGAGGGCCGAGCAAGCCTTCCGCATGGCTCGCGAACCGCACGCGCGTCTCGATTGCCTGAAAGAGATGTTGCGCACAATTCCAAGACACAAGGGGACGGAACATCTGCAGGCAAACATCAAGTCCCGCATCCGGGAGCTGACTGAGGAGATCGGAGGACCGCCCGCAGGAGCCGCGCACCGTCATTCCGGGCACGTGGTGCGTGCCGAAGGTGCCGCACAGATCTGCCTGGTTGGTCCGCCAAATTCGGGCAAATCCACGCTGCATGCGATTCTGACCGGATCCAAGGCGGCGGTCGGCGCATTTCCTGGGACGACGCGGGAACCGCTTCCCGGGATGCTCCGGTTCGAGGACGTCGCGTTCCAGATCGTCGACCTGCCGCCGATCTCGTGCGGCCGCATGGAACCGTGGATAGCGGGCTTGCTTCAAACGACCAACGCGGCCTGGCTGGTCGTCGATCTCGCAGACCCTGAATGCGCCGAACACGTGCTCGCGGTCAGCGCCGAACTGGCGCAATGCCAGATCGCGCTTACCGACCGTTGGCCTGGGCTGAGCAGCGCGCGGGAGACGGTGGCTCCGCGCGGCTCACAGGCGCACCCTGGACATCGGGCCGAAAGCTCCTCCGATGCTCTGACGGCTGAACTCCCCACGCTCCTGGTCGCGAACAAGAATGACCTGGACCCGGGCGCCGACGAGGTGAGCGTGCTCGAGGAGCTCGCCGGCGTGCGCTTCCCGGCCGTCGCAACTTCGGCCAAGAGCGGTCAGGGCCTGGAGCGGCTCGCGCCATTTGTGTTCAACGCTTTGGGGATCATACGTGTGTACACGAAGCCGCCCGGCCATCCACCCGACCGAACACGGCCTTTCGTTGTCCGTCGCGGCCACACAGTGTCCGATGTTGCCCGGCTCGTGCACCAGGATGTAGCCCGCTCGCTCAAGTTCGCTCGGTTGTGGGGCAGCGGCGCGTTCGATGGACAGCAAGTAGGACCGGATCATACCGTCGCCGACGGCGACGTAGTAGAACTGCACGCCAGGTGAGGCGTGGGAGGGGGAAGTGAGATGTTGTTCGACTTCAGTGAGGCGGAGCGCAATGTCATCCGCCATGCGCTCGAGATCTACGTGACTGATCTGCGAGAGGAGATCGTTAAGACCGAGAAGCACGAGTGGCGCGAGGCCTTACATTTGGAAAAGCAGATTCTCGAAGGCGTGCTCGAGCAGCTGAGTGTCTAACGCTACAGGACAGACCGGACTAGCTTTGCGCTGTCGCCGCTGCGCGCAATTCACGTTCGGTTTGCTCGAGCAGCGCCTGATTCGCCAGCAGGCCATTAGCGCCCAGGATCGCGCGTGCCCGACGCACGGCATCAGCTGCCTGTGACCCGTGACCCCCGGCAGCAAGAGCGCGTGCCAGCCAAAGCAGCGCTACCCCGCCGTCCCCATGGCTGGAATCGAACCGCGCCCAGAACTGCGCCGCTTCCTCGGCTGCCGCCTGTGCCTGCTCAGCGTGTCCGAGTGCGAGATGCACGCGTGCCATGTCGATGCAAATATCCGCAAGATCGGGTGACCCGTTGCGCTGAGACTGACGCAGCAGTGTCTGCGCCTGCTGCAATCGCTCGAGCGATTCCGCAAGCCGCCCATCGGCGAGCAGCACGTGACCAGTGCCGGCAAGCGACAGCGCGCGCAGCCAGTTTGGTGAGTTCGCGAAGAACGAGTCTGCATCGCTGAGCAGTGCTCGGGCCTCCGCGTGTCGCCCCTGCGCACTGCGCACCAATCCCACCCGGACTTTGACGAACGCCTGATTTGCCCTGCTGTGGAATGGCTGTTCGAGCACGCCACTCGCAGCCGTATCCGCCTCGGCAAGTCTGCCGATCCTCGTCAGCGCAACTGCGGCGCCGGAGCGCGCTGCACGCGCCTCGTCGCTTTCTGCCCCGTACAATGCAGTATAAGCGGCGTCTGCCTGGCGCCACTCGCTCACAGCCTCGTCGTAATGGTGGGCGTTGGTCAGCATGTCGCCGAGATCCGATCTTGCGATGGCGATCGCTCCGGTCGGTTTACCGGCACTCTGCGCCTGGGCGATGCGCAGTTTCTCCTTCAGGCTCTCCACGGCCGCGAGGGGATCTCCGAACCGCACCTGCAGGCCGCCCAGACGGCCGAAGGTCGTCGCCACCTGCATGTTGTCCCGACCGAGCAGCAGCGCTTGTTGTTGCAGTACCGCCCGCATCTCATTCAACGCTTGCACGATGTCACCTTCCTCGCCAAGCGCCGCTGCATAGGTCTCTTGCGCGTACAGCAGTGTGGTCCCGGTGCGCTTCCCGTACACCTGACGCGCCAGGGCGAGAGCGCGCTGCGCTGGCTCCAGCGCCCCCTTGCGGCAGGCGCCGCGCGTAAGGTTGGCGGCATCGGCGTACATGTTGATCAACTCGTACTTGGGCATGCCCGGCGCCCGCTCGCCAGTGCGGATCGCCTGCCCAATGAGCTCGATGGCGCTGTCGTATTGGCCTTCGGTGGCGCGCATGATCGACCTGGCATACAGGGCGCGGGTCAGGTCCTCGAGGTCACCGATGCTGCGACTGATGTGCTCCGCCGCATCGAGCTGAGCGGTAGCCAGCTCCGTCTTACCTGCTGCCAGCAGCGCCCAGCCGTACCACGCGCTGGCTTTGGCCGTTAACGGGTGCCGATCACCCAAGCTTTTGTGCGCGAGTCGAGCCGCTTCTGCCAGCACCGGCTCGGCGGACTGTAACTCGCCTAACCCGAGGAGGCCCGACGCAACGGTTGTCAGCAGCTCAACTCTTATCGAGTCATCGGTAATCTGCGCGGCATCGAGTCGCTTGCGCGCCTGCTTCAGCAGGTCGACCGCGCTGGTCTGGCGGCTGCCGCCGTTATCGGTATCGGCGCTTTCGAAAAACGACAGTACGAAATTCTTGACTGCCTCGGCGCGCGCCGCTTGTGCGCGAGCTCTTTGCGCCTGCCACAACGACACCGCGGCCGCGCTCGCCAGCGCCACGCTGAGCAGTGCCGCCGCGGCGACACCGGCTCGGTTCCGGCCGATGAACTTGCGCGTTCGGTACACCCACGAGGCGGGGCGCGCCTGTACGGTCTGACCGGTGAGATAACGCGCCAGATCTTCGGCAAATTCTGCGATGGTCGCGTAGCGCTCTGCGGGCGCTTTGGCCAGCGCTTTCAGCACGATGGTATCGAGATCACCGCGCAACAGCCGCCCCAGGCGCCGCGCACTCGCGCCCCGGGCTAACGCCCCTTCGGTCGTTACCGCCCGGCTGGGCCGGAGCGGTTCGACATGGATGATTGCTTCTTCCAGCTGCGCAACCGATTGCAGCTTCAGCCGGTACGGTAGCTCGCCGGTCAGGAGCTCATACAGCACCACCCCCAGCGAGTAGACATCGCTCGCGATCGTGAGGGACTCGCCTTGGATCTGCTCTGGACTGGCGTAGTCGGGCGTCAGCGCGCGCCCGGCGAAGCGGGTGACGCGCGTTTCGCGCGTGCTCTCGCCGTCAGACAGGAGCTTCGCGATCCCGAAATCGAGCAGTCGCACCTGGGCGCCGGCCGTCACGAGGATATTGGAGGGTTTGAGGTCGCGGTGGATGATGAGATTGGCGTGCGCGAACTGCACCGCATCGAGCACCTGTGCAAAGAGCACCAGACGCGCGCGGGTGTTCAATCGCTGCTCATCGCACCATCGGTTGAGCGGCAGGCCGGCCACATATTCCATGGCCAGGTAAGGCAGCCCATCGGGGCTGACGCCCGCATCGTAGAAGCGCGCAATGTGCGGGTGCTCGAGCCGCGCGAGGATGTCCCGTTCCTGCGCGAAGCGGACTTCGAGGCCGCGCTGCAGCGAGCTGAGGCGCGGCAGCTTGAGCGCCACCTCGCGCTCGAAGGCGCCGTCCGCGCGTTCCGCGAGCCATACCTCGGCCATGCCGCCGCTGCCTATTTCGCGCGTCAGCCGGTAGGGCCCGACCCGCGAGCCGTCTGTCAGGTCAAACGCATCGATCGCCTCGAGAGCTGCCGGCGCGATCTGCGGCAGGTGCGCCAGCACATCGGCGGTTTCGCTGGTCGAGTGGGCCGCCAGGAGTCGGTTGAGCAGCGGGACAAGGTCGGCATGCGTTGCCGCGATGCGCTGCAACCAGTCGGCGCGGTTGGCCGCATCGCACTCGAGCGCCTCGTCGAACAGTTTCGACACGGCAGTCCAGGTGCAAGGCGTGATTTTCATCGTCGCGCGTTCCTCGATCCCCTACATACGGAAAGGAGGGGCAAAGACGGTCACAGCGCACTCATGCCTGCAGCGTGGCCAGCAGGAAGGCGCGGGCCTTCTCCCATTGCCGCCGCACGGTGCGCTCGGACTGCTCGGTGAGTTCGGCGATCTCCGCCTCGCTGTAACCGGCGAAGTAGCGCATCTCCACGATCTGGGCGAGCGATGGATCCAGCGCCTCGAGCGCCCGCAGTGCATCGTCAACGGCCAGCAGCGACGCCTCGCCTTCAGCCGCAGCAAGACTGCCGGCAAGTGCGGTATCCAGCCGGACCGCCGCGCGGCCGCCGCCGCGGCGTTGCGCGAGCTGCTCGCGGGCCGAGTCGATGACGATGTTGCGCATCGTTTTTGCGGCATAGGCAAAGAAGTGCTTGCGGTCGGCAAGCACCAACTCGGAGGCCTCCACGAAGCGCAGGAAGCTCTCGTGGACGAGCGCCGTGGTCTCGAAACGAGCGCCCCGGTCCTGGACACGCAGGCGTGCATGAGCGATGCGGCGCAGATCGGGATATAGCAGCGCAAAAATGCGGTCAAGCGCGGCACGCTCTCCCCGTGCGGCCTGCTGCAATAGCTCGGTCAACGGTTCCTTGCGCTCTGGCATGTGCGCGGAGACCCCCAGAAGCAGCGCTTTTCAAGTCTGCGCCTGCGACAAGCCCAAGTCACGGCAGCGCCAGCTTAGTCGCTTTGGCCGGTTTCGCCACAAAAGCCCGTATGTGTTAGCAGGCCCTGGCAGTGAGTTCTTCCAACGTTCTGTCAAGAGCCGGTGCCAAAAACCTTCAACCAGCTTAACGGAGAACTGCAATGAAGATTCTGACGACATCGCGCGCGCTTGCGGCCGCGTGTTTCGGGCTTACGATGACCGCCTTCGCAGGGGTGACCAGTGCCGCCGATGCGGCGGTGACCGAGCAGAAAGCCTCGAGCCTACCGGTGGACGGGCAGCAGTGCGCGACGCACGCGTCAACTGAGCTGGTCGGGCCGGATGGACACCAATTCCGGCTAGCCTACGTACCGGGCTACGGTTGCCAATACGTGCTCGACGGTAGGTCCGCAGTGCGCGTCGATGGACCCAATGGTTATCACTTCGCGTGGACCCGAGAAACGGGTTGGAGAATCGTCGACGCGATCGACTGAGCACACCCCTGCGGCTTGCTGCGGCGACGCGGGCTGCTGGCCCGCGTCGCGCATCTGTTCATCGGCAGATGCGCTACCCCTTACATAATTCGCCCCGCATTCGGTAGGCTCACCCCCCGGGCGAATAGATTCTCCAGGTGCGATTCGATGCGTCTCGCCGCAGTCCTGTTGTCCACCGCTGCTTTGTTCTCTGCAGGCAACAGGCTGCAAGCACGGACCGACCCACCCATACCGGACTCCCTTAACGGTGAGCAGATCGAGTCGATCGACGCCTTGGTGAGCTCGGAAATGGCGCGCCAGCACATTCCCGGCCTCGCCATCGGCATCTACAAGCGCGGACACATTCTCCTCGCCAAGGGATACGGTCTGGCGAACATCGAACTGTCGGTCGCGGTTCGCCCTGAGACGCTGTTTCAGTCGGGGTCGGTCGGCAAGCAATTCGTGTCCGCGGCCATCATGATGCTGGTCGAGGAGCACAAGCTCTCGCTCGATGACAGCATTGCCCGATATTTTCCCGGAAGCCCGCCCGCGTGGAAGCCCGTCCTCATCAAGCATTTGTTATCGCAC
>Ga0306924_10008491_pt1 | contig 10359 bp, 10 predicted proteins | sample sta12Can44000111_FD_203756 | JGI IMG/M metagenome (GOLD analysis project Ga0306924, IMG submission 203756) | Lab enrichment of tropical soil microbial communities from Luquillo Experimental Forest, Puerto Rico - statanox.12C.anox.44.000.111 (v2)... | ecosystem: Environmental > Terrestrial >...
CCGGCGCGCAGGCCTGCGTGGATGCCGGCGCCAGCAGCGGGCGCAAGCCGATGCAGCACCCGGGCGAGGAACTCGTCCACGTCACCAGCGGCGTGCTCGAGTTCACCGTGACCGGGCAGAAGTACACGGTCGGGCCGGGGAGCACGCTGCACTTCCAGGGTGACCAGCCGCACACCTGGCGCAACCCGGGCACGGGCGAGGCGCACGCCGTCTGGATGGCGCTGCGTCCTCAGTAGCAGCCGTCAGGCACGTACCCACTGCCCTGGTGTTCCTGCGTTCTCAGCGCGCTCGCGTGACCGGTGATAGGCGTCCAGGCCGCGCTCGCCACCTGCTCATACGACATGGATGCCTCGTTCATGTCGCTCTTACAACGTGACAGAGGCATCCACGCCTTACCTCAGCTCTTCGGGTCGTAAAGCGCGGCGAAGTTGTCTCGCAGCATGGCCTGGCCCAGCTTGCCGTCCCCGGCCGCGGTCCGCATCCTGGCCACCTCGCCGGTGAAGTCGCCCCACGGCTCGTCGCTGGCGAACAGCACCCGGTCGTAACCGATGCCGCGCCGCTCGATCTCGGCGGCCAGCCAGCGCGGCGCGAAGCCGATCGCCCAGCTGGTGTCGGTGTAGACCTGCTTGCCCGCCTCGATCCAGTCGAAGAACCGGGTGCTGATCAGCTTGATGTGCCCGCTCATGCCGCCGCCGAAGTGCACCAGGTGGATCTTCACGTCGTCGGCGTACTTGTCGACGAGCAAACCGACCTCGTTGATGTCGGAAGTCCCGCCGGGCGAGGTATGCACGTGCACGACGAGGCCGTGCTCGCGCGCCGTGCCGAAGATCCGGTCGAGCTGCTCCTGGCAGGCCTCGTCACCGGCGCGCCCGCCGAGCAGGAAGCTGGTCTTCAGCGCGGCCACCCCCCGCTCGCCGGCCAGCGCCAGCGCCGCCGTGTTGAGCTCGGCGTCCTGCGGCCGCGGCGAGACCCACAGGCCGCACCGGATCCGGTCGTCGGCCGCGGCGGCCTCCAGGACCAGGGGATTGAAGCCGAACGAGATCGACGCATCCGGCACCCCGTAGTTGGGCAGCACCAGCGCACGTTCGACGCGCTCGCTGTCCAGGTCGGCGATGAGCTCCGCCACGGAGCCCCGCGCCAGCATGTCCGGGTGGCAGGGCGGGCCGCCGTAGAACGGGAAGGCGGGCATCTTGCCGAGGTGCCGGTGAGCGTCGTTTACCAGTTGCGTTCCCATGCCGGGATGCTATTCCTCTAGCGTTTCCGATACAAGACGTCCATCTCGCATAGGAATCGCCGCTTTGGCGCGGGCGGGGCCGGTTGTGGAATCCTGATCCGGTGCACCTGCTGCCGGCACCGGCGAGCAAATGACTGACCTCGCGCTGGTCAACGCCAACGTGCTGACCATGGACCCGGCGCGGCCGCGGGCCACCGCGGTGGCGGTCGCGGGCGGCCGGATTGCCGCTGTGGACGAGGTCCCAGCCAAGGCCCTGCGCCTGGTCGACCTGCGCGGCGCCACCGTGCTGCCCGGGTTCCACGACGCGCACAACCACATGATCGGGTTCGGCATGTCGCTCGGCGAGGTCGACATCGGCTCGCCCCCGGTCGGCAGCCTGGACGAGCTGTACGCGGCGATCGCCCGGCGCGCCGAGACGACGGCGCCGGGGGAGTGGGTGATCGGTACCGGCTACGACCAGAACAAGCTCGGCGGCCACCACCCGGACCGTGACGCCCTGGACCGGGCCGCGCCCGGGTGCCGGGTCTGGCTGCGGCACACCTCCGGGCACATGTGCGTGGTCAACAGCGTGGTCCTGGCCGACCTCGGCATCGACGCGGCCGGCACCGAGGTGCCCGGCGGCCGGGTCGCCACCGACTCCGGCGGCCGCCCCACCGGCCTGCTCGAGGAACGCGCCCAGCTGCTGGTGGGCAGCCTGGTCTACCCGTACCCGCTGGCCGAACTGACCGACGCGATCGCCAAGGCCGCGGAACAGTACCTGAAGGAGGGCGTCACCAGCTGTACCGAGGCCGGCATCGGCGGCGGCTGGGTGGCGCACAGCCCGGCCGAGCTGGCCGCCTACGCCGCGGCCAGGGACCAGGGCAGGCTGGGCGTCCGGGTCGAGCTGATGACGGCCGGGGAGGTGCTGCACCCGCTCGGCGCGCACGCCGACGACAACCTGGTGGCCGGTCTCGACCTGGGCATCAGGACCGGGTTCGGCGACGACTGGCTCCGGCTCGGCGCGGTGAAGATCTTCGCCGACGGGTCCCTCGTCGGCCGGACCGCCGCCATGCACGACCCGTTCGCCGGGAACGGCGACAACCGCGGCTACCTGCAGGCCGACGCGGCCGGCCTGCGGGCGGCGATCATCGCCGCGCACCGCTCCGGCTGGCAGGTCGCCACGCACGCGATCGGCGACCGGGCCATCGACCTGGCCCTCGACGCATACGCCGAGGCGCTGGAGCGGTACCCGCGGCCCGACCCGAGGCACCGTATCGAGCACTTCGCCGTGGTCCAGCCCCGGCAGGTCACCAGGGCCGCGGAGCTCGGCGTGATCGCCGTGCCGCAGGGCCGCTTCGCCGCCGAACTCGGCGACGGCATGCTCGCCGCGGTCGGCCCGGACCGGCACGGCTGGCTGTACCGGCAGCGGTCGCTGCTGGAGGCGGGCATGGTGCTGCCGGGCAGCTCCGACCGGCCGGTGGTGGCCGGGGCGCCGCTGCTCGGCATCGACGGCATGGTGAACCGGCGCACCTCCTCCGGCGCGCCGTTCAACCCGGACGAGGCGGTCACCGCGGAGCAGGCGCTGCGCGCCTGGACCTGGGGTTCGGCCTACGCCAGCCGCCAGGAGCACGTCAAGGGCTCGATCGCCCCCGGCCTGCTCGCCGACCTGGTGGTGCTGTCCGAGGACCCCACCGCGGTCAGCCCGGACCGCATCGCCGGCCTGGAGGTGCTCGCCACCATCACCGGCGGCCAGCCCCGCTACGACGCCGGCATCCTCGGCTAGCTCCAGAAGCGGTCGGCGGCTGCGAGACTAGAGGACGTGGACGAGGCGTCACTCGCCGCGGCCGCGCGGGCCCGCAGCGACCCGGGATCGTGCGCGGTGGTGCTGGTGGAGGGGATGAGCGACCAGGCCGCGGTGCAGACTTTGGCCGAACGGTCCGGGCGTGACCTGCGCCGCGACGGCGTCTTCGTGGTCCCGATGGGCGGCGCGACCAACATCGGGCGCCGCTTCATGGGCACCCGCTCCGGCCGGAAGATCCGCTACGGCCACGTCCTCGCCGCGGCGCTCGACCTCGCCCGGGTCCCCGGCCCGCTGGCCGGCCTGCTGTCCGCCGTGTGAGCACCTGTCCCTATTTGCAGGGCGGATGCTGGTTCACCGGCCGTGCCGCGGTGGCCCAGAATGGGGCCCCGTGCACGGGCCAGACACCGATGACCACGAACTGGCGGCGCTACGGACCGCCTTCCCCGGCTACCGGTTCCGGCGGCGGAACTTCCGCGGCGTCCCCTGCTACCTGGCCGAGGCCCGCCCCGAGACGCCCGCCTCCGCCGCGCCATCCGCTGCCGCGCCATCCGGCGCCGCGCCATCCGCCGCCGCGTTGCCCGCCTCCGACGCGCCGCTGGCCGCCGCCCGCGACCCGGCCGTGCTGGCCGACATGCTCGCCGCCGCGGCCGGGCGGCCGGTCCGGCTGCGGCCCGCGGCCGTGGTTGCCGCCTACCGCGACCGCCAGCTGACCGTGAAGCAGTGCACGGCCATGTTCGGGGTGTCCCGCACGACGATCATGAAGTTCCTGGCCGCCGAGGGCGTCGCGGTTCGCCGCCCAGGCCGCGACCTGGACGAACGCGCGGTGGCGGCGGCCTACCGGGACGAGCGGCTGAGCCTGCACGAGTGCGCCGTGCGCTTCGGCATCAGCGAGCGCCACGTCGCCACGATCCTCGACCGCCAGGGTGTCCCCCGCCGCCCCGTAGGCCGCCCGCCCCGCCGTCCCCGCCCAAACGACGTGGATGCCACATCCATGCTGCTGGACCGACATGGCTGAGACATCCACGCCCTGTGAACGGACCGCGGTCCGTCACGAGCTCAGGGCGAGCAGCTTGGCCGCCACCTCGGTCAGGTCCTCGCCCACCACGTCGGGCGGCTCGAACGGCGCGCCGAACCCGCCCGACTTGCGGCTCACGAAGCCGGTGATCAGCCCGGCGCGCTTGGCGCCGTGGCAGTCCCAGTCGTGCGCCGCGACCAGCGCCAGCCATGGCGGCGGGACGTCCAGCACCTCGGCGGCGTACAGGTACACCATCTTGGACGGCTTCCACCGGTACACCTCACCGACCGAGATCACCCGGTCCACCAGCGAGCCAAGCCCGGTGCGGTTGAGGAACGACGAGGTCAGGTACGCCGACCCGTTGGTCAGGCAGGCCACGCGCACGCCGGCCTCGGTGAGCGTGGTCATCGCGGGCAGCGCGTCGGGGAAGGCCGGCAGCTCGTTGAACCCGGCCATCACGTGCGCGACCTGCTCGTCGCCGACCGTGTAGCCGGTGATGCCGCGCAGTGCGGCCTGGGCGACGTCGGTGAACGGCACGAAGTCCCCGGCCGCGGACAGCGCCATGCCGTCCCGCAGCGTGCGGGTGTACCAGGCCTCGAGCAGGTCCGGAGGCTGGCCGATCGCGGTGAGCCGCTCGCGCAGCGGCTCCAGTGACATCAGCGTCTCGATCACGTCGAAGGCGACCACGGCCGGGCGGTGTGTCATGGCGTTCCGACCTCGTCAAGGTTCTTGAGCGCGTCCTCGATGGCCCGGTGGAACGTGGGGTACGCGTACGGCATGTTGCGCAAGGTGGCCACCGGCACCCCGGCCCGTACCGCGACCTGCAGGGCGGACAGTACCTCACCCCCGTAGGGGCCGACCGAGGTGGCGCCCACCAGCACGGACCGTTCGGCATCCTCGATGACCTTGATGAAGCCATCGTTGCCCGCCTTGTGGATCCAGCCCCGGGCGGAGTAAGGCACCTGGGTCGTCCCGGTGCGCACCCGCAGGCCGGCCTCCCGGGCCTGTGCTTCGGTCAGTCCGACGCTGCCGATCTCCGGGTCGGTGAAGGTGACCCGCGGTACCGCGCGGTAGTCGGCGGGCTCGCCGCCCCGGCCCAGGATGTCGCGCACCGCGATGTCCGCCTGGTACATGGACATGTGCGTGAAGGCACCCTTCCCGGTCACGTCGCCGATGGCCCACACGCCGTCGGCGGCGCGCATCCAGCCGTCCGTCGGGATGGCGCGTGCCGCCGGGTCCAGGCCGACCGCGGCCACGCCGAGCGCGGCCAGGTCCACCCGGCGTCCGGTGCTGACCAGCAGCCGCTCGGCGGTGAGGGTGCTCATCCCCAGCTGAACCGAGAAACGGGTGCCGTTGTGGCTGATCCGCTCGGCCGGGGCGTTCGTGCAGACCCTGATGCCCTCGCCGGTGAAGATCCGCTCGAGCAGCTCGCCGGCCTCCGGCTCCTCGAACGACACCAGCCGCGGCAGCGCCTCCACGACGGTCACCTCGGCGCCGAAGCGGGCGAACACCTGGGCGAGTTCGGCACCGATGGCCCCGCCGCCCAGCACGATCAGCGACTCGGGCACCCGTTCGGCCTGAACTATCTCCCGGTTGGTCCAGTACGGGGTGCCGGCCAGCCCGTTCAGCGGGGGGATGGCGGGCTCGGTCCCCGTGTTGATCACGATGCCCTTGCGGGCCTGGAAGACCTGGGTTCCCCCGGCGCCGGTGACCGTCACCTGGCCGGCGCCGGTGATCTTCCCGTGGCCGCGGACCAGGTGGCCGCCCTTGCCGGTGAACCGGTCGGCTGCCACCTTGTCGTTCCAGTCGTCGGTGGCTTCTTCCCTGATCCGCCGGGCGACCGGTGACCAGTCGGGAGTGATCGTCGACATTCCGGCCATGCCGGATACCCGCCTGGTCTCGGCGATGAGATTGGCGGCGCGAATCATCATCTTGGATGGCACGCAGCCGTAGTAGGGGCATTCCCCCCCGACCAGGCGGGATTCGACCCCGGTTACGTGCAGCCCCGCTTCGGCCAGCGTCCCGGCAGCGTATTCGCCGCCGGGGCCCAGGCCCAGCACGACCACGTCGGTATGCTCTGGTTGGCCCATGCCGAACTCCTGCCCTGTGTGGCTTCCCATCATGCGGCCCTGGACCGGTCAGGCATACCTTTTCGCGGCAATTCGTGCCATGGGCGGAGAGGCGGAGCCGGCAATCCCCGGACGGGGCCATTTCCATGATCACGCGCGTTTGCCGCCTTTTGCGCTCCTGATTTCCGTCAAGTTAGCGCAAGGCAAGATTTAGCTAATCACAGAGTGGGCAGGCCGTTTCGCGGAGTGATAGGCGGGGCGTCAGTCGCCCTGGCCCTGCGGGCCAGGGTCCTCCAGGTCCGAGATATCCAGTTCGGGCTGGCCGTGCACGAACGTGTCCGGGTTCTCCAGGTCATCGGCGGCGGGCAGCAGGTCCGGGTGCGCCCACAGCGCGTCCCGGCCGTCGATGCCGCGGGCGTCGGTGAGGCCCTGCCAGATGGCCGCGGCCTCGCGCAGCCGGCGCGGGCGCAGCTCGAGGCCGACCAGCGTGGCGAACGTGCGTTCCGCGGGCCCGCCGGTGGCCCGGCGCCGCCTGATCGCCTCGGCCAGGGCGTCGGCGTGCGTGAGGCGCTCCCGCGCGGCCGCGCTGACCACCGTCGCGACCCACCCTTCCACCAGCGCCAGCGCGGTCTCCAGCCGGGTCAGCGCGGCCTTTTGGGCGGGGGTGTCCTCCGGCCGGAACAGTCCCTCGCCGGACAGCGCCTCGCGCAGCGCCTCGGGGTTGGTGATGTCGACCTCGGGGATGGCCTCCTGCAGCCGCGCCATGTCCACCGAGATGCCGCTGGCGTACTGCTCGACCGCGCCGAGCAGGTGCGCGCGCAACCACGGCACGTGCGCGAACAGCCGCTGGTGCGCGGCCTCGCGCAGCGCGAGGAAGAGCCGGACCTCGCCGGCGTCGACGGAAAGGCCCCGGCCGAACTCCGCCACGCCCGCGGGCAGCAGCGCCGCCGTGCCCTCCGGTCCGAGCGGCAGCCCGACGTCGGCCGAGCCGATCACCTCGCGGGCCAGTTCGCCCACCGCGGTCCCGGTCTGGCTGCCGATCATCGCCCCGCCCAGCTGGCGCATCATGGCCCCCAGACCGCCCGCGCCGCCGAGGGCGCCGAGGGCCTGGCGCAACTCGTCGGGGACGTCCTCGCCGAGCTGCGCCGGGTCGGCGCTGAACATGCCGCTCATCGCCTCGACGCCCTTGGCCGCGATCGGGTCGCACAGCTTCGCCCAGACCGGGAAGGTAGCCTCCAGCCATTCCGACCGGCTCCAGGCCTCGATCTTGCGGATGCCAGAGGGGAACGACGCGGCCTCGTCCAGCCACAGGTCGGCCAGCCGGACCGCATCGGTGATCTCCCGGCGCTGGGCGTCCAGCACGCTCGGGTCGCCCGCCGCTACGATCGCGTGCCTGGCCACGTTCTTGGCCAGGTCCCAGTTGACCGGGCCGCCACGCCAGGACAGCATGTCGGCGAACTGGCGCAGCGCGTCGGCGAACTGCTGCGGGTCGCCCATCGCCCCGAACGGCCCCACCGGCCCGCCGCCGGGGAACCCGCCCGGACCGCCGCCTCCCGGGTCCCCGGGCCCGCCGGAGCCCGCGCCGGAACCGGAGCCGGACCCCGAGCCGCCGCGGTCCTCCGGCTTGTCGGGCAGGCCGAATCCGAATGGGCGATCAGCCATCGTTGGCTCTGCGGCAGGATGGAAGGGTCATGACCGTCACGTTATCTCGGGAGAAGCGCACAGTGACAAACGCCCGGCGGCCGGTTCGCCACGAGCGCAGCGCCACACAGCGCAGCGATACACAAGGCCAGCCTATGCCCGTCGTGGCGGTTACCGGGGCGGCTCGCGGCATCGGGCACGCGCTGACCGTCCGGCTGGCCGCGTCGCCGGACGTCAGGAAGGTCATCGCGATCGACAGCGACCGGGGCGACATCGCGGGCGTGACCTGGCGCGTGGCCGATGTGCGGGACCCCGCGCTGGCCGGCCGGCTGGCCGGCGCCGACGTCGTGGTGCACGCCGACTACGATCTGGCTCCCGACTCAGACGCCCGGTCGCGCCGGGCCTTCAACGTGCGCGGGGCGCAGACGGTGCTCACCGCGGCCGCGGCCGGGAGGGTCGGGCGCGTGGTGCTGGTGACCAGCGCGATGGTCTACGGCGCCCGCCCGGACAACCCGGTCCCGCTGGCTGAGGACGCGCCGCTCGCGGCGGACACGGACAGCAGCGTGGCCGGGGACCTGCTGGAGATCGAGCAGCTGGCCCGCCGCTCGCCGCGGGCCAACCCGGGCATGGCGGTGACCGTGGTCCGTCCCGCCGCCCTCGTCGGCGACGACGTCGACACGCTGGTCACCAGGCATTTCGAGGCGCCGCGGCTGCTCACCGTGAAGGGCTGCGCGCCTCGCTGGCAGTTCTGCCACGTCGACGACCTGGTCTCCGCCCTGGAGCTCACCGTGCGCGGCGGCGTCACCGGCGACTTCGCGGTCGGCTGCGACGGCTGGCTCGAGCAGGACGAGGTGGAGCAGATCAGCGGGCTGAAGAGCATCGAGTTGCCCGCCCGGCTCACGTTCGGCACCGCGCAGCGGCTGCACCGGGTCGGGGTGACCCCGGCGCCGGCCATGGACCTGCGGTACGTGGTGTACCCGTGGGTGGTGGACTGCGCCGCGCTCCGCGCGGCCGGCTGGCGCCCCGGGTTCGGCAACGCCGAGGCGCTGCGCGTCCTGCTCGACCAGCGGAAGGGCAGGCACGCGCTGGCCGGCCGCCGGATCGCGCGCAAGGAGGCCACGATCACCGCGGCCGGGGCGACGGTCGCCGTGATCGGCACCGCGGCGATCGTCCGGCGGGCGCGCCGGCGCCACCGCACCGACTAGGGCCCCGCCTCAGGTACCCGGGCCGGGTAGCCTTGACGGGTGAGCGTTGTGCGCCTGATCGCCGTGCGTGAGTCCGCGCTGTCCCTCGACGAGGTGCGGGCCGCGGTCGCGGACCCCGCGGCCGGCGGCATCGCGCTGTTCGCCGGGGCGGTCCGGGACACCGATCAGGACCGGGGAGTCACCGGGCTGTCCTACAGCGCCCACCCGTCGGCCGAGGCCGAGCTCCGCCGGGTCGCCGAGGTGATCGCGGAGAAATACCCCGTCATCGGCATCGCGGCCGTGCACCGCGTGGGCGACCTGGCCATCGGCGACCTGGCCGTGGTGCTGGCCGTGTCCTGCGCGCACCGGGCGGAGGCGTTCGACGCCTGCCGGGACCTGATCGACATCCTGAAGGCCTCGGTGCCGATCTGGAAGCACCAGCGGTTCGACGACGGCACGGCCGAGTGGGTCGGCACCCCGTGAGCCAGGAAATCCTCAGGTTCCGCGCGTAGTGTTCCGGCCATGTCCCGACGCTCCCTGACGCTGCTCATCGCTTCCGTCGGCACGGCGGTGGCGATCGCGGTCAGCGTGCTCGTCCCGGTGCCCTACGTCATCCTCGGGCCGGGTCCGACGCTGAACACCCTGGGCAAAGACTCCTCCGGGCGCCCGCTGATCACGATCTCGGGCCGCACGTCCTATCCCACCAGCGGGCACCTGAACATGGTGACGGTGAGCTACCAGGGCTGCCAGGGCAACAGGTTCAACATCTTCACCGCCCTCGTGGCCTGGCTGAACCCGCACGAGGCGGTCGTCCCGGAGACCGAGATCTGCCCCGCCGGGCAGACCCAGAAGCAGACCCAGGAGCAAGACACGCAGGAGATGACCAGCTCGCAGCAGACGGCGACCGCCGCCGCGCTGACCCAGCTGCACATCCCCTTCTCCACCCAGGTGGTCGTGGTGAAGCCCGAGAAGGGCTTCCCCGCCTACGGCGTGCTCAAGGCCGGAGACGTGATCACCGAGGTGGACGGCCAGCCGGTGACCAGCCAGGCCGTCCTGACCAAGCTGATCTCCGCGCATCCGGCCGGCAGCACGCTGACGCTGACCATCACCAGGGACGGCCAGAGCCGCCAGGTCCAGGTCGGGACCAAGGAGTCTGGGGGCCATCCGGTGATGGGCGTGCAGATCGGCGGGCAGTTCAAGTTCCCGTTCCAGGTCAAGATCAGCGTGGGAGACATTGGCGGCCCGAGCGCGGGCCTGATGTTCGCGCTCGGCATCATCGACAAGCTGACCAAGATGAACCTGACCGGCGGCAAGTTCATCGCCGGCACCGGAGAGATCGAGCCCAGCGGGAAGGTCGACCCCATCGGGGGCATCCAGCAGAAGATGATCGGCGCGCGCAACGCCGGCGCCACCATCTTTCTGACCCCAGCGGCCAA
>Ga0306924_10008498_pt1 | contig 10355 bp, 7 predicted proteins | sample sta12Can44000111_FD_203756 | JGI IMG/M metagenome (GOLD analysis project Ga0306924, IMG submission 203756) | Lab enrichment of tropical soil microbial communities from Luquillo Experimental Forest, Puerto Rico - statanox.12C.anox.44.000.111 (v2)... | ecosystem: Environmental > Terrestrial > Soil...
GCCGAATGCCATATAACGCCGACGGAGGAAACCCCATGCTGCTTTCCAGACGAGCGATCCTGGCGACTGCGCTGGCGCTGCCCGCAGCATCGGGAACCGTGGGGTGAGGACGCGGCGAGTTACCCCAGCCGGCCCGTGCGCATGATCGTCGGCTTCGCCGCCGGCGGAGGGAACGATCTCTTCGCGCGCCTGATCGGGCAGAAGCTTTCGGAGAACATGGGCCAGCCGGTGGTCATCGAGAACAGGCCCGGTGCGGGCGGCCGGCTGGCGGTCGAATACGCCATGGTGCAGGGCGCCGACGGCTACACCCTGGTGGTCGGCGCAACCGGCCAGATGGCGATTGCATCGGCCATCTATCCGACGCTGCCGTACCATCCGACCCGGACATTTGCGCCGATCGCCATGATCGCCTCGTTTCCGCTGATCCTGGCCGGGCCCATGAACGACTCCATCAAGTCCGTGCAGGACTTGGTCGCCTGGGGAAAGGCACATCCGCAGAGCTCGAACTACGCGACCTCATCCCCCGCCTTCACCCTCACCACCGAGCTGTTCAAGCTCAAAACCGGCATGCCGGCGCAGGCGATCCCCTACAAGAGCAGCAATGAGATGATGCTCAGCATTGCCGGCGGGCAGACCCTGTTCGCCATCGCCGACGGCCCGCCGACGGTCCCGCTGGTGCTGGGCCGCAAGATCCGTGCGCTCGCGGTCACCGGCGCGGTGCGCTCGTCCGAGCTGCCGGACGTGCCGAGCATGGCCGAGGTCGGGCTTCCCGCCGTCGATGTCGGATTATGGAGCGGGGTGTTCGTGCTCGCCGGCACGCCGGCTGCGGTGCGCGGCAAGCTGGAGGCCGAGCTGCGGCGCACGCTGGCCGATGCCGGCGTGCGCGAGAAGCTCAAGGCGATGGCGGTCGATCCCGGCGGCGCCGCGGGCGACGAGTTCCGCCGCCTGATCGACGCCGACATCAAGCGGTTCAGCGAGATTGCAAGCGCCGCCAACCTCAAGTTCGAGGAATGACGGCGGCAAGGGCCGCTCCCGCCTCCTTCACACGTCCAGCATCTCCTCGTCGGCGAATTCCGCGCGCTCCTGGATGAACGCGAAGCGGCCTTCCGGCTTGTTGCCCATGAGCTGCTCGACCGCACCGTCGGTCCGCTTGCGCGCATCGTCCAGCACGATCACGCGCAGCAGCGTGCGCCTCTTCGGGTCCATGGTGGTTTCCTTGAGCTGGCTCGCCAGCATCTCGCCCAGTCCCTTGAAGCGGCCGATCTCGACCTTGGCGTTGGCGTGGAACTCTCGTCTGATCAGCTCGTCGCGGTGCTTGTCGTCGCGCGCGTAGAAGATTTTGCCGCCGTGACTGAGCCGGTAGAGCGGGGGTACGGCAAGATAGAGATGGCCGTCGTCGATCAGCTTGGGCATCTGGCGATAGAAGAAGGTGATCAGGAGCGATGCGATATGGGCGCCGTCGACATCGGCGTCGGTCATGATGATCACCTTGTCGTAGCGCAGGTCCTCCGCGCGATAGTGCGCCCCGGTGCCGGCTCCCAGCGCCTGCACGAGATCCGCGAGCTGCTGATTCTGGGCAAGCTTGTCGCGGCCGGCGGAGGCGACGTTGAGAATCTTGCCGCGCAACGGCAGCACCGCCTGCGAGGCGCGGTCGCGCGCCTGCTTGGCCGAGCCGCCGGCGGAATCGCCTTCGACGATGAAGATCTCCGAGCCTTGCGCGGCCGTATTGGTGCAGTCGGCGAGCTTGCCGGGAAGGCGCAGCTTGCGCACCGCGGTCTTGCGCGCGATCTCCTTCTCCTGGCGCCGGCGGATGCGCTCGTCGGCGCGTTCGATCACGAAGTCGAGCAGCTTGTTGGCCTGCACGTGGTTGCCGGCGAGCCAGTGGTCGAATGGATCCCTGATCGCGCTCTCCACGATGCGGCTTGCCTCCGCGGTGGCGAGGCGGTCCTTGGTCTGTCCCTGAAATTCCGGCTCGCGCAGGAACACCGAGACCATGCAGGCCGCGCCGGTCATGACGTCATCGCCGGTCACCGCCGCGGCGCGCTTTCCCTGTCCCACGCGTTCGGCGTGGTCCTTGATGCCTTTGAGCAGCGCGCCGCGCAGTCCGGCTTCGTGCGTCCCGCCGTCCGGGGTGGGGATGGTGTTGCAGTACGATGAGAGAAAGCCGTCGCGGTCCGCCGTCCAGGCGACCGCCCATTGCGCGCCGCCATGGGCGCCGATCTTGCCTGCGCTGCCGGTGAAGATGTCGGGATGGATCAGGGCCGCGCCATTGATCGCCGCCGACAGGTAATCCTTGAGGCCGTCCGCGAAGTGAAAGGTCGCCTCCTCCGGCACGTCGGCGGTGGCGCGCAACAGCTCTTTCGCGCACGACCATCGAATCTCGACGCCGCCGAACAGATACGCCTTCGAGCGCGTCATCTTGAACACGCGCTCCGGCTTGAAGCGCGCGTTGGCTCCGAAGATGTCCGGATCGGGCCGGAAGCGCACCTTGGTGCCGCGCCGGTTGGACACGCGGCCGAGCTTTTCCAGCTTGCCCTTCGGCTTGCCGCGCTCGAACGCCATCCGGAAGAGCGTCTGCTCGCGCGCGACCTCGACCTCCATGCGCTCGGAGAGCGCATTGGCGACCGAAACGCCCACCCCGTGCAGGCCGCCCGATGTCTCGTACACCTTGGAGTCGAATTTTCCGCCCGCGTGCAGGGTGCACATGATCACTTCGAGCGCCGATTTCTTCGGAAACTTCGGATGCGGATCAACCGGGATGCCGCGCCCGTTGTCGGTGACCGTGACGAAGCCGTCGGCTTCCATGACCACCTCGATGAACGAGGCATGGCCGGCAAGCGCCTCGTCCATGGAATTGTCGATTACCTCGGCGAACAGATGATGCAGCGCCTTCTCGTCCGTCCCGCCGATATACATGCCGGGGCGCCGGCGCACGGGCTCGAGCCCCTCGAGCACCTCGATGTCGTGGGCGGTATAACCGGATTCCCCGGTCCGCACGCGCGCGGCCGCGCGTGCACTCTTGCCGGCCGGCCGGCGCGGGGCCGCTTCCGGCAGATCGGAAAAAAGGTCTGTTCCCCCCTTGAGCGGGGATGTGCGGGCGACTGCCTTGGCGATCCTGGCCATTCCTGCCTGCGCTGCGAAGAGAAAATGCCGAATCAGATGTCCAACTATGCCACGGGCATGGCCACATCGTGGTGCGGAAAATTCTGCAAGAGCAGAGATTGCATGCCCCATATGGTTGCACGCGGCAATTGCTGCAAGTTACTAGTCCCAAAGCACAATTCCGCCGCCGCTCCGAAATGTCTGAAACCATCGAAGGACACGCGCATCAAGTGGTTGAGTTCGTGCGCGTGCATGAGGGGTGGGCGGACCCGGTCGTCCGTGCGGTGCCGTGGCAAGCGCTGGCGCGCGTCACTCGCGCAGCTGGCGCAGGACGGCGCCCAGGATGTTGCAGTAATCATCGGTCCACACCCATTGCGCGGGATCCGGCGGCGTGAACTCCCAGTCGCCGGATTGCACGAGCTCCGCGAAGTCTTCCCGGTTGCGCACCACCGCGGCGACGGTGCCGGAGAATTTGTAGGGATTGGCAGTCTCATCGGGATCAGGCCGGTCGCTGACCAGCGTGACCAGGCCATTTGCCGCCGCGATGCCGGCAACCACCGAGGCAAGCTCGAGGTGCCGGTTTGATATGTGCATGACGATCGTGCCGTGCGGGCGCAGCTTCTGCAGGTAGATCGCCATCGCCTCGCGGGTGAGCAGATGGACCGGGATGGCATCGGAGGAGAAGGCGTCGACGACGATCAGGTCGTAGGCGGCATCGGATGCCTGCGCGAGCATGCGCCGCGCGTCGCCCAGCATGATGCGCGCATCCGCGCCGCACGCCGACAGGAACGTGAACAGCGCCGGATCACGCGCAATGCGCACAATGGCGGGGTCGATCTCGTAAAAATCGACGTGCTCGTGCGCACGCGCGCGGCAGGCCAGCGAGCCTGTGCCGAGCCCGATCACGGCGTAGCGCAGCGGCGCCGCGCTTTGCGCCTGCGCGGCGTTGAAGGTCTGCGCAATGGCGGAGCCGTCCCAGTAGTAGAGCAGCGGTTCCGGCCTTTCCGGCGGCTGCCGCGCGCCGTCAACGTCGATGCGCTGCGCCCCATGCATGGTGGTTCCGTGCTGCAGGATGCGGAAGCGGTGATCCGGGCTTTCCACGACCTTGGCTACCCCAAAGAAGCTGCGCACCGAGACGCTGCCGGGGGGCTGGAACAGGCCATGGTTGGCCAGCAGCACGGATGCAATAACCGCCGCGCAGGCCGGCGGCACGAGAGAAAGCGGCACGCACGCCACCAGCAACGCTGCGGCTGCACGATTGAACATGGTCTCGTCGAGCAGCGCGGGAAAGAATCCGGAAACGATCAGCAGGCTACCGGCCGCCGCGAGCGCCGCGACGAGCGCATATTGCCTTCCCGGCATCGCCACCGCCGGCCGGCAGAGGACCGCAAGCGCAAGCAGCAGCGGGTATTCCGCCACCCAGCTGAACACATGCGGCGCGATCACGCCTGCGGCAAGGCCACCGAGGGCGCCACCTGCCGCGACGCTGAGATAGAAGCCGGTGAGGAAGCGGCCCGACGGCCGCGTGCGCGCGACCTCACCGTGGCACATCAGCGCGCAGACGAAGAACACCGCAGCGTGCGCTGCCACCAGCCACAGAATGGTCTTCACGGGCTCGAAGACGATCACGGCCGCGAGGCAGATGACGAAGAACGGCTGGACGGCAACGACCAGCCGGTGCGGAATGACCTGCCGGCGGGCAAACACGATGATGAAGCTCAGAAGATAAAGCGCAAGCGGCACTACCCAAAGCAGCGGCACCGCGGCGACGTCGGTCGAGATATGCGCCGTCACCGCCACCAGCAGGCCGGAAGGAACGGCAGCGAGCGCCGCCCAACGCGCCGCATCCCGCCAAGCCGGGGGCGCCGCCGTATCGTCAAGCGCGATGGGGGAGCGCGCCTGCGCGCGCCACAGCACAAGGCCACAGGCCGCGATGAGCCCGATCAGCGCATAAAATGCAACCGACCAGTAGCGCGCCTGATCGGAAAGCCGCACGAACGGCTCGATCACGGTCGGATACGACACCAGGGCAAGGAAGCTTCCGGCATTGCTGAGCGCGTAGAGAAAATACGGATTTGCCGCCGCCGGGTGATCCGTGCGCGCGAACCAGGCCTGCAGCAGCGGACCGCCGGCGGCAAGCGCAACGAAGGGCGGTCCCAGCGAGGCTGCAAACAGGGCAAAGAGCGCAATGGCCTCGCCGCCCGCCGGCGGCTGCGCCCATCGCTCGGCGATCGCGAGGGGAAGCCAGAAGCACGCGGCGATCGTCAACAGGACATGGATGGCGACAGCAATGCGGGAAGGCGCAGCGCGCATGAGCCAATGAGAATAGGCGTACCCGGCAAGCAGCGTGCATTGAAAGAACACGATTGCCACCGACCAGACCGATGGCGCCCCGCCGAAACGCGGCAGCACCAGCTTGGTGAACATCGGCTGCACCAGAAACAGGAGCGCCGCGCTGACCACGATGGCGGCCGCGAAGATTGCCGGCATCACGCCGCGCGCGGCGGTTTCCTCACTTGCCGCATTCGCGAATGGCGCTGACTCATCGGCCCGCAGATCGGATATCCCCATGCCGGGGTTTTAGCGGCTCAAGCTGCACGATGAAACGGATTGCGGGCTGTTTGCGGGGTCGTTTTCTTGACCCCCGGCAAGGGGGCCGCTATAGCGCCGCGCAATCCGATGACCCATGCAAATCAAACAAAGATCAGGACCGCCGTGCTCGGAGCATCCGGTTATACCGGCGCCGAGCTGCTGCGGCTGTTGCTGCGTCACCCGTATGTCGAGATCGTGCTGCTCACGGCCGATCGCCGCGCCGGCCAGGAGATGCGCAACGTATTTCCGCAATTCTCTCCCTATCACCTGCCGAAATTGCAGAGCCTTGAGGGGATCGACTGGAAAGCGCTTTCGCTCGATCTCGCGTTCTGCGCGCTGCCGCACGGCACCACCCAGAAGGTGATCAAGGCTCTGCTCGAGGCGGCGCCGCGGACGCGGGTGGTCGATCTTTCGGCGGATTTCCGCCTGTCCGATGTGGCGGCCTATGCGCGCTGGTATGGTCACGCGCATCACGCGCCGGAGCTCCAGAAGGAAGCCGTCTACGGCCTGGTCGAGCGCTATCGCGACGAGATCAGGACGGCGCGGCTCGTTGCCAATCCCGGCTGCTACACGACCTGCGCCCAGCTTGCGCTCATTCCGCTGCTGCGCGGGCACGCCATCGATCCCGACGAGATCGTCATCGATGCCAAGTCCGGGATGACCGGAGCGGGCAGGGGGCCGAAGGAGGAGATGCTGTTCGCCGAAGTGGCGGAGGGCATTCACGCCTACGGCGTCGGCCAGCATCGGCACATGGCGGAGCTCGATCAGGAATTTTCCCGGGCGGCGGGGCGCGACGTCGTCGTCACCTTTACGCCCCACCTTATGCCGATCAACCGGGGCATCCTGTCCACCATCTATGTGCGCAGCAGGGATGCGTCGCCGCCGCAGCTGCATGCCGTTCTGGCGAAAGCCTACGCCGGCGAGCCGTTCGTGCACGTGCTCCCGTTTGGCGAGATGCCGCAGACCCGCCACGTGCGCGGCTCCAACCTCACCTTCATCGGCGTTGCGGCGGACCGCATTGCGGGGCGCGCCATCGTCGGCTCGGCACTCGACAACCTCACCAAGGGTGCCTCCGGCCAGGCGGTGCAGAACATGAACCTGATGTTCGGATTTCCCGAGACGCTGGGGATCGATCAGGTCGCGCTGTTTCCGTGACGGAATGTCCGGCATCGCAGGGGCGGGTTTCAAACCCGCCCTGGCGCAGCGACCGAGCCCCACCGGATCACTTCATCGCATCCCATTCGACGTCGATAGGCGAGATGATGTCTCCCGTGATGAATAGTCGGTCTTTGAGAAGACCCTGAGCCTTGGGTCTGCCTTCTTTGCGTCTTGCGCCACTGTGCGGCAAAAGTCTTGCGATTGGTTTGCGTGCTTCGTAATCACCACCTCGTCTCGGGTTCTTGCCACGCTGTCGAGGATAGCGCAGCATTTCCTTCTGAACTCAGAGACCTTGATACTTCTTGACATGAAATCGCTCCGGTAGAGTCGAGGGGCGCATGCTCCCCTCAATGCTGCAAAATCTTGGATAGAAAAGTCTGCGCGCGCTCGCTGCGCGGCTTCTGGAAGAACTCGGCCGTGGGCGCGTCCTCGACAATGCGGCCCTCGTCCATGAAGACCACGCGGTGGGCGACCTTGCGCGCAAACCCCATCTCGTGCGTCACCACCATCATGGTCATGCCGTCGCGCGCAAGCGCGACCATGACATCGAGCACCTCGTTGATCATCTCGGGGTCGAGCGCCGAGGTAGGCTCGTCGAACAGCATGGCGATCGGGTCCATGGCCAGCGCGCGCGCGATGGCGACGCGCTGCTGCTGGCCGCCCGAGAGCTGGCCGGGGAACTTGGCGGCATGCTCGCGCAGGCCCACGCGCTCGAGCAGCTTCATGCCGCGCTGTTCGCTCTCCGCCCGGCCGCGGCCGAGCACCTTGACCTGCGCCAGCACCAGGTTGGCCATCACGGTGAGATGCGGAAACAGCTCGAAATGCTGGAACACCATGCCGATGCGGGCGCGCAGCTTCGGCAGGTCGGTCTTGCGGTCGCCGACCGCGACGTCGGCCACGCTGATGCTGCCCTCCTGGAACGGCTCGAGGCCGTTGACGCATTTGATCAGGGTGGACTTGCCCGAGCCCGACGGACCGCACACCACCACGACCTCGCCCTTGGCGACTTCGGTCGAGCAGTCCTTGAGCACCTGGAAGCTCTGGTACCACTTGCTGACGTGCTCAAGCGTGATCATCGGTCAATCCCGCAGTCTGTTTGTTTGAGCATGTCCTATTTCGCAAAACCGGTTCCCACTTTTGCGGGACATGCTTCAGCGGATGATGGCGATGCGACTCTGCAGCCGGCGCACGAGCAACGAGGCCGCAAACGAGATGATGAAATAGACGAGCGCCGCGAACAGGTACATTTCGACCAGGCGTCCGTCGCGCTGCGCGACCTTCGAGGCGGCGCCCAGGAAGTCGGTGATCGAGAGCACATAGACGAGCGAGGTGTCCTGGAACAGGATGATGGTCTGGGTCAGCAGCACGGGGAGCATGTTGCGGAAGGCCTGCGGCAGGACGATATAGCCCATGGTCTGGACATAGTTCATGCCCAGCGCCTGCGCGGCAGCGACCTGCCCGCGCGGGATCGACTGGATGCCGGCGCGCATGATCTCGCAGAAATAGGCCGCCTCGAACAGCGTGAAGGTGACCAGCGAGGACGCGAACGCCCCGACCTGGATGGGGCGCGACGCGCCGGTCACCCACTGGCCGATGAAGGGCACCAGAAAATAGAACCAGAAGATCATCAGCACGAGCGGCACCGAGCGCATCAGGTTGACGTAGCCGGCGGCCGGCAGCGAAAGCGGCGGCATGCCGGAAAGCCGCATGAGCGCAAGCAGCGTCCCCCATACCACGCCGCCCGCCGTCGCCAGCGCGGTCAGCGTGAGCGTGAACGTCATGCCGTCGTAGAACAGGTACGGCAGCGAGCGGATGATGACGTCGAAGTCGAAATTCGAGAACATCGCGCGTCTCAGTGAGCGGCGGCCGGCGCCGCCGCGCCGATCAGGCCGGGGACGGCGGCGCGGCGCTCGACCCAGCGCATGCCGAAGGTCACGGCGATGTTGATCACGATGTAGATGACGGTCGCCGCGGTGAAGGCCTCGAATACCTGGAACGACATTTCCTGCATGGCGCGCGCGCGCGCGGTGAGCTCCATCAATCCGATGGTCAGCGCGACCGCGCTGTTCTTGATGATGTTGAGAAATTCCGATGTCAGCGGCGGCAGGATGATGCGAAAGGCCATCGGCAGGAGCACGTAGAGGTAGGCCTGCGGCAATGTGAGCCCGAGCGCAAGCGCCGCCCAGCGCTGGCCGCGGGCGAGGCTCAGGATGCCGGCGCGCACCTGCTCGGCGACGCGCGCGGAAGTGTAGAATCCGAGCGCCACCACGGCGGTATAAAAGGATGCATCCGGAAGCTGCTTGAGCCAGTCACCGGCGGCAGCCGGCAACAGCTCGGGCAGCACGAAGTACCAGAGGAACATCTGCACCAGGAGCGGAATGTTGCGGAACAGCTCGACATAGGCCTGGCCGAGCCCGACCAGCCGCGGATAGGGCGTGGTGCGAATGACGCCCACCAGCGATCCAAGCGTCAACGCGAGCGCCCATGCAGCAAGGGCAGTCGCCAGCGTCCACCCGGTGCCCATGAGCAGCGTGGTGAGATATGTGTGAACGCCGTCCGGGGACGTCTCGAAAAAGATGCCCCAGTTCCAGTTGTAATGCATTCCAGTGATCAGTGATCAGCTGTCAGTAATCGGATATTTTCTGATTACTGATGACTGATCACTGACTCCTGATCAGTAGACCGCCGGGTCGCCGCTGTCGGTCGGGCTCGCGATCACCTTCTTGAACGAGGCGCTCATCGGAACGTTGAGATTGATGCCTTTGGGCGGGATCGGCTTGAGGAACCACTTGTCGTAGATCGCGTTGATCGCGCCGCTGCGGTAGGTCGAGATCATCTCCTCATCGACAACCTTCTTGAACGACGCGTCACCGCGCGGAAGCATGATGCCGTAGGGCTCGACCGACAGCGCGTCGGCGGAAATCACATAATCGCCCGGCGCCTTTGAGCCAGCCACCAGGCTGTAGAGCAGAATGTCGTCCATCACGAACGCGGCCGCCCGGCCGGTCTCGACCATAAGGAATGCCTCGGCGTGGTCTTTCGCCGCGAGGATGTTGAGATTGAGCCCTTTTTGCCCGTTGATCTCGGTGATCTGCTTGATGTTGGTGGTGCCCGATGTGGAGACTATCGTCTTGCCGCGCAGATCCTCGACCGTCTTGAGGTTGCCCGCCTTCTTGGAAACGAACCGGTTGGCGGTGACGAAATGGGTGATGGTAAAGGAGACCTGCTTCTCGCGCTCGACATTGTTGGTGGTCGAGCCGCACTCGAGATCGACGGTGCCGTTCGCGATCAGCGGGATGCGCGTAGCCGAGGTTACCGGATTGAGATTCACCTCGAGCTTGGCGAGCTTGAGCTCGCTCTTGACCGCGTCGACGATGCGGTGGCAGAGCTCCATGGCATAGCCGACGACCTGCTGCTTGTCGTCATAATAGGAGAAAGGCACGGATGATTCTCGGTGACCCAGCGTGATGGCGCCGGTCTCCTTGATCTTTTTGAGCGCTCCC
>Ga0306924_10008504_pt1 | contig 10349 bp, 9 predicted proteins | sample sta12Can44000111_FD_203756 | JGI IMG/M metagenome (GOLD analysis project Ga0306924, IMG submission 203756) | Lab enrichment of tropical soil microbial communities from Luquillo Experimental Forest, Puerto Rico - statanox.12C.anox.44.000.111 (v2)... | ecosystem: Environmental > Terrestrial > Soil...
GCAAACACGCGGCCATGGTCTCCGACCGCCTGTTTGAAGAATTCAACACAGTGGCTGCGGCGGCCTGCACAAGTAAGCATTACATTCATAGAGAAGGCGCGAAGATAGGTGTTGACCAGCTCGGTTTGAGCTGGAGTTGCACGAGCGGCGTCCACTTATTGAAGCAGATCGACAAAACCTGAGGTAAGCGACGTTACTTGAGCAGCACGTAGTTGCCACTTAGATCCGGAATGGTCAAGCTCGTGACCTGATTTCCGTTGCGATCAAGGTATGTTGCACCAGTGGGAAGGGTGATGGTTAGTGACTGGCCCGACCAATTGAGATACACGAGTCCGTTGGAAGTAGCCCTGGAATAGAGTCTAAAGCCTGGATCGGTGCCGTATTGAGAATCCGTTGCTGGCGCTGTTGGCAGCCCAAGCGCTTGCTGCATTTGCGCGTAGTCCGATATTGGGACGCCGTCATTTGTCGGGCCAATAAAGGTTGGCCCGAAAAAGAAGTTGGGATCCCTAAAGATCATTATATGGATATCGGGCGCTATAGTCTTTAGGCGTGCTAGGAAGCAGATGATCGAATCAAGAAATTCTGGATCACTCTGCGCGAACGGCGGATCGAATTTTCGGTATTCCCAGTCTCCGAAAATCTGCCAGAAGATGGCGCGGTCGGTGGTTTTCGGCCGAGCTCTTAGAGGAAATTTCGCGTGCTTTGTCCAATAGAGAATCGGACACCGGTTCTGTGTGAAGCGCGCGTATAGACCCTGTATCTCGAACAGGGAAAATGGAAGAGCGCCGAGATTAGCAAAGCCTCTCCACCATTGAGTTCTCGTTAACATGTTGAGTTGAGCGTCCCGCTCTTAAACTTAACCGGTTTTGCCGGACGCCACCACGCCCTGGGTTCACTTCCGAAGAGCGTCCTGGGGCGCGCCATCCGGATAGTCCACGAGCTTCTGTAGCAAAGCGCGGCTTCTCACTTTCAGTAGCCGCACGTACTCCCCGTAAATCGCCCCGTGAACTATTTCCGGACTGAAATAACGCAGGACGTATCTGCGGCCAGCCTGCCCGTGTTCACGTCTGAGAACGTCGTCGGTCAGATATCTCTCCAATGCGCGAGCGAACGATGCGACATCGCCGAGAGGAACGATGGTCCCAGTTACGCCATCACAGACTGCGTCTACGGTGCCCGTGGCCTCAAACGCCACGGAGGGGATTTCTGCGATCAATGCAGCTTCCAACGGCGGTCCGGCAAGCCCTTCCCGATAAGAAGGAAAAGCCACCACATCCATAATTCGATAGTATGAAGCAGGATCGGGAACATGGCCGGTCATGACCACGTGCGGATGACTGCGCAACCGGTGTACATAGTTCCGGGGGATGGGATCACCGTCTTCAAAGCGGCCAAGTATCAGCAGCCGTGCATCGGGGAAGGATGCGAGGATTTGATCAAAGGCGTCCAGAAGATCCGGCACACCCTTGTCGCGTGTAATCCGGCCGACAAAACCAATAACCGGTGCGACGTCGGGAATTCCCAGGTGAGCGCGCAACCCTCGCGCCCGGTCACGCAGCTGCGGAGTTTGCGTAAGCTCATCTGTATATATGCCATTTGGAGAGCCTTTCCCCGGGACACATGTCTTGGCTCTGGTAGTAAATCCGAGCTTTACATAAAGCCGTCGCAAGCTTTCGCTATCGCAGATCACGCTGTGCGCAAAAGCGGACGCGCAGCGTTCAGCAATGCTCAATACTAAACGTTTTATTCCTCGAGTTGTTTCAAGGCGCAGACCCAGCAGGAAATAAATCCGCACGGGAACGCCCGCAGCGCAGGCTGCGATCATACCGAGAAGCCCGGCCTTTGGCGTGCCGGCATTCACAATCGCGGGACGAAGTTGACGCAGGACTATGTAAAGCCGAATCAAGGAAATCAGGTCCTTGAATGGACTGATCTCTCGCTCCATCGGAAGCGGTACCGTGCTTACCCCTTCGCGTTCCTTAATAACGCGAAGCTCATCGCCCGGCGCCGAGATGACCACGACGTCGAAACCTCGCTCGCGCATATACTTCAGATGGCCTCTTAGAAACATCACCGAAGGCGCGCTGGTCATGATGTAAACCAGTCGAGGCATCATATCATCGTTTCCTCTCCAGCCACGCTTCGGTGCATGCTCTGAGATGCTGGTAGAAGGCCTTCCGGCGACTGGCAAGCGCTGCGTCCGAATACTCCCCGGCCTTCGCCAGGTTGCGTGCAGACATCCGTGCCATGCGAACTGGGTCGGTGATCACTTCGCGAATTTTTCGGGCGAGCGCCGGCGCGTCGCCTGGCGGAACGAGGTCCTCCTCAGGGATCAGTTCCGGTATACCACCGACCGTCGAGCCCAGGCAGGGCAGGGCGCGAGCCATCGCCTCAATCATGGCCCGTGGGAGGCCTTCGACCCTGGAAGGCAGCACAAAAAGGTCAGCCTGATCCAGTTCTGCCCGCACCGCCTCAGGGCTGGTCAGTTCACCGCGGAATTGCACCGCCCCGTCCAATCTCAGCGCTCGCGCTCGCGCTTCCACTTCCAACTGATACCGTCCGCTGCCGACGAGTACCAACCCGATATTCAAACCCTCGCGCAAACAGTTTCCTACTGCATCAATGAGCACGTCGGGAGCCTTGTAAAGCTGGGCCAGGGAGCCTACGAAAATCAGCCTGCCAGGACCATTCGGCGTTGAGATGCGCGGAGCATTGACGAAGGCTGCTGGTGGTAACTCAACGTCCGAGCAGTGCGTCGCGAATGCTCCTGGTCCAGGTGGGTAGCGCCGCTGGAGAGCGCATCTGGTGACATAAGCCGCTGCGCAAGTTGCAGCGCATTGTTGGCGCAAATTCCGGGGGGACCACCAGCGAAAGAACGATCGTAGTGGGTGCCTCACCGCTGCAGGAGCGAAAACGTCGTAGGGATCGCCCACAACTTCCACCGCGTAAGGCTGCCCTGTTTTGTGCAGGTGCCGCTCGATTAGAGTTCCCAACTGGCCTGGTACTCGCAGAACGATGGCGTCGGTGTTTTGGACGGCCTTTGCCGTTGCGCCAACGATACTTGCCAGCCGCAGCATATACTGTTTCAATCCCCGATAATCTGGCACTCCGGCGAAGGTGACCTTGGGGCCGTTGACGAGTCGAAACCCCGGCGGGGGGACTGGAACATCGCGTACCCGAGCGAAGACCCGTACTGAATCAAATGCCGCGAGATAACGAGTCCAGAACGGGTAAGAAAAAGATCCCGAAGTCCACACCCGGTCATCCGGCGTTCGGTCAAAATGCGCCTCGGTGGTGACGACAACGTTCATAACCGCTTTTTCATAGGTATTTGTCTCGGCTCCTGTTGGTCCGCTTTGCGCAGAATCATTCTAGCGAGGCCGCGCCTCGGACCGGCGAGGTCTAGGGGCAGCAAGGCCGAGTGGGAACAGCATCGGTTGGGTGAAGCGGCCTCGCTTATGCGGGACCGAAATTTGCTAGGGGCAAAAGTCCAGGCAATTCCTCGAGGCGGGCGGCGCTTGGTTTTGGATCTGTGCGTGCATTTACAATTGATGTGGGAATCCGGTAACTTTACCCGTTCCTCGGTCCCGCTCATAGAATCCTTGAAAAGCAAGGCCCATTTGATCATCGATGCACGAAACGGAAAAACTTGACTCATTTGCAATCGATTTTGCTTTTCAAGGATTCTAGCGAAGCCGGATTCAGCATCGGCGAGTGGATCCACGCGCGGGAACCAAACCAGACGACAAGGATGGGCACGAGTCCCCCCTTAATAAAATTAAACAATAGATTATCGGAATCACCTTCCAGCATCGAAAAACAGGAATTGACAAGAAATGGATATAGCAGCAGTCGTGTGTCCCCATGGCGTAACCTATACAGAAAACGTTGTAATATCCCGACAACCAGACCGAAAATCCCGTAAGCAAAAGGAACTGCTATTGGCCCAAAGTTCAGCATTGCTTCTCCGGCAAGCCCGTATACCAATGATGAACTCCATTTGTGCTCTTCCCAGGATCCAACGCCAGACTGCGCCTCGGTGCCGGCCTTGACCTTTCCCGGCGGCCGATCAGGCCAGAACGCCCTCGGGATGAGGAGCGCGGCACTCGCAAAGTAGGTTCTCGCCCAGGCGTATTGATAATCCCGATCCGGCCGTGAGAGCCGATAAAGTAAGAATGCCTGAACATCGGACCGTCCCAGGTCTCCCAGAAGCAGGCCGTCGAATGTTCGTCCCGTTTTGCTTGCTTCGGGGTCGATCTCGCCGGCTTGATAGGCGGTCAACGTATCTTGCCCCAGATCCTTGTAAAAACCGTAAAGGTACATAAAACCAACCAGGAAACAGATCCCTGCAAAGACAAACGTTCTATTCAAGGGACAAATCCAGAAATGAATAATTCCAGTCGCCCAAAATAAGGCCCATACTGTGTTACCGCGGCTGCCGCGCAGACCTCCAAAAAACATTTGGAGTACAAAGAATCCGAACAGTACGAGACCGATAACGAGCCAGGCTCTTGCGGCCCTCGAGCGGCCGACGCAGACGGCAAAGTAGATCATCGCCAGGATCGGAAAGCTTTCCGATACCATGAAGATCCAGCCCATGCCTGCGAAACCACAGAACGACTCGGGGTCATTAATTGCCCGAGTGAACGTCTCAATGTAACCGATAATTCCTCCTTGTTGGGCGTAGACCCAAATTTGAAGGACGCCGCTGAGTATCATTCCGCATCCAGCAGCCCACAGAAGTAGCTTTCGGTTCAAGCGCCAAACGGTTTCCTTTGTGGTGGTGCGCCGTTCCCAGAGCGCAACTCCCCTTCTCGCATAGCGATAGAATACCAGTCCGACCGCGTTGATGATCGCCATGCCTCCGAGCCACTCCCGCCAGTCTGGCGGAGGCTCGACGTATCTCATCCACGAGTTCCAGGCGACGTGAAGCAACGGCGCGAGAAAAAAGAAGTGAACGCCCAGCAGGCCGATGATACCTGCCGGGTCAAAGAGACTCAATCGGCCACGAAACCAGTCGGCGGCATCGCATCCGATCAAAACGCCACAGAACAATATCGGAACAAGAAACCAATGCGCGGTCTGCTCAGAGGCGACGACAAAGCCGAAAACGATCAGCGTGCAAAACAGGAAGGAGAGATGAAGACTTGTCGCACCCCGACGCGCAAATCCCGAATCTTCTCTTGCCTCAGATACCTCCAGCATAGCTTATATTACAACACTATTCTATAATGTTGTTGGCTTCCCAAATCGCAGAGAACCGGGCAATGCGCTGATGCTCCCGCCGATGCGGTTTCGTAAACCCGCGTCAATTCCGCTACTGATCTACGGATGTTGAACGGGCTTGCCTCCATCGCTGTGAGCGCTTCGTCCCGGGTGATCGGAGGCGCTTGGTCGCGCTTGGCAAGCACCACTCCGGCCCAGGCGGAACTCGGCTGCGACAGTCTCAATCGCGTGACCAACTGCGGAACCACGTCAAGCTCAGTTGTGATCGAATCCGCGAAGACGCAGGGCAACCCGGCTGCCTGCGCCTCTAGTCCAGCCAAAGGTAATCCCTCGTGTAGTGACGGCATGACGAACACATTCACCGCCCCAAGCAATAGCCGCGGCACATCGGCTCGAAGGCCGGCAAAGACGACGCGCTCCGTGAGTCCTAATTCGGCTACCCGCCGCTCGATTGCGGGCCGTAAAGGGCCATCTCCGATCAGCATTAGACGCGTTCGGGAATCGGCCTCAGCGGCGTTGCGAAAGATCTCGAGCAAAAAACGGTGGTTCTTCTGGGCGTCAAATCGGCCGACGTATCCGATAACGAACGCATCCGGGGCGAGCCGGAGAACCGCCCTGACCGATGGGTCTGCCTGAACACGGAAGGGCTCAAGATCGATGCCGTAGTACAGCAGTCGGCAAATGGAGCTACGCTGCCACCTCGAGCCGAACAAAGCCTCGGCCGCTTTCTCGCTTGCGGCCAGGCGCATCGTTCCGAAACGGCGAATCCAACGCTTTGCCGTGACTAGGTAGATCCACCGCAGCAGGCCTGGCGAAGCATCCTGCAAGCAAACATCATTGTGGCTGTGAGCGATCCTTATGGGGGTGCCGGCACGCTGGGCCAAGCGAAGCGTGTAGCCGCTATAGTGATGAACGTGACTATGCACGATCTGGTACGGTCCGTAGGCCGCAAGGATACGTCTAAAGTTTCTAGCATAACTCCATGGGCGTTGAGGCCTAAGGCACGGAAGGATTTGGCTCCCGAGGGCGCGAATTTGGTTATCGTACGGACATGGCTCTACAGTGTGAACCAGGAAATCCATTTGAAAACGCTCGCGATCGATGTGGCGCAAAACGTGTAGAAGCCACGTTTCGACTCCACCGCGGCCCATTCCGCCGACGATATGTAGAACGCGAATCCGAGCAGCAGATTCCATGATCGTCTTTCTAGCTTAGCTAGCTAGCTTTCGCTTCGTGAGCGCGTGAACAATGACGGCTGCGCTTGCCAAAGCCTGACAGATGTACGCCAATATCATGGCGATCGCTGTTCCCGAGAGTTGATGGCGCGGAACGAGGACGGCGCAACCCGCCGCTGTAACAAGCGTGACCGCGAGGAACACTGGCAGTTGAGCGCGCAAATATCTCGCAGCGGTCATTCCGTAGCCTAACAAGGACGCCAGGTAGCTAATTCCAGCCGCAATCCCGAGCCAGAGAAAGACTCCCACACGATCGCCGTATTCGGGTTGGTAGAGCAGCAGCAAAATCGGGCGCCCGGCAAGCCAGATCAAGAGTACTCCACTCACTCCTACCGCCAGACCGAGGCACAGCAGTTTGCGTATGAGGGAGGAAAAGCCCCGATAATCGCCATCTGCGTAGAGCCGCGCTAGTCTTGGCGTCGCCGAACTTCCCAGAGCGCCGATCACCGTCGTACCAGCAGCCAGAGGATAGGCTAAGGCAGCAAAGATACCCAGCTCCCGGGTACCAAGGTGGTGCTCAATGAAATACCGGGGAATGTTCGCGTTGAAAGAAATGAGGGCCATGACGATTCCCACCGGAAGCGCCAGCAGCGTCAGCGTTCCCAGCGCGCTTGGCCTCCAGTGCACTTGCAGCCGGCGCGCTATGCCTGAACAAAAGCCAACCTTTGGGTGTTCCAAGTCCGACGGGGTGCGTAAGACGCTCGCGCCGCAACGAATATCATATAATGCAAGAATTAGCGCCCAGACCGCTGCCAGACTACAGACGCCGAGAAGCAGGTCGCCACTGAGATAGATGGCACTGGTGACTGCTCCCAGCGAGAGCGAGCCTTTGATAATCATCGACAGCGCGATCCGATCCATTCTTTCGTGTTGCTGCAACAAGCCGTAGAAGATGTCACTGACCGATTCGAACCCTTTGGCTAGGCCTACGATCAAAATGATCGCGGCTGTATGCCGGCCGTACCTGGAAAAACAAACGATCCCGATAATGAGCAAACCAGCCGCACCTGTCGTCAGCAAGCGCAAGAACAGGTAGTCTCCGAAACGGTACTGAGAAGTCGCGTCCGTCGCCTGGATGCTCCTCAGCGAAAGCCCTGCGCCAATCACGACCGGGGCGGTAATTGCCAGGGCCAGCGCAAACTCCCCTACCATCTGCGACGTGCCCAGCTTAGCGAGCACTACCAATATGCCCCACTGGCAAGCTGCATAGAATACATTGCCAGTCAGCGTCCACAGAAAGTTCATGCGCAGCGTCAACCGCTGAGGGCCGGGGCCGATTTGCGGCTGACTGATCCCCGGCATTTTATCCCTATCGGCTGTGGAGGCGGTGAGCAAAGCGCGATTTCAGAGCGGTTAGTTGTTATATACTTTGAACCTGGACCCGCGGATTTGAAATTCCTCGCACGTACAAAACAGTTCTGACTTACTGACCGCCTCGTCCTGCGTCGGCTTGTTGTAGATAAGCCAAATCCTGCCTGGGAACTGCGTTACTGAACTGCGCAAATTCGCCAAAACTTGGGCCATGACAACCTCATCAAACGGGTTGTACATGAAAAAGACATTCTGCTCCGATTCGATAAGGTAGCTTGCGACGTCGGACTTAACAATGTCGATGCGAACCGCTAATTGTGTCCTTCGGGAAAAGGCCTTTACATTCTGGCGCGCGATCTCACACAGCTCTCCTGAGAATTCGACACCAACAATTCTCTTAAAACCAAGCTGAGCCGCGATCAGCAACACACGGCCCTTGCCTGACCCCAAGTCGACGAACACACCCCCTTCGGCAAATTCAGTTTGCGCATCAGGCTCCTTAGGGGCGCGGCTTTCGTCGCACGATACGATTCCGCGTGTTGCCTGTGAATTTCTACCCAGCGCATTGTGTCAGTTCCATAGCGAAGGTCAAAGGCGATGTCGACGACCACGCTGAGAACAGCTTTGAAGGTCTCAACCAGCCCGCGTCTTGCGACGCTCTCCAGCGCCCAATTCAAGGGGTTCATTACAGGGTTTACGCCCAGGGCCTTCGCACCTAGGGCGCCCCCCTTGTAGTAGATCGCGAAATCCAGCTCGAAGCGAACGCAAAAGTGGATAGTGAGATTTAAGGGCAGGAAATGGCACTTTTATCTGCATACATTGTTGCGAATTGTTGCGAATATGTTCACAGTCCTGGTGGTGTTAATTAGGCCGCCGCAGTAGTATTCGACAGGCTGGATTAGCAAAACAGAGACTATTGCTCCGGTAATAGCCTGCTCGGTAACTGCGGAGGGGGTTTCAGCAGTCTATTGCGACTTCCCCCGTTCGCGTGAGCGCATGCTTCCTCAGAATATTGGTAGCTATATTTTGCATCGTGGCGACCGGAGACGCCATTGAAGACGAATCCGATCGGCGCTGAGCACGCACCGCGGAGCTTTCGAATTGCTTGCGAAGCAATCTCTGCCGAAGTCTGGGCGGATATAACGAAGCAGATTGACTGGACATGTCCGGCCAGCAGCAAGCTGTCGCTTACCGCCTCCACAGGTGCACCATTGACCACCACGCGGTCGAATTTTGCGGTCGCTTTTTTAATAAGCGAGCCAACCGCCTCGCCCGCAAGCAACTCCGCTGGTGTAGAGAGTTGATTCCCTGCACATAGCACGGAGAGATTATCAATCCCGGTCGGCCGAGCGGCATCGTCCAGACTCGTCTGGTACGTCAGGATATCGGTTAAGCCCTTAACCGGAGCTCCATCAAAGAATATCCTGCCGATGGACGGCAGCCGAAGATCGGCATCGACGATCAAAGTTTTGAGGCCCTGCTGGGCAAAAGCCACGGCGCAATTGATCGCGCAAAAGCTCTTGCCCTCCAACCGGACCGCACTTGTAAACAAAAATGTTTTGCACGTTACATCTTTGTGAAGCAGAAACAGCGCAGCGCGCAGGCTCCGGAAAGACTCGGCAGCCCCGGAGCCGCGCTGCTTCACAAGCACCAGGCAGTCATCATGCGACTTCATTTTCAGGGCTTTCGGAATGACTCCGAGAATCGGCATTCCGAGGCGCCGCTCCGCTTCGTCGGGCGTTCTAAAAGAGGCATCCAGCGCCCTCGCTAGCAAGGGAAGGCTGCAGCCGAGCGCCATGCCGCACAAAAGGCTAATCAGCAGAACTCGCCCCTTGGCTGGCCACACGGGTTGGTCGGGCAGAAGCGGGCGGGAAACGATTTGAATTGCGTCCTGCTGGACGCTCTTGGCCACATCGGTTTCTTTTAACCGGGCTAGCACCGATTCCCAGAGCGCGCGATCCGTTTCTACCTCCCGGAGTAATACGCTGTATGCGATCGATACCTTATTCAGCTCGAGTGCAACTTGCTCTTGCTTCTGCAAAGCCTCCTCCATCTTCTGCTCCGTTGCGGCTGCGGACTCATATGCGCTGGCCAACACCTCAGCCGCTGCGAGAGCTTTGCGGTCCAGAGCTGCCTTCAGTTCCCGCAACTGCCTGACGGCGCCAGTGTGAAAAGGATGCTTGTACGTTTCGGTGAGCGTCGCAGCCTCCGCCGCCTTTTCCGTGATGCTTTTCTCTAACGCTACAATGGCTGGAGAGCTACCAATGCTGGGGATTGCCAGCAGGGCCGTGGGCGGGCCGTTTCTAAGCTTCTTCATCTGCGCGTAATCCGCTTCCAACTTGAGGCGGGCCCCTTTTGCTTCCGTCACCATGTGGTTAAGCTCTCCCAGCTTCGCCACGACGATATTCTGTGTTGCTTCGAGCGGAACTCCCTGGTTCTGCTCCCGATAGGCCTGAAGCGCCGCTTCGGATTTTGCTAGTTTGGCTTTCAATCTTTCGGCTTGCTGCAAAAGGAAAGAATTCGCCAGCTCTGAAACTTTTTCGTGCCTTTGGCCCTCTTCCTGAATGAATTCCCTGA